>Ga0136637_1000056_pt1 | contig 16597 bp, 17 predicted proteins | sample AntDrymUQ8572106_2_FD_105497 | JGI IMG/M metagenome (GOLD analysis project Ga0136637, IMG submission 105497) | Polar desert sand microbial communities from Dry Valleys, Antarctica - metaG UQ857 (21.06) | ecosystem: Environmental > Terrestrial > Soil > Desert | place: Antarctica: Dry Valley... | reverse complement strand
GTGAAGCTCAACTAGATTTTCGATAAAACTTTCGCAAACTTTACGCTGTAATTCTTTTGATTCTTCTAACTCTTTCGGCGATTTTCCACGAATTATCAAGCCTTTGCATCGTTCCATTAAATAAAACTCTGAACCCGTGACATTTTCATCAGCGCAATATAAAAACGGTTTCGGGGCAGACCGGTAAACTTCCGAAAGTTTTGACAAAACATTGAACTCGCGTTTCATATCGTGCGCCGATTTAACCTGATTGCCAAACGGCGGACGGCGCAAGACATATTCTTCACCGCCGATTTTTACCAAGTAAGTTAAATTTGAACTTCCGCCGGGAAATTGCTCGATTGATATTTCGGCTCCCTCTATATTTAACTGCAAATGTAAATAATCCGTCAGATTTTCGATGTTTAATTCTTCGCCTTGGCGAATTTCAGTTGTATCTTTCATACCAATTTTAAGCCGCAAATGAATAAATATTAACTCGACTTTCCAATGTTTTTATCTGAATTTATCTATGTTAATCTGTGGTGTCATTTTATAAAATTATGAACTTTGATTATTCAACTAAAACCCGCGAACTGCAAAACAAACTGCGGGCATTTATGGATGCCGACATTTATCCGAATGAAATGGCATACGAAGCGGAAATAAATTCTGGCGACCGTTGGCGACCTCTTCAGACGATTGAAGATTTGAAGGAAAAAGCAAAATCAGAGAATTTGTGGAATTTGTTTTTGCCGGAGCTTTCTGGATTGTCGAATCTCGAATACGCGCCGCTCGCTGAAATGATGGGCAGAGTCGTTTGGTCTTCGGAGGTTTTTAATTGTTCCGCGCCCGACACGGGAAATATGGAAGTTCTCGAACGCTACGGCACGGATGCGCAGAAAGAAACTTGGTTGAAACCGCTTCTTGACGGCAAGATTCGTTCGTGCTTTGCGATGACTGAGCCGGATGTCGCTTCGTCGGACGCGACCAACATTCGTTCGTCAATTGTCAAAGACGGCGACGATTATATTTTAAATGGCAGAAAATGGTGGTCAACCGGCGCGGGTGACACGCGTTGCAAACTGGCGATTTTTATGGGCAAAATCGATGAAAACGCCGATAAACACCGCCAACAATCAATGATTCTCGTGCCGATGGACGCGGACGGAGTAAAAGTCGAAAGAGTTTTAAATGTTTTCGGTTACGACGACGCGCCGAACGGACACGGGGAAATTTCTTTTACCGATGTGCGAGTTCCTGTGTCGAATCTTCTGCTCGGTGAAGGTCGCGGGTTTGAAATCGCGCAGGGACGACTTGGACCGGGACGAGTTCATCATTGTATGCGGATGATTGGAACTGCCGAGCGTTCTCTGGAATTAATGATAAAACGGGCGCAGGAACGAATCGCTTTTGGCAAGAAAATTAGCGAACAAGGAGTTGTTCGGCAATGGATTGCCGAATCGCGTATGGAAATTGAGCAAGCGCGTCTGCTGGTTTTGAAAACGGCGTGGAAAATGGACGAAGTTGGCAACAAAGAAGCCAGACGAGAGATTGCGATGATAAAAGCCGTGGTGCCACAGATGGCTCTGAAAATCATTGACCGCGCGATTCAAGCCCACGGCGGCGGCGGCGTTTGTCAAGATTTTCCGCTCGCCAATTTTTGGATTTATGCCAGAACTCTGCGGCTCGCCGATGGACCGGACGAAGTGCATCTCGAATCAGTTGCGAAAATGGAATTGAAAAAATCGTAGGAAAAATCGAACCTTTATGCGAAAATTGAAGCGATGAAAACTTTGCGAAACATTTTTACGAATTCGGTAGCAATCGCCTTCGCGTTTGTGCATTGGCTCGCCGTTATTTTTGTATTTTTGACTGAAGGTAATCCTTTTAATAGAAATACTAGTAAAATATGTTTGCACTGTAATCACACATTGTTTGAGGGACTTAGAAGTTTAAATATAATATCTTTTTCAATAATTGAATTTATACTTGCTCCAATTTTGTCTGTTTTTAATAATAACTATTTTATAAACGGCACACTTATTTTGACGTTAATTTTACTCATTACTTTTCAATGGTTGTTCATCGGTTATGCCGTAAATTTGCTTTATAATTTGATTAAGCTTAAAGAAACGAAACTTTCATTAAGCGATTAAAATGAACATCAATACCCAAATTAAAAACCTATGTCGGCAAATCGTCGAAAACTTTAATCCGCAAAAAATTATTCTTTTTGGCTCGCACGCTTACGGCGAACCGACGGCTGATTCGGATGTAGATTTGTTGGTCGTGATGCCGTTTGAAGGAAGCGACGCTCATAAAGCTATTGAAATTCTACTCAATCTGAAAACCGGAGTGCCGCTCGACTTACTTGTTCGCACTTCGGAACAGATTCGGGAAAGAATTGAAATGGAAGATTTTTTTATGCGCGAAATTATAAATAAAGGAAAACTTCTGTATGAAAGCAATAACACAGGAATGGATTAGCAAAGCCGAAGGCGACTGGGCGACATTAATGCGTGAGTATCGAGCGCGAAAAAATCCAAACTACGATGCCGTTTGCTTTCACGCCCAACAATGCGGCGAAAAATATCTCAAAGCACGATTACAAGAGGCGGGAATTTCCTTCGCAAAAACTCATAATCTTTTGCATTTGCTAAGTTCCATTTTGACGGTTGAACCGAGTTGGACAAATCTACAGAATAGTTCTGCATTTCTAACGGTCTTCGCAGTTAAGTATCGTTACCCTGGAAGTTCGTCCAATAAATCTGAAGCCAAAGAAGCCGTCAAGCATTGCCGCTTAATAAGAAATAACATCCGTCAATCTTTTAATTTGCCGATAAAGTAAATGAACATCCGCCGCGCCAACTCAGACGATGCCGGGCAAATTGCCGAAATCTATAATTTTTATATTTTAAATACGCATCACACTTTTGAAACCGAGCCTTTAAGCGCGGAAGAAATGCGGGAGCGCGTCGCCGAAATTTGCGAAAATTATCCGTATCTGGTCGCCGAAGAAAACGGCGAGATTTTAGGTTACGTTTATGCGACGCAATTCAAATTACGTCAAGCCTACAAGCATTCGGTCGAGGCTTCGATTTACGTTAAAAATCAAGCGAAGCAAAAAGGAATCGGTTCAAAACTCTACGAAAAATTACTTGCGGAACTCGCCGAAACCGACGTTCACGCAATAATTGCGGGAATTTCTCTGCCGAATGAGGCGAGCGTCAAATTTCACGAAAAATTAGGTTATGAAAAAGTCGCGCATTTCAAAGAAGTCGGCTATAAATTGGGCAGATGGGTTGACGTTGGTTTTTGGGAAATGCTTAATAGATTTTGATGTCCAAACAGATTATTCACTTTGCTCACGCCAACGGTTTTCCCGCTAAAACTTACAACAAACTTTTTTCATTTCTCGAAGATGATTTTGAAATAAATTTTCTCGAACGACACGCGCACAATCCGAAGTTTCCGGTAACTGATGGTTGGGAGCGACTTCGAGATGAATTGCGTGAGGAACTTCAAAAACGCTACGCGCAAAGGATTATTGGTGTCGGACATTCTTTGGGCGGAATTCTTCATTTGCTTGTGGCGGTCGAAAATCCTGAAATTTATAAAGCAATTATTCTGCTCGACGCGCCGGTAATTAGCCGTCTGAGCAGCGCGGGAATCAAAGTCTTGAAAGAGACGAATTTGATGGAGAAATTTTCGCCCTCGCAAATCACCCGTTTTCGTCGTGCTGTTTGGGAAACGAAAATTGAAGCGTTGGAACATTTTCAGCGAAAGGAAAAGTTTGCCAATTTTGACGCGGGTGTTTTGCGCGATTACATCGAATACGGATTAATCGAAATACCAAGCGGCGTGAAATTATTCTTTGAGCCGAAAATAGAAGCGAAAATCTACCGAACAATTCCGCATAATCTGCCGAAACTTCGGGGAAAATTAAGCATTCCTATTGCTTACATCGGCGGAATACATTCACGCGAAGCGAAGTTAGCTAGAATTTCGTTTATGCAAAAACATTTTCCTTTTGAGTTTAAGTTTATTGTAGGCTCACATCTTTTCCCGCTCGAAAATCCTAAAGGAACTGCTGGAGCAATCAAAGAAATCACAAATGTCTTATTAAATTAATTTTTCTTAAATAAAAAAGGATGAGTCATTAGCAATCTGCTTTACTTATCCTTTTTTTTGCTCACGCAACTTTCTTGCTTATTTCTTATTTTTCTCCGGCATTATTTCTTCACTGCGTAATATAACCGCTTGGAACGGGAATATCTCCACTTATTCCGAAATTAACAATCGAGAATGAACCATCGGAACTCCGCAGAACATACCAAAAACCATCTCGAAAAACCGCAATGTCGGTTTTACCATCGCCATCATAGTCAGCCGGAACAGGCTTATCTATAGAAATTCCAAACGATACGCCGATAAAACCATCACGGCTCCTTTGCAAATACCAACCTCCGTTTGAAGGACGAAAAACGGCAATGTCGGTTTTGCCGTCGCCGTCATAGTCAGCCGGGACAGGTGTATCATTGGAAGCACCAAACTGAAACCCAATAAAACCGTCGCGGCTTCTGTTGATATACCAGCTGCTTACGCTCGGACGAAAAACGGCAATGTCGGTTTTACCGTCGCCGTCATAATCGCCTTGGGCGGTTTTATCGTTAGTCGTGCCGAATTGAGTAAAGACGAACGCGCCATCGGAACTTTTTAAGTAATACCAAAAATTATTTGAAGGACGATAAACGGCAAAATCCGATTTCAAATCGCCATCGTAATCGCCGACGACCGGTATATCACCGCTCGCTCCAAATTGAACGTTCAGCGAGCCGCCGGAACTTTTCAAGACGTACCAGTAACCGGTCGAAGGTCGCCAAACGGCGTAATCACTTTTGCCGTCGCCGTCGTAATCACTGGCGACGACTTTATCGCCGCTCGTGCCGAACGGGACAGCTTGAAAACTTCCGTCTGTGCTGTTGAGGCTATACCAATACCCGTTTGACGGACGAAAAACGGCGACATCCGATTTACCGTCCGCATCGAAATTGGAGATTGCCGTTCCCGACAGAGTGCTTTTTACCGAAGTATAAATATAATCGCCGGAAGTGCTGGCGTCACTGTTGGCGGCGTTGCCGGCAACGTAAAAACTTATTTTACCGACTCTCTGCGGCGGCGCATTCCAATTAAAAGTCCAAGACTTTGTACCGAATACAGTCGGAATAATGCCGTCAACCGTATGCTCGACATAAGAGCGTTGAATGCCGTTCACGATGCCAGCGACAACTTGGGTTTGAGCGGGCGATTGCGCCGGCAGAGTATATGTGCCGACTCGTCTCCCCAAACCGTCAACCGCCGTCAATTGAAATCCGTAGATAATCGCATCCGCTTGGCTTGTTGTTACCGTTATCGGAATTTGCTGCCCAGGCAGATAATTGGCTGATATGTTAGAAATCGAAACGCTGCCCGTGCCGGAGTTAACTGGAAAATCGGAATGACAAGCCGTACAGTTGCTTTCATTCGGCGCACCTGTGTGCGAAGGTGTCGGTCCGAATGCCGATGCGCTCACCTTTTCATATTTGGCGGAAAATTTGTGCAAACCGAAAACCGCAAAAATAGCGGCAATTAAAACGACGGCTAATTTGATAAACTGAATTTTGCGCAAAACTACTGGCATTAGTTTAAAACTCCCAAAATTTTTTAGATTTTTTAACGACGATTATTTGATGTTTTAATTTTAATGAAAGTTTGAGAAATACGAATTGTTTAGAGTAAAATAAATATTCGTAATTCGTAATTCGTAATTGTCAAAAATTCCTCCCAACAAAATACATTTGCGAATCGAATTCCGCTTCTTCAGATTTCGCTACAATTTTTTGGTAAGTCCCGTCGGCGTTCAAAATTCGAGCGTTCACATTATCTTTCAGATAAATTTCCAAAATTTCCTGCTTGATGCTTTCACGAAGCCGCGCATCGTTAATCGGCACAATCGCTTCGACACGGCGGTCAAGATTGCGGTGCATCCAATCCGCGCTGCCGATATAGATTTCCTCTTCGCCGCCGTTGGCAAAGTAAAAAATTCGGCTGTGTTCCAAGAATCTGCCGACGACGGAAATGACGCGGATGTTTTCCGAAAGCCCTTCGATGCCCGGACGCAAAACGCAAATTCCGCGCACGATTAAATTAATTTTTACGCCCGCCTGTGAAGCTCGATAAAGTGCGCGAATAATTTTATCGTCGGTTAAGCTGTTGATTTTGACGATTATTCTCGCTTCCTTGCCGCTCAATTGATTTTCAATTTCGCGTTCAATTAGCTCAAGCATCTGCTCGCGCATGTTGATAGGCGCAATCATCAGTTGGCGATATTCAGTTTGATAAGAATAGCCGGTCAAAAAGTTGAATAAATCGCTCGCATCTTCGCCGATTTCCGGGTCAGAGGTCAGCAGTCCTAAATCGGTGTAAATGCGCGAAGTCGTCGGATTGTAATTGCCGGTGGCAAGATGGACGTAACGGCGCAAATCACCTTTTTCGCTTCGCACGACGAGCGTAACCTTCGAGTGTGTTTTAAGTCCGCGCATTCCGTAGATGACGTGAACACCTTCATTTTCCAGCCGCCGCGCCCACTCGATATTGTTTTCTTCGTCAAATCTCGCCTTTAATTCGACGAGCGCAGCAACCTGCTTTCCCTTCCGGCTGGCCTTCATCAAAGATTTAACAATCGGTGAATCTTTGCCGGCGCGGTAAAGGCAAATCTTAATGGCGCGAACATCTTCGTCTTCCGCCGCCCCATCAATGAAATCGGTAACGGTACTGTAAGCCGTGAACGGGTGATGAAGCAGAACGTCCTGCTTTTTTAACGTGTCGAAAATGTTTTCTTTTAAGCGCAGAGGTTTCGGAATCGAATAGCGAATCGGCTTGTCTTTCAAATCCGGTCGGTCAATCGAATAAAGCGTCATCAAATCGGGAATATTTAAAAATCCTTCGATCTGATAAACATCCTCGTCGGTTAAGCCGATTGATTTGGTCAGATTTTTTATCATTTCATCCGGCATCGAAGCACCGACTTCCAAACGAACCGGAAAACTAAAACGTCTCTGGTGATGCAGTTCGCGCTCCATCGTCCGCAAAATGTCGCCCGCTTCGTCTTCGCGCAATTCGAGGTCGGCGTCGCGGGTTAGGCGAAACAGAAAACATTTATTTGTCTGCATATTCGGAAAGAGATAATGAACGTTTGCCGCGACGAGTTCGCCAAGCATCGCAAATCTAGTTTCGCCGTCAGTTACCGGAATCAGGCGCGGAACGTTTGGCGGGAGTTTGATCCGCACAAACCGATTCTCTTTGAACAGATATTCAAGTTTGCCGTGATCAAAATTAGGGTCCGGTTCGACAATCAAACCAATGTTCAAACTCAAGTTTGAAACGTATGGAAACGGATGGCTAACGTCAACCGCTTGCGGCGTAAGAACGGGAAAGATATTTTTTAAGAAATAACTTTCAAGTTTCTTTTTATCTTCCTTGTTTAATTCCTTAAAGGGAACGAGCTTTATATCGTTTTCGGCAAGCTGCGGCAAAACTTCATTATGCAGACAACGCATCTGTTCGGCAAGCATCGGGCGCAGACGTTCGCGGATTGCAAGCAGTTGTTCATGGGCCGTCATACCGTCACGCGATTTTTCGCGAATGCCTTCGGCAACTTGTTCCTTTAAACCGGAAACGCGAATCATGAAAAATTCGTCCAAATTGGTCGAGAAAATCGAAAGAAATTTGAGCCTTTCGAGCAGCGGCGTGCCGTCGTCCAGCGCTTCTTCCAGCACGCGGCGGTTAAACTCCAGCCAACTCAACTCGCGGTTCGAGAGATAACGCGAATCGTCAATCGGCAATAATTTTTTGGATTTTTTCGGCGCGGTCGCGGTCTTTTGGGCAATTGGATTCATAATCTGAAATTTTAGAAAGTTAAATGAGGAAAGGCAACAAATCGGATGTTAAATTTTCAACGGGAATCACCTGAAAAAATCTCACTAATAAAATTTACCAAAATTAATGGCTAACGGTCAAAGAAAAAGCGACGCGGAGAATGAATGTCCGCGCCGCCCGTTCTCTATTAAGCAAATCTCTTTACGGAATATATTGTTTTGGGATCAGTGAAAAGAATTGTTTGTATAAATGTTGGAACTGAAAATGTTCCGACATTTTATAGATTTCTCAAACAATTTGTTATTATTGTGGTAATACAGAAATTCTTCTGAAGTAAAACATAACTTACAGTAAAAAGAGTATTTTAAGTCAATCTACGAAGCCAATTACAGAATCAAATACGCGTGGAAGAAATTTTCGGAAAAAACGGACTCGTTGCCAAACATCACAAAGATTACGAACACCGCATCGGTCAAATAAAAATGGCGGAAGCCGTTCTGCGTGCGTTTGAAGAAAAAAAACATCTCATCGTTGAAGCGGGAACCGGCACGGGCAAAACTCTCGCATATCTAGTTCCGGCAATTGCGGCGGCACTCGGTCAAAAAAAGCGCATCATAATTTCTACGGGAACAAAAAATTTGCAGGAACAATTGATGGAAAAAGACATTCCGTTTTTGCAGAAAATTATGCCGAAGAAATTCACGGCGGCGTATATGAAGGGACGTTCGAATTACGCCTGTTTATATCGCATCGGCAAAGCGGAAAATCAACCGATTCTTGAAGGCTTGGACGAAATGGATTATTTCGACGAAATCCGTCATTGGACGCGTGAATCATCAACGGGCGACCGCGCCGAACTGACGACTATGCCGGAAAACCTTTCGTTTTGGGGCAGAATCAACGCCAAATCGGAAACTTGTCTCGGTCAAAAATGTCCCGATTTTGAGCCGTGTTTTATTACGCGAATGCGCGGGCGAGCCGACGAAGCCGACATCGTTATCGTCAATCATCATCTATTCTTCGCCGACTTAAATTTACGCGGCAACGAATACGGGCGCGTTCTGCCCGATTATTCAGCCGTAATTTTCGACGAAGCGCATTTAATCGAAGATATCGCCGCCGATTATTTCGGTTTTCAAGTTTCCACATTTCAGATTGACGAACTCGTCCGCGATGCCGACAATCTGCCGATTACCGACGCGATTGTCACGCGCGATATTACAAAATTGTCTGCCCGAATCATCGGACTCGCCGACCAGTTTTGGACGCGATTTATTCAAGGACGCGCTCAAGACGGACGCTTTCCGCTTCTTCCGAACGCTTTTGCCGATAAAGTGCGTGGCGAAATCCAGCCCACACCTTTGGGGGAAGCGTATTTTGCGCTCGATTCCGCGCTCGAAAGAATGGAAGCGGCGATTGACGTTTACGCTGACAAAATGACCGAAGCGGAAAGCCTTGTGCGCCGCGTTCGACAAACGAAATTCGATTTGGATTTTATCTGTTCGCAAGCCGAGAAAAATTACGTCTATTGGTTAGAGCGGCGCGGCAGAGGAATTTTTCTCCGCGCTTCGCCGATTGACGTTTCCACGCTTTTGCAGGAAAAACTTTTCGATCGATTAGAAACCGTCGTTTTAACTTCAGCGACGCTTTCGACCAATGGCAAATTCAATTTCATCAAAGACCGCTTAGGTCTAGAAGGTGAAAAAACAACTACGATGCTCGCGCCGTCGTCATTCGATTATCAAAAGCAGGCGATAATCTATCTGCCGAAAGCAATGCCCGAACCGCGCGCGCCGGAATTTTCGCAAATGGCGGCTGGCGAAATCATCAAACTTCTGCAAGTTACAAACGGTCGCGCATTTGTTCTTGCGACGAGTTTAAGTTCGATGAACGCGCTTTACGAATTGGTTTCGATGCGCGTTAATTTCCCGTGTCTCGTGCAAGGACAAATGTCGAAAGCGGGAATTTTAAACCGTTTTCGCCAAACGCCGAACGCGGTTTTGTTTGCGACATCTTCATTCTGGCAAGGCGTTGACGTGCAGGGCGAACAACTCTCCTGCGTCATCATAGACAAACTCCCGTTCGCCGTCCCGACCGACCCGATTGTCGCCGCCCGCACGCGTTTTATAGACGACAACGGCGGCAAATCGTTTTTCGATTATTCAGTTCCGCAAGCCGTTATAACTCTAAAACAGGGAATCGGGCGACTTATCCGAAGCTCCAGCGACAAAGGCGTGATTGCGATTCTCGACTCTCGTTTAAAAACGAAATCTTACGGCAGGGATTTTCTGAACAGTTTACCAAAGTGTAAAATAACGAGTGAACTCCAAGAAGTCGCGCAAATTTTCGGAGGTGAAGCGAATGGAAACAGTTTTGTTAAACGAAATTATTGAGAAAGCGGTGAACTTAAAGCCTGAAGAACGACAAAAATTGATTCGGGTTTTGCAGGAACAAGAAAGCCAACCGAAAACAAACGGCGGAAAGGGTTACCTTCACCCGAACACTGTTTGGATTAAGGAACATCATACCGAATACGCCGGAAAATATGTTGCTTTGAAAGACGGCGAATTAATTGCTTTCGGAAAAACAATCAAGGAAGCCGATTTGAAAGCCAAAGAAAAGGGCATGAAAAATTTGCTTTTAACCTATCTTCCCAGAGAAGACGAGGAACTTTGGGGCGGTTGGTGAAAATGTCTTACGAACTCGAATTTGAAAAACTCGTCAATTACGACACAGCCAAAATTGGCATTACGATAAGTGTCGAATTGCGGTTGGGTTTAGAAAGCGTAACTTTTGAAGCAAAGATAGATACCGGCGCGAGCTTTTGCATTTTTGCGCGAGAATATGGCGAAAAACTTGGACTTAGTATTGAAGATGGTTTCTTGCGGTATTTTAATACGACAACAGGCGGTTTTCGTGCTTTCGGTCACGGCATTACGCTGATAACCGAAGGTTTTGAATTTGGTTCACAGGTTTTCTTTGCGGCTGACGAAAACTTTCAAACCAGTGTTCTAGGTACACACGGCTGGCTTGACCGCGTGATAATTGGCATCAACGATTACGAAGGCAATCTTTATTTGAGCCGCTATGAAAGCAAATAAAAAATGAAAATTCCCGAAAGAATAGTTTGGGGCATTCAAAATTCCGTCGAGTTATTTTCGCGCCATCCGCTTTTAGCTTGGAACTTGCTGCGCCATCGTGAGGGTCATAAATTTTTTTGGCAAATAGTTGGCGGCGCAAACATAGGTTTTCATACAACTAATGACGATTGGAAAGAAGTCAAGAAAATGTTTCTGAATAAGTTTGCATAATGTAAAATTATGTTAACTATATTTTCAAAAAAGGATACACAAATATGAAAAATTTTTATTTTCCGTCATTCGCACTGTTTATGCTTTTTTTGTTGTTCGGAAACTCATTCGCACAAGATAACAGTTCCATAACTTCAATTCAAAAAATTGACGATGAAAAGGTTTATAAACAAAGTGAAGTTGACCAAAAAGCAAAGATAACCAAGCGGTCGCATCCTTCAACCGATAGAATGTGCAGCAACGATTCAGGCTTAGTACGGGTCTTAGTTGTTTTGCATAAATCGGGAAAGGTAAGCGATGTCAAATCTTTAAAATCTTCCGAGTGCCAGCGTTTCAACGAAAATTCCCTTGATTCGGCAAAAAAAATTAAATTCAATCCGGCAGTAAAAGATGGGCAGCCTGTTTCCGTGTCGGTTATGGTCGAATTTACATATCGAAGATTTTGAAATATGCCATCATTTTACGAAGTAATGATTGAACGCCATTTCTCCAGCGCACACCAATTGCGCGGCTACAAGGGAAAGTGCGAGAATCTGCACGGACACAATTATAAAATCGAGATTTTCGCTCGCGGCGAAGAATTGAATAATATCGGTCTGTTGATTGATTTTGGCGATTTGAAAAGCGCGGCGGACGAGATTGTCAATTATCTCGACCACCGCAACATCAACGAACTGCCGCCGTTCGACGAAGAATTAAATCCGTCGGCGGAAAATCTGGCGCGGTATATTTTGGAGTATATCGCTTCGCGGATTGACGACGAAAGAGTGCAGGTTTATAAAGTGCGCTGTTACGAAACTCCGACCAGCATTGCAACGTATCAAGTCGAATAATCAACTAATAATTTTCCGCAGTAAAAATAAAATTATGAAAAATATTACAACTCTGTCGCTTATTCTTGTTTTCGCCGTCGGCGTTTTTGCTCAAACCAAGGAAAAACCAAAGCCGATTGAAAAAGATAAACCGGTAGTGGCTTTGAAAATGACCACGCCGCTTGACCTTGCCAAAGCCGCATTAGCCGCGCACGGCGGCGATAAATTTAAGAATATGAAAACGCTCGTTGTTCGCGGCACGGCTGATGTTTCCGGTTCGCCTTCGACGACTTTTCCAGCGACCTTTGCGATGATTTATTCGGGCGAGAAATATCGTCTGGAAATATCCAATCCGTTTACGCCGTTCAAACAAATTTATGACGGGCAACAAACCGTTTCTTCCGTTTCTGGTTTCAGCCTGCCGCCGATAAATCGTCTCGGACTTCCTCTCCTTCCGAAAATTGAAGAGAAGGATTTCACAGTCTCCGCGCTTCCCGACGCGAAAAAGAAAAAATCGGGTTTTCGTATCACTTCGCCCGAAGGTTATTACACGGATTTTTTTGTTGACGAAAAAACGGGACAGGTGAAAAGTTACGAAGCAAGTTATGAATTTAACGGCAGAACGATAACAACGGCGGTCGAGATTGACAAGGTGCGCGAAGTCGAAGGCGTAAAAGTGCCGGAGCGTTACGCGCAACGCTTTGAGACGGGAAATTTGACGATTTATTCGGATTTTAAGGCAAAAGAGATTTTAGTTAATTCGACTGTCGCGGACGACGTTTTTTCAATAGACAAATAAATCAATTTATAATGGAAAATGGATAATGGATAATTTGTTAAATCTTATTATCCATTATCCATTTTCCATTAATTAAACGCTCATAATTTCCTGTTCTTTGTTTTTAGATAGCTCGTCAATTTTACCGGTATAAGTGTTCGTCAATTTCTGGATTTCTTCCAAACCGAAGCGTTCGTTGTCTTCGGAAATCTCTTTGTCCTTTAACATTGATTTCAACATCGCGTTTGCGTCGTGGCGGACGCTGCGGACGGCGATTTTGTGTTCTTCGGCGATTTCGTGAACTTGTTTGGCGAGTTGGCGGCGACGTTCTTCGTTCAGCGGCGGAATCGAAAGACGAATAAGTTTCCCGTCGTTTGAAGGATTGAATCCAAGATTTGCACCGTTAATCGCTTTTTCGATGGCGTTAATTTGTGTCGCGTCCCACGGCTGAACAGTCAGCATTTGCGGTTCGGGAACATTGAGCGAAGCTATTTGATTGAGCGGTGTCGGCACGCCGTAATAATCAACCGTTACGTTGTCGAGAATTCCGACGGTCGCGCGACCCGTCCGCACATTGGAGAGTTTGCGCTTTAGATCATCAACGACCGCTTCCATATCCGGTTTCGTTTCTTTTATTACAATATCTACACTCATTTTTCTCTAAAAAATCCGAAAATTTTAACCAGCTTTTTGGGCTTTCCCATTAACCGAAACAAGCGTTCCAATCTTCAAATCGCCTTTGACGGCTTTGATTATGTTGCCTGTTTCACGCATATTAAAAACCATAATCGGCAAATTGTTGTCCATACAAAGCGAGATTGACGAAGCGTCCATCACCTTTAGTTGCTTTTCCAAAACTTCTTGATAAGAGATTCTTTCAAAACGCTTGGCATCTGGGTTAGTCATCGGGTCAGCCGTATATATACCGTCAACCTTCGTGCCTTTTAAGATTATATCGGCTTTTATTTCGAGCGCACGAAGCGCGGCGGCGGAATCAGTCGTAAAAAACGGATTGCCGGTGCCGGCGGCGAAAATTACAACGCGCTTTTTCTCTAAATGACGAATCGCGCGTCGGCGAATAAAAGGCTCGGCGAGTTGCGGAATATCAACTGCCGACATTACGCGCGTAAAAACACTTAGCTTTTCCAGCGCATCTTGCAAAACGACGGCGTTCATTACGGTTGCTAGCATACCGATATAATCCGCGCTCGACCGGTCCATATTGCCCGCGCTTTTGGAAACGCCGCGAAAAATATTGCCGCCGCCGACGACGATTGCAATCTCAACGCCAAGTGCGTAAACCGCTTTGATTTCTTTGCCCACTGCTTCGGCGACATCTGTATCAATGCCGTAACTCCGCTCACCCATCAGGGCTTCACCGGAGATTTTGAGCAAAATGCGTTGGTATGCTGGCTTCATAAAAGTTCAAAGTTCAAAGTTCAAAGTTCAAGGTTGGTTATAAAACTTTGAACCTTGAACTTCTGAACTTTGAACTAAAGATTATCCAACCATTGAAGCGACTTCATCGGCAAAATCGTCTCCTTTCTTTTCGATGCCCTCGCCCATTTTGTAGCGCGTAAAGCGTCGGATAGTGATATTTTCTTTAATTGAAGCGATTTTATCGGTTACTAATTCGCCGACGGTTTTACTTGGGTCTTTAACAAACGGTTGGTCGAGAAGAACATTTTCTTCATAATATTTTCCGACTTTTCCAGCAATAATTTTCTCCAAAACATCAGCCGGTTTATTAGCGTTCTTAGTGTCGGATTTAAGTTTTTCCGTTTCAATCTCACGTTCTTTGCCTAATACATCGGTTGGAACATCTTCACGTTTCAAATACTTCGGGTCAACAGCTGCAATGTGCATTGCCACATCTTTAACAAGTTGCTGAAATTCTTCGCCGCGAGCGACGAAATCGGTTTCGCAATTGATTTCAACCATCACGCCGACTTTTCCGCCCATATGAATGTATGAGCCGACAACGCCTTCCGCCGTTATGCGACCGGCTTTTTTGCCCGCCGTCGCCATTCCTTTTTTGCGGAGGATTTCGACGGCTTGCTCCTCGTTGCCGTCGGCTTCGACCAGTGCGTTTTTACAATCAATCATTCCTGCGCCGGTTTTTTCGCGCAGGGATTTTACAAGACTTGCTGTGATTTCTGCCATATTTAACTCCAAAAATAATTTCCGATATATAGTTTATTTATAAAAAAGCGCAGCCTGTTTTTCGTATCTAAACGGAAAAAGAGCTACGTTGCGAGATAAAAATAATTGTTTAGCTAGCTGTTGCTTCAGTTGATTCCTTTTGCGTTTTCTCTTCGTCGGAGTTTTCATTCAATACAACTTCCGTCATATCTTGCGATGCGGAGGTTTCGACTTCCGTTTTTACTTGTGCGTCACCGAATGCACCGTCAACTTCAGAATTGTTTGGGCCTTCGGTCGCTTCCTCATTCGTCGGATGAGTCGCTCCGACGGTCGCCGCGGATTGGTCGGCGACTTGAATAATCGGTTCAAGATTCTCTTCCCCATTAGTATTTATTTCTGAATTTTCAGTGTCAGTCGAAGATGATGTATCAGCCGCCGATTCACCGGATTCATCAGTTTCGCTTTGAACTCCGATGCCCTCAGTAGCGACGTTTTGACCTTCTAAAATCGCATCGGCAATCCGCGAAGCAAACAGACGAATCGCTCGAAGCGCGTCATCGTTGCCCGGTATAACTTGATCAATTCCGTCGGGCGAACAGTTTGTATCAACCACTGCGACGACGGGGATATTCAACCGATTGGCTTCTGCAATGGCAATATCTTCCTTTCGCACATCAATCACGAAAAGCATATCAGGCAAGCCGTTCATATTACGGATACCGGCGAGATTTTTCATCAAACCGGCGTGCTGGTTATCAAGCCCCAAACGCTCTTTTTTCGTCAACATCTCAAAGCGACCGTCTTCTTTCATCGCTTCGATGTCCTTCATTTTTTTAACTGATTTTTGAACGGTCTGCAAATTCGTCATCAATCCGCCCAACCAGCGATTATTGACGTAAAATTGACCGCAGCGTTCGGCTTCTTCCTTGATAGCGTCCTGCGCTTGGCGTTTTGTGCCGACGAACAAAATCTTCATTTTCGGACGTTCCGTGACCGCTTCCTGAACGTAATTGAGCGCGTCTCGAAAAAGTTTCTGCGTTTTCTGCAGATCAATAATATAAATGCCGTTGCGCTCACCGAAAATATATTCTTTCATTTTCGGATTCCAACGGCGAACTTGATGTCCAAAGTGAACTCCTGCTTCAAGCAGTTCCTTCATTGTAACAGTAGCCAAAATTTAAAATCTCCTTAACTTTATTGGTTTTTGTACTCGCCGCAAAACATTAGTCCAACCAAAAGTTTGCGGCAATGGTTTGTACAGTTATCAGTCAACAGTTATCAGTGAACATCTAGAACTATTTGATAACTGATAACTGTTGACTGATAACTGAAAAAATTATCGTTTCGAGAATTGGAATCTCGCCCGTGCGCCTTTCTGACCGTATTTCTTACGTTCCTTTTTGCGCGGGTCGCGGGTGATGAGTCCGGCTTTTTTTAAAGTCGAACGCAAATCAACATTGTATTCAAGTAAAGCGCGCGTAATTCCATGCCGCACCGCGCCGGCTTGTCCCGCCGTTCCGCCGCCGGCAACATTAACAAGAATGTCGAATTTGCCGGTCGTGTCGGTCAAGCGAAGCGGTTGATGAATAATCATCCTTAACGCTTCATTCGGAAAATAGTCTTCAAAACCGCGACGATTAACTTTTATTTCGCCG
>Ga0136637_1000055_pt1 | contig 16606 bp, 14 predicted proteins | sample AntDrymUQ8572106_2_FD_105497 | JGI IMG/M metagenome (GOLD analysis project Ga0136637, IMG submission 105497) | Polar desert sand microbial communities from Dry Valleys, Antarctica - metaG UQ857 (21.06) | ecosystem: Environmental > Terrestrial > Soil > Desert | place: Antarctica: Dry Valley... | reverse complement strand
GGCGGCGCAGGCCATCGCCGACCTCGACAGCGTCGCCGAGGTGTACTCCTGTGCCGGCGACGTGGACCTCATCGCCGTGGTCCGGGTGGCCGAGCACGAGCAGCTCGCCGACGTGATCGCCGGCGGTTGTCCAAGGTCGACGGGGTGCTGCGCACCGACACCCACATCGCGTTCCGCTCCTACTCCAGGCGCGACACCGATGCCGCCTTCTCCCTCGGCCTCGACGAGGGGGGCTGACGGCCGCGCACCGATCCACATGGGAGGAACGACCCGGAAGCGCTGGTTCTGGGACTTCCAGGGTGCGGAAGCCCGGGGACGAGGGGCGCGACGGTGATATGCTGAATTCGTCAACACGCGCCCGTTAATTAACGACTGATGGCAACATCGACCACGGTTCCACTTAGACCAGGTCAGCCCACCCGCGGCAGCCACGTCCTCCTTCGTCTGGCGCAGACCGTCGGCGAGCGCGAACGGGTGCGGGCGCTCAGGCGGAGCCTGAGCGCTTACCTGGGCCGCGACCACCAGGGGAGTGACATGCGGCGATGAGTCTCTCTCCCGTACTGTTCCTCGGCGCGCCACCAGCGCCGGGGTTGGTCCGCCGTGCGGGCAAGGGACTTCCAGGCGGGCCAATCCGGTGCCGTATATTGCCATCACCCGACTATTCGGGACTACGGCAACGCTTGCATCCGAGGCGCCTACGCGGACGGGGCTAACCCACAGTTCGGCGCGGCGTCGACCTGCTACAGATCGCCGGGTGCGGCGTCGCCCGCACAACGCCGCCGGCACTCGTATGGCCGTCGATGCGATGGATACCCTGATTACCCACCCCGGGTGAGCATGTTCGTCCTCGTTGCCGGAGATGGCGACTACCCGCCGTTCGTCCAGCGGCTACGTGAGTTTCGGCGAGTACGTCGTGGTGTCTCCGCAAGTTCCTGACCCGGCTGGAACATCGCGTCACCGTGGTCGGCACCTCCGGTGGCGACATCACCCTCGCCCTGTCGACCACTCCGGCGACGCCTTACCAGATCACAGCCACCGCATGAGGACTTGATCAGCCCACCACGAAGTAGACGGCGAAGGTCGCTGCGACCACCCACATCAGCGGGTGGATCGCCCGCGTTCGGCCCGTCACCGCGTACAGCAGCACCCAGCTGATGAACCCCGCGCCGATGCCGTTCGCGATCGAGTAGGTGAACGGCATGATCACGATGGTGAGGAACGTCGGCAGCGCGATCGCGAAGTCGGAGAAGTCGATCTCGCGCACCTGCGCCACCATCAGCGCGCCCACCACCACCAGCGCGGGTGCCGCCTCGATGGGGATCACCGGGTAGAGCGGCGTCAGAAACATCGCGCCGGGGAACAGCAGCCCGGTGACCACGTTCGCCAATCCGGTCCGCGCCCCGTCCGCGATCCCCGACGCCGATTCGACGTAGACCGTGTTCGACGACGACACCGCGCCCCCCGCCACCGCGCCCAGTGCGTCGACGAACAGGCTGCGGCCGGCGTTCGGCAGCACCCCGTCCTCGCGGATGAACCGGGCCTCCTTGCCGAGCCCGGTCAGCGTGCAGATCGGGTCGAAGAAGTCGGTGAGCACCAGCGTGAACACCAGCAACACCACCGTGAGCGCCGGCAGCCGCACGAGGGCGCCGAAGGACGACTCACCGACCAGTTGGGGATCAAGCTCGGGATCTTGCGTGCTTAGTGGCGCCGACGAATCAGATCCCTGAGCGGGTTGGCGATTGCGCCCTGGTACGGCGTGCGCAACTGTGGCTCCAGGGCGGCGAGCGCGTCGCGCAGCAACAGCGCCTGGCTGACTGTGGCGAGGTCGGCCGATCGGTCGACCTCCTCGACGAGCTGATCGCGCCCACCGTGGCCCGACCATTCGACGAGATAGGCGTCCCGAATCCGTCGCTCCGCGTCGCTGTCCCCGGGCATGGCCATCCGAACATCACGCAACATCAGCTGGAGTGAGACGAACGGGTGTGCCACCACGCTCTCCGCCCAGTCGAAGATGAGCGGCCGCCCATCCCGCAGGCAGAAGTTGCCGCGCCAGATGTCCAGGTGGCAGACGGACTCCGGGACGCCGGACTGCGCCAGCGCCGTACAGGTCTCGGTCAACTCGGCGGTAAGAATCCGAAGCTGTCCCCGCTCCTCGACCGTCAGATGCCAATCACCCGCGAGCTCGACTGCGGACGCATCCTCGGCGAGCTGCTCGAACAGCGCCGGCAGCGTGCCCAGCCGGTGGTCCGGGCAGCCGACTCCGAGGAGGAGGTCGGGCCACTGCGCTGCATAGCGCTGAACCGCGGCGAGGCAGGGCGCCACCGCCAGGTAGGTGGCGAGCACCTCCCCCGGGTCCGCCAGCCGCGGCACAGGCCCGAAGTCGGCCGTCAGCATCCAGTGCCGGCCGGGGGAGATGGCGAGCACTTCGGGGAAGTGTTCGGGGAACCACTCCGACAGCATGCCGGTCAGCTCCGGCTCGTGGCCGAAGAAGCTCGGCGACGCCTTGAAGTAGACTACGCCTGCCGTTGTCGGGATCCGGAGCTGTGAGGACCATGCGCGGATATCGAGTTGCTCAACCGGGCCGGTCACCTCGATGCCAAGGGCTCGTAGCTGATCGACGGACCAGGTGACCGCCTCGACAAACCAGCCCCGGCGCCGCCACGGCAACGACTGCTTGTAGACAGCCTGGTGGGAGGCAGCGAACCAGGCCATCAGCACCTCACGGTGCTCTGGAACGATCGGCGTCAGTCCGGATCCTGCGGGGGACCGGATCCACCGGAAACCGCAGGCGCCGATACGGGGTGACCGCAGGAGTTCATGCACGAACACCCGGGGTGCCCCACGGGAGGACCGTCTGTGCTCGAAGTACTCGAGGGTAGCCACGTCCACACCGAACCGCCGACCCAGCTCGGCGTGGATCCGGCTGGGCTCGCTCTGATGGTGCGACGGTAGGGACACGCCATCGGGGCCGTCCACCGCGAGAACCTCGACGGTGCCGTCGCGTTCGCGCGTGACGATACTCAGGTTCTTCCTGCCCGGGACCGTCATTCCCGTTCGATCCTACAGCCATTGCCGGCTCGAACACGGGCGCCCTGCGGTGGACCGTCAGCGGGTGCTGACAGCGCCGGGTCCCGGTGCTTCTCACAGTCACTGGTGTCGTCGTGGTCGAGGGCGGTCAGGTGGGCGTGGACGTCGTCGGCGTCGGGGACGCCAAGATCAGTGTAGAGGGTCAGGGCGCGGCGCCAGTGGTGGCGGGCCTGGTCGAACTCGTCGGTGGCGTGGTGGGTGTGGGCGAGGCCGTTGTGTGCGCGGGCCTGCTCGTAGCGGTCGCCGATCTGGGTGGCCAAGGTGAGCGCGGCGGTGTGATGGCTGCGGGCCTGCTCGTGGTTTCCGGTGGCGTGGTGGGTCTCGCCGACGCCGTTGAGGGCCTTGGTTTCGCCGGGCCGTTCACCGATCTCCCGACATTGGGTAAGTGCCTGCTGGTGGTGCTCGGCGGCCAGCTGGTAGTGGCCCTGCCGCTGGTACACGGCGCCGAGGTCGTCCAGTGCGTAGGCTTCGCTGGCGCGGTCGCCGATCTCGCGGGCGAGGACCAGGCCAAGCTGAAAGTGCTCGGTGGCCTGCGGGTAGCGGCCTTGCTGCCAGTAGACGATGCCGAGGTTTCCCAGCGCATAGGCTTCGCCGGCCCGGTCGCCGATCTCGCGGAACAGGGCCAAGCTCTGCTGGTGGTGCTCGGCGGCCTGTTCATAGTGACCGAGCCGTGAGTGCACAAGGCCCAGACTGGCGAGCGTGTAGGACTCACCGGTCCGGTCGTTGCTCTCACGGAACAGGGCCAGGCCCTGTTGGTGGTGCTCGGCGGCCTGCCGGTAGTGGCCCTGCCGCCGGTAGACGAAGCCGAGGCTGGTCAGGGCTTGAGCTTCGCCGGCGCGGTCGCCGATCTCGCGGGCGAGGACCAGGCCAAGCTGAAGGTGCTCGGTGGCCTGCGGGTAGCGGCCTTGCTGCCAGTAGACGATGCCGAGGTTTTCCAGCGCATAGGCTTCGCCGGCCCGGTCGCCGATCTCGCGGAACAGGGCCAAGCTCTGCTGGTGGTGCTCGGCGGCTTGCGGGTAGCGGCCCTGCCACCGGTGGACGAGGCCGAGGCTGTCCAGCGCGCGGGCTTTGCCGGCTCGGTCGCCCTTGCGGTGCGCGGCGTAGCGCGCGTGGGTGTGGATGTCGATGGCCTCGGAGTAGTGCCCGCCGATGTCGAGGTAGCGGAACAGAACGCTGGCCAGGCTGGTGGTGTGTCCGGGCCAGCCGTGGGTGGCAGTGTGGGCGCAGACGGCGGTGAGAGTGACACGTTCGGCGTCCAGCCAGGCCCGGGCCGCAGTCGGGTCGGCTACCGGCGGGGTGGGTGTGTCCGGTGGGGGGATGCGGGGCCGGCGATGTTGCTCGGCGGGAACGAGGGTATCCATAGCGGCACCGGCGGTGGCGAGGTAGTGATTGAACAGCCGGGTCAGCGCCGCCCGCCGGTCCTGCTCGGTGTCCTTGATGTGGGCCAGGTGGGTGGCGTAGGCGCACAGCAGGTCGTGCATGCCGTACCGGCCCGGGTTGACCGGCTGCACCAGGTGCCCTCGGGCCAACACATCGAGGAGGTGGTGGGCGTGGTCGAGGCTGGTGTGGGTGAGGGCGGCTGCGGCGTAGGGGTTCAGGTCGGGGCCGGGGTGCAGCCCGAGCAGCCGGAACGCCCGCGCGGCATCGGCCGGGAGGTGCTGGTAGGACCAGGAGAAAACAGCGCGGACCGCGGTGCGCGGGTCACCGTCGGCGTCGAGCAGCTCCAGCCGCCGCTGCTCATCAGCCAACTCATCGACCAACGCGGCGAGGGGTGTGGTGGGGCGAATGGTGGCGAGTTCGGCGGCCACCCGCAACGCCAACGGCAACCGCGCGCACTGCCCGGCCAGAATGGCTGCCACGTCGGGTTCGGTCGCCATCCGCCCACCGATCAACGCCCCCAACAAGGCAACCGCATCCGCAAGGGGCAAGAGGTCCAGATTCAGGCGTCGGGCGCCGTGCCGAGCCACCAAGCCCACCAGCGAATCCCGGCTGGTCACCACCACCAAGGCCGACGGGGTGCCGGGCAGCAACGGGCGGACCTGCTCGGCCGAGGCCGCGTTGTCCAACACAACCAGTATCCGCCGCCCGTCCAACAGACTCCGGTACAACGCGGCCCGCTCATCCACCTCCAGCGGGATCTCCGCACCGGCCACTCCCAGGGCGCGCAGGAAACCGGCCAGCGCATCGGACGCGGACAGTGGCTGGTCCGGGTCGTAGCCACGCAAGTTCACATACAACTGCCCGTCGGGGAACCCTGCTCGCACCCGATGCGCCCACCGCAGCGCCAGCGCGGTCTTCCCCACCCCCGCGGTACCCGACACTGCGGAGATCACTACCGCCGTCGACCTTCCACTCGCCGCATCTGTCGCATCGCTTTGGGCAGGGGTGGCGATCAGGAGGCGGTCGAGCTCGGCCAGCGCGTCAGCCCGGCCGGTGAACACATCCACGTCCGCAGGCAGCTGCGCCGGCACCACGGGTTCAGCCGTCACTCGCACAGACCGGGTGACGGTGAGAGCAGCCAATGCCGGGTCACTGTTCAGGATTTGCTCATACAGCCGCTGCAACGACGGACCCGGATCAATACCCAGTTCCTCGACCAGCCGCAACCGCATCTGATAGAAATGGCTGAGCGCGTCGGCCTGGCGATTGCAGCGATACAGAGCCAGCATGAGCTGACCGACCAGGCGCTCGTCTAGCGGATACGCCTCGGCCCGGGTGGACAGTCCGGCCAGTAGCCACGCGTGCTGGCCACGATGCAGCTGCAGGTCGTTGCAGTCCAGCTCGACCGCGAGCCTTTCCCGCTCCAGAGTGTCGCGCAGGGCATTGAGCCACACGGTGTCCAGGGCGGCGAAGGCCTCCCCCTGCCACAGCCCCAATGCCTGCTCGAACAGGCTCAGCGCCTGGTCCTCACTCTGCGCGGCGCGGGCACGGGTGACCAGGTCGCGAAAACGGTGCAGGTCCACAGCCATCGGGTCGACCTTCAGGACATACCCGCCGGGCTGCCGCAGGAGACTGACATCGCCGAGGGCGGCCAAGGCGTGCCGCAGCCGGGAGAGGTAGCTGTAGAGCGTGTCCCGAGCACGGGACGGCAGACGCTCCCCCCAGACGCGGTCAACAAGCTGGTCCACCGACACCGCGTGGTTGGCCTCCACCAGCAGAGTCACCAGGACACACCGCTGCTGGGCATGACCCAGGTCGACCAGTTGCCCGTTGACGTGTGCCTCGACATCGCCGAGAACCCGGAACTCCACCACCGTCTCGACCATCACCCCCTCAGGCCAGGAACATTCCAACAGTATGCCCAGGCTGACCAGCCGATTCAAGGTCCGCCCAAGATTCACCCACGGTCGAGTGTGCACAGTCGTCCCTACGGAGACCCGGCGGGGAGTCGGGGGCCTGCATGCCTGCGGGACGGCCGCGCTGAGGCGGGCGATCCGGTTGCGGTCCAACGCCCGCAACATCGATGAAGAAAAGCGGAGCGGCCCGACCGTTTCGCCCTTCGCAACGAAAGGAGAATTCTGTGGACGCGACATCCATTGCATCACGACTGGCCGGCAACAGCCTGCAGCAGCACCTGTACGCCGAGCCGACCGCGGTCGCCGAGAATTGCCGGCACGCAGGCTACAGCTGCTGGTTTGACGGTGACTGCTGCAACGAGACGAGACTGATCTGCGAGTGGTGGACCTGCCGGCACGACTGACAGGTAAGTCCGACTGAACGCTGATCGGACCGGGCGGATGGTGGCCGACGTAAGGTCACCATCCGCCAGGTCCCGGAGCTCACTTTTCTGTCATTAGGAATGTCTTGCCAATACCGACACATGTCGACAACTGTCACGCAATGGCGAGAGGACTCCTTTATGTTGATAACAGCGGCGCGGGACTCCCGGGCCTTTGTTGAGGCAGCCCGTGGCCCAGGTGGGATCTACAGCCTGGAGCGATGGCCGCAGGTTCGTGGCCGGATCCGGCCGAGCGTTGGTGCGCGGCAGGCAGAGGCCGCGGTCGCCCGGCTGCGGGTGGCGCAACGTCTGATGATGGGCTTTCTGGACCCAGTGGAGGACGCTCTCTTCCTCACTGCCGGCCTGCGTGGGATGGGCATCGTCGCGTCCTTCCACCTGGGAAGGGAATTGGCGCCGATGGCACCGCCGGCCGGGTTCTACGCCTGGGTTCAGTGCGGAGACGACGTGGTGAGCACCTCGTTGCCGGTCCGCGAGGAGTACCTCGAGGTCTACCGGTGCGCGGAAGGGTGAGTGACGGTGTTCAGCGTTGTCGAGACAACCGCGACGGGCGTGCATCGTACCGGTCCGGAACCCATGGCGTACTTTCCCCCCGGCGTCCGGATCGGACACTCCGCGTCATCGTTCGAGCTGGCGCGGGACCACCCCGGCACGCAGCCGGTCTACTACCGGGTCGGCCATGGCAGGCTCGAATGGGGAACTCATCTGGCGGACTACCTCGGCGGCGTCGTGGCACCCGGCCCTGACCCGGGTTGTCTGCTCGCCCTGATCCAGGGTGCCATCCCGGCGCCGGACAGCACGCCCGTGCCAGGCGTGCAACGGCTCTCGGTGGGGACGTCCGTCCGGGTGGACTCCACAGGAGTGACGGTCAGCTGGCGCCGGTCCACCCCGCAACGCGCTGTCGGCGGGCTCTCGCAGGTCGTGGCGGCGTCCTTGGGCTCGGTCGGGTCCGAGTTCGCGATCGCGTACAGCGGGGGATTGGCGTCGGCTTTCGTCGCGGCAAGTGCCATCCGCGCCGGCCGCCGACCGTTGCTGCTCCACGCAGACCTCGACCCAGTCTTCCACGCGAGGTCTTTGGCGACGGTACCCGGCCTCGAGATCCGGCGGAATCCGGTCGATCCGTTCGAGCTGCTGGACCACCATCCGATCACAGGGGACGAGATGCTCCCACCGTTGCCGGATATCGAGGTGCCACGGCGGATGCTCGCCCGGCTGGCTGCGGACAGCGGCGTCCCGATCGTCAGCGGTGGCCTTCTCACGACGTTGACCTCGGTGAAGCTCCCAGACGTCCAGGCCGGCCCACGGGGCTGGCGACTGCTCGGCTGCCAACCGTTCCACATCTCCGGCACCCTCCGGACCCTCGCCGAGGCACGAGAACTGCTCGGCAAGGGCGTCGTCTACTCACCGGACGCACCGCGGGACGAAGTGCGGCGAGCACCGGATGCCCAGCCGGTCGGAGCCTCGCCGCCACCCTCGCCAACCGGCGGTGCCAAGTTGCCCGGTCTGACCGCCAACGGCCGGCAGGCGCTGGAGACGGCGCACCGCGGTTCGATGGCACTCTGGCAGGAGCACCTGGAGTCGCTCAGTCCGGCCCTCGGCCGGTTGACCGCCGGCTTGGAGGAACACGGCGACGGCGCTGCCGTCCTGCCCGCCCTGGATCCGGCGGTGCTCGCCGCGGTCGGGGCGATGGCACCCGAACGGTTGGGACGCATCCGGCGGGGCATGTTGAGAACCCACCTTCCGCTGCGCCGCGCGGTGGCCGATCACGGAATCAACGGTGTCGACGAGTCCTCGTCGGGCTTCTGGCTCCGGCTCGCCGCGGCCGGCTACCTGCACCGCGAACGGGCAAAGATCATTGCCGAGCTCGAGCGCGGGTGCGCCCTTGCCGATCTCGGTCTGATCGAGCCAGCGGTGATCACGAGGGTGCTGCGTGACGGGCGCATGCTCGCCGAGCTCGCCCTTCCACTGCTGCGGATGGTGTGGATCGATCGATGGCTGCGAGGAAGGTCATGAGCACACGCCTTTTCGGCAATGACAACAGCAATGGGGCAGGCGGCACCCGGCTGAGGCTGACGCCGGGTACGAGCGTGACGAAGCTCCCCTTTGGCGGCGCTGTGCTCGTCAACGCGACCACGCTGGCGATCACCGACTGCGGTGAGCGCGAGGCCGAGCTCCTTGAACTGCTGCTTGTGCACGGCGTGCCCGGACCCGGTGGGCCACCGGCCGTTCGTGATCTCGCCGACCAGCTGATCGGAGCCGGGTGGCTCGTGACCGAACCACCAGCAGAGAGGAACTGACCCGTGAATCCGCAGCTCATCGACCTGATCTCGACCTCGCTCACGCTGCTCACGGCGGCACTGGCCGGTCCGCTCGCCGTCGCTGGCAGCGCCAAGCTGGTGACCGCACCGGACCGCTTGGCCTGGCCGTTCGACACCGGCCTGCTGCGGGTGCCGTACGGGCCACGGCTGGTCGGCTCGGCCGAGCTGGCAGCCGCGCTTGCCATCGCCGTACTTCCGGTTCGAGCGGCGGCGCTGATCGCACTTGTGGCCTACGCAGCGCTGACTGTGGTGGCGTTGGTGACGAAGGGACAGAAGTGTGCGTGCTTTGGCGTGGCACGGTTGGCGAACGTCGGCCGGCTGCACGTCGGCGCGAACGCGGCGGCAGCAGTGCTCGCCGCCGTCCTCATCGTGACCGGCCCGGCCGAGACGAGTGTGCTGGCGCGGTCTATCGCAGGTCTGCTGGCCACACTGACGACGCTTGTCGTTCTACTTCTGCTCGACCGGCGCCGTCGCGACGCTCAGGAGGCGGCGCCCTGCGCGGAGCGGGTCAGCGGTGTGCAGCTGTACGTATCCGACAACTGCCCGGCATGCCGCTCGCTCAAGCATCTGCTGGTGTCGATGGAGCCGGCGCGGCGGGAAGCCATCAGGACCATCGTCGTCGGTTCCGACAAGGAGCTGCCGGAGTCCCTGTCGGGCCTGGGTGTGCCCTGTGCGCTACCACTCGACGCGGCCGGGCAGGCCATCTGCGCTCCGGCGTCGGGTATCGGTGGTGTCAAGGCGCTGATCAATACCATCACCAGTACCACTCCGGTGGTGTCGCGTGGTGTCTGAGACGCTGCCGACCTGGCGACTGGACCGGGCGTGGCAGCACATCGATGTCGCGGCGGACGGCTCCGCATGGGCGGTGCTGACCGTGCCGATGTACCCCGGGGTTGCCGAGCACAATCCGGCCGTGGTGCGGTGGCGGAGCATGACGGTCGACCCTGATCTGGTCGGCCTGACACCCGGTCGGGCACGTCCCGCCGAGATCGTGATCGGCTATCACAAGTCCGGCGAGCAGTGGATACTTCCGGTGTCCGGTGTGCTGTCCAGCAAGCTGGCCTGGCACCCCTGGCTGCCACTCGTCGCGGGTATCGTCGTCCGGAATCAGCGTGCTTACCCATGGGTCGCGAACCATGCGGCACGGACCGTGACGGTCCTCGAGCATGTCCGGGTGGCCACCGGCTTCACCCTCCAGGGCGGCCGGTCACAGGCACCGCTCGGCTGGTGCGGGGACGAGAGCCTGGTTGTGCTGGTGCCCTCCCCCGAGTTGCGATCCTCTTCGACCAGACCGAATCGGAGACCAAGCGTCTACGAAGCGACCGGACCCGGTTTCGTCTCCTTCGAGCCGGTGGTCCGCGAGCTCGTGGAGCTGGCAGCGGCTGCTCTGACGGTAGTCGATCTCGGCACCGGACAGCAGATCCCACTCGGACCACCGGCGCTCATCCGGAGCGTGGATCCTTCGCCGACAGGTCGATTCGTGTTGGTCGAGTACGCCGACCAGCACGGTCGCACCCCCGACGCCGACGGACTGTGCTGGACCGATACCGTGCTGGACACTGCACTGCCGGGCACCTCGACGCCGGTCGGCCGTGGTGGCCGATGGGCCGGCGGTGATGCCGACGTACTCACCTGGAGTCGTTCTACCGAGTCCGGCACAACGGTTCATTTCCTGGACCTCGCGGTCGAGGCGGCAGCCGAGCAGCGGCTTCTCACAGAGCACGAGCCGTCCGAGCCAGCCGGTTGCTGGCCGATCTGGGACCGCGGAGAGCCCGTACTGCTGAGCCACTGTGAACGAGCCCTCACGCTGAGCACCGCGAGCTCGTCGCGTGTCCTCGACCTACCCGCTGGATCGCTCCGCCTCGGCCGGCATCTGTCAGTGCCCGGCCTACGTGCCGGCCGGGTGGTGCTCGACTGCAGCGATGCCGCTGGCCGGCCCGGATTGGTCATCGTAGGTCTCGGCGACTCATACGCATCTGTCACCTGGGCGCCCGACGCGGAAGCCACAACGGTCCGGGGCACGTGGCCGGTAGACGACGGTCATAGCTCCGGACTGATGGTTCGGGCGGGCACCGGGCTTGTGAGGTACACCCTGACTGCGGACGGTCTCAAGTCGAGCCCGGCCGTCGCACTGGCGAGTACGGACGTCGCCTCCCGCGAGAGCACCTCGACCGGGCGCTCCGTCAGCATCGCCACCGGTTTCGGGCACGCCTGGCTCACCTGTCCGGCGACCGAGGGCCGAAGCGGTTCACCACCGCTCGTGCTGTGGCTGCGGGCGGCCGACCCCAGCGGTCCCGCTCCGTCCCCGTCTGCGCAGTCCGCTGACCCGGAGCGCCGTGGGCTCGGCGCGGGGCAGGCGCCAGCCGCGCTGACGGCCACGGGATGCCTGGTCGCGACGCTGGATCTGGCTCTGCACTGGCCCGGCGATGTGCACCTCGACATGCTGCACGCGCAGATCGTCGAGGCCGTTCGAGGCGCGTTGAGCTTCCTCGCGAACGAGTACCGGGACGCCGTCGACGGCGTGGTGATCGCCGGGCACAGCTTCGGCGCGACACTCGCGCTCTACGCGCTGGCGCACGTCCCCGAGTTCGCCACGGCGATCGTGCACAGCGGCTGCTACAACCGCACGTTGACGCCCACCGGATTCCAGTACGAACGGCGGCCCTACTGGTCGGTGCCCGCGATCTACCACGCCTTCAGCGCACTGCACTTCGCCGACCGGCTCGACCGCCCGGTCCTGATCGTGCACGGCGTCGACGACGCGAACCCGGCCACGACCCCCGACCAGGCAGTCGCCCTGTACCAGGGAATCGTCGCGACCGGAGGCCACGCGCGCCTGCTGCTGCTGCCACACGAGGGACATACCTTCGGCTATCTCGAGACGCAGCAGACACTCGTCGACGAACACCGCCGGTGGATCGATCTCCACACGCGCACCCTGCGGAGCTGTTGACATGCGGCGGTGGAAGAGCAGCTCTCCAGTCCACAATCGTGACGTTGCCCGGTGCATCGGCCTGGCCGTGCGCCTTGCCTGGCAGGCCGACCGTCGTTGCCTCGTACAACTACTCGGGGCGCAGCTCGCTACCGCGGTCGGACTCGTCGGGATCATCCTGCTGATGCGCCAGCTCGTCGGCGGAGCACTCACCGCAGGCAGCGCCGCGGGTGCGGAGGCCAACGCCGGTCTGGTGATTCCAGGTATCATCACAATGATTGTTCTAGGTACCGTGAGCGGGATCCTGCGCGCCGTGAGCAACGCCCGCCAGCGGCTGCTCGCGGTGAAGATGGACCGCCGTATCGTGTCGACAGTGCTCCGGTCGGCGGTCCGCGCCGAGCTGTCGCGGTTCGAGGATCCCGCCTTCCACGACGGGTTGCAACGCGCTGTTTTCGCCGCGCGCAGCCAGCCGGTCGTCGTGGTGACGACCATGGTGGCGATGCTGCAGACGGTGCTCACGCTCGGAGCGGTGACCGCGGCCTTCTTGGTGATGGCGTGGTGGCTGTTGCCGTTCGCCGCACTCAGCGCGGTGCCGATCGTCAGGGCGGCACGCAACGAGCGCGACGCCGGCTACCGGCTGAATCACGAGCTCGCCGAGAACCGACGCATGAGGCAGTACCTCGAGCGTCTGCTGACCGGGCGGGACGAGGCCAAGGAGATGCGCGCGCTGAATCTCGGGGGACTGCTCTGGAGCCGGTGGCACGCGCAGTACCAGAACGAGGTCGACGGGACCGCAGCGACGAGCCGGACGCACCTGCGCCACAAGATCGCCGCCCGGCTCACCGGTGACGTGCTGACCATCGCGATCATCGGTGGTTTGGGCTGGTTGCTCGTGGCAGGAGCGATCACCGTACCGACCGCTCTGGCCGCGCTGACCGGCCTGTGGCTGCTGTCCACCCGCCTGCAGATGGTCGGTGCGCTGCTGAACAACGTGGGCGAATCCATCCTCTATCTCACGGATCTGCGGGCCTTCGTCGATGAGGACGCCGCGCCACCACAGCTCGCCACCCGGCCGGGGCGCTTCTCGGGCCTCCATGCCGAAGGAATCAGCTTCCGTTACCCAGGATCGGCCAGGCAGGTCCTCACCGACGCGACGATCAGTCTCGGGGCCGGAGAGCTGATTGCGCTCGTCGGTGCAAACGGCTCGGGCAAGACCACGCTGGCGAAGATTCTCGCCGGTCTCTACGAGGCGGACACCGGCGTGCTACTGCATGGCGACGAGGTCGTCGAGCCGGGCACGCTCCGTGATCAGACTGCCGTGGTGTTCCAGGACTTCATTCGCTACAAGCTGCCTGCGATCGACAGCATCAGCTTTGGACGACCTGATGAGCCCGCGTCCATGCAGCGTGCAGTCGCCGCCGCTGGCCTGGCTGGCGCCGACGAGTTCCTGGCCGGACTGCCCGACGGTTACGAAACGGTGCTCAGTAAGGAGTTCACCGGCGGTACCGATCTCTCACTTGGGCAGTGGCAACGGCTGGCGCTCGCGCGGGCCTTCTATCGTGACTCGTCCTTCGTGATTCTGGACGAGCCCACCGCGTCACTCGATCCGCAGGCGGAGGCGGAGCTGTTCGCTCGGTTGCGGGCGCTGTTCGCGGGCCGCACGGTGCTGCTGATCACCCACCGCTTCTCGAGCGTACGCAGCGCTGACCGGATCTATGTGTTGGATGACGGCCGGGTGGTCGAAACCGGCACTCACGAGTCCCTGATGTCGGCTGGCGAGACGTACGCGAGGCTCTACCGGCTTCAGGCGGACGCCTATCAGGAGATCCGCTGAGACGGTTCGGCGCCTCGTCGAGCCGGGTACTCTGGTCAGGTGGCGGACTGGGTGTTCTCGATCGTGTCCTCGTAGTCACGCGCATGCCTGCGTGTGCGGCGGGCAAGGCCAGCCAGGCAGGCGGCGAGCAGGGCAGCAGCGATCACCACGAGCGCTCCTGTCGTGATTCGCGCACCGAGTTGCTGGTAGGACGTCCGCGCCACGACGCCGACCCCTGCGCAAGTTGTCGCCCACGTCAAGGAGCCGAGCGCGGACCACAACAGGAACCGCCGGTATCCGAGACCGAGCGTCCCGGCCACCAATGGCATGAGTTCGTGCGCGACCGGGGCGAAGTGAGCGATTGCCACTGCTACGGCCCCGCGCCGGTCGGTCAGCTGCTCGGCTGCGCGCCAGCGCCGCTCGCCCACCCACCGGCCCAGGCGGCTACGTCGTAGCCGCCCGCCGAACAGCTGGCCCACCCCGTACATCATAGACTCACCGGCCAGCTGCGCCGTGACGACCGTCAGCACCACTAGCACGAATGCGAACGGGTCCTGCACGGTGGCACCGGCGAACATCACGACGACGTCGGCCGGCATCACCAGCCCGACCAGCGCAGCGGTCTCGACGAAGAAGTATGCCCAGATGACGATGAGCAGATCTCGGGCATTGAGATCGGAGAGCCATTCCAATTCCAGCACTTGCGTCAATGCCCCCTTCACGTGCGTGGCGCTGAAGCGGGGCTGACCCTATCCTGCGTTACGCAACAGTTTGTCTGCGGCGATCACGTCGACCAACCCGTAGCCGCGTGCCTCCTCGGCCGTCAGGATCCGGCCCGCACGCATGTCGGCGGCCACGGCATCGACGGAGCGACAGCATGCCCCGGCGATGCGCTCCTGGAGGAGATGCAGTCGGCGCCGGTGGTCCTCGACATGAGCGGCCACGTCATGTGCGTGGCCGCTGCGTCGGGTGCGCGGCTCGCGCAGCTGCAGGGTCGCGTGCGGCCCCGCCGTGCGCTGGTCGGCGACGGCCAGGATCGCCACCGCCGCTCCAGCGAGTTCGCCCAGGCACGTCGCATGGAGCGGCACGCCCATCAGATCGATGGTGTCGAGGAGGACGAGGACGGTGTCGAGGTCGGCGTCGACGTCGCACAGCCGCAGCTCGACCGGGTCGTTGCCGGACGCGTCGAGCAGGGCGAGCGACGCCGCGGCGCGGTTTGGCGGCGTCCGCGTCGAGGTTGCCGGTCAGGGTCACCATGCGCCGGTCGAGCAGGCGCTCGGCCAGCCGGTCCTGGCCCGTCTCGGTGACAGTCAACTGTGACGGTGCGGTCGGCCGCGGCCCCGGCGGGCGAGGGCCAGACTGCCACGGGGTGGGGTGGGGCTCGCGGGGCGGTGGGGATGGCCAGATGCTCATGGGGACTCCTCGTGCGCTCGGACCTGCCAGTCGACCGTCCGGCCGAGCGCTGCGGCGTACCGCTCCAGCGTGGACAGCCGGGCGTCGACGTCACCCCGCTCCAGCCGCGCCACTGCGGACTGGGAGGTGCCCATCCGGGCGGCGATCTCGGTCTGGCTGAGACCGCTCTCCTGGCGCGCCGTGAACAGCTCGCCCAGCAGCGCCCGGCGGCGATCGAGCATGCCCTGCAGCCCGGGGAACGACGTGCGGCGTGGTGGGGCCCCACCGGAGAAGATATCTCTTCAACGCTATGGGCGCAACCGTTCGGACGCTACGCTGAGGGGCGCGCCCGCGGCGTGCACCACCGCGGGCGTCACCGTCCGGCCCCAGTCACCGAGCCGGTCGAGCAGCGCCGCCGCGTCGACCAGACCGTCGATCTCGAGCCCCGCTCGCACACCCGCCACCGTGAGCAGGTCCGCAGGTAGGTCCACCGGAGCCGGGTCGTACAGCCCGGCGAGCCCCGACGCCCCCGGCAACCGCCAGTGCCGCGGCGGCCGACCCCCGAGCCGCGCGTGCCGGGCCAGCCACCAGCCCGCGTAGCCGCCGCGCACGCGCAAGGCGGCCAGCGTCCGCGCCTGGCCCGCGAGCAGTCGCAACGCCGCGGGCCAGGCGTCGACGTCGACGAGGTCGAGGTCCCGCACGGCGAGCAGCAGGGCGGGCGGGTCGTCCGCCACGGTGTCCCACCACGCCTCTTCGTCGTCGAGGTCATGGTCCGGGCCGGTCGGCGCGTCGTCCTGGACCACCGCGAAGGTATCCAGTACCCCGAGCGCCAGCAGCCCGTCCCACGGCTCGGTGACGCCCACGACCCCCAGTGGCGCGTCCGCGGCGAGCACGGCCCGCAGCGCGGCGTCGGGCAGCAGCAGCTCATCCGCCCGCCGCGGATCACCGGCCTCGTCGGGCAGCGCGAGCGCACCGAGCCAGGCGGGCGGGGCATCGACGCGGCGGCAAGCGCCAGCACCGCCCTGCGCAGCGGCGCGATGTCGAGCCCGTCCTCCGCGTCGTCGACGCTGCGCTCGACGGCGGGCCGCAGCGCGTCCAGCAGCTCGACGGGCCCCGCGGACCGTGCGACGGCTGGGTCGCGGGCACCGCTCCAGGCTAGCCCGCGCCGTCGACGGCTCGGCGCAGCCGACCGCGACGGCCGCGCAGCTCAGGTTGCGGCGGCCCGGAGCTCGGTCGAGCGCTCCACCCACCGGGCGAGCAGCTCGGCGCCCGCCCCGGAGTCGAGGGCCGTCGCCGCGCGCGCCGCGCCGGCCCGCAGGTCGGCGAGC
>Ga0136637_1000052_pt1 | contig 16866 bp, 13 predicted proteins | sample AntDrymUQ8572106_2_FD_105497 | JGI IMG/M metagenome (GOLD analysis project Ga0136637, IMG submission 105497) | Polar desert sand microbial communities from Dry Valleys, Antarctica - metaG UQ857 (21.06) | ecosystem: Environmental > Terrestrial > Soil > Desert | place: Antarctica: Dry Valley... | reverse complement strand
GCCGGCCACCGCGACTGCCTTCAGCTTCAACTCCGCCGAAGGCATGTGCCCCTGAATGCGAGGGACTCGGGCGGGTGTCGGTGATCGACGTCGCCCAGGTCCCCGCGCTGGGCGGCAAGGACATCAGTGAGGTGCTGGGCATGCCGGTGACCGAGGCCCGCGACTTCTTCACCTCCGGCCCGGCCCGGGCCATCCTTGACCGGCTCACCGACGTGGGCCTGGGTTACCTCGGTCTGGGCCAACCGCTCACCACGCTGTCCGGGGGCGAGCGGCAGCGGCTCAAGGCCGACTGGCTCATCGACCTCGGCCCTGGCGCCGGTCACGACGGTGGCCGGGTGGTGTTCACCGGCACCCCCGACGATCTCGTCGCCCACGGCGTCTCACTCACCGCCCGGCACCTGCGCACCTACCTCGGGGAATTGGAACGCAACCAGCAGAACCCATCCTGAGCCCGCCCTGCCCCTCGCGAGTACCCGTTCGGACGCCGCTTCGCCCGCCCGCCCACCCAAGCTCCCATCCAGCAGGCTCGACACGCTGCCTGGCGCTGAGTACCGGCGATACCGTGAGCTGTCGGCATGCGATAGTGGGATTGGACATCCTGCGAAATAGGGAATGAAAGGTATGCTGACCCTATGTACAGCCGCTACGTCCCTCGGCTCGCCGACCAGTTGATCGCTGAACTGCTCGCGGAGTTTCCCGCCCTGCTGCTCGTTGGGCCGCGGGCCAGCGGTAAGACGACGACAGGTGTCCGGCACGCCCGCAGTGTGATCCGGCTCGACGAGCCACGGGAAGCGGCTGTCGTCGAAGCTGATCCGGACGCCGCACTGCGCGACCGAGCCGAGCCTGTACTAATCGACGAGTGGCAGCTCGTTCCGTCGGTCCTGGGAGCGGTCAAACGTGCTGTCGATGCCGTTCCCCGACCCGGCCGCTTCATCGTCACCGGCTCGGTGCGCGGCCGCTTGGACTCCCCGACCTGGCCCGGCACTGGCCGGTTGATCCAGATCGACATGGGGGCGCTGACCATGCGTGAGATCATCGGCGGTGAACTGGGTCGGCCTCCGTTCCTGGCGCGGATCGTGTCGGATGGAGTCGCGGGCCTGCAAGTCCCGGCTGAGGCTCCCGACCTGCGTGACTACCTCGAACTGGCGCTCCAGGGCGGTTTTCCCGAGCTGCTTGGGCGGACCGAACGCGGTCGCATGGTGTGGTCGAGAAGCTACCTGGACCAGCTGTTCACCCGAGATGTCGATCAGCTCGACGGACGGCGCGATCCGAGCCGGCTTCGTCGCTTCTTCGAGGCGTACGCGCTGAACACCGCCGGTGTAGTGCCATTGGCCACCTTGCACGGGGCTGCCGAGATCGACCGCAAGACCGCGGAGGCGTACGAGGCGCTGTTGCGTGACCTGTTCGTGATCAACACCGTCCCGGCGTGGAGCACCAACCGACTCAAGCGGCTCGTGCGCTCACCCAAGCGCTACGTCGTGGATCCCGGTCTCGTCGCGGGTGCGCTGCAGCTCACGGTTGACGCCGTTCTGCGGGACGGCGACCTGTTCGGCCGCCTGCTCGACACCTTCGTGCTCGCGCAGCTCCGCGGTGAGCTGCAGTTGGGCTTCCCGCAGCCGAGGCTCTACCACCTGCGTGATCGAAACGGCGACCACGAGATCGATCTGATCGCCGAGCTGGACGCCCATCGGCTCGTCGCGATCGAGGTCAAGGCGACCGCGGCACCGCAGGTGGACTCGGCCAGGCACCTGATCTGGCTGCGTGATCAGCTAGGCGAGCATTTCGTCGCCGGTGTGGTGCTGCACACGGGCCCTCGGGTCTTCCCGCTCGACGACCGGATCACCGCCGCACCCGTGGCCGCGCTCTGGAGCTGACGCCTGCAGCAGGGAGCGTCTTGTGGTACACGCGGTAATCACATGCCGTGGCCAGGAGTTGGGCCAGGTGGGGAATGGCCTCCTCCGGCCGATCGGTACGGACCAAGCGGTAGCCGCTGCGCGTGTACCAGCCCTCGAGGAACGTCTTGCTCGGATGCGTCCAGTCTCGCGGGACGAGTAGCTCTAACTGCATCAGCCGCAGGCCCCTGGCCGCGCTGAGTTCCTCCGCAAAGCGGAGCAGGGCCCGGCCGACACCGGTGCCACGCTGGGCCGGGCTGGCCGCCAGCATGCCGAGCTCGCCGCGATAGTCGTCCAGCCGCTGGACGCGGACGCAGCCCACGATGACGCCCTCGCGCCGTGCCACCGCGAGTTCGCCCGCCCGCACCAGACCGGTGATCTCAGCGCTCGTCGTCCTCGCGACGCCGTCGATCCACAACCCCTCCTCGGCGACCGCGTAGACCTCATTGACCAGTGCAGCGAGCCCGGCGGCGAGCGTCACACCGCCGCTCGCCGCAGCACGGACAATCCCCACCCCAGCCTCCGCCGGCCACAAGTCCTCCACCTGACCTCCGCACTTGACTCCTCACCACACGAATCTCGCTCGAGCCAGCATGGCAACGTCGCCCAACCCAAGATCAGATTAATCGGGGGAACTCGGGCTAAGGGCCGAACGCAGGGAGATGAATCGCTCCCGGACGTCACTCCCCGATCGATCCTCCTGCCATAGCCGGCTCGCACACGGGCATCCTCCTATGGTGCTGACAGCATCCGGTTTCAGTGCTTCCCGCGGCCACTGGTGTCGTCGTGGTCGAGAGCGGTCAGGTGGGCGTGGATGTCACCAGCATCGGGGACGCCGAGGTCGGTGTAGAGGGTCAGGGCGTGGCGCCAGTGGCGGGCGGCCTGGTCCAGCTCGTCGACGGCGTGGTGCATGTGGGCGAGGCCATTGTGTGCGCGGGCCTGCTCGTAGCGGTCGCCGATCTGGGTGGCGAGGGTGAGCGCGGCGGCGTGGTGGCTGCGGGCCTGATCGAGGTTTCCGGTGGCGCGGTGGGTCTCGCCGACGCCGTTGAGGGCCTTGGCTTCGCCCGGCCGTTCGCCGATCTCTCGACATTGGGTGAGTGCCTGCTGGTGGTGCTCGACGGCCAGCTGGTAATGACCCTGCCGCTGGTACACGGCGCCGAGGTCGTCCAGCGCGTAGGCTTCGCTGGCGAGGTCACCGATCTCGCGGGCGAGGACGAGGGCAAGCTGGTGGTGCTCGACGGCCTGCGGGTAGCGGCCCTGCTGCCAGTAGACGATACCGAGGTTTCCCAGCGCGTAGGCTTCGCCGGCCCGGTCACCGCTCTCGCGGAACAGGACCAGGCTCTGCTGGTGGTGCTCGAAGGCCTGTTCGTAGTGCCCCGTCCGGGAGAGGACCAGGCCCAGGCTGGCGAGCGTATAGGACTCCCCGGTCCGGTCGCCGCTCTCGCGGAACAGGGCGAGACCCTGCTGGTGGTGCTCGACGGCCTGCCGGTAGTGGCCCTGCCGCCGCTGGACGAAGCCGAGGCTGGTCAGGGCGCGGGCTTCGCCGCTCCGGTCACCGATCCCGCGGAACACGGCCAGGGCCAGCTCGTGGTGCTCGACAGCCTGCGGGTAGCGGCCCTGCTGCCAGTAGACGAAGCCGAGGTTTCCCAGCGCACTGGCTTCGCCGGCCCGGTCGCCGCTTTCGCGGAACAGACCCAATGCCTGCTGGTGGTGCTGGGCGGCCTGCGGGTAGCGGCCCTGCCACCGATGGACGAGACCGAGGTTGTCCAGCGCGCTGGCTTCGCCGGCCCGGTCGCCGTTGCAGTGGGCAGCGTGGCGGGCGTGGGTCTGGATGGCCACGGCGTCGGGGTAGTGCCCACCGACATCGAGGTAGCGGGCCAAAGTGCTGGCCAGACTGGTGGTGTGTTCAGGCCAGCCGTGAGCAGCGGTGTGGGCGCAGACGGCGGTGAGGGTGACCCGCTCTGCGTCCAGCCAGGCCCGGGCAGCGATCGGGTCGGCCACCGGCGGGGTGGGCGTGCCCGGTGGGGGGACACGGGGTCGGCGATGCTGCTCGGCGGGAACGAGGGTGTCCATCGCGGCCGCGGCGGTGGCGAGGTAGTGATCGAACAGCCGAGTCAGCGCCACCCGCCGGTCCTGATCGGTGTCCATGCTGGTGACCAGCTGGGTGGCGTAGGCACGCAGCAAGTCGTGCATGCCGTACCGACCCGGGGCTGCCGGATGTACCAGGTGCCCGCGGGCCAACACGTCGAGGAGGTGGTGAGCATGGTCGAGGCTGGTGTGGGTGAGAGCGGCGGCGGCGTATGGGTCCAGGTCGGGGCCGGGGTGCAGCCCGAGTAGCCGGAACACCCGCGCGCCGTCGGCTGGAAGGTGGTGGAAGGACCAGGAGAAAACAGCGCAGACTGCGGTACGCGGGTCACCGTCGGCGTCGAGCAGCTCCAGCCGTCGTTGCTCATCAGCCAACTCATCGACCAGCCTGGTGAGGGTTGTGGTGGGGCGGGTGGCGGCGAGTTCGGCGGCCACCCGCAATGCCAACGGCAACCGTGCGCAGTGCCCGGCCAGGGTGGCCGCCGCGCCGGGTTCGGCCGCCACCCGCTCACCGATCAGCGCTTCCAACAGGACAACCGCATCCTCGGGGGGCAGCAGGTCCAAGTCCAGGCGCCGGGCACCGTCCCGGGCGACCAATCCCACCAGCGAATCTCGGCTGGTCACCACCACCACGACTGAGGGAGTGCCGGGCAGCAGCGGTCGGACCTGCTCCACCGAGGACGCATTGTCCAGCACCACCAGTATCCGCCGCCCGTCCAGCAGGCTCCGATACGACGCGGCCCGCTCATCCACCTCCAGCGGGATCTCCGCCCCGGTCACCCCCAGGGCGCGCAGGAACCCGGCCAGCGCATCGCCGGCCGACAGTGGCTGGCCCGGATCGTAGCCACGCAGGTTCACATACAACTGCCCGTCGGGGAACCTGCCCCGGACCCGATGCGCCCAGCGCAGCGCCAGCGCGGTCTTACCCACCCCTGCGGTACCCGACACCGCGGAGATCACCACCGCTGTCGAACCCCCACCCGTAGCACCTGCCGCATCGGTCTTCGCATTCGTGCCGACGAGGAGGCGGTCGAGCTCAGCCAGCGCGTCGGCCCGGCCGGTGAACGCAGTCACGTCCGCGGGCAGCTGCGCCGGCACCACGGGTTTGGTCCCCTCCACAGACCGGGTGACGGTGGGAACGGTCAGTTCCGGGTCACTGGTCAAGATCTGCTCATACAGCCGTTGCAGGGACGGACCGGGATCAATGCCCAGCTCCTCGGCCAGTCGCAACCGCATCTGATGGAAATGCTCGAGCGCGTCAGCCTGGCGACCACAGCGGTACAGGGCCAGCATGAGCTGACCGGCCAGGCGTTCGTCCAGCGGATACGCCTCGGCCCAGGTGGACAGTCCGGCCAGTAGCCACGCATGCCGGCCACGACGCAGCTGCAGGTCGTTGCGGACCAGTTCGACCGCGAGCCTTTCCCGCTCCAGAGTCTCGCGCAGGGCATCGAGCCACGCGGTGTCCAGGCCGGCGAATGCCTCCCCCTGCCACAGCCCCAAGGCCTGCTCGAACAGGCTCAGCGCCTGATCCTCGCTCTGCGCGGCGCGGGCACGGATGACCAGGTCGTGAAACCGGTGCAGATCCACAGCCATCGGGTCGACCGTCAGCACGTAACCGCCGGACTGCCGCTGCAGACTGACATCGTCGACAGCGGCCAGGGCGTGCCGCAGCCGGGAGAGGTAGCTGTACAGCGTGTCACGAGCACGAGGCGGCAGGCGCTCCCCCCAGACGCGGTCGACGAGCTGGTCCGCCGACACCGCGTGATTGGCCTCCACCAGCAGCGTCACCAGCACACACCGCTGCCGGGCATGACCAAGGTCGATCAGTTGCCCATCGACGCGTGCCTCGACGTCGCCGAGAACCCGAAACTCCACCACTATCCCGGCCACCCCTCGGGCCACCGGCCCTCCACCCTGGCTTAGCAGGTCTGACTAGGCGATTCAAGGTTCGCCCAAGGTTTGCCCACGATCGGATGAGCACAGTGGTCGCTACGGCCAGTCGAGACGGAAGGAACACCATGAGGCGCAAAACGCGAATCACCGCCGAGGCGCTGTTAATCGCGGGGGGGCTGCTGGTCGGCGGTCTGCCGGCGAGTGAGTGTGCCAGCCTGAAGTGGCCCCACTTGGAGCCCGAGTGATGGCTCGAAGTGGCCCCAGCCTCGACCGACCAGTTCCTACTGTCCGTGACGTCTGAAGGCGATCATGGAGGAGCAGGGGTTTGAAGGAGAGATCGAGAGTGGAGCAGTTCGAACGTATCCGACGTGATCACCGCGACGAGGGTTTGTCGATCAAGGCGCTGGCCGGCCGGCATGGGGTGCACCGGCGCACGGTGCGTGAGGCGCTGGCCGATGCGGTGCCCCCGGCGCGTAAGACCCCGGTGCGCACGGCGCCGGTGTTGGGTCCGCACGAGGCCACGGTGCGCCGCTGGTTGAGCGAGGACATGGCCGCACCGCGTAAGCAGCGCCACACCGGGCGCCGGGTCTGGCAGCGGCTGGTGGAGGAGGAAGGAGTCGAGGTGGCCGAGTCCAGCGTGCGGGCCCTGGTCCGCGAGCTCAAGGTTGAGCTCGGGGCGGATCGCCGCCAGGTCGCGGTCCCGCAGACCCACGGCCAGGCCGAGGTCGACTTCGGGGAGTTCCAGGCGGTGATCGCCGGGACGTTGATGAAGCTGTTCATGTTCGTGCTGCGGCTCTCGCACTCGGGCAAGGCGGCGCACGTCGCCTACGCCAACCAGGCCCAGGAGTCCTTCCTCGACGGGCACGTGCGTGCCTTCGACACCTTCGGCGGAGTCCCGACCGGCATGATCCGCTACGACAACCTGACACCGGCGGTGATCCGGGTGGCGCTGGGGCGCGAACGCCTGGAGAACCCGCAGTTCGTCGCGCTGCGCTCGCATTACGGCTACGACTCCTTCTTCTGTCTGCGACCAGGCCCGCGACCTACTGACCGAGCAGTCCAGACGTGCATAACCGAGCTGTGGGCATTTCTAGATTCCCTTGTTATCGAGTCGGTAGCCATGTTCGGTCCCTTGAGGCGACCACTGTCACCAGCGCGAGAGCGGTTCTTTCCTGTCGCGGACACGGACGACGGCCTGATCACCCACTTCGGGGAGTCCTGTATCGACATGAGCACCTGTGTCAGTGGCTTCACCATCAGGCGCGATGGATCCACGTTCACCCGCACTGTGACTCCTGTCGGCTCGTGTCACCGACGATCTACACCAAGGTCAATTGCTACCACCGGTTGGGATCAAGACCCTCTGTTTGAAAAGAAGTAGTGCGGCGCAGGGGAGCCACCGCCAAGGAAACAGTATCTAGTCAGCGTGACAGGGCTTGATCCAGCGACAACGAATGGTGTTACAGCATGGACACACGGTACGAGGCCTACTGCATGGCTGACCCGCTTTTCTACGACTCGCCGGCAACGTCCGCCAGCATCAGCGGGACCGCCGACCACGGCGAGTTCAACGAGACCACCGGCCCGGTCCCACCGGGCTGGGATCGCCGGACGATGCACGAGTGGACGATGATCCGACCGCCGATCTCGGACCTGCCTAACCAGGGCTGGAAGGTGCACGTCTCGGCTGGGGTCGACAACGCTCAGGAGGTACTCGGTGTTGTCTGGCGCTACTGCCTGCAGCACCGGGTCCCCTTCAAGTTCCTGAGCAGCCGGCGGGTCCTGATGGCACGCAACAGCAAGTACGCCGACCGCGGCGGCAGCGGCAAGTTCGTCACCATCTACCCCACTGAGGAGTCCGTGCTCGAACAAATCCTCCGCGACCTGGGGAAAGAGCTGGACGGGCAGCACGGGCCATACATCCTCAGTGACCTGCGCTGGCGCTCGGGGCCGTTGTACGTCCGCTACGGCGGCTTCCGGGAACGGATGTGTCGGTCCGAGACCGGCGAGCTGGTCCCCGGCATAGAGGGTCCAGACGGGCAACTCATCCCCGACCTGCGAAGTCCCACCTTCAGCACACCCGAGTGGGTCCGGACCCCCCGCGTTCTTCAGGAGGCGCTGGCGGCGCGGGCCGTGGGCAGCGCCGAGGAGTTCCCCTACCACATCATGGAGGCGCTGCACTTCTCCAACGGCGGCGGCGTCTACCTGGCCGAGGATACTCGGTCCGGGCGCACCGTCCTGGTCAAGGAGGCCCGCCCCATGGCCGGTCTGGACCGGGAAGGCGTGGACGCCGTCACCCGGCTGGAATGCGAGCGTCACATCCTCGAGCGCCTGGCCGGCATCGACTGTATCCCGCAGCTGCTGGACTACCGCACCTGGTGGGAGCATCACTTCCTGGTCAGGGAGTACGTCGAGGGCGAGATCCTCAACCGCCACATGGTCCGCCGGCATCCGCTGCTGCGTCCCGACCCGACGCCACAGGCGGTGGCGGAGTACACCGCCTGGGTGCTCGACATTGTCGAGAAGGTCGAGCGGGGGATCGAGGCGATCCACTCCCGTGGGGTGGTCTTCGGCGATCTGCACCCGGCCAACATCATCGTAGGGCATGATGGCAGGGTCGGCTTCATCGACTTCGAGGTCGCCGAGCTGGTAGAGCAGGCGCGGCGGCCCACCCTTGGCGCTCCCGGGTACATGGCGCCGCCAACCTACACGGGTACCGCCATTGACCGTTACGCGTTGGGGTGTATCCGGCTGGCGATGTTCACCTCACTCGCCCCAGTGATCCCCTGGGAGCCCGGCAAGGTCGATCAGTTCCTGAGTGTGGTCACGGACCGGTTCCCGGTCCCCGATGGCTATGCCGCCACGGTGTGGCGAGACCTCGGGCCCAGACCGTTCCGGGACCGTCCCGGCGAGCCCGTCCCGGAGAGGTGCGGGCCCGGGCTGCATACTTCGATCTGGCCGGTGACGGAGGTGCCCGACTGGGACACCGTTCGCGTCTCGATGACCGAGGCGATCCTGTCCAGCGCTACCCCAGAGCGCACCGACCGGCTCTTTCCCGGCGACATCCAGCAGTTCGCCCCTGGGGGCGGCGTTGGTTTCGCCTACGGTGCGGCGGGGGTGCTGTGGGCATTGGCTGAGACGGGCACCTGCCCGCTTCCCGAGCACGAGAAGTGGCTGGTGGAGGCCGCTCGGCAATTGGAACGGCCCCAACCCGGCTTCTACCATGGTCTCGGCGGCGTCGCATTCGCACTCGATCGCCTCGGCTTGTACGACGAGGCGCGGGAGATCCTCGACCGAGCCCGAGCCATCCCGCTGGACACGGTTGACAACACCCTTACCGACGGCCTGCCGGGGATCGGGCTGAACCTCTTGCACTTCGCCCGGCGCACTGGCGCGGGCGCGCTGTACGACGAGGCCGAGCAGGTGGCCCGGCAGGTGGTTGCCGAGCTGCGGCGCGAGCCGGCTCGTGCCCCGCTCCCAGGGCTGATGGGCGGTGCCTCTGGCGCTGCGCTCTTCCTCATCCGGATGTTCGAGGCAACCGGAGACCGGCGCTTTCTTGACCACGCTGAGACCGCGCTGCGGCGGGACCTGGCTGGCTGTGTCTGGACCGAGGACCGGACGTTGCAGGCCAACGAGGGTTGGAGGATCATCCCGTACCTCGCCACCGGCAGTGTCGGGATCGGCATGGTCCTGCATGAGCTCCTTCGGCACCGCCAAGCCGACGATCTCTTCGAGATGACGGCAGGAGTTCACCGCGCCGCCGAACCCGAGTTCATCGTCCAGGCCGGACTGTTCAACGGTCGGGCCGGGCTGATGGCCTACCTGCACCACACCGACGACCACTCGGGCGCGATCTCGAACATCCTGACTCGGCATGTTCGCAACCTGGGCTGGCATGCGGTGCCGTTCAAAGGCCGAGTGGCGTTCATCGGTGACCAGCTGATGCGAATGTCCATGGACCTGGCGACCGGGTCCGCCGGCATCCTTTTCGTCCTGGCTGCCGTGCTCACCGGTCACCACCGTTGTCTTCCCTTTATCGGATCCGAAGGTTTCGGATCCGAAAAAGGAAGGTATATTCCGACATCCAAGAAGGAGGTGAACAGGAATGGCAAACATCCTTGACCTGCAGACCATGGACATCGCCCAGTCGGCTCCATCGGCACACAGCAATTGGAGCTGGTGGGAGTGCTGCAGCACCGGTAGCTTCAGCAACTGCTGCTAACCGCCGCCGGTTGACGAGAAATCAAGCCATCCGGGGCGGAGCCGCAGTCCGCCCCGGATGGTCAACCGCAATTCGATCCAACCACCCGTAAGGTACCCGCATGCTATGAGCAGCGACAACCACCGCGGCAGCGCGGCCACTCCGTTATTGGTTCGGACCGCTCGGCAAGCTCCCGCCTGGTTCGTGCTGCTGCTCCTGTCCTCCGCGATGAGTACTGCACTCACCCTGCTCGTGCCCACCGTACTGGGCTCCACAGTGGATACCGTGCTCGGGAGAGCCGACGTCACCGCTGAGGTGATCCTGCTCGCCGGACTGCTCGGCGGCAGCGTGCTGGCGGCGGTGGCCGGCCAGATCGCCGAAGCATACTGCGTCGCCGAGGCGACCGGATGGCTGCGACACCGCCTCGTCGAGCAGCTAGCCGCGCTCGGCGTCCGCGGCCAGCGGCAGTTCGCCGCCGGTGACTTGGCTGGACGCGCTGTCGGCGTGGCACCTCAGGCGGCAAGGATCGTGCCCCTACTGGTGCAGGGCCTGTCCAACCTAGCGGTGTCGCTGGGCTCCGTGGTGTGGCTCTGGTTGATTGATTGGAGGCTGGTCACGACCCTTGCCGTGGCGGTCCCACTCGGCGTGGTCCTGCTGCGGCTGTTCGCGCGCAATGCCTCCCGGCTGGTCACCAGGTACCAGGAGTCGCAGAGCGAGATTGCTGCCCGGTTGGTCGACGCGCTTGCTGGTATCCGCACGATTCGCGCCGCAGGCACCGGGGCTCGGGAGGCCGACAGGGTGCTGGCTCCGTTGCCGGCCCTGGCCGCCGCCGGCCGTTCCCTGTGGCGCGGGTACGGCCAGCTGGCCGGGCGGTCCGCGCTGCTCGGACCGCTCACCGGAGTGGTCGTGCTCGCCGTTGCTGGGCAAGGGATGGTCACCGGCCGGACATCGCCCGGCCAGTTTCTCTCCGTGGCCAGCTATACCCCGATGGCGCTGGGTTTGCTGAGCCAGGTGCCCCTGCTCCTGAGCTTCGTTCGGTTACGGGTCAGCGCGCATCGCCTCGCCGAGGTGCTCGGCGTGCCGGCACTCAGCACGGGCGTCTCGCCGCTGCCGCCGGGGCCCGGTGAGCTCCGCCTGCACGGCGTCACCGTGCGCGCGGACGATGCGGTGCTGCTGGACAACCTGGATCTCACCGTCCCGGCCGGCCAGATGGTGGCCATCGTCGGGGAGTCCGGCGCCGGCAAGACAACTCTGGCCGAGGTGGCCGGACGGCTGGTTGAACCGGCCGAGGGGCAGGTACTGCTCGACGGCGTGCCCCTCGACGAGGTGGCGCCAGCGGTGCTGCGCCGCGAGATCGCCTACGCCTTCGAACGACCCGCACTGCTCGGCACCTCCGTGTCCGACTCGATCGGATACGGCCACGAACCCTTACCTCCGGAGCGGATCGAGCATGCGGCCGCGGTGGCCCGGGCCGACGGGTTCATCCGCCGGCTACCGCGGGGCTTCCAGACACCGTTGTCCGAAGTGCCATTGTCCGGTGGCGAGGCGCAGCGGCTCGGCCTGGCGCGTGCGTTCGTTCGCCGCAGCCGGCTGCTCATCCTTGATGACGCCACCTCCAGCCTCGACTCGGTCACCGAGGCTCAGGTCAGCGCCGCGCTGTCCGACGCGTGCCGGGGTCAGACCCGGCTCGTGGTGGCGCACCGCGTCACCACGGCCGCGCGGGCGGATCTCGTCGCCTGGCTGGAGTCCAGCCGGCTGCGGGCGCTGGCGCCGCACCGCGAGCTGTGGCGGGACCCTGAGTACCGGACCATGTTCGAACCCACCGGGGAGCAGCAGTGACCAGCCGTCGAGTGCTCGCCGAAGGGTGGCGCCAGCTCGCAGGTGAGGTGGCCCGGCAACCGCGGGCCCTGTTCAGCCTAGTCGGGTGGGCGCTGCTGGCGGCGCTGCCAGCGTTGCTGTCCGGTCGCCTGGTCGCTGCGGCGGTGGACCAGGGCTTCCGGTCCGGGCGTCCAGGTCTCGGCATAGCCTGGCTCGCTGGATACGCCGCGGCCATCCTGGTCGGCGCGGTCGGTGCCAGGCAGGTCCCGGTCCGGTTGGGCGCCGTGGTCGAACCACTTCGAGACCGGCTGGCCCGGCGGGTTGTGCGGGGGACTCTGGGGCGGGCCGTGGCCGGTCAGGATAGTCCCGACGCCGGCGCGGTCGCCCAGCTGACCGGGCAGGTGGAGACCGTTCGAGACACCACCGCCGGTCTGTTGCTGGGGCTGCAGCAGGTCGCCTTCACCGTGGCCGCAGCGGCCGTTGGCTTGTTCTGGCTGGAACCGGTCGTGGCCCTGCTCGTCGTCACCCCGGTGTTACTCACCCTGCTGGTCCTTGGCTGCCTGCTGGGTGGGCTGGTGGACCGGCAGCAGACATTGCTGCTCCGCGACGAGCTGACTGCAGCTTCGGTAAGCGGGCTCGCCAGCACCATCCGCGACGTGGTCGCCTGCGGCGGACAGCAGCGATCGATAGCCGAGACCGGAGCCGCCATCGACCAGCAGGCCGCCGCGGCGCAGAGGATGGCACGAGTGACCGCGCTGCGGTCAGCGATCGGGTCGACGGGCGGCCACTTCCCCCTGCTGGTGATCCTGATCGCCGGCCCGTGGCTGATCCGCGACGGTCAGCTGACGGTTGGTGGGATGCTTGGTGCGGTCACCTACGTCACCACTAGCCTGGAACCCGCCCTGAGATCGGCGGTACAGACCATTGGCGGGTCCGGCACCTTGCTGGCCGTCACACTGCACCGGCTGACCGCGACCAGCACCACACCGCCGGTGTCCGAGCACCCCGTAGCCGGGTCACCGGTCACGCACTACGGGTCGCGGGTCCGGCACTGCGACCTGATCGCGAACCGGCTCACCTTCGCCTACGGCCTGCACGCCGAGCCAATCGTCGCTGATCTCGACCTCACCGTTCGGCACGGTGAGCAGCTGGCGATCGTAGGAGCAAGCGGTATCGGTAAGTCGACCCTCGCCAACCTGCTGGTGGGCCTCGTCCAGCCACAACGAGGCACCGTACAAATCGGTGACATGCCCCTAGCCAAGATCGGCGAATCGCAGCTTCGCCGCATCGTGACGCTCATCCCTCAGGAGTCGTACGTCTTCGCCGGCACCCTCCGGGACAATCTGATCTACCTGAACCCGGACGCGACCCAGGCCGACCTGGACAAAGCGGCCGACGCCGTGGAGCTCACCCCGCTGCTACACCGAATCGGCGGCTACGATTGTGCCGTTGGCTCCAGCCTTACCGCTGGTGAGCGGCAGCTGATCGCGCTGACGCGGGTCTGGCTGTCCCCCGCCGAGATCGTGGTGCTCGACGAGGCAACCTGTCACCTGCACCCCGCCGCCGAGGCATGTGCGGAGCTTGCTTTCCGGGACCGTCCCGGCACCGTCGTGGTCATCGCGCACCGGATGAGTTCCGCGCTGCGCGCCGACCGTGTCCTGCTCATGGACGGGCCCCACCCGGTGCTCGGCACCCACCAGGAGCTGCTGGCCCGCTCACCTCGGTACGCCGACCTGGTCGGGCACTGGCACGACACCACGGAAAGGAGATAGTAATGGGCGGTCCAGCTCAAGGACAGCGGCGGGACGGTCCAGGTCGCCGTAGAGGTCGGCGGGAGTGGGCTGCCACAGCTCCCGGGCCTGGGCCAGCTTCCTGTCCGCGGCCTATCCACTGAGCCTTCGGAAAACGCTCGAATTTCGGGAGGGGGTGAACACAATGGAAGAGACCCAGGTGCTAGAGGCCGAGAAGGCCGAGCAGCTCGACGTCGTCGAGGAGTCCCTCGCGTACGACATCATGCTGATGCAGATGGACGCGTACTGATCCACGCATGCGTCACGGCGCCGACCCGCAGCGTCGGCGCCGTGACGCCGCGGCTCGACCGCCATTTCAAAGTGGGAGTGAAATGAAGGTAATGTTGAACGCCGCGGTCCGGATCATACCTCCGTCCGAGATCAGTGGTCACTGGACCGCGGAGAACCTGCTGGAGCGGCGCCGCTACCGGTTGTCGGCGGAAGCGGCTGCGGTCCTGGTCGCGGCGTCCCACCCGGTCGATCGCGACAACCTCGCCGAGCGGGTGTCCACGAACGACGGTCGCCGTAGGACACCGGGGTTCTGGGCGTCGATGGCGGACACCTTGTACCGCACCGGGTTGATCGTCGACCCGGCGATCAACGAGTCCGACCCCCGGGTGTCGTGGCTGGTGCGGTTGCGCCAGGACTGGAGCCGCCACGGGTGGCACGAGGCGGCCGAGTACCACGCGCTCACCTACGACTACCCGTGCATGGACTACTCCGAGGCGGCCAAGGCGATCGCGACCGACCAGGAGCTCATGCGCCTGTTCCAGAGCCGCGAGCCGGACACCGACCGCGCCAAGCTGACCTACGTGGACCAGCCCGGCGTCGACCTGCCGGAACCCGACAAGGACATGCCCACCGGGCCGGTGCGCGCGCTGTGGGAGGACATCGCCGACGCCGCGGTCCTCGACTTCGACCGGCTCGCCGCGATCCTCTCGCTCACGTTCGGCAGCACCGGGGCGCGGCAGCCCCGGACCGACGCCGCGCCGCTGCTGCGCCGCAGCAGCCCGTCCGGCGGCGGTCGCCACCCCTCCGAGGGGTACGTGGCGGTCCGCGACGTGCCCGGGATCGAACCCGGCTGGTACCACGTCACGATGCGGCCGTTCAGTCTGCGCCGGCTGGACGACCCGACCACCGACGACGCGGCGCTCGCGGCGACGTTCCGCGAGTCGGTGCCCCGGTTCCCGTTCCCGATCCGGGCGCTGGTGGTGTTGACCAGCGTGTTCGAGCGGAACATGTACCGCTACCGCGAGCCGCGCACGTTCCGCACCGTGCACATGGACGCCGGACACCTGGCGGGCACCCTGCGCCTGGCCGCGCGCTCGCTCGGGGTCACCGCCCGCGTCTTCTACTGCGACGAGGCCGAGCAGGTCGAGCGCACGCTCGGTCTGGACGGGATGCGGGAGGGCTACATGCTCACCCTGGCCCTCGCCGACGGCGTCCCCGGTGGTGACGCCTCCGCCGACCAGGACGACGTGCGTCGCGCCGGCGACCGTGGTGACGCGTCCGCCGTCCCGGAGGAGGTGCGCCGTGCTGACGAGCACTGACCTGCGCCGACGCTACACGCGCAGCGACGCGCGGGGCTCCTTCCCGCGCGTCACGGGTGCGCCGGACATCGCGTGCAATAGGATGGCCCTGTACTGGCGGCCGATCGTCGACCTGACCGACACCCCGCGCGCGCCCATGCGGCTCGCCATGATCCGGCCGGTCAGCGAATGGATCGCGGACCCGCGGTCGGGTCGCGTCTCCTGGTTCTCCCGCATCGGCGTGGCCGGGCTGCGCAGCCAGGTCGTGCGACACGCGGGGTTGACCGAATACGACGTCCGTGAGCCTGCCGACCTGCCCACCCACCTGCGGACCCCGGCCTGGCAGCGGCTGGTCGACGCCCTCGACGAGTTCGACGACCTCGACCCGCACACTCGCGCCCTGGTCGTGTTCCAGCTCGCCCAGCTGACGTTCTGCTACTACGCGAAGCGCCTAACCGGTGTCGTGGCGCCCATCGGCGAGCCGGGTCACGACCACTACGCGTACCAGGTGGCCCGCGTGCACGTGCGGATCCCGGGCCACGCCGCCGAGGCGATGCCGGTCCTGGAGGAGCTGACCGCCAACCGGCACGACCCAGAGCTGGCCATGCTGGCCGCCGCGCAAGGCGTCGGGCAGGCCGTCCGCAGCCTCTAGGACGTCGGGCTCGGCCTGCGGTTCGAACAGGCCGCGCAACCCGCGCTCGCCCGGGCTTCGGGCTGGCACGGCCACCTGGCGCTCAGCCGGTACCACCGCGCGGTCGCGCTGCTGCGCATTAACGAGCGCCGACCAGCCGACATGCGGGCGGAGATGCGGTCGGCCTGGCACCACCACGAGGAGGTGGTCGCCGCGGCGCCCGACGACGAGGTGGCCCGCATGGTCGTCGTGGAGAACCGGCGCATCCTCGTCGAGTCCGAGGTGAAGTCGGTGTTCCGGGTGGACGAGGAGGAAACCCACCACAGGCTGCGGGCCTGGGCCGAGGAGTTGACGCGGCTCGACCCGTACTGCGTCGAGGCGCTGCTGGTCGCGGGCGACGGCTACGCGGTCGCGGGTGACTGGGCGACGGCCGCGCACTGGTACACGCGCGCCGGTGAGCTGGGTACCACCGCGGGCGCCAACGGCTGGTACCGGGCCGCGCAGTGCTTCGACCACCTCGGTGACCGCGACAGCGCCGCCAACGCGATGGGGCGCTGCCTCGAACTCGACACCACCGCCGTGGAACCGCGCAAGTACCTCGACAACTTCGGGCAGGCGTTGTGACAGCACGCCACGAGTCGCACGTCCGGGCGATCCTCGGCCTCGGGGTGCCGATGCTCGTCGGAGCGGTGGCCGCGACCATGTCGGGTGTCATTGACATCGCGATGATCGGCCACTACGGCGCGCGTGACGTGGTCGCAGTCGCGGCGGCCACGACCGTCTTCGACATCTTCGCCAACGTCGTGCTCGCCTCGATCATGGGTCACCAGATCCTGTCCGCCCGGTTCGCCGGTCGCGACGAACCCGGCGGCATCCGCGACTCGGTGCGCGCGACGCTGGGATTCAGCGGCGGCTGGGCCCTCGGGTGCGCGTTGCTGTGCGCGCTGGTCGGACCCTGTTGCCAAATTCGAGTTCATGCGGCGCTGGTGAAGATCCTTTGCAGGTGTGTGGTCCGTGTCCTGTCCGG
>Ga0136637_1000051_pt1 | contig 17005 bp, 14 predicted proteins | sample AntDrymUQ8572106_2_FD_105497 | JGI IMG/M metagenome (GOLD analysis project Ga0136637, IMG submission 105497) | Polar desert sand microbial communities from Dry Valleys, Antarctica - metaG UQ857 (21.06) | ecosystem: Environmental > Terrestrial > Soil > Desert | place: Antarctica: Dry Valley... | reverse complement strand
GCCGTCGCGGTCGGGATCGCCGAGGGGCAGACCGCGGTCGCGCTCGGCATGGCCGCGGCACCGTTCGTGTCGCTGGTCGTCGTCCCGCTCGCGTTCTCGCGCCGGCCGGGCGCAACGGAGCGGCGCTGCCGTGATGCCCAGAGGACAGCGTCTGCGGGCACAGGTGCCCAGCGGACAACGTCTGCGGGTACGGGTACCCAACGGACACCGTCCGCGGGCACAGGCGAGCTGGGCGTCGCACGCGGCGGCCGCTTCGCGCTCGCGGTGCTGGCGATCATGCTCGCCGAGCAGACATTGCTCAATGCCGCCGTGCTGACCAGCGACCTGACCGCCGAGGACGCCGTCGTCGCCGGTTTCGTGTTCAACGTGCTGCTGATCGCACGCGCGCCGCTGCAGCTCTTCCAGGCCGTCCAGGGATCGTTGCTTCCCCACCTCGCGGGCCTGGAGGCGAGCGCAGGGCGCGAGGAGGCGAACCGTGCCGTGCGCATCACCGTGCTCGCGATCGCGGGCTTCGCGCTGTCCGTCGCGGCCGGGCTGCTCGCGCTGGGGCCATGGGCGATGGACCTGGTCTTCGACGACGCGGCGACCTATGGGCGCTGGGGTCTGACGCTCGTCGCGCTCGGCATGGGCTTTCACCTGATGGCCGGGACGCTCAACCAGGCCGCGCTCGCGCGCGATCGCGCCGGAGGCGCTGCTGCCGCGTGGCTGCTCGCTGCGCTCGCCTTCGTCGGCTGGCTGCTCGCGCCGGTGATCGACGACGAGCTGCTGCGGGCAGAGGTTGGCTATCTCGGGGCGGCGGCGTTGCTGTGCGCGAGCTTGACGATCCTGTATCGCCGCGTCGGGTAAGGTCGGCGGGACATGGCCTATACCCTCGAGCACGACGCGATCGACCCGGGTCACCTGATCACGATCACCGGCGAGCTGGACATCGCCGCAACGCCGGAGCTGTCGACCGTGCTGCTGATGGCCGCCGACTCGCCCGGCGGGCTCGTCGTGCTCGACCTCGCCGGCGTCGACTTCATCGACTCGACCGCACTCGGCACGCTGCTCAAGGCGGGCGACGCGATCGAGTCGGCCGGCAAGCGCCTGCGCATCGTCTGCGCCGGCGGCCCGGTGCGCCGGCTGCTCGAGATGACGAACCTCACCAACCGCTTCCAACTCTGCCCGTCGCGCGACGACGCATTCGCCGCGGCGTAGAGCTCTCCGCCTCAGCAGAAGCGCGGCAGGTGGTGCGCGAGCTGCGCGCTCCACGAAGGCCAGTCGTGCGCGACATCGTAGCCCCAGAGATCGAGCTCGTGGCGTAATCCCTTCTCCTCCAGCAGGCCCGCGAAGCTCTTGGAGCTCTCCAGCGCGCCCGTCGTGTCCTCCCACTGGCCCTGGCCGCAGACGATCACCAGGTTCAGCCTTGTGCGCAGCCAGTCGAGGTGATCGCCGTGCAGATGGCGCACGTAGTCGGAGGGGTTGTTGAAGTAGACGGCGTTGCCGCGATCGCCCCAGCCGACGGCCGAGACGTCATAGATGCCGCTGTGGCAGATCGCGAGCGGGAAGAGGTCGGCGCGCTTGAGCGCGAAGTTGGCTGCGTGGTACGCGCCGAAGCTCGGCCCGGTGACGGCGATCTCCGGCGCGCCGGCGCAGTCGTCGCGGATGAACGACGCGACCGCGCCGATGATCCACTCCTCGTAGGCGCCGTGGCGGCGGGCACGTTCCTCCAGCGGAATGGACTTGTCGTGCCAGGTCTGCCCGTCGACGGCGTCGACGCAGTAGAGCTTGACCCGGCCCGCCACGATCAGGTCGGCGATCGCCTCGACCATGCCCATGCTCTCGTAATCGTGGCTGTAGCCCTGCTCGGAGGGGAAGGCGAGCAGCGGCCGGCCATGGTGGCCGTAGGCGATCAAGCCGAGACCGTCGGGGTGTAGCGGTACGAAGCGGCGATCCATGTCCGGCGCCAGGATATTCAGTCCGGCCCCGGCGGAACGGGTTAGGGTCGGCACATGACATCGCGCACGGCCGCCCTTGCAGCCCTGGCCGCAGGGCTCCTCCTCGCCTGGCCGGCCCCCGCGTGCGGCGGCGTGATCGTCGAGCGCGAGAAGCTGGCCTTCATCCTCGGCGAGCAGCTGCTGCAACAGGGCCCCCAGTTCGATCCGGCTTCACGCTTGCAGACGGGGAAGATCATCGCGCACAACCGCGAGGTGACCGGCAGCCTCAACATCCGCGGCGGCACCGCGACGCTGACGGCGGTGGTGACGAACGTCGCCACGGGCGCCACCCGCTCGGTCACCCGCAGCGGCCCCGCCGACAGGCCGTTCGAGCTCGAGCAGTCGATCGTCGAGGAGGTCACGCGCCTGATCTGCGGCGACAGCCCGCCGGCGGCGTACGTCGGGCAGGCGTCAGGTTCGACCTCCGGCTCGTCGGGCTCCTCATCGCAGACGTTGTCGTGGAACGGCAACGTGCGCCTGCGCCACACGGGCGACGTGATCGGTGCCGTCGGCAGCGACCCGGAGGGCGAGTACGCGCTCTACGCGCCTGAGTCGGGCGGCATCCACGTGATCCTCGACGGCGTCGACGACGACTGCTCCTACCACGGCGAGACGGACGTGACGATCGCACCGGCTGCGGAGATCAGCCGCGTCCAGCAGGGCGTCGGAGCACCGTCATGCAGCCTGCAGGCCAAGTTTCCGATCGACACGCCGCCACTGCCCTACACGATCACCGGTCCCGATCACTGCCGCGGGGGCGGTTCGGGGCTCTTCCCGATCTTCGGGCGGGTGTTCCTGAACACGCTCGTCACGCAACGGTCGTCGTCATCCCAGCTCGCCGGGACGGTGACCGCGCCTCTGCTGACGAAGTGGAGCTGGTCGCTCGCGCCGCAGTCGAGCTAGGCGCTACTCGGTCGTCACCGCGCGCAGCACATCGACCTTGGATGCGCGGCGCGCGGGCGGGATCGCCGCCAGCACGCCCGCGATCGCCGCCAGGATCGACAGCGTGATCAGCGTCCCGATCGGGAACGTCAGCACGAAGCCCTCGTCGGCCAGCGGGCGTGAGACGACGACGGCGAACACGATCCCCAGCACGAGCCCGAGCACGGCGCCGATCAGCGCGGTGATCACGGACTCGGCGCGCACCATCCGCCGCACCTGGCGCTTGCTCATGCCGACGGCACGCAGCAGCCCGAGCTCGCGCGTGCGCTCGTGCACGGCCAGTGCGAGCGTGTTGACGATCCCGAGCAGTGCGACGATCACCGACAGCGAGAGCAGCGCGTAGACGAGCCCCAGCAGCTGGTTGACCTGGTCTGCTGACTCGTCCTTGTACTCCGCCAGCGTCTGCGCCTTGGCCACCGGGAAGTCCGCCAAGGACTCGCTCGCCGCCTTCGCGAGGACTCCGGGCTTGCCCTTTCCGCCGACCAGGATGAACGCGTCGTCGGGCTGGTTCCAGTCGTTCGTCATCGTCGTGTTCGTGACGAGAAACTGGCCCAGCATGCCGACCTTGTTGTCATAGGTCCCGGCCAGCTCGTATTCGATCTGCTTGCCGGAAGGCGTCGTGACCTCGAGCTTGTCGCCGAGCTCGAAGTCGTTGCTCTTGGCCCACGACTCCGACGCGAACGCCTGGTCGTCGCGCAACGCGGCGAGCGCCTGCAGCTCGCCGCGTGCGATCTCGGGCTCGAAGAGCTGCGTCACGGTCGCCGGATCGACGCCGGATGCCGGGACCGAGTCGCCGGCGCCCTTGACGTTGGCCTGGTCGAAGCGCAGCGGCGACACGACCGTCACGCCCTCGGTCTCCGAGAGCTTCTCGGACACGCCGGACGGCACCGGCGAGAAGCCGTCGTCGTGGGTCACGATCAGCGCCGAGCGGCTCAGCTGCTCGTCGATCACCTTGTCGATCGACCCGCGCAGGCCGGCGGCGAAGATCGCGGTGAAGACGACCAGCGCCAGCCCGATCATCAGCGCGGAGGCGGTGATCGCGGTGCGCTGCGGCTGGCGCTCGGCGTTCTCGCGCGCAAGGCGGCCGGGCATCCCCTGCAGTCGCTCCAGCGGAGCGCCGATGAGGCGGGCGAGCGGCCGCACGAGCACCGGTGCGAGCAGCGCGACGCCGAAGATCATCACGATCATGCCGAGCCCGAGCAGCGCGGCCGCGCCGGAGCCACCGACACCGCCGAACAGGCCGAGCAGCAGCGCCGCCAGCCCGACGCCGATGACCGCGGTCGACACCAGCAGCCGCTTGCGGCTCACCCGGCGCGTGCCGGGCAGGTCCGCGTCGCGCATCGCCTCGACCGGCTCGACCTGCGTCGCGCGGCGCGCCGGGACCAGTCCCGAGACGAGCGTGGCGATCATGCCGACCAGCAGGCCGACGATGACGGTGCGCGCGGCGATCACGGTGCCCGTCGAGGGCAGCTCGATGCCGAAGGAGGCCAGCAGCGAGCGCAGCGCCGGCGCCAGCACCACGCCGGCGAGGATGCCGGCGACCGACGCCAGGAAGCCGATCACCAGCGTCTCCACGATCACCGAGTTGAGCACCTGCCGGCGCGACGCGCCGAGCGTGCGCAGCAGCGCGAACTCGCGCGAGCGCTGCGCGACGGTCACCGCGAACGTGTTGAAGATCAGGAAGCCGCCGACGAGCACCGCCACACCCGCGAACACGAGCAGGCCGATCTTGAGGAACCCGAGCGAATCGGTGATGTCGGACGTCGACTCCTCCGCCTGCTCCTTGCCCGTGCGCACCACCGCGGTGTCGCCGATCGCGTCGCCGATTGCCGCCTTGAGTTGCTCCGGGCTCGTGCCGCCCTCGGCAGCGGTGACGATCTCCGAGACCGCGCCCGGCTCCTGCGCGATCTTCTGCACCTCGGCGAGCGGCATGTTCATGCTCTGGATGCCGATCGACTTCTGGTCGCCGACGTTGCTGATGCCGGAGATCTCGTAACTCGTCGCGGCCGCGCGGCCGCCGATCAGGATCTCGTCGCCGACCTCGTAGCCCTCCCTGTCGGCGGTTGCCTCGTCCAGCGTCACCTTGCCGGGCTGCTCGGCGGGACCGCCCTCGACGTAGGTCAGCGGGTCGAAGCGCTCCTCGTTGGACGAGAACACGATCGACGGCGGGCCATTGCCCCCGATCCGCTCGCGCTTGTCGTTGAAGATCGACACCACGGTCTCGAAGCGCGCTTCGGCCGCCTCGACGCCGGGCACGGCCTCGACCTGCTCGAGCATGCCCTCCGGCAACGGCTGGATCCGGCCGCCGAAGTCGCCCTCGACCGCCTGCTTGGCGGTGACGTTGACGTCGACGCCCTTGGCCACGCGCTCGAACAGGTCGGTGAACGAGGCGTTGATCGTGTCCGTGAAGATGAACGTGCCCGACACGAAGGCGACGCCGATGACCACGGCGAAGCCGGTCAGGGCGCTGCGGAGCTTGCGGGCGAGCAGCCCGCGGATCGCCATCCGGGTCACCAGTGGTCCCTCCCGCAAGTCGGAACCACTACGCGACCTGCTTCATCAGGTCCAGCAGGCCCTCGGCGGTCTCGGAGGCGCCGTCGTGCACGACGCCGCCGTCGCGCAGCATCACGACCCGGTCGGCGGAGGCCGCCGCGCCCGGGTCATGCGTGACCATGATCACGGTCTGGCCGAACTCGTCGACCGCCCGGCGCAGCAGGCCGAGCACCTCGCCCGCGGACTTCGAGTCGAGGTTGCCCGTCGGCTCGTCGGCGAACACGACGGCGGGGCGCGCGATCAGCGCACGCGCGATCGCGACCCGCTGCTGCTGACCGCCTGAGAGCTCGGCCGGCCGGTGCGTGAGGCGATCGCCGAGGTCGACGGCGGCGACGAGCGTCTTGAACCAGCGGTCGTCAGCCTTCGTGCCGGCCAGCATCAGTGGCAGCGTGATGTTCTCGTGCGCCGTCAGGACCGGGATCAGGTTGAACGCCTGGAAGACGAAGCCGAGCTTGTCGCGCCGCAGCGAGGTGAGCTTCTTGTCGTCGAGATTCGCGAGCTCCTGACCGGCTACGACGACCGAGCCCGAGGTCGGGCGGTCCAGGCCGGCGAGCAGGTGCATCAATGTCGACTTGCCCGAGCCCGACGGGCCCATGATCGCCGTGAACTCGCCCGGTGGGAACGCGAGCGACACCCCGCGCAGCGCGTGCACGGCCGCCTCGCCCTCCCCGTACTGGCGATGCAGCTCGGAGGTCGAGACGATCGGGGCATCGGAAGGCGCGGTCATAGGCCCAGGATGGTGAAGCCAGCCGCCGCCGAACATGGAGAAGACCGCCCGGGGAGCGGTGCGGGCAGCCGCACCCGCCCGTCGAGCGTCAACTGCCGCCGCAGGGGATCAAGCAGCCCGCAGGTAAGCCAGCACCGCCAGCACCCGGCGGTGGTCCTCGACCGTCGGCGTGAGGTCGAGCTTGGAGAAGATCGACGTCACGTGCTTCTCGACCGCGCGCTCCGTGACGACGAGCACCTCGGCGATCGCGTTGTTCGAGCGCCCCTCCGCCATCAGCCCGAGCACCTCGCGCTCGCGCGGGGTGATCGACTGCAGCGGGTCCTCGCGCCGGCGCCGCCCGAGGAGCAGCGCGACGACCTCGGGGTCGAGCGCGGAGCCGCCGTTGGCCACGCGCCGCACGGCGTCCGTGAAGGAGTCCACGTCCGCGACGCGGTCCTTGAGCAGGTAGCCCGTGCTCTCCGTCGACTGGGAGAGCAGCTCGAGCGCGTAGGCCTCCTCCACGTATTGGGAGAGGACGAGCACCCCGGTGCCGGGATGCTGCTTGCGGATCGCGTGCGCGGCGCGCAGGCCCTCGTCGGTGTGCGTCGGCGGCATCCGCACGTCGACCACCGCGACGTCGGGCTTGTGCGCCCCGACCTTGCGCAGCAGGTCCTCGCCGTCCCCCGCCTGGCCCACGACCTCGAACCCGGAGTCGTCGAGCAGCCGCACGAGGCCCTCTCGGAGCAGCACTGAATCGTCGGCGATCACGACTCGGATGGGCGCGTTCATACGGGGATCTCAGCACGAAGCAGTGTGCCCGCGCCCTCCGGTGAGCTCAGCTCGAGTGTTCCGTCGAGCGCGGAGATGCGATCGGCGAGCCCACGCAGGCCCGATCCGCGGTCCGGATCGGCCCCGCCGACGCCGTCGTCCGCGATCTCCACGATCGCGTGCCCGTTGCTGCGCGAGACCGAGACGCGCGCCTGCGAGGCGTGCGCGTACTTGACCACGTTCGTGAGCGCTTCGGCGACGACGAAGTAGGCCGCCGCCTCGACGGAGGGGGGCAGCTGATCGGGCGGCGTGCCGTCCAGGTCGACCGGGACCGGGGAGCGCCCGGCGAGTGCCTCGAGCGCAGCCTTCAGCCCGCGGTCCGACAACACCGCGGGATGGATCCCGCGCGCCAGCTCCCGCAGCTCCTCGAGCGCGCGACCGAGCTCGTCCTGGGCGCCTGCGAGCAGCCCCTCGGCGCCCTCTGGATCCTTGCGCAAGCGGCCCTGAGCGAGGCGCATCGTCAGCGACAGAGCGACCAGCCGCTGCTGGGCGCCATCGTGCAGGTTGCGCTCCAGCCGGCGGCGTTCGGCGGTGCCGGCCTCGACGATCCGGGCACGCGAGCGGCGCAGCTCCTCGACGCGCGCGCGCAGCTGCGCCTGGAGGCGCTCGTTCTCGATCGAGAGGCCCGCGGCGACCGCGACGGAGCGCACGAGCTCGTCGTCCTCGCAGAGCGAGCGGTCGTGGATGATCGCGCCGACGCGGCGACCCTCGCGCTCCACCGGCGCCCAGGCGCGTGCGGGATCGTCGTCCGGGGGCAGCTCTGCGGGCTGGCCGGCGGAGTCGACCCAGCGGCTGGAGTCCTCGAGCCAGTAGACGACCTGCAGGGACCGATCCCCCAATGCCCTAGAGAGCAGATCGCGCAGACCGGTGCTGTCGGGGGCGTCGCCGAGCTTGTGGAGCAGCTCGGACACCGCGCCGGCCTGTACGACGCGCGAGCGCAGCAGGCCGAAGAGGAAGCCGAACGGCGTGAGCGCGAAGAACAGCAGCCCGAGCACGCCGGTAACGCCCGAGAGCGAGTCGGGCCCGTTGACGGCCTCCGTCGTGAGCTGGCCGGCCAGCACCACGAGCAGGCAGATGCCGGACCACAGCACCGGTGCCATCGCACGGCGCTGCGGCTGCCTGGCCGCCTGCCAGCGCCAGACGAGCACGTAGAGCACGTAGCCGACGATCACGACGGCGAGCGCCGAGGTCGCGGCGTCGAGGATGTCGAAGACGACCGGATCGGTGCCGAGGCGGATCGCCGACTCCGGCTCGTCGTCGCCGCCTCCGAGCTGGCTCGGATCGGCGAACAGCATCGTGATCCCCGGCCCGACGATCGACAGCGGGTAGCCGACCGCGAGCACCTTGCGCAGCTGCGGCGAGTCGATCCGGCCGTCGGGATATGCGAGCAGCATGTGCACGAAGACCGCGACGTAGAGGCTCGAGAACAGCACCCCGAGCGTGTAGAGCAGCGACGAGTCAGAGGCGGTGAGGACGCTGAGGAAGTACGCGAACCCGACCGCCGTCATCAGCACGCCGAAGCGGTTGTCGGGCCGGCGCCACCACGCGAACAGCCCGGCACCGATGAACGACCAGCCGATGAACAGCGCGAGCGTCGCCGTGACGCCACGGTTGCCGACGTGGTCGGAGGACAGCACGATCGCCAGTGCGACGATGCCGACGACGATGCCCTCGATCGCGACGAGCCCGAGCGCGCGCCGCAGTCCGCTCACGAGCCCAGCAACTCCTGCACGCGCTCTCCCGAGAGCTCGGCCTTGGGCACGAATCCGCAGGCCCCCGAGGTGCTGACGAGCGGCCCGAAGTCCGAGCCGTCCCGGCTCGAGGTCATGATCACCGTCGGATGCTCGGCAAAGGCGGTGATCTGCTCGCAGACGTCAAAGCCGTCGATGTCGGGCAACTGGACGTCGAGCAGCACCACCTCCGGCCGCAGCCGGCAGCACTCATGCAGCGCCGAGGCGCCGTCCATGGCCTCGCCCACGACCTCGAACCCGTCGGACTCCAGCACGACACGCGCGCTCGCCCGGAAGGACGGGTGGTCGTCGACGATGAGGATGCGATGGCCCATGAGCTTGTGAACGATTGTGGACGCGTGCAGATGCCCCGCACATACGGGTGACCACACTCAGGCCCGGACAGTCGCCGCCACGCGTCGGAACGCCTCGGCGGGATCGTCGGCTCCGAATATCGACGAGCCCGCCACGAACAGCGTCGCGCCGGCCGCCGCGCAAGGACCGGCGGTCTGCGCGTCGATCCCGCCGTCGACCTCGAGTGCCGGTTCGTCGCCCACCAGCGCGCGCAGGCGCTCGAGCTTGCCCAGCGAGCCCGGCAGAAAGCGCTGCCCGCCCCAGCCCGGGTTGACGGTCATGCACAGCACGAGGTCGAAGTCGCCCAGCAGCTCGAAGACGGACTGGATCGGCGTCCCCGGGCAGAGCGCGATGCCCGCCTTGCAGCCGGCGTCGCGCACGGCCGCGAGCGCGTAGTCGGTGTGCGGCGTCGCCTCGACGTGGATCGTGATCCCGTCGGCTCCCGCCCGCGCGAAGTCCGCGAGATGGCGCTCGGGGCGCTCGACCATCAGGTGGACGTCGAGATACGCGCCCGCGTCGTGCACCTGCCCCGCCAGCGCCTCGACCACCTGCGGCCCCATGCTCAGCGCGGGAACGAAGCAGCCGTCCATGACGTCGACGTGGATCGTGCCGGCGCCGGCCGCGAGCACCGCCTCGACCTGCTCGCCCAGCCGCGCGAAGTCGGCGGCCAGGATCGAGGGCGCGACGCCTACGGGCACGCCTGCCATCAGATCGGCTGGAGCATCGAGCTACGGCAGTGGTTGCAGGCGTAGAGCGCGGTGCTCGACATCCGCACGATCGTCGAGTGCTCACCGCAGTTCGGGCAGACAGAGGCGAGCTCGAAGCGGCGCAGGCAGTTCACGCAGCGGTAGCGGCCGGGCAGGTTCGAGGCCCGCAGCCAGGGCTCGTGGCAGGACGGGCAGACGTCGCCCAGGTCGACCGCCGCGTCGTCGCTCACGAGCCGCCCTCGCGGCGCAGGCGGGCGATGAAGAAGCCGTCGGTTCCGTCGCGATGCGGGAGTGACTGTGCGAGACCCGGCACGTGCGCATGCTCCCACAGCGGAACCTCGCTGCGCAGGCTCTCGGCGTGGAAGTCCCGGCGCTCCTGCAAGAACGCGTGCACCACGTGCTCGTTCTCGACGGGCGAGATGGTGCACGTCGAGTACACGAGCGTGCCGCCCGGGCGCAGCGCGTCGGCCCCGGCGCGCAGGATCGCTGCCTGCTCGCGGGCAAGTTGCAGCGGGAGCTCGCGCGACTTGCGCCAGCGCGCATCGGGCCGCGAAGCGAGCGTGCCCAGGTCCGAGCACGGCGGGTCGACGAGCACGCGGTCGTAGTGCCCGCGCTCCTGCGGCAGCGTCGCGTCGGCGGTGCGCACCTCGACCGGCGCTCCCATGCGGGCCGCCGTGCGGCGCAGCGCGTCCGCCCGCCCGGGATGGCGCTCGACCGCCACCAGCTCGCCGGAACCGGCCATCAGCGCGGCCATGTGCGTCGTCTTGCCGCCCGGCGCGGCGCAGAGGTCGAGCACGCGCTCGCCCGGGCGCGGCGCGAGCAACCGCCCGACCATCATCGAGGCGCGCGATTGCGGCATGAAGCTGCCGCGCTCCCACTCGGGCGATGCGAATGCGTCGAACGGCCCCTCCAGCACCAGACCCTCCGCGAGGCCCGGTGCGGGATGCGAGGCGACGGGCAGCCGCGCTGCGAGCGCGGCCGGGTCCGCGCGCAGGGTGTTGACGCGCAACACGGCCTCGGCCGGCCGGTTGTTCGCCGCCATCAGCGCGCGCGCGGCCTGCGGGCCGAGCGCGTCCCACCAGAGCGCCGCGATCCACTCCGGGTGCGAATGGCGCAGTGCGGCCTGGGCCGGTGTCGCGTCGTCGAGCGCCGCCACCAGATCTTCGACCTCGCGGGCGCCGCGGCGCAGCACCGCGTTGACGAGCTTCGCACCCGCGGGCGAGTCACGCTTGACTAGTTCGACCGACTCGCCGACGGCCGCATGGGCCGGCACCCGATCCGCGTAGGCAAGCTGGTAGAGGCCGAGCCGCAGCGCCGCCAGCACGAGCGGCTCGAGCCGCTCCACCGGACGTTCCGCAAGCGTCCCGATCAGGTGGTCGAGCGTCGCCCGGCGCTGCACCGCCCCGTAGGCCAGGCGCATCGCCAGTGCGCGCTCACGCGCATCGAGCCCGAAGCGGCGCGCTTCGCCGTGCAGGGCACGGTCCGCCCAGGCGCCGTCCTCGAAGACGCGGCGCAAGACCGCAAGCGCGCATGCACGCGCAGGCGTTGCGGCAGTCCTTCCGGAATCCGGTTTGATCGATTTCACACGGACCTACCGGTTCGGGGAGGGTGAGTGAGCTCGTTGATGACGTCGATTCGGATAGAACATCCGTCCAGAAGGGTTCGCGGACCCGGCTTTCGAGGAACCTCCAGGCGAGCGTAGAACTTGCCCACTGGGAGTGGTGGATCACGGATGAGGCAGTGAGCGACCACGACAGCACCCGTAGGGCCGAGCCCGCAAAAGGCGGTTCGCACGCGCGCGACCTGCGCGTCGCCGGCGGCGCCTCGGCCGGCCTGGTCTCCGCGATCCTCGTAGGTGGCGCGCTGCTCGCACCGATCGTGGACCGGAACGGGCCGGCGATCCGGCAAGAACGCGGCCAGGTCGTCACGGTGCAGCTTGCACCGCCGAGCGCCGCCGAGCCCGGCCGGGACCGTGACGACGCCGGCGAGACCGGCGGGCGCACGCCGGTCGCCGGCCCGGTTGCGCTCGCGCCCGCGGCGATCCCGGGCGCCGGCACCATCGCACTCCTGACGGGCGCCGCGCCCGGCCGCGCCGCGCCAGGAGCGGTGCCGGAGGCCCAGAGCGCGCCCGAGTCGGTCGCCGCCGGCGACGGCGACGGCGCCCGCGCGATCGCCGACGCCGTCTTCAACCGGCTCGCCAGGGACTCCGACGGCGACGGGATCCCCGATCAGCGCTGGCGGGCCTACGGGATGCCGGCGGACACGCGCGCCGGCGCCGACCAGGACGGCGACGGGATCACGAACGCGGACGAGCTCGAGATCCACACCGCGCCGAACACGGGCTACACCGCCACGGGCGTCGCGGACGCAAACCTCGACGCCGACGGCGACGGCCTGCGCAACGGCCTGGAGGCGCGGGCCGGCACGAAGCCTTACAGCGACGACTCGAACGCCGACGGGGTGGCTGACGCCCAGGCTGACGCCGACGGCGACGGCTTGACCAATCAGACCGAGCAGAGCGCGGGCACGGCCGTCGACACGCCGGACTCCAACGGCGACGGCACCGCCGACGGTCAGACCGACGGCGACGGCGACGGGCTGACGAACCAGACGGAGCAGGCGGTCGGGAGCGATCCCGCCGTTGTCGACTCCAACGCCGACGGCATCGCCGACGGTGCCACCGACTCCGACGGCGACGGCCTGACCAATCAGGCGGAGCAGACGGTCGGGAGCAATCCGGTCGTGGGCGACACCGACGGCGACGGCGTGAGCGACGGCGCCGCCCCGGTCCCCGCGGTTCCTGCGCCCGCCCCGGCCCCCGCACCGGCCCCCTCCGGCTCGGTCGCAGCGAGCCCCCCGCCGGCCGGGGCCGGGAACGCGCAGGGACCGGCGCCGGAGAACGCGCAGCCGGACTCCGACCAGCCCGGGCGCCCGCCGGAGGAGCCCGAATCACCCGAAGAGGACTCAGGCATGCTGCCCGGCGGCCCGCCCGAGCCGGGGACCGGCGAAGGCTCCGCGGCGCCGGGTGCCACACCGGCGCCCGCGCCCGCTGTGCCGGCCCCGTCTCCCGCCCCGCCCGCTCCGGCGCCGCCCGGGCCGAGCTCGGAGCCCGCGGCGGCCGTCGTCACCCCGGCGGGAGCCGAGACACCAGTGCCCGCTCCAGCGGCGCCCGCGGCAGCAGCGGCGGCTCCAGCCGCCGCCTAGCACCGGCGACCGGGCGCGACCTCGCCTCAACCCACGCAGCGCTCGCGCGCGCGCTGGAGCTCACGTTCGAGCGTCGTGCCGCGCCAGCCGCCGTCGAGCGCCGGCAGGTGGGGACCGAAACGGTGGTCGCCGCTCAGCGCGCCGAGCCGGATCGCCGCCTCCTCGAGCGCGTGACGCGTCCACAGCGACGCGCCGCGCTGACCCGCCCTGAGCAGCTCGAGCGCCGGCTCGACGGCGCGCACGTCACCGCGCAGCGCGAGACCGTGGACGGCTTCGATGCGCGTCTCGGCATCGGCGTCGCCCAAGCGGGCGACGAGCGTTTCGCGCAATCCGACCGAATCCTGTGCCGCGAGCGCGCCCAGCGCGAACGTGGCCCAGTCGCGAACCGCCGCGTCGAGATCGGCGGAGAGCTCGGCCAGCGCTTCGAGGGCGAGCGGGTCCGAGCGCCCGGCGAGCGCCGCGACGACGCCGCCACGGACCTCGGCGTCCGGGTGCCGGCGCGATCTCAGCAGCCAGGCGATCCCCCACGGCTCGCCGAGGTGCCCGAACGCCTCCGCGATCACCGCGAGCACGCTCGCGTCGCCCTCCGTCGCGCCCATCCGCTCCAGCAGTGCAGCCGACTCCTCCGGCAGGGTCCGCACTGGTGCGCCGAGTTGCCCCGCGACGTATGCGGCGACGCTGCGCGCCCGCGGGTCCGGGTCCTCGGCGAGCGGCGCGAGCGCGTCCAGGACGTCGACTGTGCCGCGCCACACCAGCGCCGAGAGGTACGGCGCCCACTCCTCGCTGGAGTCCCATTCCACGACGGCGAGCCGCACGAGCGCGGCAGTGTCTCGCTCGGGCAGCCGCGGGTCGAGCCAGAAGTCGGTCAGCGCCGGGTCCGGCCGCCCACGCAACCACGCCTGCGCCGGCATCGGCAACCCACCGGGCGGGCGGATCTCGGTCAGCTCGAGCGCTCCGCCGCGGCAGTCGAGCAGCAGCCGGTCCGCGTCCGTGCGCAGCCGGCCGCCCGCGGGGGCCAGCGTGGAGCCGGCAGGAGCGGCGGCTATGACGCCGAGGAAGCCGCCTCCGGGAAGCGGCAGCCGGGCACCGATGTGCGGGCGCAGCGAGCGCACCCCTCGCTCGACCTCCGTGGGCGTCCGCGTGGGGTCGAGCGCGCGGTCTGCCGCCTCGATCTTGTGCGCGTAGGTGATGCCCGCTGCGTCCTGCTCGATCCATGGCGGCCGCTCCTCCAGCGCGCGCACGAGCAGCTCTCCGGCCCGCACCTGCAAGCGCGCGGCGAGCGCTCCGAAATCGTCCCCATGCCCGATCGGCTCTCGCTCGCGCAGGCATACGGGTCCTGAGTCGAGCCCCTCTGACAGGCGCATGATCGAGACTCCGGTTTCCGCATCGCCGGCCATGATCGCCCGCTCGATCGGCGCGGCGCCGCGCCAGCGCGGCAGCAGCGAGGGATGCACGTTGAAGATCTCGTACCCGCTCAGCAGCGGCTCGCCGACGAGCACCCCGTAGGCGCACAGGACCAGCGCGTCGGGCTCCGCGGCGGCGATCCGCGCGAGCACATCCGGTGCGTGCAGCGCCTCGGGCGCGATCAGCTCGAGGTCGAGCGCGCGTGCGGCGTGCGCGACGGGCGGCGACTGCAGCGCCCGGCCGCGGCCCTTGGGCCGGTCCGGTCGCGTGATCACCAGCGCCGGCCGGTGCGTCGAGGCCGCCAGCCGCTCGAGCACGGCGGCGGCGAATTCGGAGGTGCCCAGGTAGACGGTGCGCAACGACGCTCAGGCCGAGGCGCCGAGCGGCGCTGCTGCGCTCTCGCGTAGCGTCCGCATGGCTTCCTTGCGTTGCTCGCGGGTGGTCCGGTCGAGGATCAGCACACCGTCCAGGTGGTCGATCTCGTGCTGGATCACGCGCGCCTCGAGACCGGACGCCTCGATCAGGATGCCCTCGCCGCGCTCGTCCTGCGCGCGCACGCGCACGTGCACGGGCCGCTCGACCTCGACCAGCACGCCGGGGAGGCTCAGGCAGCCCTCCTCCATCGCCTCGCGCTCCTCCCCCGACCACTCCAGCAGCGGGTTCACGAGCGCCGCGATCGGACCGTCGGCCTCGACCCGGTAGACCAGCACGCGATTCATCAGGCCGACCTGCGTCGCAGCGAGGCCGATGCCGAGCGCCTCGTGCATCAGCTGTCCCATGCGGCGCACCTGGTCGCGCAGCGTGTCGTCGAACCTGTCGACCGCGAGCGCACGGCTGCGCAGCACCGGGTCGCCGTGCTTGCGCACGAGCCGCAGCGCGGCGTCGCGCAGCGCGCGGGTCTCGGGATCAAGCGGAGCGTGTTCGGGCTCGGCGACCTCCGACGGCTCGGCGACCTCCGACGGCTCTTCGTGCGCCATGAGAGCGGATTCTAACGGCGCCCGTGCCGCCCAACAGGCGGGTTGTGGCTCGTGTCCCGGCGAGCGTCGACTGCGGCAAGGAGGGGGCGGGTCGAAGGCGACGGAGAACGCCGCGCGCCGACCGACGACTCTCGCTACTGCGGATCGACGTCGACGGAGAACGCAACCTCGCGGTGCTCGCGCCGGTTCGCCGCGCGGTCGACCGCCGCGCGCACCGCGGCGACGGCGGCCGCGCGGTCATGCGTCTTGATCACGACCTGTGAGCGGTGCCGGCCGCGCAGGCGGAAGAGCGGCGCCGGGCCGAGCACGGTCGTCCCGGCGGCACCTGACACCGCGTCGGCGATCTCGCCGGACGCCGCCCGTGGCGCGCCGGCGGCGGCGGCCGAGCAGACGATCCGGATCAGGTCGGCGAACGGCGGGTAGTCGAGCACGCGCCTGCGCTCGAGCTCGCCGGCGACGAAGGCGCGCGTGTCGTGCTGCGCGGCCGCGACGATCGCCGGCGCCGACGGCGACATCGTCTGCACGAGCACCCGGCCGCCGCGCGGCCCTCGTCCCGCGCGGCCCGCGAGTTGGGCGATCAGTGCGAACGTGCGCTCCTCGGCGCAGAAGTCCGGAAAGCGCAGTGTCGCGTCCGCGTCGACCACGACGCCGAGCGTGACGTCCGGGAAATCGTGGCCCTTCGCGACCATCTGCGTGCCGATCAGCAACCCCGTGGATGCGGCGGCGAACCGCCCCAGCAACTCCGGCACCGCGTCCTTGGCGCCCGCGGTGTCGGCGTCGAGCCGGAAGACGGGCACGTCGAGCGCCGCGCCCAGCTCGGCCTCGAGCCGCTCCGTGCCGGCGCCGTAGCGGGCGACCGCGGGCGAGCCGCAGGCGTCACAGCGCTCGGGAACCCGCTCGCGATGACCGCAGTGGTGGCAGGCGACGGCGTGCTCGGCGCGGTGCAGGACGAGCGCGACGTCGCACTGCGGGCACTCCCACACCTTGCCGCACTCCCGGCAGGTGAGGAAGTTCGACCAGCCGCGCCGGTTGAGCAGCAGGATCGCCTTGCGCGCCTCGCTCAGCGCCCGGCGCGTGTCCGGGTGCAGCGGGTGGCGCGCGCCGCGCATGTCGAGCACCCGCACGGGCGGCAGCGGCCGGCTGCCGACGCGCTCGGAGAGGGTGAGCCGCGCGAGCCCGTGCCAGGTCTCCGGACGCGGCGTGGCGGAGCCGACCAACAACCGCTTGCGCATCTCCCCCCCGAAGCGGCGCTCCCCGGCGCGCGTTCCGGAGCCGTCCCGCCCGCTGCCCTGCGCCCCTGGCCCGACCCGCCACCCAGCCACCCGCCGCGCGTCGTAGCGCGGATCGCCTTCGTGCTTGTAGGACGAGTCGTGCTCCTCGTCGACCACGATCAGGCCGAGGTCGCGGACCGGCGCGAAGACCGCCGAGCGCGGCCCGATCGCGACGCGTGCCTCGCCGCTGCGCAGTCGCTGCCACTCGTCGTAGCGCTCGCCCTCGCCCAGCGCGGAGTGCAGCAGCGCGACCGTGTCGCCGAAGCGCGCCTGGAACCGACCCACGGTCTGCGGCGTCAGCGCGATCTCGGGCACCAGCACGATCGCGCCCTCCCCGCGCTCGAGCGCCGCCG
>Ga0136637_1000050_pt1 | contig 17152 bp, 16 predicted proteins | sample AntDrymUQ8572106_2_FD_105497 | JGI IMG/M metagenome (GOLD analysis project Ga0136637, IMG submission 105497) | Polar desert sand microbial communities from Dry Valleys, Antarctica - metaG UQ857 (21.06) | ecosystem: Environmental > Terrestrial > Soil > Desert | place: Antarctica: Dry Valley... | reverse complement strand
TGATGCGCGCTGATCCGGACATCATCATGGTCGGCGAGATCCGCGACCGCGAGACGGCGCAGATCGCGATCGAGTCGGCGCTGACCGGCCACCTCGTGCTCTCGACGCTGCACACCAACGATGCCGCGAGCGCGGTCACGCGCCTGATCGAGATGGGTATCGAGCCCTTCCTGGTCGCCTCCGCGATCGACTGCGTCGTCGGCCAGCGCCTCGCCCGCAAGCTCTGCCAGAACTGCAAGGAGCGCGGGATCATCACCGCCGACGTGCTGCGCGCCAACGGCATCCGCAGCCAGTTCGACATGGAGGCCTACGCGGCCATGGGCTGTCCGCGCTGCTCGAACTCCGGCTACAAGGGCCGCATCGGTCTCTACGAGGTGATGGCCGTCTCCGACGAGATCCGCAAGCTCGCGCTCGCTCGCGCTCCCGCGTCGGAGATCCAGGAGGTCGCCGTGCGCCAGGGCATGCGCCAGCTGCGCGATGACGGCCTCGAGAAGGTCCGCCTGGGCATGACCTCGATCGCCGAGGTCACACGCGTGACCGGCACGGGCGCTGCGCCGATCGAGGCGTAGTCAAGGACCCGAGTGCCGCCTGCAGGGCGCCGGCCGCTCAGCCCGCGCTACCCCGCCGGCAGCCCAGGCGCGGGGTCTGCGTCCTCGTCGGGGTCGGGGTCCTCGACGGCGTCGGAGTCCACGTCGGCGGCGGCTCGAACCGGTCCGCCGCCGGGCTTGAAACCGGCGGCGTGGTAGGCGTCGTCCTGGTCGAGCGTCTCCTTCTCGAGCAGCGCCTTCGTCAGCGACTCCAGCCGGTCACGGTTGGCGGCGAGCATGCGCTTGGCCTTGTCGTAGCAGGCTTCGACGATCCGCCGGACCTCGCGATCGATCAGCTCGCGCGTCTCGTCTGAGACCTGGGAGGAGGCCGGGCTGAAGTAGGACTCCTCGCCCGGCGGGGGCAGCACCGAGACGAGCCCGATGACGTCCGACATGCCCCAGCGGCCGACCATCTGGCGGGCGATCTGCGTCACCTGCTCGAGGTCTGACTCGGCGCCGGTCGTGATGTTGCCGTAGATCAGCTCCTCCGCCGCGCGGCCGCCGAGCGCGCCGACGATGCGCCCTTCGAGGTAGCGCTTGTCATAGCCGTAGCGATCGGCCGACGGCGACTGGAAGGTCACGCCCAGCGCGCGGCCGCGCGGCACGATCGAGACCTTGCGCACGGGGTCGGCGCCCGGCTCGAGCATGCCCAGCACGGCGTGGCCGGACTCGTGGTAGGCGGTGCGCTCGCGCTCCTCCTCGGACAAGGTGATGTTGCGCTCGGCGCCGAGCACGATGCGCTCCAGCGCGTCGGCGAAGTCGGCCATCGTCACCTTCTCGTGGTCGCGCCGCGCGGCGATCAGAGCTGCCTCGTTGACGAGGTTGCGAAGGTCTGCTCCGACCATGCCCGGCGTCGTCGCGGCGATCCGGTCGAGGCGCACGTTCTCGTCCAGCGGGACCGAGCGCGTGTGGATCTCGAGGATCTCCAGGCGGCCGTCCTTGTCGGGCGGGTTGACCGTCAGGCGGCGATCGAAGCGCCCGGGGCGCAGCAGCGCGGAGTCGAGGATCTCCGGGCGGTTGGTCGCGGCGAGCACGATCACGCCCTCGGAACCCGAGAAGCCGTCCATCTCCGTGAGGATCTGGTTGAGCGTCTGCTCGCGCTCGTCGTGGCCGCCGAGGCCGCCGCCGCTGCCGCGCGCGCGGCCGATCGCGTCGAGCTCGTCGATGAAGATGATCGCTGGCGCAGCCTTCTTCGCCGTCTCAAAGAGGTCGCGCACGCGGCTGGCGCCGACTCCGACGACCATCTCGACGAACTCCGACGCGCTCAGCGAGAAGAACGGCACGTCGGCCTCGCCGGCGACGGCGCGCGTGAGCAGCGTCTTGCCGGTGCCGGGCGGGCCGGACAGCAGCACGCCCTTGGGGAACGTCGCGCCAAGCTTGCGGTAGCGGTCGGGGTTCTTGAGGAAGTCGACGAGCTCCTTGAGCTCGTCCTCGACCTCGTCGATCCCGGCGACGTCCTCGAACGTGACGCGCGTGTCCGAGTGGTCGTAGCGCTTGGCCTTCGAACGACCGAGGCCGGTCATCGCACCGCCCGCGGCCGCAGCGCTACGACGGAACAGCCAGATGAACAGCGCGACGATCAGCAGCGTCGGGCCGAAGGAGATCAGCAGCGTCCCCAGCAGGCCACGGCCCTCGTCGATCGAGGCGTTGACCTCGACCTTCTTCTCGAACAGCAGCTTGGCGATCCCGTCCTGGTCGGCGAACGTCGGCCGGACGGTCTCGAACTCCTTCTCCGGCCCCTGCTTCTCGAACTTCGTCTCGCGCCGGAACTTGCCCTGGATGACGTCGTTGCGGGCGTTGACCTCGCTGACGTTGCCCGCGATGACCTGATCGCGGAAGAAGGTGTAGGGGACGTCGATGCGCTTGTCCGCCTTGGACGGAAGCAGTTGGCCGGCGACGATGTTGATAACGAGCAGCCCGATGACGAACCACCACAGGCGGCGGCTGCCTGGCAGCTTCGGCAGCCGCGAAGATGCGTTCTTCTCCGGCACGTCGGGCTCGCGCTCGCCCTCGACGCGCCATGGCCGCCGCTCGCGGGAGTCCTCGGGTCGCGGGCGCGGCTGGGTTTCGGCCATACCCGGATCATACGGTCGTCCGTTCTGGGCGGATTACGCGCGTGGGGCGGCCTTCGTGGTCGATATGGGCGACTAATGAGCCTTGATTTCGCCGATTTGCTGCTCGAGGTCATCGAGCGCAACGCCTCAGACCTGCACCTCACCGCCGGAGCCCATCCGACGGTCCGCGTCCGCGGCCGCCTGATGGCGCTCGAGGACTACCCGGTCATGACGACCGAGCAGACGCGCGAGATCGTCTACGGGATCCTGTCCAACGACCAGCGCCAGCGCCTCGAGACCGATTGGCAGATCGACTTCGCCTATGCGATCCCGGGACGGGCCCGCTTCCGTGTCAACGCCTACTACCAGCGCGCAGCGATCGGCGCGGCCTTCCGCCTGATCCCGTTCTCGATCAAGACCATCGAGGAGCTCGGGCTGCCGGCGGTCATGCACGAGCTCGCCAAACGGCCGCGCGGCTTCGTCCTCGTCACGGGCCCAACCGGCTCGGGCAAGTCCACGTCGCTGGCTGCCGTCGTCGACGAGATCAACGTGACGCGCGAAGAGCACATCATGACCATCGAGGACCCAATCGAGTTTCTTCACGGCAACAAGAAGTGCATCGTCAACCAGCGCGAGATCGGCTCCGACGCCAAGTCCTTCGGCATGGGCCTCAAGGCCGCGCTGCGCCAGGACCCCGACGTGATCCTCGTCGGTGAGATGCGCGACCTCGAAACGATCCATACCGCGCTGACCGCAGCCGAGACCGGCCACCTCGTCTTCGCCACGCTGCACACACAGGACACGCCGCAGACGATCGACCGCATCATCGACGTCTTCCCGGCCGAGCAGCAGCAGCAGGTCCGTGTCCAGCTGTCGGTTGCGCTGCAGGGAATCGTCACCCAGCAGCTGCTGCCGACCGCCGACGGTGCCGGCCGCGTCGCGGCCTGCGAGGTCCTGCTCGCGACGCCGGCGATCCGCAACCTCATCCGCGAAGGCAAGACGCATCAGATCTACTCGTCGCTGCAGACGGGCGGCAGCATCGGCATGCAGACGATGGACGCGGCGCTGGCGACGCTCGTGCGTGCCGGCAAGATCACGCAGCAGATAGCCGAGTCGCGCTCGACAACCCCCGATGAGCTGCGTCGACTGCTCGGCGCCGGCTCGTTTCAGATGTCATGACAGCCCGTCGTAGCTCGCCGATGCGCCACGGCGCTCAGCTCAAGGGGGCCTTCTCGCGATGAGCACCTACGTCTTCGAGGCGATCGACCTGATGGGCCAGCAGGCCAAGGGCGAGGTCGAGGCGGAGTCCAAGCAGTCGGTCGCCGACCAGCTCAAGGCCAAGAACCTGATCGTCCTGGACATCGCGGACAAGCGGTCGTCCAAGGAGATCGAGCTGCCGTGGGCCAACCGCATCAAGCTCGACGACCTGTCGATCATGACGCGCCAGCTCGCGACCATGGTCTCCAGCGGCATGACGATCCTGCGCTCGCTCTACGTCCTCGAGGCCCAGACCGAGAACCCGAAGCTCACCGAGAATCTCGTGGCCGTCCGCAAGGACGTCGAGGCCGGCCTGCCGCTGTCCGACGCGCTCGCGCGTTACCCCAAGACCTTCAACCCGCTGTATGTCGCGATGACGCGCGCGGGGGAGACCGGCGGTGTGCTCGAGGAGTCGCTGATCCGTATCGCCGACCAGCTTGAGAAGGAAGAGTCGCTGCGCCGCCAGGTGAAGTCGGCGATGGCCTATCCGACCGTCATCCTGACCTTCGCGATGATCGTCATGATCGGCATGGTCGCCTTCATCGTGCCCGTCTTCGCCGGCGTCTTCGAGGAGCTCGGAACCGGCGCCAAGCTGCCGGCCATGACCCAGTTCGTCATGGGCATCTCGAACATCGTCACCGGTCAGTGGTACCTCCTCATCATCGGCACGGTCCTGTTCGTCGTCGGCTTCAGCAAGTGGAAGAAGACACCCAAGGGGCGCTCGATCTGGCAACGCTTCCTGCTGCGGCTTCCCTTCAAGATCGGCGACATCTTCCAGAAGGTCGCGCTGGCCCGCTGGTCGCGCACGTTCTCGGCGCTGATGGGCGCCGGTGTGCCGCTGCTGCAGGCGATCGACATCACCTCCCAGACGGCGGGCAACGTCGTCGTCGAGGAGGCGATGGCAAACGTCACCGAGTCCGTCAAGGCCGGCGGAACGATCTCCCAGCCGCTGATGGACTCCCCGGTCTTTCCCTCGATGGTCGGGCACATGGTCAAGGTCGGCGAGGAGACCGGCGCGCTGACCACGATGCTCTCGAAGATCGGCGACTTCTACGAAGACCAGGTCGATGCCTCGGTCAAGGCCCTGACCTCGATTCTCGAGCCCGTGATGATCGTGATCATCGGCGGCATCGTCGGCTTCATCGTCATCTCGATGTACCTGCCGCTGTTCAGCGTGTACGACCAGATCAAGTAGGCCCTCAGCACGCCGCAGCGCGCTTGCGCAGGTGGTTCACTCCGAACGTCGCGAGCATCCCGGCAACCACGAGGGCGACTGTTCGCTCGGTGCCCTCGAGGAGCGAGTCGCCGGTGAGCATGTAGGCGATCGTCACCGCGGCGAGTGTGAGCGCCAGCACGCCGAGGGCGATCGACGCCGCCCCGCTCAGCGCAAGCTTGCGGTGCAGCAGGCGTACCGCCTTGCCGAGCTTCGCCAGCTTGATCGCCTTGGCGAGCTTCAGCGCCTTGAAGGCCTTGGCGAAGATCAGCAGCCGCAGCGCGGGGGCCAGCGCCAGCGCGAGCGGGATCAGCGGAGAGGTGAGCACGACGACGAGCAGCTCGAAGCGGTGTCCGTCGATCCACGCGCGCCGGTCGCGCACGACGCTGAGCATCGCGACGACCTCGACCATGAAGGTCAGCCATACGACCCAGTGGCCGACGGTCTCGACGACGGCGAGCGTTCCGTGCGGATGGGTCAGGTGCAGCGCGAGTAGCGGCAGCACCGCGACGGCCGCCATGAGCACGGGCACGAGCAGCCGTCGCTCCCAGCGAGCGGCGCGCGGGCCGTCTGTCGCAAGGTCGGCCATCTGCGGGCGCAACGCTATGCGCCGCTCGCTCGCGGTGCGGATCAGCCGTGATCAGCTGGCGGCCGACGCGCCGGCGCACGCCGGCAGCGGGGCGCTGAGCGGACGTGTGGCGTGGCCGTCCTGGCGGCGCCGCGCGACCGGCTCGACTGCGAACGACAGGTCTGGCGCGCGCTCGAGGATGCCGGGCAGGCGGATCATCGCGATGGCGCCGAGCAGCGCCGGCAGGCCGAGCTGGAAGACGCGGTAGGCGAGCACTGCGGCAGCGGCGATGCCCAGCGGCGTCCCGTACAGGACGAGCGCGGCGATCAGCCCGCCGTCGGCGCCGCCGACGCCGCCGGGCACGGGGATCAGCCCGCCGAGCTGGCCGAGCACGTAGGCGAGCATGAGGACGCCGATCGGCGGAACGTCGCCGATCGCGGCGAAGGCCGCCGTCAGCGCCGCGAGGTCGAAGGCCATGTAGCCGACGGCGCCGGCGATTGCGCCGACGTTGCCGGCGCGGACGATGTCTCGCGCGTCGACGATGCCGTCGGCAAGCGCCGCCGAACCGGCCCCGAACAGCCGCCCGGCGCGCCCTCCACGCGGCCGCGCCGCGACATTGCGCAGCAGTCGCGGCAGCGTCAACACCACGGCGATCGCCAGCACGGCGGCCAACGCCGGCCCGGCGCTCAGCGCCAGTGGGGGCCCGCCGGAGAGGATGCCCAGCGCGAGCAGCCCGCCCGCCAGCACGGCCGTGAAGAAGTTCACCGAGCTCGTCAGCACGTAGAGCGCGACGCTGCGGCGGCCCAGATGCTCGGCCGACAGGCCGGTCCGTCGCAGTGCGACCGCGCCGAGCGCGAGGCCGCTGGCGCCACCGGCCGGAAGCAACGCGTTCGTGCCCTGCGCGGCGGTTCCGACGGCGAGGCCCAGGCGCCAGGGCATACGGCGCGCGTACACGCCGCGGAAGACGGCGATGAAAGCCAGCACCGATGCCGCCTGCAGCACGAGTCCGAACGCGAGCCAGGTCAGCGAGGCGTCAGCCAGGCGATCGCGCACCTCGCCGAGGCCCGGCAGCGAGGAGACGGCGAGCGCGAGGCCGCCGAGCACGGCCGCGACGACGGCAAGACGAAGGGTGAGCCGGCGGCGATCGGGGAGGAGGGGTGCGATCGCCGCCGGCTGGTCGGACATGGTCACGGACGCGGTGAGGGGGTGATCGATGGTCCGTGACATGAGTGGAGCCTCCCATCACGCTGCGGCCCCGACCATGGGGTCTTCCGGTGTCAGGGGGTACGGTCTGCCCCACCATCGGGGATGTTTCGCGTGGCTTGATCACTGCGAGGCGCAGCTGGCGGCGGGCCGGCATGCGCTGCCAGACGCGACGACCACGACCGCCACGGAGGTTGCCCGATGAGCCAGTGCGTCCTTGAGCTTCGTGAGGTCTCGCTTGGGCTCGGTCACCTACGCATGCAAATACTGCAGCACCGCCAGCACCCGCCGGTGCCCGTCCTCCGCGGCGCTCAGACCGAGCTTGGAGAAGATGCTCGTGACGTGCTTCTCGATCGCTCGCTCGGTCACGAAGAGCTCGCGCGCGACGGCGTGGTTGGAGCGGCCCTCGGCCATCAGCGCGAGCACCTGGCGCTCGCGCGGTGTCAGCCGGTCGAGCGGATCGTCGCCGCGGCGTCGCCCGAGCAGCTGGGAGACGACCTCGGGGTCGAGTACCGAGCCGCGCGCGGCCACGCGGCGCAGGGCGTCGACAAAGGCGTTGATGTCGGCAACGCGGTCCTTGAGCAGGTAGCCGACGCCCTCGGCGCTGCCTTGCAGCAGCTCGAGCGCGTAGCCCTCGTCGATGTGCTGGGAGAGGACCATCAGGCCGATCTCGGGCAGCTCGGAGCGGATCTGCTGGGCAGCGCGCAGCCCCTCGTCGGTCTGTGTCGGCGGCATCCGGATGTCGGTCACGACGAGCTCAGGACGATGCGCGCGAACCTTGCGCAGCAGATCCTCGGCGTCAGCCGCCTCCCCCACGATCTCGAAGCCCGCGTCCTCGAGTAGCGCCACCAGACCGGCTCGGAGCAGGACGGAGTCCTCGGCGATGACCACGCGCATGCGCGTAGCGTCCCATCTCGCCCGGTCGCCGGGGGAAGTAGTTACTGGCTGGAGATCTGGTCGTCGAGCAGACGGTCCAGCGCCGCGCCGCAGAGATCGTGCTTGGCGATGAAGCCACATGCGCCACAACAGGCCGCGCGGTCGGGATACAGCGGGTCATCGGAGCTCGACGTCACGATCACGGCGGGTCCATGGCCGTTACTCGTCAGCAACGTCGCGATGTCAAAGCCGTCGATGTCCGGCAGCCGTACGTCGAGCAGCACGACGTCGGGCTCCAGTTCGCGCACCGCCGCGATTCCCGCGTTGCCGTCGGAAGCCTCGCCGATCACGTCGTAGCCGTCGGCCTCGAGCACGGCCCGCACCGTCGTACGAAACCTGGCGTGGTCATCAATGATCAGAACGGTGGGAGACACAGTGTGATTGTCGACCACATGGCCGTGGTCTCAATACGGCTGGCAGGTACCCCGGGTGCGGCCAACCGAACCCCATGACACCTGTAAGCCCCATCGTCCCGGTGCGATGGCATTGAAACGCTCCCGTTCACCACCCCGAGTACCTCCATCCCGAGGAGCCCCCTCAGATGCAACAGATGAACTTCGCCGCGCGCGCACGCCGCTGGAGCGCCAAGCACCGTAAGCAGGCAATCTTCGGCTGGTTGGCCTTCGTCCTGGCCGCAGCGATCGGCGGCGGCGCCGTCGGCATGAACACCTTCGAGTGGCAGGAGAACGGCCCCGGCGAGGCCGGCCGTGCCGATAACGCGATCTTCGACCACTACCCGCGTCATGCCTGATTGCGGTGTTCGCGATCTTCGCGACGCTCAGCGCCGTCGAGTTCAAGCAGATGGGCGTCGGCCTGGCCATCGCCGTCCTGATCGACGCGACCATCGTGCGGGCTGTACTGCTGCCCGCGACGATGAAGCTCCTGGGTGATTGGAACTGGTATCTGCCGCGCCGGCTGCAGCGGATTCCGCGGATCGTCCGCGAGCCGTCGCTGGAGCACTAAGCAGTAGCTGCAGCGTCGCATTCGCCCGCTTCCCGGGGCCGGGGTACGATCTTCCGGCCCCGGGAAGCGACAACGCGTGCTGCGACACAAGCTCAGGACACGAATCACCGCCAAGGTCGTTGCGCTCAGCACGGCGGCTGCCCTACTGCTTGGGACGGCGCTCGTCTTTTTGATCGTCGCAGTCACAAGCCAGCGCGACGCGGCGCGCACAGCCTTTCGCTCGCAGGAGGCGCTGGCCGCGGGCGGTCAGCTCGAGAACTCGGTGATCACGATCGAGAACGGCCTGCGAGGCTATGTCGCCAGCGGCCTGAAGCGTTTGCTCGACCCGGTCAACGAGGCGCTGAGCACCTACGAGGCAGAGCAGCGGCGCCTGCAGGCACTCGTCGCCATCGACCCCGTCCAGCAGGCCCGCGTGCGCGAGCTCGAGGAGAGCATCGAGGACTATCTCGGGCTCTGGGCCAGGCCCGTCATCGGCCTCGCGAGCACCGATCCGGCCGATGCGCGCAGCCAGTTTCTCTCCAACCCGGCCGGCCGCGCCCGCGTCGAGACGATGCGATCGCAGTTCGATGCCCTCTATGCGCGTGAGCGCTCGTTCATCAGGTCGCGCGAGGACCGCGCCGAGTCACGCTCGGCATACGCCATCGGCTTCGGGCTCGGAGGACTGGCGCTGGTGCTCGCCGTCGCGGTCGGCTTCACGCTCTACCTGCGACGCTCCGTCGTCCAGCCGGTGCTGACGGTGGCCGAGGCCTCCGGGCGCCTGGCCTCAGGACAGCTGTCGACGCGCGTCCCCGCCGCGCGCGAGGACGAGCTCGGTGATCTGGCGCGCAGCTTCAACTCGATGGCCGATTCGCTGCAGCACAGCCAGGACGAGCTTGAGCTCTCCAACGCGGAGCTCAAACGCTCCAACGAGGAACTCGAGCAGTTCGCGTCGGTCACCTCGCACGACCTGCAGGCGCCGCTGACAACGATCTCGATGTACGCCGAATTGCTCGAGCGCCGCCACGGTGCCGAGGACCCCCAGGACGGTCCCGCGCTGGTCGACGGTATCCGTCACGCGACGACCCAAGCACGTGCGCTGATTCGCGATCTGCTCGAGTACGCGCGCGCGGGCCGCGGCCGGCTAAGCCTCGAGCAGGTGTCGATCGAGCGTGTCGTCGGGCAGGCGCTCGAGGCCCTCGCGGGGGCGATCGAGCAGAGCGGGGCGGTGGTCGAGGTCGGGCCGCTGCCCGTCGTGCGCGCGGATCGTGCGAACCTGTGCCGGGTTTTCCAGAACCTGATCGGCAACGCGATCAAGTTCACCGGCGAGGGGACCCCTGAGGTGAGCATCGATGCCAAGCCGGATGACGGGCTGTGGTGCTTTTCGGTGAGGGACAATGGAATCGGCATGGCTCCAGAGCAGTCCAAGCGAATCTTCGAGCCCTTTCAGCGACTTCACGGCGAGGACGACTATCCCGGGACCGGTATCGGCCTCGCCGTATGCGAGCGCATCATCTCCCAGCACGGCGGCACGATCTGGGTGTCGAGCGTCAGCGGCGTGGGCAGCGTCTTTCACTTCACCCTGCCGGCGGTCGAGGCGCTGCGCGGCGACGATCGCGACGCTGACGGCGACAGCGAAACCAGGGCCCATGCGGGGCGGGGAGCTGAGCTGCGATGAGGCGTGTCTTGGGCGGTCTGGCAGTACTTGTGGGGCTGGCGCTCGCGATCGCGCTCGGGGCGTGCGGCGACGACGGCGGCGAGGCCAAGACGACCGGTGACGAGGCACCCGGTGGGCCGCCCGTCCGGATCGGGACGAAGAACTTCACCGAGCAGTACATCCTCGGCGAGCTCTACAAGCAGGCGCTCGAGAGCAAGGGCTTCAACGTCAAGCTCAAAGACGACATCGGCAGCTCGGAGATCACACACCAGGCAATGGCCGGCGGCGCGCTTGACATGTACCCGGAGTACGTCGACCTGCTGCTGTCGGAGGTCGCCAACGTGCGTGTGCGGCCACGCGAACCAGCGGCTGCTTACCGCGCGGCCAAGGCGTTCGAGGAGCGTGACGGCTTCACGCTGCTCGCGCAGACACCGTTCAACGATGCCAACGCGCTGGCCGTCAAGCCGGCGTTCGCGCGCCGCCACGGTCTGCGCTCGATCGCCGACCTGCGCCGCCTGCGCCGCGTGACGCTCGCGGCGCCGCCGGAGTTCCGCAGCCGCTTTGAGGGAATCGTCGGACTCGAGGAGCGCTATGGGCTGAACAACCTCAAGCACCTCTTGCAGAAGATTCCGCGCCAGTACGCGCGGCTGGACGCCGGCCGCGTCGACACCGCCCGCGTCAGCACGACCGACGGCCAGCTTCAGAAAGGCAGCTACGTGCTGCTCAGCGACCCCAAGCGGGTCTTTGCGACCAACCACGTCGCACCCGTGATCAGCCGCAAGACGCTCAAGACCCATGGCGCGAAGCTCAGCGCCGCGATCAATGCGGTCAGCAGCCTGCTGACGACAGCTGCGATGCAGCGGATGAACGCCGCGGTCGACCTCGACGGACGCACGCCGCGCGAGGTCGCTGCCGAGTTCCTGCGCGAGAACAGACCGCAGTCATGAGCGATCTGATTCGCGTCGCGGTCTGTGATGACGCTCGTGCGGTCAAGCTCTTCCTGCGCCACGTGCTCGAGGAGGAAGGCGACATCGAGGTCGTATCCTCGACGAGCACCGGTCAGGCCGCGCTGGAGGAACTGGCCGATCAACGCGCCGACGTCCTGCTGCTCGATCTCGTGCTGCCCGACGTACCCGATCCCAAGGAGCTCGTTCGCAAGCTGCGCGAGCGGTCGCCGCAGACCGCGATCGTCCTGATCTCCAACATGCCCGCGTTCCGCTTGGAGGAGGAAGCGCAGCGCCTCGGGGCAGAGGGCTGGACGACCAAGGCGCAAAAGCCTCACGATCTGCGCGACGCCGTGCGGCAGGTTGCGACCCCGGCGGCAGATCAGCCCGACGGCTGACGTCGGTTACGAGGCGCTGCGTCTTGAGGCTCAGACCTCCGTGACGGTCACATGGCGGTCGGGTCCGACCGTCAGCGACCGACGACCCTCGAGCAGTTCGAGCAGCTCGTCGCCGACGACCTCACGGCGCCAGCCCGACAGCGTGCGCACGTCGGGCTCGGGTGCGCCTTCGCGCAGTGCCAGCACGATGCGCTGCAGGTCCGCGCGCGCGGCGATCAGCTCGTAGGCGAGCTCGCACTCGAGCGCGCGCGCACGCACGAGCGACTCGGCCAGCGCGATCACCGGCGCGTCGAGTGCGTCGGGCTGAAGCGGACGGCCACCCTCGACGGGGACCGGCGGGCGGGTGCGCCCGCGCTCGACGGCCTCGAGGATCGCGCGACCGCGGCGCCGCAGCGTCGACTCGTTGATCCCGCGAATCTGCTCAAGCGCGCTCGCCGTGCTCGGCCGGCGCTTGGCCACCTCGATCAGCGCCGCGTCGCTGAGCACGGAGGGGATCGGGCGATCCGAGGAGCAGGCGGTGTCCTCGCGCCACTGCACGAGCTCGCGGGCGATCGCGCGCAGCTTCGGGTCCAGCGAGTTGACGCGCGGCAGGCGCGAGAAGACCGTGTCCGGATCGCGATTATCGGTGGTAGCGGCGAGCGCGACGCACTCCTCGCGCGCCCAGTCCAGCCTCCGGCGTGACGCCAGCCGTTGCTGCAGCACGTCCGCCGCCTGCAGGATGTGGCGCACGTCGTCGCGCGCGTACTCGACCTGCTCGGCGCTGAGCGGCCGTGCATCCCAGCGCGTGAAGCTCGCGCTCTTGCTCAGCCGCACGGACAGCAGCTCGTGCAGCAGCGCCTCGTAGCCAAGCTGAGCGCGCAGCCCCGCGAACCCCGCGGCGAGCTGTGTGTCGAACAGGTTCGTGATCTCTGTTGCCCACACGCGACGCAGCAGCGCGACGTCCTGACGGCCGGCGTGCATGACGATCTCGACGTCGGGATCGGCGAGCACCGCGGCGAGCGGCGCCGGATCGATCGATTCGTCGAGCGGGTCGAGGACCTCGATCCGCACGCCGCCTTCGCCATCCGGTGCGGCGACCTGCACGAGGCACAGCAGCGCGCGGTAGCGGCCCTCGCCCATGAACTCCGTGTCAATGCCGAGGTGCCCGCCGGCCGTCGCCAGATCAGCCAGCTCGGCAATATCGCTGCTGCTCGCGAGATCGGACACCGGTGGTGACCCTAGTGGGTCATGGCGCTAGAACGGTTGGCTCGCGCGGCAGGCGCACAGGATCGAAGCGCTCGAGCAGCTGCGCCATCGTCGGCGCCTCGCCGGGTTCGGTGAGCCCGATCGATGTCGCGAGTGCGGCGCGCACGAATGGCGGCGGCTCGCCGGCTGCGCGCCGGTCGGCGAGCGTCACCGCCCCGTGACGCTTGCTCAGCCGCTTGCCGTCCGGGCCGAGGACGAGCGGCACGTGGGCATGCGCCGCAGCGGCCAGGCCCAGCAGGGCACCGAGGTGAAGCTGGCGCGCCGTCGTCTCGAGCAGGTCGGCGCCGCGAACGACCTCGCCGACGTTCTGCGCGGCGTCGTCGACGACGACCGCCAGGTTGTAGGCATGGGCGCCGTCGTTGCGTCGAACGACGTAGTCGTCGACGACGCCCTCCTGAGATCCGAGCAGCCGGTCCTCGAAAGCCATCCGCGCCGCCTCGCCACGCACGCGCAGCGCGGGCGGGCGCCCCGAGCGCTCACGCTCGGCGCGTTGCGCGGCGCTCAGCTCGCGGCAGGTTCCGGGGTAGACGCCCTCCGCGAGCGGCCCGTGTGGGGCCGAGGCCGCCTCGCGGATCTCCGCGCGCGTGCAGTAACACGGGTACAGGCGCCCGTCGCCGTGCAGGCGCGCGAGCGCCTCGTCATAGAGTGCCAGGCGCTCGGACTGGCGCACGACCGGCCCGTCCCAGTCCAGGCCGATCGCGGCGAGATCGACGAGCTGAGCCTCGGCCAGGCCCCGCCGCACGCGCCCCTCGTCGAGATCCTCGATGCGCAGCAGAAACGGCGCGGCCTGCGAGCGCGCGAACAGCCAGGCCAGCAGCGCCGTGCGCAGGTTGCCGAGATGAAGCGCTCCCGTCGGGGACGGGGCGTAGCGGCCGGTCGCGTTCAGCGCGAGCGCGTCGGGAAGCGCGTGCCGCCGGCGGTCTGATCGCCGATCGCCGCCACGGACACCATGGGATGCTCGCCGATGCGGACCTCGACGACGACGCCCCCGCTGACAGCAAGCTGCTCGGCGACCCGTCGCGCGGCGATCGCGCGGTCCGCGCGTGATACGCCGCACGCCCTCAGGAAGCCATCGAGCTCGGGACCCTCGACGTCGAGCACGTCGAGCTTGAGCTGCTCGACACGCGCAGCCGGAGCGGTCGCTCCGGGAGCGGCATGCAGGACCACGGCGGCGAGGTCGTCCGGCACCCGGTCGGCACGCTGGACGACGAGGCCGATCAGTGCCTTGGCGGTTGCCTCGGGACCCAGCTCGGCCAGCCACTCGCTGAGGCGCTCGCGGCCCAGTCCCTCGCCGTCGATCCGCGCCTCGATCAGGCCATCGGAGTAGACCGCGACCGTCGAGCCCTCGGGCATCGGCAGCACCGTCTGGCGCTGGCCGGTCGGGAACCCGGCGCCGATCGGAGGCGCGGAGGACGCGGTCACGGGCTTGTGCGCCTGCGGCCCGATGACCAGCGGCGCAGGGTGGCCGGCGCTGGCGTACGTGAGCGTGCCCTTGATGGGATCGTGAATCGCGGCGATCACCGTCGAGAAGTCGTCGGACAGGCGTCCGTCGAGTGAGCGGCCCGAGATCGACAGCGCCTCGCGCGGGGACAGCCCCGCCTCGAGGTGGGCGCGCACCGTGAAGCGCACGAGCGCGGTCTTGGCCAGAGCCTGACGGCCGTGACCGGAGATGTCGCCGAGCAGCAACCCGACACGACCGTCGGACAGCGCGAACGCGTCATAGAAGTCACCGCCGGCCGCCGGTCCGTCCGCCGGGCGATAGGCGACGGTCGTCAGAAGCGCACCGAGGCGGCCGGGGACCGCCGGCAGCAGCGCCGCCTGGAGCAGGCCGATGTCCTCCATCAGCTTCGAGCGCTGGCGCTCGAGACGGCGCGTGCGCATCGCGGCGAGAACCGTGTAGGCGCCGAGCAGCAGGACGAGCGCGGCGAGTCCGGCGAGCGCGCGCTTGATCGAGGCGGGAATGTCCTTGAGGAGGCCGGTGACCGGGTTGAGGTTGATCGCGCTGGGTTCTCTGAGCGTCTCCACGCCCGGGGTCGCGCTGTTCTGCGGGCGCGAGGTGCGCGTTCCGCCAGCCAGCTGCGTGATCTCGCGCGCGGGGACCTGCAGCACGGGGCCGTCCTCGACCGGGTTGCCGGTCGGCGGCGGGCCGAACAGGGTGCTGTTCGGCACCGTCAGCGGCGGGTCGGCCGTGGTGTCGGGCGTGTCGGTCAGGTCGGCGCCGGTCGGCGGGTCGGCCGTGGTGTCGGGCGTGTCGGTCAGGTCGGCGCCGGTCGGCGGGTCGGCGAGACCGTCGGAAGCAGGAGGCTGCTCGCCGCTGCCAGAGACGCTGCCGGGGTCCGTCCCGGTCGGCGGCGGCAAGCCGACGGCGGGCGTCAGCGGGGTCACCTTCGTGGGCGTGACGGTGCTGCTCGCCTCGGGCATCTCCTTCTGCGCCTGGACGGCGGAGCTGATCGCCTCGCCGGTCGAGGACCCATCCTTCTTGCTCGGGCGGCCCGTCACCTCGGGCGTGGCCTGCGCGGGCGCTGCTGTCTGTGGCACGCGGCCGGGCATGGTTGGACGCGCGGGCTTCCCGGCGCCCTCCTCCTGCTGAGCGGAAGCACTGGGAACGTCGACGGGCCGCGGCTCGTCTGCCGGCGCGGGCGTCGGGTCGGAGGTCTTCTCGCCGCCGGCCGGCCGCGGCTTGTCTGCGGACTTGGAAACGGGAGCGCTCTTGCTGTTGTCCGCGTCGCCCCAAGCGGGCTGGCCGGCGAGCGCCGCAACCAGCAGAACGCAGAAAAGCATCTCGAGGACAGAGCGGCGTCGCGCCCCACTCATCATGGTTTTGCGCACCAATCTGTCCTCGCTGGCATCCTTACCCCCCGGCATGAATTTCATTGTGCCCGCGGTTCGTCGGCAAGTCCAGCGCATTCAGGCTGCTTCATGCAGGTCTGCCCTGCAAGCCCGTGCAGTCTTGGGTTGCGGGATCACGCAAGGGTGCTCTTCGCGGCTTTTGGAGTCATACGGACGTCCAGTGCCCGCCGCGTGTACTAGCGTGCAGCGCGATGGCGAGAGATGACGAGCCGACCGACCCCATGCCGTGCGCTCCATGCCGCGCGACGGGCAACGTGATCTCGAACCTCGGCGGTGAGCCAACCCAGGTGCAGTGTCCGTGGTGCGAAGGCTCGGCCGTGCTGCTGCCGGGCCACGACGCGCAGGCAGCTCGCCGCGCGGCCGCGCTAGCGGCCCCTAGCGCTTCTTCGTAGCCGAGCGCTTCGCGTCACGCACGACGATCCGCCCGACACGGCGACCGCTCAGCGTCAGCGTCACTGGGAAGTTGCCGCTGCGGTCGGCCCGAAGCGAGAACTGGGCGGGCGCGCCCGGAGACGCGGCGTCGGTCAGTCCGAAGCCGTCGACCGTGGCGCTGTCCAATTCGCGTGCGGTGACTGTCAGCTCGATGTTGTCGCCGACCCGTGCGCGCACGATCTTTTCGCGCGGCAGCGTCCCGCGCACGGCGTCCGTCACATTGCCCGCGCCATCCTCGCCCTCGCGCGTGGGCGAGGGCGTAACTGGGGCCGAACTCGTCGGGCGCTCGTCGTCAGCCGGATCGGGCCGCGGCGCGACCGCGGTCAGCGCGGCGCTGGCGACGAGCAGGACGGCGAAGAGGATGGCGATTCGGCGCAGCACGCTCAACAGATTGGCGCATCGCGTCCGTCATCTGTCCAGCGGTGTTCAGATTCGTTCCAGCCGCAGGGCAGCGGGCCGATGAACGCAGCGTGCTCGCCGGAGGGCTTGCGCTCATCTGATAAATCGGATCCAGGAGGGATCATCACATGCTGCACAAGCTTCGCACCCGCGCTCAGGACGAGAAGGGCTTCACGCTCATCGAGCTCCTCGTTGTCGTCCTGATCATCGGCATTCTCGCCGCCATCGCCCTGCCGACGTTCCTCGGCCAGCGCGCCAAGGCGCAGGACTCGTCCGCCAAGTCGGATGCCCGTAACGCCGTCTCGCAGATGGAGTCCTGCTTCACCGACTCCGAGACCTACACCGGTTGCACTGATATGGGCGTGCGTTTGTCAAGTGCTCAGCACCGGATGCCCGCGACTGGGGCGGGCATCGTGTCGGTCAAGGGGGCGGCGGGTCCGGCTGGTGCGCGACGCGCGGTCAGACTGATA
>Ga0136637_1000049_pt1 | contig 17167 bp, 29 predicted proteins | sample AntDrymUQ8572106_2_FD_105497 | JGI IMG/M metagenome (GOLD analysis project Ga0136637, IMG submission 105497) | Polar desert sand microbial communities from Dry Valleys, Antarctica - metaG UQ857 (21.06) | ecosystem: Environmental > Terrestrial > Soil > Desert | place: Antarctica: Dry Valley... | reverse complement strand
GAGATCAGCTCCCCGGTGTCGATGTGCACCAGCTGCTGGGTCCGGTCGAACATCACGTCGATGGCCTGCTGCCACGCCTCGAGGGCATCGTCGGACCAGCTGGAGCCATCCAGGGCCTCGATCCACCGGTCGAGCGTGCCGTCGCTACGCAGCGAAGCCATGGTCGTCTCCCGCGTCGTCGAGCCGTTCCACCTGCAGCCGGAGGCCCCAGGAGCGACGCTGGACCGACGTCACCTCCCACCGCCGGCCATCCACCCATGCAGTGCAGGTCTCGGTAGGAGTGGGCACCTCCGGGTCGCAGGGCACCTCCAGGGTGCCTACCTCCAGGGTGGCACCGGTGGCGTCGGACACCTCCTTGCGGGTGGTCGCCTTGATGGCCGTCGCCGCCACCAGGGTGTCCCAGGTGAACATCGGGGAGCCGTCGAGGTCATAGCCACCGGACACCCGTCGACGAACGGTCACCACCGGGGCGTAGTCCGGGTCCAGGTCAGGCTCAGGTGGCGGGGGGCCGCAGGGCTGCCGCACCTGGCCACCAAGGACGACCCCGACCGGGGACGGTCCGTTTAGCTCGACCCTGACCACCACGTCACCTCCGAAAGAGGATGGGCCGGACCTCTCCCAAGCGAGGTCCGGCCCATCCCAGCGGTACCAGCACAGCACCGCAACCCCAGCCGAGGGGTGGCTGTCACGCCCACAAGGTCATCTGACCGATCTTGTCGGCATTGGGCAGGGTCGGGAACGCCACCGCGACGGCCTTGGACCACTCCGACGGGGGCTCGTCCTTGGCGTAGGTCGACGCCCACACTCCGGCGGCGAGCTGCGCGTACGGGGTGCCCAGCAGGATCCGGGACTCCGCAGTCGGGCCGAACAGGGTGTTGCCCACCGGGAGAGACGGCAGCAGCACGCCGGCGTTCTCCCGCATGCAGCGCACCATCGTGAAAGTGCCGTCAGCGTTCTCCGATCCGACCTGAACGTCGTACGGGATCAGCTGCGGGAGCCGGTAGAGGTTGAACAAGCTCTGCACCTCACCGGGCTGCAAAGGACGCCGCGGGGCATTCGTGTCGTACAGGAAGTTCTTGATCTGGTCATTCTGCAAGAGGTGCTCGATCGTCATCTGGCTGGTGACGAACCGCGCCGGACGCTCACCGCTGCGCTGCTCCATCTCCCGGGACAGCTTCATCAGGTCCGACACTGGCGTGGCGTTCGCGTAGTTCGTCCACGCCGGCCCGAACTTCCCGACCGGGAGCGCAGCCCCGGCACCGTCGGTCTGCGTGACCAGGTTGATCTGCTGGGCGTTGACTATCCCGTAGTCAAACTCGATCTTCTGATCGCCCTCGTTGTAGATCACGCTGTTCTCGCTGATCGACTGCAGTCGAAGCCACTCGATCCGCGCCTGAATCGAGTCGATCAGCCGGGCGGTGTCTGCGTACACAGTGCGGATCGCGTCCTGCTGGTCGGCGCTCCCGACCCGCGGCTGCATGAACCGGATGATCTCCTTTTCAGAGATCCGACTCTTCCGCTTGATCGGCGGCAGCTCACCGAACACCTGCTCGCCCCTCCCCGGCCGGCGAGCGATCGGAGCCTCAGAGTCCCAGCTGATGACGTGCGCCATCACCGGGACGTCGTTCGTGCCCCGAATGTAGCTGTACTCGATGTCGCTCACCGTCCGGTTGGGAACGAAGGTGTTACCGATGTATGCCGGGTTCGGCAACAGGTTCCGGACGAACTCCAGGAACACCGGCGGTGCGAACGCTTCCATCTGCCAGAGAGTCACTGGAAGATCACCCTTCCTGCCAGGTCAGTCTTCGCGGCCTCGTCGACCCCGGTACACCGGGCCTCGAGGACGCTGCCGTGGATCAACATGCCGGCGAGCATCGTGGCGCCGTGCCGGAGGTTCAGGTCACCAGGGAACAGGACCCCCGTGGCGGTCCCTCGTCCGTCGACCTGAGCGTTGCTGTAGGGCCCATAGAAACCCGTCGTGGTGACCTTCCCGATCACGGTGCCGCCCCGAATGATCCGGTCGCCGTTCGCGTCCGCAGGGACCAAGGACGCATCCAAGGTCACCCCGCCCCGCTTCACGATGTAGTGCTCAGAGGCCAAGAAGTCGGCCGAGGCATCGAGGTCGTCCCTCTCCACCCGCAGGCCGGGGACGAACCCGCCACCGAACTGGCTCATGTCCTGCTCCTCACTGCGTGGCGGGCTGCTGCTGAGCCCATCCGCGCTCGACGTTCACGCCCTCGGCCAAGGTCTTGGCCGCCTGCCTAGCCCGCTCGGTGGTGTCCTGCGGGGTAGCGAGGCCCTGGGGAGGCGAGCCGGCGCCACGGCCACCGCCGGTGACGTCCACACCCCTGGCCCGTAGAGCGGCCATGACCTGCTCCTCGTAGTGCCGGCGGAGCTCCGTCGCCCGCTGAGCGACGGTGGCAGCGACTTCTCTACCAACGGCATCGGCGTCCGAGCCGGGCGTTACCCGGGCCTGGACAAGGCTGCCGCCCCAGTCCATCACCATCTCCCGCTCAACGGAGGACACGAACTGCATTCGATCGCCGACGTAGCCCCGGAAAGCCATCCGGGCCTCCCGGGTGACCGCCGGATCGGGGGCCGCGGCGTACCGGCCCTGCTGATCTCGCCAATCACCCTGACCCTGCTGCCCGGTCTGCTGCTGACCCTGCTGGCCCTGACCTTGCTGACCCTGACCTTGCTGCTGACGGATCTCGTTCAGCAGGGCGTTCACTCGGCGGTCGGCGATCGAGTTGAACTGCGCCTCGAGTTGCCTGACTGCCTGAGCAACAAGGTCATCCACTCCAGGAACGGAGGGCTGGCCCTGCTGCTGGCCGAGACCCTGCTGACCAGCGCCCTGCTGGAACTGCTGTGCGGCCTGCTGAGCGACAGTGTCGAGCAGGCTAGGTACCGGCGGCTGACCCGACTGCACGGGTGGCTGCTGGCCTTGCTGCGGTACTTGCTCGTTGCCAGCGCCGGTCGCCGGTCCCGAAGCCTGCTGGCCCGATCCCTGCTGTCCCTGCTGACCTGAGTTCTGCTGACTGGGCTGCTGCCCAGCGGGAAACGTCACGCTCTGCTCCAGTCCCGCTCATCCGTTCACGCCGGCCGGTCCCTATCGCGGTCCCCGCCGAAGATGCCCGTTCGAGCAATCGGTCCTGCTGATGACGGAAGTATGAGTCGGCACCAGCACGAGCGGCAAGCAGCCGATCTTGCGGGGTGAGGGCCGGTCATACAGAGCGCCCGCCCGGTTGCAATACCGGGCGGGCGCTCTTTCCATCAGGTCAACCAGCGATGCCTGCCTCCTCGGCCGATCAGCTGCCGGCGCCACTGACGCTCAGCACGTCCTCGATCGAGATGCCGACTCCTTCGTCGATGGCGTCCACGCAGATCACGTTGTCCACGCAGCTCTGCTCGACAGTCGTGGTCGACGGCGGGGGTGGCGGCGCCTTGGGCGAGGTGCCCGCGAGGGCGGGCGTGGCGGCCAGGGCGAGCGTCCCAGGGACCAGGACGGCCAGGGTGGACAGCCGGCGGCGAGCCGGCGAGATCAGGGTGTGCTTACCCATCGGGCAGTTCCTCTCACGGTCGGGTTTCACCACTTACAGCAGGGGAGCCTAAGGCGTACCAGCAGGAGCAGTCTCGGTAGCCTCTACCGACGGCCACGGTCGGGCGGCCGCCACCATCCCGGAGGACCCTCGGTCGACGGATCGACGGGTCCTCCGGGCTCATCAGCCACCTCTGGCGAAGTGCTCGGCCAGGAACAAGACAGCGCCGAGGAAGACGAGCAGCACGAGCAGGGGCAGGGTCCACCGGCCTGGGAAGCCCATCTCCTAAAGGCCGCGCAGCAGGGCGGTCACGGCGGCGAGCAGCAATCGGATCCACTCCGGCAGGTGGGAGAAGGACCGGGCGTCGAGCACCTTGCGGGCGACCAGAGCACGCTCTTCCTCGGTGAGCCCGGGGATCCGGACCAGCTCCTCCAGGGCGAGCCGACGCCAGGATCCGGCCGGCAGGGACGCCATGACCCTGCCGGCCTCGCTCAGCACCTCAGCGGCCTCACCTGAGGGCCTCGATCCGGGTGCCGGCTCCAATCGCGGCGGGAGGTTGGCAGTCGAGCCGTCAGGGCCGCGTCTGCGTTGTTTCGCTGGTCGGCGCCGGAGCTCAGCGTTCGCATCAACGCGCATGCCGGACAGGAACCCGGGCAGCCAGGGAGCCATCGTGGCGCGGCAGTGGATGTGCACCGGGGGCTGCTGGTACGGGCCGAGCATGGTGTCGAACGGCTGGTCGAGGGGCTGGATCTGGCCGGCGGCACTCAGGCAGACGATCGTGGTCCGGTGGTCGACCACGGTGACGTACTGCTTCATCAACCGCGGTGGGCTACGGCGCGCCATCGGCTTGTTTCACGTGGAACTTGACTTCTCTCCCGCGCCTTGGGCGGCGTCGAAGTCGGCCTGCGGCGGTCAAAGCAAGTCCTCCCGGGGCGAGCACGTCTCGATACGCCTGACCTGAGATGCCACCGCATCGGCGGTGGCAGAGTCCACCATCCCGCCCGGTACCTCCCAGTGCTGACCGAGGAACTCCACCCCGCCCGGGGCGTGCGCGAGTATCGCGAGACCACGGGCAAGTGCGTTGAACGCCTCCGCTGAGGCACCCTTCCTGGAACGGAACATCAAGCTGTCGCCGCGCGAGGCCACCTCATCCACACAGGTATGGGCGATACGTACCATCTCGGTCTCATCAACACTCTGCAGCTCATGAATGTGCAATGGGACCGCCGCAGACAGCGCGATCACCAGCAGGTCACGAACCGGCCTCATGGTGTCGGTCACGATGCTTCCTCCGCATCGATCGCCCGGTTCCACCCCTCGTAGCCGGCCATCAGCAGCCCGGACACCGCAGCCACCGAAGCCCGGCGGGCGAGCTCGACCACCGCGGGCTGGTACCTCCACAGGAACCCGCGGCCGCAGCCGGGGAGCCGAGTGGGCTCGGGCGAGCACCACCGGGCCACGAGCTGATCGACCGACTCACCCCGGGCCATCCAGGTCCGGAGCTGGTGCTCAGCCTCACCGAGTGCGACCCGCCAATGGGCCTTCGCGCCGACCAGGGTCCGCTCCAGCCACTCCCGCTCCAGCGCGGGGCCGACCGCCTGAGCGGAAAGCCCGGCGCGTTTGGCCAGCCCGGGCCACTGGGCAGCGGCGGTCTGCTCACACGCCCGCAGCTGCCGCGAGACGGTCTCCAGGGTCCGCCGCCGGGTCTTCGCGAGCAGGTCACCGACCGGGGCCTCGATGACCACTTCGAGATCAGCCCAGGTAGGCAGCAGACTGAGGCCGTTCGCTGCCACCCCTACCGTGCCGCGGGCCGCGCGGGTGCGCAGTCGCGCCTCGAGCCGCTCAGCCACCGCGGTGAGCCCCTCCGTGATCCGGGCCGCAGCGTGGGTCTCCTCGTCGAGCAGCCCGTCCATGAGTCGCTCCACGGACGACAGGACCTCTCGGCCGGCGACGGAGCGGTGTACCCGGATCACGACTCGGCTCCGCTCTTCGCGACGGTGCCACCGGACTGAGGCTGGTACCTCCCGGAGTCCGGGACCGCAGCGAACATGGCCACCTGCCGCTGCGCCTTCTTCTCGTTCTCGGCGGCCAGCTCCTCGCGCAGTAGGTCGATCTCCTTCTCGGATCGGCCCTCCTGCCGCCACCGCTCCTCGAGTGAGATCTGGCCGGCGATCACGTCGTCCCTGAGCATCACCTTGTCGACGACATACCCGGAGCCCATCCGGATCTGCATGGACCGGTCGCTGAACGTGCGCTGGGGCAGGCCCATCCAGTCGTCGAGGATCCCCTCGGCGAGGGGGGCGGCGAACGCCCCGGTCAGCTCGGGAGCACTGGACCACCAGGCGTGGCAGTCGAGTAGGAGGTTGAGCAGCTCCTTCACGTCCCGGCCGAGCTGGGACCGGAGACGACCAAACGTGCCGGTCGAACGCTGGTTCACGATCTCCAGCGCGTAGCCGCTGACCTGCCCGATGGACTGGATCTGCGCCATATCCAACCGCTGCAAGCCGAAGGCGCCGAACATCTGCTCCAGCAGCACGTTCCGCTGGTGCTCAACCATCTGCGGGTCGGTGGGCAAAGAGATCGTGAACGCCGCGGTGCCGCCCGGGAACAGCAGGGCGTCAGCAACGTCCTTATGGATCTTCCCCTCCTGTCGTGCCTGTAGGGACGCCTGGTCACCGACCACGACCAGGTTGCCGTGCGAGTTGTACCGGGCGATCAGCCACGACACCTGCTCCACGGCATTGAACCGATCGGCGGCGCGCATCGTCTGCTTCTTGATCAGGCTGGCACCACGGCCAGAGCGGAGGCCGATGCGCTTGGCCCGGATCACCGCCCACGGGACGACCGGCACCCCCCATGGGATCGAGTTGAGCAGCGTCTCCTCACCACCATCCGGGGGCTGCCACCACACCTTCTCGACGCACTCGCTCTGGCCAGTCGGGATACCTTCGAGGTCGAAGACGCTCTCCACGACCCACTCCCTGCGGAGCTCCACCGAGCGGGACTCGCCGCCGACGAGCCGCCACGCCTGCTCTCGCACCTCGGCGCGCACCACCCGCTGCATCCGGGGCTCATCGAACTCCAGGTGCACCGCCTCAGACTCCCAGCAGTCCAGCCAGCAGCAGCCCTCCAGTGGATCCCAGCGCAGCAGGACCGGGGTGTCGCCGGCCACCATGGCGTCCACCACGACGGGAAGGAAGGTGACCTCGTTGTCGTCCACCGTGCCGCTGAGCACCGGCGAGTGATCGAGGGCCGCTTCGATCGCCTTCTGAGCCTCTTTGTCGGTCGCCTGAATCGCCCAGTCCGAGGTCAGGCGATCAGCTATGTAGTCGATCGCCTCCTGGATTTGAGTCGAGTACTCGTGCAGCCGCAAGTGCTCTGGGAGCTGCTCGGTCGCTCGGGCGCGCACCATGTCGCGCTCCGAAGCGGCGTCGCTGGCGAGGTGGTCCAGACAGGCATCGTTCGCCTCATCGAACTGGTCAGCGGTGTAGTACCTGCGACGCTTCTCGACGCCGCCACGGCGCTGCTGCTCGACCGCCCACAGCCACTCCTCCCGGGTACGCGACATTCGGGGGTCCACAGCGGCGTCGATCCGCGCCGGCTGAGCCAGGGTGACAGGGTCCACAGGTCAAATCCTCCCAGATAGAGATCGGCACCGCTTCGGAGTGTGGGTGGTCCATGAGCGACAGTGTCCGATCACGACACCTGCACTATCGACAGGGCATCCACGTTTCATGTCGTCCTCGACCCAGGAGTGATCCAGCCCGTAGCGGGCCACGAGGGTTCCGCAGCACTCACAGGGCTCATAAGGCGCGGCGTCGTCAAGGCAGTCGCAGTCGGAGGTGAACCCAACGGGCCCGCTTACTAGGCGGTCAGCCACGCCACCAGCTCGGGGCCCCGCGAGGAAGACTGCGACATACCAGCCCGACATCTCAGGAATACACCTCGCCGCTCCTGATTGTCACCCGTTGGTGCAGTGCTCACTCCCCATCTCATTGCCAGCGGCGTTGTTCCGGCCCCCGGGAGTGTTCCCGGCCGGGTTGTCCAATCCCTGCGGAACGTTGGCGTTCCCCGAAGGGCAGTTACCGCTGGGATTGAATAGGTGCTGGTGAGCGACAGCAGGACCGGCACTGCCAAGCACAGCGAAGGCAGTCAGGCACAGAACTGTAACGATATTGCGCATTGTATCTCCTCAGATTCAGCTGATCTTCACGGCCGCGATGAACTCATCCCAGGCGTCCCGAGGGAACAGCAGGTGGCCATTGCCCGGATTCTTGGAATCCCGGACGGCGACGGCACTGTCGCCCACCGACACCTCGACACACTGGTCCGGACTCTTGTCCGGGTACGGCTCCGATCGAGAACTCTTCTTCCAATTCATGTCATTCTCCTCTCGTCAATTGCTACCTGGCCAGCTACAAGTTTAACGCCCGTCGGTCCAAAGGGGCACACGAGCCCGCGACAGGATCCATGGGTCACCCCTCCAGGTGAACGGAGAAGCTGGGCAGACCGAGCCCGAAGTCCGGGTCAGCGGAAGCCGGCCGCAGCGGGGCGTGCAGCTGAGTGCCGTCGATCGACACCGTGGGCGCGGCGAACGATAGGCCGGGCTCGCAACCGGTGAACCGGAACTTCTCGTTGCAGTCGGAGCACCAGACCGTCACGTCGGCCATCAAACCCGTCAGGGAGCCGCCTTCGGGGGCGATTCGGTTCACCTCCACCACAGCCGCGAACGTTTCGTGCTCGCAGGGCTTGTCCTGGTCGGTTGCCATCAGACACGCTCCGGCCAGTGCCAGGTGCCGCCCTGGCGGTGCAGGCCGTCGCACGACCAGCCAACCCGGTCGTCCATTTCCACGCCGGGGTCGTAGCCAGACCCGCCATCGTCGAGGGATTGAAAGAACAGCCCGGTCGGATTCTTGACCATCAGGCCAACCCGGTACCCGCTCGGGTCGACCTCAGTGACGTCAGCCGCCAGGCATTGACTGGTGTACGCCTGCGTGCCGTCCTCGCGCACCGGGGTGCCGTGGCTGACGTAGTGGACGATCCTGCCCACACTCGGAACCTGCTTCACGATGCCTCCTGTTCGATGTGGTGCCGGCGCAGCTTCGTCTATCGCCATAGCTCCTCCTACCCGTGCCGGCCGGGCTGCGAGCCCACGCTGGCGTTGCCGTACTGCCCGGACATCATGGTCAACCCCCAATCCAGGTGCCAGAACGACATCACCGTGTCGTCGTGCTCACCGACTCCCTCGAGCCGCCCGTTCGTCCAGCCGAATGCCTCCAACTCCGCCAAGAAGGTGAGCATGGTGTCGAACCCGAGGCCCTCCGCGGCGTACGGGAACTCCCAGCGCTCATTGTCGAACCCGATCAGGAGGGAGGGCACGCCGACGTGCAGGGACGTCTTGTCGGCTGCGGTGTGCCGCAGGACAGGCACCTCCGTCGTATCCCGCAGCGTCTGAGCGTAGATCACCTGAGCGGCGTCCGACTCGATCACCACCACGTCGGCGTGGAACCGACGCCAGTACGACTCGATCAGGGCGCACTGCTTCGTGTAGCTCAGCCCCTGCCACCGCTGCATGTGGACCAGCCGGCGCTTGTGCGTGGCGAGGTCCAGCACGCCGGTCGAGCACACCAGCCAGTCGCCGCCGACCTTCTCGGACCAGGCCAGGTCCCACGCGGACACGACGATCAGCCGGGACTCCATGCCTTCGGGCTTCAGGAAGTGCGGCAGCATCTCCATCCGCGGGTCGAGCATCGGGTCCATCAGCTCGGTGGGGAACAAGGTCGACTCCTGCGACCGGGCCCGGGTCAGGATCTCCCGGTCGTAGAGCAGGGGGCCGATCTCCTTCCGCTTCGCGTTCAGGCAGCGGGTGTTCTGCGGGCAGTCCTTACACGGCAAGGCCCGCTTCACCTGCGCCCGGTCCTCGGTGGGTGCAGCCTCCACCGTGTCGATGCAGACCTGCAACGCGATAGCGGGCCACCGGGTCGACCACAAGGCGGACCGGGTGTTCACCTCGGCCACCCCGTGGCGGACCCGCTTCGGGCGCTCCTTCGGGATGACCCGGCGACCGAGCTGAGACGTCACGACCGGAACACCAGGACTGAGGCCGTCGTGCACTCGAGGGCCATCTTCTGCCGCCGCAGAGACGTCGTGGAGCGATCAATACTCAGCCGGGACAGCTCGACACCCTCCGCGAGCTCGGGGGCGATGCGCTCGATGTCGGACAGCAAGAGCTGCGTCTCCTCGGCGAGGGCCAGCTCCTCACCGATCTGCGCGGCGTAGCCCCACGCCAGCCGCTGGAAGCGCTGCCCCAGGACGACCGCGGCGAGCAGCACGCCGCCACCGAAGCCAGAGACGAGGAACAGCAGGCTCACCGCAGCACCGCCCGCTCCATCGCCACCATCGTCCGCTTCTTCTTCGTGAGGGAAGTCACGATTTCTTGTCCTGCTCTTTCGCGGCCTTCTCGACGTCCTTGAGCTCCTTCGGGTGGTTGCCATCAGACACTAGTGCCCTTTTGATGTCCTCCAGTTCGTGCTTCGGCAGGTTTCCGTACTTACTCATTTACCATTCCTCCAGTCTCATCGCCGGTGTATCCGCACTGCCCGCTCCACAGCGACGGTCAGCACGGTGCGCTCCTTCTTCTTCGCCGGTATCCCACGCCGGGGATCCACCACCATCGTCACACTCAGGTTCGGGGCCCACGAGATCCTGCCGTAGTCGTCGTCAACCAGCACCCCACACTTCACCAGGGCATCCGGGACCCAGTGCCAGAGCTGATTCGCATAGTTCTGAGGGTCACGCCGAACCCGGGTGGCGAACACCAGCCTGGCGGCCAGACCGATCCGCTGGCACCCCAGCGGGATGCGCAGCTCCTCGCACCGCTGCGCGATGTGCCGGGCCCACTTCTTCTTGGCGCTGGCCTGCCACACCTGCGGCCAGCCGGCGATGGCGTTCTTCGACGGAGGCAGGTAGGGCAGCACGATCCGGTACGTAACGGTGACATCAGTCTCGACCCGGTCGAGGTCCAGGACACCCTGCCCGGGGAGCACCAGTTCCTTCGTCATCAGCTCACCTCCACGGCCCAGGTACCGGGAACCAAGTCCTCGGGTCGGAACTCGGCCGCGTACCGCCTATAAGCGTAGAGCGGATTCGACCTCATTCCCAACAACAGGTCCTGCTCATGGAACGGGGTGCCGACCAGGAACACCCGGGTCGGGGGCATGACTACCCGGACGGGCTCGGAATGCTGGTCCATCCGGACCGCCCGCACCGAGCCGGGGTGCGCCATGTTCGCGACGGTCCCCTTCCACCACCGGTCCACCCGCTTGCGCTCCAGCTCCGTCGTGGCGCTCCGCTCTTCGAGCACGTCGTCACCGACGATGAAGTCGGGGTGCGCGCCACGCACGGCCTTCCCGGCACCGGCCGCTGTCACCCTGCTGCCGTTCTGGAACAGGATGTCGTTCGAGGTCCGACGCCGCGGCGGGTCCACCAGCTGCGGGCAGGTCTCCTGCATGGCCGACTCGATCCGGGTGATCATTTCCTTTGCTTGATCCCCGGTCCGCATGAAAATGTACGTCCAGACACCGATCTGATAGGTCGACCGCCAGGTGGTGGCGTTCACAGAAAACGACTCAGATTTTGAGTGGTCGCGCGGCGCCACAATGGCCAGCCGACGCTCCGTCATGGCCAGCTCGCACCATTCCCAGTGGAACGGGGCCATAGGCAGCTTCCGTCGCCGGGCCGTCCACACACCGAGGTGCGCGCGGCACGCCAGCTCCTCCACCTCAGCGGGAGGCAGACGGAGCAGCTGATCAGGAAGGGCGGTCATGGCCTCAGTGGTGGTGCGTGCCGTCATGGGCGAGCGCCTCATGGCGGGCGATGCGGTCGGTGGCGGCGAGGGCGACGGTCGCATCCTCACCCCAGCCGTGGGCGACGATGAGATGCGCGGAAAGGTGCGCCTCAGACATCGGTAGTCCACGTCCGTCACGGAGCCGCCCCGCAAGCTGCCCCACGGCCGCCGCTCGATCGACCGCAGCCAGCAACTGCGTTGCCCGGTCGTCCGTTTCCGACATTACTCAACCTCCTCTACTCCTGGGGTCATTAGTGCGAGTGGCCGCAGGTCGGGCAGGCGGGTTCCTGCCGGCCGACGGACTTGACGAGCCGTTCCACTCGGAGCTTCAGCCGCAGCACCATGAACAGCGCGACCGCGGCGACCAGGCCGGCGATGTGCTCGCTCGGGGAGATCAGGGTCAGCACGGTCCACACGGCGATGACCGTCAGCCACGCCCGCTGGGCATTCGTGCGGGTCTTCAGCCACCGCCACCAGGCGAAGCCAGGGACCTTCATAGGGCATCACCAGGTCCGACAGCGTTGGCCAGCCGCTGCCCAGTGAGGCCGGCGATGTTCACCATGGCAGCACCGGGGAGGGGCTCCTCGTCGCGCGCACCCCACGACCAAGTCATGCCAGCGAGCGACGCGGCCACCTCGAGGTCCTCTCGGACGAGGGCCTGCACGTTGCCCCACCCACCATCCGGGGCGGGCTGATCCTTGATCTCCACGTCATCTCCTTCGGCTCAAGCGACGGTGCTTGCGGTCACGGCATCTGTGCGTCTAGCTGCCCGGGCATCAGCTCAGCTCCTTCCCATTCCACCCTGCCGGCATGTGCCGGCAGGCGTAGGCGAGCAGCCGGCGGGTGGCTGCACCCCGGTCGGGCAGCCCATCCCGCTGCGCGATCCGATCAATCTCAGCGAAGCCGGCCTCCGAGAGCCGCACGTTGAACATCCGGCGCGGCTTGCGGGGCGGCTTCCGAGGTTCCACACGTAAGACAGTAGCAGAGTGTCTTACGCCATGCGGGCAGGTCAGTCCTGTCGCCCGGTGACGCGACCCGCGTCACGCGAACCGCGTCACGCTCACAGCTGCCACTTCCGCCCGCACGAGCACTGCCGGTAGGTGGCGTACTCCCGCACCAGGTGCACCGGGTGCAGGCAGCGGCCGGGCACCGCGACCCTGGACTCCCCCAACCCAGTCCCCGACCGGACCACCGGCCGCTCAGCAGCGCGCTGCCGCTCCAGGAGCTCATCGAGCGTCACGCCGCCCGACACCACGATGCCGACGAGCTCGCGCAGCCACTGAGACCGGGACATCAGCTCCTGCACTGCCCGCTCGTCCACCACTACCAGCAGGTCAGCGGGCATCCGGAACGACACCATCGGGTCGCGCTCCATCATCCGACCTCACCCTCGATGACCTGGCCGTTTCCGGGCGTCAGGTCCGCAGGCATGGCGTCGTGCAGCATCCGCGCGACCTGAGCCTCCACGTCTGGCCGGTCGTCGCCAAGGGCCGCAGCCAAGGTCGGGTAGCGGGGTGCCTCCCGCGCCGGGTCAGGGCCCCTGGAGTGCCGGACGTTCAGGATCTCGCCCGCCTTGGGGAACAGCCCGAGGTCCTGCATGTCGCCCTTCACCGCGTCGATGAGCTGGGACAGGAGCTGGATCTCCCGGTTGGTGGTGCTGAAGAGCTTCCGCATGTTCCGTTCGTGGCCGGCGTCGATGACGATGCGCTCCTGCTGGAGGGCGACCATCTCGGATCGGAGGGCGAGGATGTCGACAAGCTTGTCCGGGTCGTGGTCTCCGAGGGTCATCTTCTCGGCTTCGGGGCGGGACCGTTCTACCAGGTCAGAGCCTTCAAGGGCCTTGATGTAGTCGCGCCAGGTGCGGGACGGGATGTCCTCTCCGTACCTGTAGACGGCGTACCGCTCGAGGGCGTACGACGACCAGCCACCGCGGATCAGGCGCTCGTACTCGTCTCGGTGCTCTGAGCGTCGGATCACGCCGCGGCGCCGTCGGCTGCGTTTCGTGGGGACGTCGTCTTGGGTCGGACCCGTCCCGGGCTGTCGGGGTGTCGCCACGCTGCTCTCCTGCCGGTTTCTGTGCTGGTGAGGGGCAGGGTAGCCGGGGACGGGTCAGACCGGGCGGGCGTGGGCGACTCCGGTGCTGCGCTGGAGCCGGGTAGCTAGGTGACTCCGGGGCTATGGGGAGGTGAGGTAGCCGGCTCCCTTGAGCTCTGCCAAGACCGCTAAGGACACTTCCCGGGTCACGTCGTTGATGAGGTCGCTGCTACCGTCGATCTCCGGATCGTACGAGTTCTTCGTGCGCTCGGCGATCCGCTCGGCGACCGCCAGGGCCAAGGATTCATGCGGATCCAGCAGCAGGATGGCATCCAAGGAGTCGGCGAACAGGCCGAGCTGGCGCCTGGTGCCCTCCACGACCAACGCGCCGACCTCGGGGTCTCCGAGCACCAAGGCGTGCCGGCGGAGGACGTGGCCGTCGAGGTGACCGCCGGGGGCTATCAGCCTCGCGTTGATGTGTGGCGCTTCAGCCCAGGTGTACTTCATGATCGGCACCTTTCGGGGTATCGGCTTCCAGGATGGTCTTCGCCGCGGTCAGGGCCTCGATCGCCTGGTCGATGCCGGCGATGTCAAGACCGACACGGTGAGGGCCGAGGAGGACGACGACCTGCTGGCGATCGCCGATGACACCGACCCGAAAGGTCGGGCCGCGGGACCGACCCGCCGGGATGGCCGTCTTGATGAGACGGGAGACCCACTGGATGGCGTCCCCGGACGTAGGAGGCAGGACTTCCGACATTTCAATCTCCACGTCTAGTCGGGGGTGACCTAAAGGTCACCAACACCCCCCACTATACCTAGGATGTCAGATTGGTCAAGTGGCCTCGGTCGGATTGGGTTTCTGGCTTTCCGGGGTCGCGGGCACCTAACCCATCGGCAGCACGCCCTGATCAAGCCGGCGGGCCGCCTTCTCGCACATCGCCTCGTCGGCTTCGATGCACACCGCGTGGCGACCGGTGAGGCGCGCCGCGACAGCCGTCGAGCATGAACCGGCCATCGGGTCGAGGATCCATCCGCCAGGCGGAACCGCAAACTCGATCAACGGCGTCAGGATGGCCACCGGCTTCTGCGTCGGGTGCATCGCGCGGCCGTGCTCGGACCGCGCGCTGATCACCGACGTGAGTAGGCGGGGCCCGCCGTCCTCGCTGACGTAGCTCGAATTCCCCACGTCCCCTGTGTGCGCAGGGCGGGCCTTCCGGCGTACACGGCGCTTCGTGGCGTCCATCGTGACCGGCACCTCATGGCGCACATCCGCCCACGCACCCCGGTACCAATGCGATACGAGCTCGTGCACGCATCGGATGCGGTCAGTGGTGAACCCTGACCCGTTGTGCTTCTCCCACACGGCGGTGTCGACCTCAAACTGCCCGATGACGTCGTGCGACAGGTACCAATCCGCCCCGGCGAACTCGCCCCCATGGGCTATGAACATGCGCAGTGACCCGAAACACCACATCGCCTCGGTGACCCGGCCGACGGCCTGCACCCAGCCGGTCGGCCACCGGTCCCAGGCCAGCGACGTGGACCCGTAGGGCGGGTCGCAGATGGCCGCGTCGAAAGTCCGGCCGAGCGCGGGCAGCACCTCCCGGCAGTCCCCGAGATGGATCTCCACCGAGTCGCCCGAGTAGTACGGCGCGCTCACGGAGCTGTCCCGTCGAACAGGTCGCGCTGGTTACCCAACGGCCGGTTGGACCACAGCACCTCGGTGCGGTGGTCCCACGCGCAGCCCTGCCCGGTGCTCGCCGCGATTTCCACCCGGTGCCAGCCGGCGTACAACTCGTCGTAGAGCTCCGACGGGTAGCCGGACAGGATCACCGCGCCTCGGACCGTGGACAGCGCGCCGGCGAGCTCCCGGTGCTCTGTCTCGGCGCGCATCTCGTGCACGTACCCGCTACTGCGGCGGGTTGAGCCGAGGTAGGGCGGGTCGACGTACAGCAGGACGTCACCATGCGGGGAGAATGCCTCGATGAGCTCCAGCGCCGGGCGGCACTCCAGGGACACCCGCGCCAGACGCTCACACGTCGGGGCCATCCGCGCGACGTAGCCCGCGAGGTAGCCCGGCATTCCGATCGAGGATCCAGCCGGGTCTAGGTAGTGCCGCCAACCGGTGCGTTTGAGCTGCCCCACGCGTCCTTGCGTGAGACACACCCACACTCGCCGGGCCCGCTCCAGGTCCGACAGCTCATCTGGCCTGTCGTAGGCAGCCTGGTGCTCCCCACGGGAATGCGGGGTCAACGCACAGGCCCGCTCCAGTCCCACCGGATCGTCACGCAGCACCCGCCAGAACACCATGAGATCTGAATCGAGATCGTTCACGGTTTCCATCGCTGACGGTGGCTTAGCGAGCAGCACCGCAAGAGACCCAGCGAATGGCTCCACATAGTGGGCATGAGCCGGGAACAGCGCGGCGATGCGCCGCGCGAGGGTCTGCTTCCCGCCGAAGTAGGTGAACGGGGGCGCGGTCACGCCGTCCACCACCCGATGGTCAACCACGCAACGACCATGAGGAAACCAACCTCCACGTCTCTCTGAACGGTTATCTTCCCGGCTGGATCACCAACCGGCGGCAGGACCGGAGATCAGCCAGTAGTGGTTCTCCGCGTGCCAGCTGCCCGGCTCGTAGTGAGGGTGCGGCACGACCCGCAGCTCCGACACTGGATGAGGCGGATAGAGCGGCTCGAGGAGCCGGCGGATCTCGGCGCCGAGCTTGTCACCGTGCACCTCGATGTAGAGATCGGGCCTGTCGTGGTGCAGGGTCCACTGCGCTCCGTTGACGACCCGGAGCTCGCCTCCCTCGACGTCGATCTTGAGCAGGTCCGGCGGACCATGCACCTCCCGGAGCTGGTCGACGGTGGTGGACTTCACCCGGAGGCGGCGCTGCACCTCGCCCCATTCGGGCCACGGGGCGGCCGCGTTGGTGTACTGCCCGTCGAGGTCCTTCACCGCCCGGCACTGGACCGGGGTCCACCCGCCGGTGTCATCCACGGCGAGCGGATGGGTCTCGACGCGGCGGGGGTAGGCGCGCTTGCTCAGGGCGGCGTAGGAGACCGGGTGCGGCTCGCAGGCGACCACGAGCTCAAAGGCTTCCGACAGCAGCTCGGCCGTGTGGCCGACGTGCGCACCGATGTCGAATGCGACGGAGCCGGAGTACCGCCGCAGCAGGTCCTCCAGCTCCGCCGGGTCCGGAGCGTCAGTCACACGTCGCCGAGCTGCTGGGCGACGGCAGGGTCCTCGCCGTGGGTGGCCTCGTTGTGCGGCCGGGTGAAGTAGTCGTCGTCTCCCTGAGCCAGCAGGATGGACTTCTTGGGCTCCCGGCGCTCGCTGGACTTCCGGTCGTCGTGGGTGTCAGCCATCGTGGTTCTCCTGCTCCTGGTGGGAGGTGAGGGCGGTCGCCACCACCTCGGCGAACGATAGCCCGCGTTGGTCGGCTTCCCGGGCCGCGGCGGTGATCGTGTCCCACGTTGCTAGCCCGCACAATCTTGGAAGGGTCGTCGTAGTCGAACAGAACGGTGAGCAGCGACTCATTACTAGCCGGACAGTGAATGGACCACAGCACCTCGATGCCTTGCATCTGCGTCTCGTCGAGGTAGGCCCGACCGCCCTCGCCGGACAGGTAGCGGTCGACACCGTAGAGCGCGCAGAGCTCCACGATGCCGGCGGTACCCCGCTGGCGCAGCGGCTCCTGCACGCACAGCTGCGTGTCGATGCCGAGGTAGAGGGCGGCCAG
>Ga0136637_1000048_pt1 | contig 17182 bp, 18 predicted proteins | sample AntDrymUQ8572106_2_FD_105497 | JGI IMG/M metagenome (GOLD analysis project Ga0136637, IMG submission 105497) | Polar desert sand microbial communities from Dry Valleys, Antarctica - metaG UQ857 (21.06) | ecosystem: Environmental > Terrestrial > Soil > Desert | place: Antarctica: Dry Valley... | reverse complement strand
GCCATCGCAGCACATCGAACCGGAAGGTTGTAGTCAATGCCGAGTGTGACCTCACGCCTGATCAAGGCCCCACCGTCGGACGTCTGGGCCGTCCTGAGCGACGGGTGGCTGTACGGCCTGTGGGTGGTCGGCGCCTCGCGGATCCGCGAGGTCGACGACGACTGGCCTGCGGAGGGTTCAAAGATTCACCACTCCGTCGGCACCTGGCCGCTCCTGGTCGACGACAACACCGAGGTCACGGAGGCGCACCCCCAGCGCGAGCTCCTGCTACAAGCACGCGCATGGCCCGGTGGAGAGGCAGCGGTGCGGATCTCGATCGAGGAGCAAGGCGCTGAGTGCCTGGTGACGATCACCGAGGAAGCGGTCAAGGGGCCGGGTGCGCTCATTCCTGGGCCGGTCCAGAACGCCGTCCTGCACTGGCGGAACAAGGAGACGCTGGAGCGTCTCGCGTTCATCGTCGAGCGCAGGCCGCGCGACTGATCCCTCACCTCGGACGAGTCGAGCTACACCTCCGGCTCGACCGTCTCGGTCACCGGCGGCCCGCCGATCCCCTGAGCTAGCGTCGCAGCATGTGGTGGCACCTCCTGATCGGCGTGACGTGCGTCCTTGCCGTCTCCTGGGGTCTCCTGGTGGGCGGCTTGTGGATCGCCAAGCCCGATAAGGCCGGACTGCGCGCGTCGCTGCGCCTTCTCCCGGACGTGGTACGGCTCCTTTCTCGTCTCGCCCGGGATCGCAGCCTCCCGCTACGCGTGCGGGCCTGGCTCTGGGTGCTGCTGGCCTACCTGGCGTCGCCGATCGATGTCATTCCGGATTTCGTGCCCGTCCTCGGCTACGCGGACGATGTGGTCCTCGTGGTGATCGCGCTTCGGTTCGTGATTCGCCGTGCGGGACGGGCGAGGGTCCTGCACCACTGGCCGGGCACGCCTGAAGGCCTGGCGGCCTTGGAGCGTCTCACCCGAGGTGATCCGCGCCCCTAGCGCGATGGATCAGGCAAGTCCTTGCTGGACCGCCGCAACGAAGGACGATGGGCGCCGCGCTCAGTCGCGGCCCATCCAGGTGGCCACGCAGGCCTCGGCCTCATCGCTTGGCACGGAGATGTCGACGTGGATGCGATTGCGCTGCGGGCGCGGCGAGTCCAACCGCTGGAACCACAACGACGGCCCGCGTCCGTGGGGGTCGACCAGGTCTTCAGACCCCTTCTCCCGGTACCCGAGCACCGCGCGCCAGAACGGCCGGACCTCGGGGCCGAGCGCGTCGATCGGGACCTGGACCGTCTGTACGGCCGTCGGGTCGGCGTCCACGTCGAGCTCGTGCGCGACTGCAGAGATCTGCCGGGCGAGCTCGACGTCGCGCTCGCTCAACCCGTCGATGTCGTGCGAAACCAGGCGTACGGTCACGCCCGCGTACCGCAGGTCGACATCGGGGTGATGGTTCGCGGCGTCGGCCAACCTGCCGATCGCGTCAAGCAGCGCGACGCCCGCCGAGAGCGACCTGGTACGAAAGGTGGGCGCACGCTCCTTCGAAGCACCCGCCAGTCCGAGACGCCGACGGCCTCGTGGAAGCTGCGGCGTGACCTGGTCGGTCATGCGAACACGGCAATTGCGGGGGCTGTCGGCGACTGAGTCAGCCGACCCGGTCGAGGAAGTCACGCGATCGCTGGACCACCAGCGCCGCCGCTTCCGCGTCGTACGACGGCAGCGAGGTGTCGGCGAACAGGTGCCGGTCGCCGGGGTAGACGAACAGCTCTGCCAGCTCGGACCCGACAGTCTCGACCAGCCCGCGGGCGGCGTCGATGTCGCCGCCCAACGCGAAAAACGGGTCCTTGTCCATGCCGTGGATCTGCACCGGTACCCCGTCGGGCCACGGCCCGAAAGCCCACTCGCCCGTGATCGGCATGCAGGACTCGTACAGCAGCGCGCCGCGCGAGCCTGGCCTGGTCTGGGCAAACTCCTGCGCCACGCCGGCACCCCAGGAGAAGCCGGCATACACCAGCTCCTCGGGCAGGTCGGCCACCGCGCGGGCGGCACGCTCACCGAGCAACTCGTCCCCGATGCTTCGGACGTGCGCGACACCGTCGTCGACGGTCGCTGGCCGCTCGCCGTCGAAGATGTCCGGCGTGTGCACGGTGTGCCCGCCGGCGCACAGCTCCTCGGCGAACGCGCGTATCCCGTCGGTGAGTCCCTGCACGTGGTGGAACAACACGACTTCGGCCATCTCACACTCCTGTCATCGGAAGACGGTGATCGAATGTTCCACAACTTTATGACGGTTTCAGGTACATCTGTCAAAGGAGCAGATCCCGGACTACGACCTCGAGGAGACAGTCGTGGTCACCGTGCCTAAAGCAGCTGCGCTGTTGGGAGTCAGGAGCGAACGACGATCGCTACCTTGTAGAAGCGACCGAGCTCCTGCGAGACGCTTTCGGGCTCGAGGAACGGCACTGACAGCACGCCCGCGGTATTTCCTCATCCTCGCCGACCGCGCAAGTCCAGCAGTCCCGAGCTACTGGCGCCCGATTGACCTGAAGCTAGCTGATGCCGCAGCCAGCCGGCGCCCAGCACCGGTCGATTCGCTGCGCGAACCGCTGGGTGCCTCACTTTGCCTAGCCGTTGGCCCGCCTCGAAAGACACCACGAGCCGCTCTGCACCCACACCCGACATCCAGCAGGACGTGGTGCCGTCACACAGCGACGGACGGCCCCGGAGAATTCTCTCCGGGGCCGTCACGTTCGACGGTTAATCACTAACCGAGGTTATGCCTCCCGGCGGCGGCGAGCGGCCAACATGGCCGCACCACCAATCGTGAGGAGGACGCCGAGCACGCCAGCGCCGGTCAAGATGGCGTCCGACCCAGTCGAGGGAAGAATGCCCCCCCCGGTGGTACTGGTACCGGCGGTCGCGCCACCGGTAGCTGCACCGGTAGTTCCACCGTCGGTCGCGCCGGTAGTTCCACCGTCGGTCCCGCCGGTAGTTCCGCCGTCGGTCGCGCACGTCGGTTTGGTGATCACGTTGGTGTCGAGTGTGACAGCGCCATTACGAGCCAGAACCCGCCCATCAACGGTCGCACCCGTGGTGAGGGTGATGCTCTGCAACGCGAGGATCGTCCCGATGAAGGTGGAATTGGTCCCGAGCGTCGCCGAGGAACCGATCTGCCAGTAGACGTTGCAAGCTTGTGCACCATTGACCAAGAGCACTCGGCTCGCCGAAGCGGTGGTGAGCGTCGTACCCGCTTGGAAGACGAAGACCGAGTTGGGGTCGCCTTGTGCATCGAGGGTGAGGGTGCCGGTCAGCCCTATCGACGAGGCTGACTTGTACACGCCCGACGTCAGTTTCTGCCCACCGAGGTCGCCCGCGATCGGTTCGGGCGGCTGTTCACCCGCTGCGGTGTTGTAGGCCTCGCGGAGGTCGTCCTTCGCGATCCTGGCCACGGCGTCGGCGGCATGGATGGATCCGTTTACTGTCAGCGTCGCCTTGCCGGTGATGCTACGGGTCGGGAAGGTTCCGATATCACCGTTGAGAGTGGTCGGCCCGGTGTTGGTGATGCCGGCACCGGCCAGCACCACAAAGGGCTCGGCGGTGCCCAGCGGTACAGGGACCGCCGCCGCCTGCGCGGCGCTCGCCAGGCTCAGCAGCAGGGCCGAAAGGAACAGGGCGATCACCGGTACCGCCGAGCTGGTGTGGCATCGCAGCAGCCTGGTGCCGCGTAGAATCTGGCACTTCCTCATATTGGTTCCTCGAGACTTCGAGCGTGTCCATGAGCTCCGGCACAGATCGCACGGCAGGTTCATGAATGCCGACGCCAGGTCGGCGCCGTCGTTACATCTGGTGCACGTCAGTGCGGTGTCGGGTGAGGTGCGCCGGATCAGGACAGCTCGACGTTAGCCACCAGGCTTAGAATCGTCGGGAAACGTGAAACATGTACCACTAAGGACGAGTATCGCACAAATATCCGATTTGGGCGAGGCTCGATCAGCGCTTGACGCGCCGGTCACGCAGCTCTCTGGACACGTAAGCGCCGATCTGGTGGGTGGACATCGCGTCACTCGCGGCACCGATGCCGCCGCCGAGCAGCGGGACGCGGCGACCGACCATCGTCGCGGCCCGACGGCCGCCGACCTTGCTCACCAGCTCGGTGGTCACCGCCGAGGCGATCCGGTCGTCCAGCTCGGGATCGTGCACGGGTGACGTGGCCAACACCATCGGCGAGGACGGCAGCTTCTTCTTGGCGATGAGCTCTTTGACAGAGTCCTCGCCTAGCAGGCACGCGAGGATCGCGTTGCGCACCCGTGGGTCGTCGAGGTCGTAGCCACGTAGGTGGGCGATGCCCGCAGCGAGGTGACACTGCAAGATGGCCACGCCGGTGATGTTGGCCGGGACCGTCACCGCGAGCGTTGCGAGGCCGCCGACGTTGGTCACGAACCCCTGAGCGCCGGCAAGCTTGACGTGCTGGCTGATCAACGCCTTGACGGCGTCCTCGACGTCGCCACCGGCAAGCGCGAGCTTGTTCTCGGCCACCTCTGCGGCCGGACTTATCGGGCCAACGCCGTCGATGGCGCGCTCGAGCAGCGCGCGTACGTACCCCGAGGTGAACTTCGGCGCTGCTCTGCGCGCCATGGGTGTGATTCCCCTGGCCACGGTGCGTGCCACTCCCATGTGCCCTCCTCGGTTGGGTGGTTCTGTGCGTCCCGCCGCGGGACCGGACTCAAGCATAGGTTGGCCCGGACGAGTCGGCCCGTCCTGCGGCGCGCGGACGGCTGCGCCGCGACGGACGGCCGTTACGCTGCCCGCGTGGCCTCCGGGGTAGCACCGCACCCGCTCTCTGCGACGTGGGCGAGCACGGCCTGGCGTGCCGAGGCGACGCAGTGGGCTCGGTCGGCCGCGGCTGCGCGAGGGATCGGTGGCGTCGGTACCGTCGAGCAGTCCCGGGTGCGTCCGTGGTCGGCGCAGCTGGTGCTTCCCTCCGATGCTGGACGCCTGTGGTTCAAGGCCAACGGTCCCCACATGGTTCACGAGCCGGCGCTGGTACGTACCCTGGCGCGTCTGTTCCCCGACCGGGTGCGCGAGCCCGTGGCCGTCGACTCCGACCGAGGGTGGATGCTGAGCGTCGACGAGGGCCCGACGCTGGAGGCGGCCGGGGACGTCGACCTGTCCACCTGGCTGGCGATCGTGACCGAGGCCGCCGCACTGCAGCGCCAGGTCAGCGGCCATGGCGAGGCGGTGGTCGCCAGCGGTCTGCCCGACCTGCGCGCCGAACGGCTCCTCGTCGTCCTCGACGTGTTGGTCGAGACCCTGTCCGCACTGCCCGAACGGCACCCGACACACCTCGATGCGAGCTCACGTGAGCTGATCGACGCCGCCCGCCCGTGGCTGTCTGATGCGATCGACGTCCTCCGCGGGTCGCCGGTTCCGCCCAGCCTGCAGCACGGCGACCTGCACCCGAACAACGTGTTCGCCCGCCGCGAGCCCGGGGCACCGTACCGGGTCTTCGACTTCGGTGACGCGCAGTGGGCGCACCCGTTCGAACTGCTCGTGGTGCCGACCAGGTGGCTGTTGCACTCCCATGGCGTCAGCGCGGTCGACGCGGTACGTGCGGCATACCTGCAGGTCTTCACCGATGTCGCCTCGCGCACCGAGCTGGAGCAGCTCGTCGCGATCACGGCACGGACCCACGCGATCGGGCGCAGTCTCACCTGGTGGGGGGCGACCGCCGCGATGACCGCCGAGGAGTCGCGAGACTACGGTCCGGCTGCGCGGGCCGCGCTGATGCAGCTGACGGACAGCAGACCGTCATGAGCCCGCAGCCGTTGCCCGAGTCGCCGTGGGTCTTTGCTCCAGAACGCTGGCCGGAGGAGGAGTGCGTCGCCGCGGGAGCCGACCTCGAGCCGGCCACGCTCATCGCTGCGTACCGGGCCGGCGCCTTTCCCATGCCGCTCGGCGGTCTCGACGCGATGGCGTGGTGGTCGCCGACCGTACGTGGCGTCCTGGGTTTGGACGATCTGCACGTGAGCAGGTCGCTACGCCGGTCGATCGCGAGGTACGACATCACCGTCGACACGTCGTTCGCGGACGTCCTCTCGGCGTGCGCGGACCCCTCGCGTGCCGGGGCGTGGATCGACCCACCGATCGCCGCGGCGTACGTGCGCCTGCACGACCTCGGCTGGGCGCACTCGATCGAGGTCCGCGAGTGCGGCGGGTCGCTCGTCGGTGGCTTGTACGGGGTGGCGATCGGTGGGTTGTTCGCCGGCGAGTCGATGTTCCACCACGCCCGTGATGCCTCGAAGGTGGCGCTCGTGGCGCTGGTGGACGTCCTGCGCGACGACAACGGCGGTGCTCGCCTGATCGACGTGCAGTGGCAGACGCCGCACCTGGCGACGCTGGGGGTCACGACGATGGCGCGCCGGGACTACCTTGCGGCGCTGCCCGGCCTGCTGGAGGTGCCGCTGCCCTCGCGCTGGGCCTGATGTGGACGGGACATCTGTGGCGCGTGGGGCTAGTGACGCGTACCCGCGTAATCAGATCGGGCGAGTCACCGGGCTGCGGACTACTTGACGGTCCCGCTCCCTATACTCATAGTGCTTCTATCATCTCGACTGTCGGAGGAAATCCGTGAACCGTACTGAACTCGTCGCCGCACTCTCCGAGCGCGCCGGCACCACCAAGTCCGAGGCAGACGCCGTGCTGAGCGCGTTGGGTGACGTCTTGATCGACTCGGTCAAGAAGGGCGAGAAGGTTCAGGTCCCCGGCCTGTTGACCGTCGAGCGCGTCGACCGCGCTGCCCGCACCGGCCGCAACCCCGCGACCGGCGAGACGCTGGACATCCCAGCCGGCTATGGCGTCAAAGCCACCGCAGGTAGCAAGCTCAAGAAGGCCGTCAAGTAGCACGGCCACCGTCGCCCTTCGCCGCGCAAGCCGCGGCGGAGGGCGATTTTTCTTGTGCCGGCCGGGACCGGGCGGGAGATACTGAAGCCATGCCGGAGCTGCCCGAGGTCGCCGCACTCGTCGATGACCTGCGCATTCGTCTCGGCGTCACCGCAGGGGAGCCACGCGCGATCGCCCAGGTGATCCCGGTGGCGATAAGTGCGCTCAAGACCTTCGACCCGCCGCCGTCGGCGTTGCACGGCGTCCTCATCGACGGCGTCGACCGGCACGGCAAGTTCCTCGACATCGACGCCGGTGGCCTGCACCTCGTCGTCCATCTAGCCCGCGCCGGTTGGCTGCGATGGCGCGACGCCATGCCGGACGCGCTCCCCCGCCCCGGCAAGGGACCGCTCGCACTTCGTGTGGTGCTCGACGACGACAGCGGGTTCGACCTGACCGAGGCCGGCACCAAGAAGGGGCTTGCCGTCTACGTCGTACGCGACCCTGCGGACGTGCCAGGAATCGCCCGTCTCGGACCCGACCCGCTTGCGCCGGAGTTCACCCCCGATGCGCTTGGCGCGATCTTGGCTGAGGCAGGCAGGGCGCAGATCAAGGGCGTGCTGCGGTCGCAGTCGACCATCGCCGGTATCGGCAATGCGTACTCCGATGAGATCCTGCACGTCGCGCGGATGTCACCGTTCAAGCCCGCCTCGACCATCGCCACCGACCCCGACCAGCTGGCAATCCTCCATGACGCGATCGCCGAGACGCTGGGGACGGCGATCGGGCGCGCCCAAGGCGTCAGCGCCGCTGAGCTCAAGAGCGAGAAGAAGTCCGGCCTGCGCGTCCACGGCCGGGCCGGGCAGGCCTGCCCGGTCTGCGGCGACACCATCGCCGAAGTCTCCTTCGCCGACTCCTCGCTGCAGTACTGCCCCACCTGCCAGACCGGAGGCAAGCCGCTCGCCGACCGTCGGTTGTCTCGACTGCTGAAGTGACTGCGTGGCTCGACCGCGCTCAGACCAGCGGGCGGCCGGCTCGTTCCCACGCGATCACGCCGCCGTCGAGGTTGACCGCGTCACGACCGGCGTGCTTCAGGAACACGGTCGCCTGTGCCGATCGGCCACCGGACTTGCAGTAGACCAGGGTCTGGGCGTCCGGCGGCACCTCGGCCACGCGCCCGGGCAGCTGAGCCAGTGGGATGTGGACAGCGCCCTCGATGTGGCCGGCCGCCCACTCGTCGTTCTCGCGGACGTCAATGATCCTCAGATCGTCGGGCAGGGGATCGGGAACACCCTCGACCTGCACGGTGGGGATCGAGTTGTCATTCATGACCACATCCTGCCAGGCTGCGCGCGCGGGCTTCGGATACGCTGCCAGGCAGTCCACCGTCGCGAGAAAGAGCAGGGGATGCAGCCTCCACAGCAGGGTCCACCCGAGCAAGGGCGACCGCCGGGTCCGCCGCCTGGTTATCCGCAGGGCCCGCCGCCCGGTGGGTACCAGCAAGGTCCGCCACAGGGTTACCCGCAACAGCCGCCGTCGCCCCAGCAAGGACCAGGCCAGCAGGGGCCGTACGGTCAGGCGCCCCAGCAGCCGACGTACCAACCACCTCAACACCAACCGCAGCAGGGTTGGCCGACCGGACCCGGGGGCCAGGGCAGCGGAGCCCTGGGTCGCTCGACGACGCCGGGCGCTTCCAAGCTGCCGCTCATCGCGACAATCGCCACCCTCCTCGGCGCGATCGCGGCGCTCGCCTACGGCGCGTACGCGATCACCGTCCGCCGCGGTGTCTTCTCCGACCTCGCCGACGACGCGGGCTCTGTCTCCGCGGACGCCGCCGCCAGCAGTGACTCCACCAACACCATCCTGCTCATTGCCGCCACCGTCGTGGCCGTGGTCGCCGTCGCCGTCTGGCTGCTCGCAATGGTGTCCGCGCGAAGAGGCCGCAACCCGCTCGGCTACGGCGGCATCGCCCTGGTCGTGATCGGTGTGATCACCGCCCTCGCCGGCGCGGTGCTAAGCGCCGGCGTCGACAGTGTCGACGACGCCGGCAAGGCCGCGACGGGGTACGTGCTCGTCGGTGTCGGGTTCGTCCTGATCGCCCTGGGGCTGCTGCTCGGGGCGATCGCGCTCCGTCAGGGAGACGACGCCGGAGCCAGCCCTTCTCCCTCGCCGGGGACCTCCCCGTACGGGTCCGACCCATGGTCGACAGGGCAGTCACAGTACGGCGCACCGGGTGGCCAGCAGAACCCGTACGGCCCGCCGGGTCGCTGACGATGGGCAAGAAGTCTCGCCGTCGCGTCAAACCCGCCAAGGCCGCGACGATGCCGTTCGTGGCCCGAACCTTCGAGGGCCTGCCCGGCGAGTGCGACTGGGTCGCGCTCCGCGAGATCGTGCCGTCGGCGACGGCCACGATCAAGATCGCAGCCGACGCCGGTGCCGGTTCCGACCGATCGGTCCGCGTGTGCTCGCTCCTGCCCGGCGGCGGCGCCGGGCTGGTTCGGCCCGACGGCGTCATCTGGCTGGGGTTGCAGGTGCAACACAACTTCGGTGACATCAGCCGCGACCTCGCCGCGGTCGTCGAGCTCGCGATGGTTGCCGAGCCCGCTTCGGAGGTTGCCCTTCTCGAGCCGCCCGGCGTCGGCAGGCGTCTGCAGGACCTCGTCGATCCCGCCAGCGACTTCGACGTCACCGTCCATGAGGGATTCGACTTCTGGGTCGAGGGTGCCGACGACCCGACCGGCGACCTCGCAGACGCGCTCGGGGCAGCGAACGAGGCCGTCGCCCCGACGGTGCGGCTGTCCAGCGTCGAGGCGGCGTACCGCACAGACATGGGCGAGCGGCAGTACCTGCGTTGGGTGCAGCCACACGACGAGGAGAGGTTGCTCACGGCGCTGGCTCGGCTGCGTGCCGCCGGGCGGGACGCCGTGACCGACAGCACCCGCCTGATCGGGATGTTCCGCGCCCACGGACTGCTGGTGCCGGTGTGGGAGCTCGATGACGCGGCAAGCGCCGAGGCGCTTGAGGAACCGGCCGCCGCGTTCGGCTCCACCGTGGACGAGATGATGGCGGACACCTCGGACCTGACCACTGCCGAACGATCTGCTCGCAACGCTCTGGCGACACGCCAACTGACCATTCGGTGAGTTTCCGCTCACATCCTTGCGCCTTCGGTTGCGGCTAGATGAATGCGCAACTAATGTCGTTGTCACCCCGGTCGTCGTTGCATCCCCCGTCAGTGACGGCCGGGGCTCACTCCTGCGCCGTTCGACCGGGGCCGCGTCAGGCCCGCGGCAACGGCTCGCGCGCCACCGGGCACGACATGCATCTGGGGCCGCCTCGGCCAGAGCCCAGCTCGGACCCGCGCAACGCCACCACCTCGATGCCGTTGGCTTCCAGCCGTGCGTTGGTCTCCACGTTGCGTTCGTACGCCACCGCCACTCGCGGTGAGATGGCGAGGGTGTTGTTGCCGTCGTCCCACTGCTCACGCTCGGCGGTGACCGGATCCAGCCCGGTGTCGATCACCGCGAGGCGGTCGATACCCATCGCCCGGGCGGCGGCGGTGAAGAACGGCTCCGGTCCGGCGACCGCGAGCTCGACGTGATCGGTACGCCCGGCGCCACCGGTGTTTGTCACCGTGAACGCCTGCAGGGTGTCGGCGACGTTGGGGTACATCACCACCTTGTCGACGTCGACCATCGTGACCACCGTGTCGAGGTGCATGGTCGCCCGTTCCTGGGCGATCGGCACCGCCAGCACCGTCTCGGCGAGCCCGTGTGCGAAGAGCTGGCGCGTGAACCTCTCGAACCCGGCCGGCGTCGTGCGCTCCCCGACACCGATCGCGACCACGCCGGCCGCGAGGTTCAGCACGTCACCGCCCTCGACGTGCTCCAGGCCGCCGCCGTGCATCCGCGGGACACCGTCGAAGCGCGGGTGGTTGGCGTAGATGAGGTCCGTCAGCTGCGTCTCACGTACCCGGGCCGGCATCGCCAGGCTGGTCACCGCGACGCGGTCCCGCAGCCACACAGAGGAGTCGCGGGTGAACAGCAGGTTCGGCAGCGGCCCGATCAGGAAGTCGTCGTCGGCGAGCAGGCTCGTCACGATCGTCCGGCAGTCAGTCAGCTCGTCGTTGCGCAACCCGGCCATCATCACCAGTGCCAGCTCCTCGGGCGACTGCTCGCCCAGCGCGGCCAGCAGGTAGTCGCGCAGGGTGTCGCCCAGCCGCAGGCTGGAGGTGAGCTGACCGACCGCGACCTGGTGGACCGTTGGATCGGTGAGCGTCTCGACCAACAGATCGGCGAGGTACAACACCTCGACGTCACGCAACCGCAACGCGTCGGCGAACGCGTCGTGCTCGTCCTGGGCGCGATCGACCCAGGGGATCCCGTCGAACAACAGCGAGTCGTTGTTGCGCGGCGTGAGGCGCTTCAGCTCCGCTCCTGGCCGGTGCAGCAACACGGTACGGAGGGTGCCGACTTCGGTGTCGGCGCCAAGGACGAGGGGCATGCTCATGGGCAGAGGCTAGTCGGCGCGCCCAGCGCTGCGTCACCGGACCGTCGCTTCGGCCCGTGTTGCGTCTCCCGCGTAGCCTCATCCGATTCGGTCGCTATAGCGACACTTCGGATGACGTCCCGCATAGGCTGAACGCGTGATCACCGAACTGGCTGTCGTCGCCCTGGTCGTCGCCATCACGGGCGCGGCTCTGGCGGCGTACGCCGTGCACCGCGTCACCCGTCCGGCCCGGCGGCGCACCGGCCGTGAGGAGATACCGGCCGATCTGGAGGCGCTGCGCGAAGAGGTCCAGGCGCTGCGTGCCGACGCCGGTGAGACGCTCAGGCACCTCGCGAGCGTGCGGTACGACGCCTTCGGGGACATGGGCGGACAGATGTCGTGGTCGCTGGCGCTGCTCGACGACAGTGGGGACGGCATCGTCCTGACCTCGATCCACGGCCGCAGCGACTCGCGGACCTACGCCAAGAACGTCACCGCCTGGACCTGCGACCAGCAGCTCTCGCCCGAGGAGACCGATGCGATCGGCGCGGCGCGGCCACGTCGTTAGGAAGCTCCGCCGGACCAGTTCGAGCGCCCCACTACTCTCAAGGCGTGGACTGGGACAACTACGATGCCGCACTCTTCGATCTCGACGGTGTGATCACGCCGACCGCTGAGGTGCACATGAGGGCGTGGGAGCACATGTTCGCCTCCTACTTCACTTCGGTCGGGGCGGCGTCGTACACCGAGCAGGACTACTTCTCCTACCTCGATGGGAAGCCGCGGTACGACGGGGTGCGCTCACTGTTGACGTCGCGAGACATCACCCTTCCCGAAGGCGACCCGGCTGACCCGAGCGACGCCGAGACCGTCTGTGGACTCGGCAACCGCAAGAACGACGTGTTCGCGCAGGTGCTGCATGAGGAGGGCGTCTCGGCCTACGCTGGCTCGGTGCAGCTTTTGGATGCGCTCCAAGCCCGCGGGACCCATGTCGCCATCGTCTCCAGCTCGGCCAACGCCAGGCCGGTGCTGCGGGCCGCCGGGATCCTTCAACGCTTCGACGTCATCGTCGACGGGATCGTCGCCAAGCAGGAGCAGCTCCGAGGCAAACCCGCCGGTGACACCTTTGCCCATGCCGCGGCCCAGCTGGGCATCCGGCATGAACGCACCGTCGTGCTCGAGGACGCGCTCTCCGGCGTCGCCGCCGGACGCGACGGCGGGTTCGCGCTGGTGATCGGGGTCGACCGCGGCGCCGGCCCCGAGGCGCTGCGCTCCCACGGCGCCGACCTCGTCGTACGCGACCTCGCCGAGCTCCTGCCCGGAGGCATCACATGAACCCGCGGACCGCGCTGGTCCCCCCGCAGGACACCGCTGACTACCTCGACCGAACCCGGTTCCCGACCCACCCCTGGCGGCTGTCGGAGAAGATCTACAGCGGCGAGGACATGGGCCGGACCGAGACCCTGTTCGCGGTCGGCAACGGCTACCTCGGCATGCGCGGCAACGTGGAGGAGGGCCGCGAGACGCACCAGCACGGCACCTTCATCAACGGGTTCCACGAGGTGTGGGGGATCCAGCACGCCGAGGAGGCCTTCGGGTTCGCCCGCGTGGGGCAGACGATCGTCAACGTGCCCGACGCCAAGGTGATCCGGCTGTACATTGACGACGAGCCCCTGCTGCTCCCGATCGCCGACCTCATCGAGTACGACCGCTCGCTCGACTTCTCTACCGGCGTCCTCAGCCGTGACATCCTGTGGCGCACCCCCGGCGGGAAGCGGGTCAAGATCAGCTCTCGCCGCATGGCCTCCTTGACGCAGCGGCACCTTGCGGTGATGTCCTTCGAGGTCACCATGCTCGACGAGGCCGCCCCCGTCGCGATCTCCTCACAGATCCTCAACCGCCAGGACGGCGAGGATGAATACCACGTGCGGTCCGCCGCGATGGGCGAGGGCGTCGACCCGCGCAAGGGCGAGCGGTTCGCGCACCGCGTGCTGGTGCCCCAGACGCAGTGGGGCGACGACTCGACCGGCCGCATGGTGCTGTCCTACAAGTGCGCCAACAGCGGCATGACGCTCGCGGTCGCCGCCGACCACTCGATCCGCACCGACAACGACTACGAGACGCGGCTCGACGTCAGCGACGACCTGGCCAAGATCATCTTCCGGGTACGAGCGACGCCGGGCGTACCCATCTGTCTCACCAAGGTGGTGGCGTACCACACCTCGCGGGGTGTGCCGCCGCGCGAGCTCGTCGACCGTTGTCGGCGTACCCTCGACCGGGTCGTCGACCAGGGCGCCGAGGTGCAGTTCACCGAGCAGCGCGAGTGGCTCGACGCGTTCTGGAAGCGTGCCGACGTCCAGGTCACGGGGCAACCGGAGATCCAGCAGGCGGTCCGGTGGAACCTCTTCCAGCTCGTGCAGGCCAGCGCCCGCGCCGAGGGCAACGGCATCGCCGCGAAGGGGGTGTCCGGCACCGGTTACGGCGGTCACTACTTCTGGGACGCGGAGGTCTACGCGCTGCCGTTCCTCACGTACACCTCGCCGCAGGCCGCCAGGGCGGCGCTGCGGTTCCGCTACACGCTGCTGCCGGCCGCCCGGCGACGGGCCGCGGACCTCTCCCAGCGCGGCGCGCTCTTCCCCTGGCGCACGATCAGCGGCGAGGAGGCGTCGGCGTTCTACGCCGCCGGCACGGCGCAGTACCACATCGACGCGGACATCTCCTACGCGCTGAGCCAGTACATCGCCGCCAGCGGTGACGTGGACTTCCTCATGCGCGAGGCGATCGACATCTTGGTCGAGACCGCGCGGATGTGGGCCGACCTGGGGTTCTGGCGCGCCAGTGGTGGCGGCGGCACCTTCCACATCCACGGCGTCACCGGCCCAGACGAGTACACCACCGTCGTCAACGACAACCTCTTCACCAATGTCATGGCCCGATTCAACCTGCGCCGGGCCGCAGAGGCGGTGCACTCGCTGCGTGAGGTGCGGCCGCACGCGTACGAGCTGATGGTCTCGAGGCTCGCGCTCGACCCTGCCGAGGTCGTCGAGTGGGAGCGCGCCGCCGAGGCGATGGCGATCCCGTATGACGAGCACCTCGGGATCCACCCGCAGGACCACGAGTTCCTCGACCGCGAGGTGTGGGACCTGGAGCACACACCGCAGCACAAGCGGCCACTGTTGCTGCACTACCACCCGCTGGTGATCTACCGGTTCCAGGTGCTCAAGCAGGCCGATGTCGTGCTCGCGCTGTTCTTGCAGGGGGAGCAGTTCACACCGGAGCAGAAGCGCGCCGACTTCGACTACTACGACCCGATCACCACTGGTGACTCCACGCTCTCGGCTGTCGTGCAGTCGATCATCGCCGCCGAGGTCGGCTACCGGACCCTCGCGTTGCGGTACTTCTCGCAGGCGTTGTACGTCGACCTCGCAGACCTGCACAGCAACGCATCTGACGGGGTGCACGTCGCCTCGACCGGCGGTGTGTGGAGTGCGATGGTCTACGGCTTCGGCGGGTTCCGCGACCAGGGTGGTCGGTTCACCATCGACCCACGGCTGCCCGACGGCTGGGACGCGCTGACATACCGGATCACCTTGCGCGGGTCGCGGTTGCGCGTGACTGTCACCACGTACGCGGTCGAGCTGTCGATCGAGGACGGTACGGAGGCGAGGGTCCAGGTCCGCGGCGAGGACGTGCACGTGACAGCGGACGTTCCCGTCACCGTGGCGCTCAAAGACCAGGGGCCCTGCCTCGACGGCCAGCCTGGTCCCGGGCCGCAAGCCGGCCGCCGCGCCGATGGCAGCATCATCACCGCATCCCTCCCCTCGTCCTGACCCCCCGCTCGTACGTGACTCGCCACGGCGAACGAATCGACTCTGGGGTCGCCACGGCAACCGCGAAGTCGCTTCCTTCTCTGCGGTTTCCGCCTACCGGCGTCAGCCTCCCCGTATGGCGCCCGGCAAGTCACGTACGGGCGCACCGTAAGTCACGTACGAGCGGGGAGGGGGTCAGTGCGGGACGCGGACGAGCAGGACGCCGGGCTGGATCTCCGCGCGCAGCTGCCGGCCTTCCCCGATCGGGTCGCCGTCGAGCTGCATGGCCGTCGGCTTGTCCGCGCGTACGACCACGGTGCGCCCGGTCATGCGGTCGAGCCGTTCGTCGGTGTGCCGGCGCCGGCTCAGGACCCGGACGATCACTCGGAGCCAGCCGGCGGTCCGGGCTGGGGCGATCACGACGACGTCGACAACGCCGTCGTCCAGGAGTGCGTCGGGCAGCAGCGGAATGCCGCCCTGCAGAAAGCCCACGTTGCCGATCAGCACCGTCCTGGCCCGGTGCCTGACGAACGGGGCGCCGTCGACCGACACCGTCACCTTCGTGGCCGGGTAACGCAGCTGCCGCATCGCGGAGACGACGTACGCGAGCCACCCCATCCTGGCCTTCAGCTGATCGGCCGTCCCCGTCATGATCGCGGCGTCGAAGCCGAGCCCGGCCATGACCGTGAACGCCGTCGCCGGACGATCGTCGACCTGCAGCGAGACGATGTCGATGGCACGATCCTGTCCGCCGAACGCGGTGCCGATCGCGTCGCCCATGTGCAGCGGGATGGCAAGGTTGCGGGCCAACAGGTTGCCGGTGCCCAGCGGCACGATCCCCGCCGATACACCGGTACGCGCGAGCTCGTTGCAGACCACCCGCACCGTGCCGTCCCCGCCGGCGACGATGACGAGGTCGACGCCCTCGCCCAGTGCGGAATGGGCCATCGTGGCACCTGGGTCGTCCACCGTGGTCTCGTACCACAAGGGCTCGTCCCACCCGGCGGCCTCGGCAGCCAGGCGCACGCGGCTCCTGAACACCGCGATGTCCAGGACCTTGATCGGGTTGAGGATCACCGCAACGCGCTTGGAGCCGGTGCCGGTCGCGGAGACCAGCTTGGTCGTCTCGCTGACGGCGTTCCACATCACCGCGACCCAGGCGGCGACCGTGACCAGTACGCCGAGCAGCACTCCGCCGACGACGTCGCTGATGAAGTGCACGCCGAGGAAGATTCGATCCAAGCCGATGAGCACCGCGAGGACGACCCACAACGCGATGAGCAGACGCCGTACGAAGCCCTTGCCGGTGTGGACGATCGTCAGGAGCGTGAGGGCCGCGACCAACATCCCGGCGGCGGCGGCGTGACCACTGGGATAGGAGAACTGGCCAACAGCGGCGATCGGCGACTCCCAGACCGGTCGTGGTCGGTCCAGCACGAGCTTGCTCAGCGGGGCGACGACGTTCTCCAGCACGACGGCGACGAACAGCCACAGCGCCATCTGCAGCTCGCGGCGCACGGCGGCGACCAGCGCGCACAGCAACAGCACCGCGCGCAGCGCAATCGGACCGAGCCACACCGCGACGACGTCCAGCAACCCGATGAACGAGTCACGGCCGGTGGTGACGTCGTACGCGCGCTGCGCTGTCGCCTGGTCGAGGTCGATCAACGGGCCCCAGCGCGCCGCGACCAAGGCGCTCAGGACGGCGAACACGATGACCAACGACCCGATCAGGATGCCGAACTTACGAGAACGTGCTGCCGGGGCACGTCGCAGGTCAATGGGCAAGACGACTTCCATCTCGGACGACGACGGGGACACTGCAGCCTAGTGGACCCCTGGACCAAGGACCGGGTCGGTCACCCGGCCGGGCGGAGCCACTCAAAGATGCGGTCGGACGATCAGCGCATAGTCTCGGAGCAGACACAAATACCCGAAGGAGAAGAACATGACTGAGATGAACTCCGACGATCTCACGGGCCCCGCCGACGGCGGTGCAGCCGGTACTCCGGAGGCCCATGACGGCGG
>Ga0136637_1000047_pt1 | contig 17253 bp, 15 predicted proteins | sample AntDrymUQ8572106_2_FD_105497 | JGI IMG/M metagenome (GOLD analysis project Ga0136637, IMG submission 105497) | Polar desert sand microbial communities from Dry Valleys, Antarctica - metaG UQ857 (21.06) | ecosystem: Environmental > Terrestrial > Soil > Desert | place: Antarctica: Dry Valley... | reverse complement strand
TTCGTCGCTCCACTTGCATGTGTTAAGCACGCCGCCAGCGTTCGTCCTGAGCCAGGATCAAACTCTCCGTGAAGAACTGCTGGCGGCCGGCCGCAAAGCCGACTGCCGTCACGTAGAGCTGTCATGACCTATGTGCGACGCCAATACACGAGGCGTTCGCGGTCGATGACGGGTTTTCTTTCTCAGACCCCCCGCGCCCCACCAACGACCTTCGGTCGTCGGTGCCGGTACGGGGGGATCGAACCTGGACGCACACCAGATCGCTAGGTCACGATCTAGGTGCGCATGCTGTTGAGTTTTCAAAGACCGTCGCGCGCTCCCATGAGAGGGGACTCCTCCCGGAACCTGCGCTTCAGCAGATCGCCGTGGCGAACTGCAGACAGGACTGGCCAGTATAGCGCGCTGATGGAGCCATTGAAAGGCTCCGGTCAGCCCGAAAGGGACCGGCGCAGCGGCCAGTATAGACACCCGGCCCGGACGGCAGCCTGACGTCGCGATCAGCCGTGGATCTGGACCGTCACGACCCGCTCGCGCGGGCGATCGTCGAAGTCGACAAGGACCAGCTGCTGCCAGGTTCCGAGCACGAGCCGGCCAGCGACGACCGGGATGCTCTCCGACGGTCCGACCAACGCCGCGCGCAGGTGCGCGTGAGCGTTCGTGTCGTGGTTCATCGCGTTGTGGGCCCAGCCTGCGCGGGCCGGAGCGAGCACGTCGAGCAGCGCGCGCAGGTCGGCGACGCCGCCGGGCTCGTACTCCATGGTCGTCAGTGCCGCGGTCGAGCCGGTCACGAACGCCACGGCCGTGCCGAACTCCATTCCGGACGTGCGCAGAACCGCCTGGACGCCGTCCGTGATGTCAACGATGTCGGTATCGCCACGGGTCGACAGCGCCAGGCGGCCGGAATGGACCGTCACGAGCTCGCTCGCAGGCGCCGGAACTGGCGCTTTCCGAGCTGGATGATCGAGCCGTCCAGGCGCTCGGCCTCGAGGTCAAGGTCGTCGGCGCCCAAGGGCACGTCATCGAGCTTGATTGCGCCCTGGGCCAGCATCCGGCGGGCCTGCGAGCGCGACTGCCCGAGCAAGTCGGCAACGAGCGCGGGCATGTGCACGGTCCCGTCCTGCGAGGGTGAGAACCCGGCCTCCTCGATCTCCTCCGGCTGACCCTTCTCGACGACGACGCGCTGGAAGTGCTCCGCCGCATCGCGTGCCGCCTGTGCCGAGTGGAAGCGCTCGGCGAGCCGTCGCGCGAGCTCGTGCTTGGCGTCGCGCGCCGGCGCATCGGCCGGCAGCGGCTCGCCGAGCAGCAGCTCATACCAGCTCGCCATCGCGGTGTCGGGCAGGCTCAGCGTCTTACCGTACAGCTCCGCGGGCTCGTCGCTGACGCCGATGTGGTTTCCCAGCGATTTGGACATCTTGCGCTCGCCGTCGAGCCCGACGAGGATCGGCATCGTCAGCGCCACCTGCTCGTCGATGCCGTAGGCGCGCTGCACGTCGCGGCCGAGCAGGAGGTTGAACTTCTGATCGGTCCCGCCGAGCTCCACATCGGAGCGAACCGCGACCGAGTCGTAAGCCTGCATCATCGGATAGAGCAGCTCGAGGATCGAGATCGGCTCGCGCGCAGCGTAGCGCTTGGCGAAGTCGTCGCGCTCGAGCAGTTGGGCGACGGTCGTCGTGCGCGTCAGCGCGAACAGATCCTCCATCGGCATGTCGAGCCACTCGGAGTTGTGGCGCAGCTCGATGCGGTCGCGATCGAGCACCTTGGCGGCCTGCTCGACGTAGGTGCGCGCGTTGGCGTCGATCTCCTCGCCCGTCAGCACGGGCCGCGTCGATGAGCGCCCGCTGGGGTCGCCGATGCGGGCCGTGTAGTCGCCGATGATCAGGACGATGACGTGGCCGAGGTCCTGGAACTCCCGCAGCTTGCGCAGCACCACCGTGTGGCCCAGATGGACGTCGGGCGCGGTCGGGTCCAGGCCGAGCTTCACGCGCAGCGGCCGTCCCGAGGCGAGCTTGTGCTCCAGTGCCCCGGCGGGCAGGCAGTCAACTGCGTCGCGAGCCAGATGGGTGGCGTCGGCCGACGCGGATTTCGTCACGGGCGCAATGCTAGAGTCAGCGGGCGCCGACGCGTTTATGGAACCTGTCGACCACGGCGCCCCGGGGACTCGTGCCGCCCACTGTGGACGTTCCCTGTATGCCGCATGAGGGATCTCCACCGACCCGACATCACGGTCCTTGCGGACCCCCCGCTCGGTCGACCGCGGCTCAAGCGCCTGCGCTTGGCGCTCGTCCTCTTCGGCCTGTCGCTGCTGGCCCTCGTCTCGATGGTGTTCGGGATGATGATGGCCGTCGCGTCCGACCTGCCCGAGCTCGAGAACCGCGTCGAGTTCAAGAACGCCCAGAACTCGATCCTGCTCGACCAGAGCGGCAACTACCTGGCGACGCTGTCCCACCAGGGGCGGATGATCGTCTCGCTGAAGGACATATCGCCGACGATGCAGCACGCGATCATCTCGATCGAGGACCAGCGCTTCTACGAGAACGCCGGCGTCGACGTCAGGGCGATCAGCCGAGCGCTGTGGTCGGACGTCCTTACCGGCCGGGCGGTGCAGGGCGGCTCCACGATCACCCAGCAGTTCGTCAAGAACGCCACGCGCGCGCAGAACAAGCGCACCGTCTTCGAGAAGCTGCGCGAGGCTGCGCTGGCCTACCACCTGACGCGCAAGTGGTCCAAGGAGAAGATCCTGCGCGAGTACCTCAACTCGATCTACTTCGGCAACGGCGCGTACGGCATCGAGGCCGCCGCGCGAACGTACTTCGCCAACGATCCCGATCACTTCGAGTGCAACAAGCGCCGCTGTGCCACCGAGCTCAAGCCCGACGAGTCCGCGCTGCTGGCGGGCATGGTGGCGTCGCCCAGTGCCTTTGACCCCGTGGCGCATCCGGCTGCCGCCAAGCGCCGGCGCAACATCGTGCTCGACAAGATGTTCGAGCAGGACTACCTGACCGAAGCCGAGCACCAGCGCGCGCGCAGCGAGCCGATCCCCCCGCGCTCCCAGATCCAGCCGCCGCGCATCCAGGCGGCGACCGAGCGCTCCGGCTACTTCACGACATGGGTGCGCCAGCAGCTGATCGACCGCTACGGCGCCCGGCGCGCGCTCGAAGGCGGCCTGCGCGTCGAGACCACGCTGAACCTCGGCGTGCAGTCCGCCGCCGAGCAGACGATCCAGAAGTGGCTGCCCAACCCCGACGGCCCGCAGGCGGCGCTCGTCGCGATCGACAACAACACCGGCGAGGTGCGAGCGATGGTCGGCGGGCGCAACTACGCCGAGGTGCCGTTCAATCTTGCGACCCAGGGACAGCGCCAGCCCGGGTCGGCCTTCAAGCCGTTCGTGCTCGCGACAGCGCTGCGGAACGGAATCTCGCCGAGCTCGACCTGGACGTCCAAGAAGCAGGTCTTCAACGTGCCCGACAGCAGCGAGAAGTTCACGGTCAACAACTACGAGGACAACTACTCGGGCATCAGCACGCTCGAACGGGCGACGACGTTCTCCGACAACTCGGTCTACGCCCAGGTCGGCATCAAGACCGGCACGAAGAAGATCGCCAAGACCGCGTCGCGGATGGGGATACGCACGCCGGTCTCGAGCAACTACGCGATCACGCTCGGCGGCCTCAAGCAGGGCGTCACGCCACTGGACCTCGCACACGCCTACGAGACCTTCGCCACCGGCGGCCTACGGGTCTCCGGCACGCTCGGGACGAACAAGGACGGCCCCGTCGGCATCCGCAAGGTCAGCCTGCGCGACGATCGCAGCAACGAGCCGATCACCAGCGGCCGCAACCGGCCGCGCCGCAAGCGCATCCTGCCCCAACCCGTCGCCGACAACGTCAAGCGCATCCTCGGGTCGGTCATCAAGGTCGGCACCGCCCGCGATGCGAACCTGGGCGGCACGCCGGCGTGGGGAAAGACCGGGACGACCGAGAACTACGGCGACGCCTGGTTCGTCGGCGCCACGCAGGACATGACCGTCGCCGTGTGGGTCGGCTACCCCAACTCGCTGCGCCCGATGGAGACCGAGTACCGCGGCCGCCCGGTCGCCGGTGGCACCTACCCGGCGCAGATCTGGCGCGACTTCCTGCTGTCGGTGCTACAGGCGCAGAAGGACCGGCTGGAGCGCTCCTGCGAAAAGTTCGCCGAGAAGCGGCCCGACGACAAACCGCCGAAGCGCTGCCTCGAGGCCGGGCTGTCAAACGATCCCACCTCGACTGCGCCGCCCGCGACGAGCGCCGGCCCGGACGGCGGGTCTTTGACGAAGACGACGCCGGACGACGCCGGCACGCAGGGCGATGACAGCCCGCCCGCGACGGGCGGTCAGGGCGGCGCGCCCGGTGGCGTGGTGCCCCCAGCAGCGCCCGCGCCCGCACCCGTGCCGGCCCCGGTGCAGCCGCCGATCACCGACGGCGGCGGGGCGGCGCCTGGCGGGACAGCACCTCCCTAGACGGTCAGCGCAGCAGCCCCGGCGGCCACGGCTTCGAAACATGGCGGCTGCCGGCCACACAGAAGCGCCACGGAAGCTCGACCGCCCGCGTGATCCCGATCCGCGTCGCGACGACCACCGCGCAGGGCTCGCTCGCCTCGGGTGGCGGCGGGCCGAGCCGGATCGGTCCGCTCAGCAGCGAGCTTGCATTGAGGTCCAGACCGATTCCCAGCGCCTGGGTGAGCTTGCCCGGCCCCGAGCAGAGGTCGGTCAAACGCTCGCGGCCGCGACGCTCTTGCATCAGCCCGATGCCCTCCAGCGGCGCGAGCGCTCGGATCAGGACCGCGGCGCCGACGCCCTCCGCCTCGACCACGACGTTGAGCAGGAAGTGGATGCCGTAGGAGCGGTAGACGTAGGCGATGCCGGGAGCCTCGAACAGCGTCGCCGTGCGCGCCGTCAGCCCGACGAAAGCGTGACAGGCGGGCTCGCTGTCGTGGTAGGCCTCGGTCTCGGCGATCACCCCGCTGCAGGGCCCATGGCTGATCGTGCAGCCGACCAGCTCACGGGCCGCGTCGACGACCGGCAGCTCGAGCGCGCGCAGGTGGCGAGCGGCCTCAGAACTCATCGCGAGGGGCCAGCTTTCAAATCCGCATCGCCCATTGTTCAGCAATGACGCGCTGTCACGCCAGCGCGTGGCGGGCGGCCGCGAGCTGCTCGCGGACGCGCCGCAGCGCGGTGCCGCCCTCGCTGACCTTCGACTCAAGCCAGGAGCTCTGCGAGATGACCGAACGGAAGTCCGCCGGATCGAGCCGATCAGATGCCACCGCCAGCTCTTCATCGGTCAGCTGCGCCAGCGGACGCCCGGAGTCGACGGCGATGCGCACGAGACCGGCGACGATCCCGTGGCATTCGCGGAACGGGATCCCGCGTCTGACGAGCAGATCAGCGACGTCGGTCGCCGCGATCAGGTCATCCGACGCGGCGGCGTTCATGCGCTCGCGATTGAAGCTGGCGCCGCGGATCATTCCCGTGGCCCCGGCGAGGCACAGGTCGAGCGTGTCGACGCTGTCGAACAGGTGCTCCTTGTCCTCCTGCAGATCCTTGCTGTAGGACAGCGCCAGAGCGTGCATCACGCCGTGCAGCGCGCTGAGATGCGCGACGATCCGCGGCGCCTTTGCGCGCAGCAGCTCGGCGGCGTCGGGGTTCTTCTTCTGCGGCATGATCGAGGAGCCAGAGGTCCACGCGTCGGGCAGCGAGACGAAGCCGAACTCCTCGCTGGACCACAGCACGAGCTCGGCGCCGAGCCGGCTGAGGTGCGTCGCGCAGGTCGCCGCGGCCGCGAGGTAGTCGAGCACGAAGTCGCGGTTGGAGACGGCGTCGATCGAGTTGGGCGCCACGCGGTCGAAGCCCAGCTCGTTGGCGACGGCGCCGCGATCGGTCACGAAGTTCACGCCCGCCAGCGCGCCGGCGCCCAGCGGCAGCGCGGCCGTCTGCGACTCGGTGAAGCGAAAGCGCTCGCGGTCGCGCAGCAGCATCCAGACGTAGGCGAGCAGGTGGTGCGACAGATAGACGGGCTGGGCGCGCTGCAGGTGCGTGTAGCCGGGCATCGGCCAGTCCAGGTGGCGCTCGGCGGCGTCGATCAGCGCCGCGATCAGGGCATCGATCGCGCGCGTCGCATGACCAGCGGCGTCGCGCGTGAACAGCGCGACGTCCGTGGCCACCTGGTCGTTGCGCGAGCGCGCCGTGTGCAGCTTGCCGCCGACCGGGCCGGCGAGCTCGGTGACGCGGCGCTCGACGGCCATGTGGATGTCCTCGTCATCGTCGGCGAAGCGAAAGGCGCGCGCCACGAGCTCGGCTTCGACGGTATCGAGCGCCTCGAGCAGCGCATCGCGGTCTGAGTCGCTGATGATCTCCTGCGCCGCGAGCATGCGCGCGTGGGCGCGTGACTGGTCGATGTCCTTCGGCCACAGCCGCTGGTCGAAGTCAAGCGACGTGTTCATGCGCCGGAAGATGGGGTCCTGAGGCTCTTGAAAGCGCGACATGGCAGCGGCGATCCTAGTGAGCCCTGGTCAGCCCTGGCCGAGGACGGCCCCAAGCGCGGCGGCGACACGCTGCACCTGGCCCTCGCTGAGGCCGGGAAAGAACGGCAGTGCGATCGAACGCGCGGCGACGTCCTCGCAGACCGGGAACTCGCCCTCGCGATGGCCGAACTGCTCCCGGTAGTAGGACATCAGGTGAATCGCCGGCAGGTAGGGCTTTGACTGCACGTCGTGGGCACGCAACGCGCGGATCGTCTCGTCGCGGTCGCTGCCTCGCGGCAGCTGCACGACGAAGACAAACCAGCCGCGGCGAACCTCACCGCTGTCCTCGCAGGGCAGCTCCAGGCCCTCGATCCCGCCCAGCGCCTCGCGGTACAGCGCGGCGGCGGCGGCGCGACCGGCGAGCATCCCGTCGAGACGCTCGAGCTGGATCAGGCCGATCGCGCTGGCGATGTCTGAGAGGCGGTAGTTGAAGCCCAGCCGGTCGTGATCGAGCCAGCTCATGTCCGGCGCGCGCCCCTGATTGCGCTCGGAATCCATGCGCTCCTTGACGGCCGCATCGGCGGTCGTGACCATGCCGCCCTCGCCGGTCGTCAGCTGCTTGTTGGCATAGAAGCCGAAGACCGCCGGGTGGCCACGCGCGCCGACGGGGATGCCATCGTCGTGGATCGCGCCGAGCGCCTCGCAGGCGTCTTCGACGATCGGCAGCCCGAGGCGCTCGAAGGCCGCGACGTCGGCCGGGTAGCCGAAGATGTGGACAGGCAGCAGCGCGCGCGTGCGTGGCGTGACGGCCGCGGCCGCCGCGTCGGGATCGAGGTTCAGCGTGCGCGGGTCGATGTCGGCGAAGACCGGCCGCGCGCGCTCGAAGACGGCGGCGTTGGCGCTCGCGACGAACGAGAACGGTGATGTGACGACCTCGTCGCCGTCGCTGACGCCGACCGCGCGCAGCGCGAGGTGCAGGCCGGCGGTGCCGCTGGAGACCGCGCTGGCATGCGCGACGCCGAGCCGCGCCGCGAATGCCTGCTCAAAGGCCGGGACGCGCGGGCCGAGCGAGAGCTGCCCGGAACGTAGCACCTCGGCGACGGCCTGCTCCTCGGCCTCGCCGAGAAGCGGCCGCGCGAGCGGGATCTCGTCGGCGTCGATGCTCACGGGCGCGACGCGCAGGCGGCCAACTTAGAGCGTCGTTTCCTTCGCCGCGCGCACGCGGCTGGGCTGCTCGGCGTACTCGAGCGAGTCGACGAGCGCGGCCCATGAGGCGCCGATCAGGTTCTCGGAGACGCCGATCGAGCCCCATGTCTGCGCGCCGTCGGTCGCCTCGATCAGCACCCTGATCGTCGCGCCCGAGCCCTTCGTCTCGTCGAGGATGCGGACCTTGAAGTTCGACAGCCAGACGTCGCCGAGATGCGGATGGGTCTCCACGATCGCCGCCCGCAGCGCCGCGTCCAGCGCGTTGACCGGCCCGTTGCCCTCGGCCGTGCGCACGGTGCGCTCGTCGCCGACCCAGATCTTGATCGTCGCCTCGGTCTCGACACGTCCGTCGGAGCGCTGTTCGACGATCACGCGCCAGGACTCGAGCGTGAACAGCGGCTTGTACTCCCCGCTCTCCTTGCGCAGCAGCAGCTCGAACGAGCCGTCGGCGGCCTCGAACTGGTAGCCGTCGTGTTCGAGCGCCTTCATCCGCTCGAGCACGCGCGCCGTTGCCTCGCCGTCGAGCTCGAGACCGGCGCGCTCGGCCTTGTCGCTGACCGTGCCCTTGCCCGACAGCTCGGAGATCAGCAGCTCGCGGGTGTTGCCGACGAGCTCGGGGTCGATGTGCTCGAACGTCGTGGCGTCGGCGCGGATGCCGGCGGCATGCAGGCCCGCCTTGTGCGCGAACGCGTTCTTGCCCACGTAGGGCTGCGAAGCATCGGGCTGGCGGTTGAGCAGCTCGTCGGCGAAGTGGGCGGTCTCGCTCAGGTGCCGCAGCTGCTCGTCGGAGACCACGCGGTGGCCGAGCTTGAGCTGCAGGTTGGCGATGATCGTGATCAGGTTGGCGTTACCGGTGCGCTCGCCGATGCCGTTGATCGTGCCCTGCACCTGGGTCGCGCCGGCCTCGACCGCCATCAGGCTGTTGGCGACCGCGCAGCCACCATCGTTGTGGCAGTGGATCCCGAGCGCGACGTCCGGCAGCTCGCGGGCGATGTCGGCGACGGCCAGCGCGATCTGGCTGGGCAGCGACGGACCGTTGGTGTCACACAGCGCGAGCCGCTCCGCGCCCGCGTCGGCGGCGGCGCGCAGGCAGGCCAGCGCGTACTCACGGTCGGCGCGGTAGCCGTCGAAGGCATGCTCGGCATCGAAGATCACGCGCTTGCCCGCCGCCACGAGGAAGGCGACCGACTCGGCGATCATCGCCAGGTTCTCCTCGCGCGATACGCGCACGACCTTGTCGACGTGCAGCGCCCAGGTCTTGCCGACGAGCGTGCAGACCGCAGCGAAGCAGTCGGCCAGCACGTTCAGCCCGACGTCCTCCGTGGCCTCGATGCCGCGTCTCCGCGTCATCCCGAAGGCGGCGATCGTCGCGTTGACGAGCGGCTCGTGCTCGAGCAGCGCGAACAGCTCGGCCTCCTTTGGGTTGGAGGCCGGGAAGCCCGCTTCGATCAGGTCGACGCCAAGGTCGTCGAGACGGTGCACGAGGCGCACCTTCTCCTCGGCGGTGAGCGACAGCCCCCCGCCACCCATGCCGTCGCGCAACGTCGCGTCGTAGAGCTCGATCTGCGTCATCGACGGCCTTACGCGGCCTTCGCCCCGGCGCGCGCGGGCACCGGATCGAGCCACTCGCGGTAGCGCTCGGAGCGACCGTGCAGGGCGTCGTCAAAGGCGCTCTGCACCGCGCGGGTGACCTCGCCGGGAACGCCTTCGCCGATCGTGTGGTCGTCGATCTCGCGCACCGGAACGAGCTCGGCGGCGGTTCCGGTCATGTAGACCTCGTCAGCCATGTACAGCTCGGTGCGCGCGATGTTGCGCTCGATGACCTCGAAGCCGAGATCCTTGGCGATCTGGATCGCCGACTTGCGTGAGATGCCGTCGAGGATCGACGCGGCCGGCGGCGGCGTGACGATGCGGCCCTCCCAGACGATGAAGACGTTCTCGCTCGAGCCTTCGCAGACGTTGCCGTGGTCGTCGAGCAGGATCGCCTCTTCGTAGCCGGCTTTCGTCGACTCGATCTTCGCCAGCACGCTGTTGAGGTACTGGCCGGAGGCCTTCGAGGCCGGAATCAGTGAGCCGGGGCTGATGCGCCGCCAGCTCGAGATCTTCGCGCGAATGCCGTTCTGCTTGCCCTCGTCGCCGAGGTAGGCGCCCCACTCCCAGGCCGCGATGCTGACGTCGACGGGCGCCTCCAGCGGGTTGAGGCCCATCTGGCCGTAGCCGCGGTACATGATCGGGCGGATGTAGCACGACTTCAGGCCGCAGCGGCCGATCAGCTTGAGCGTCGCGGTACGCAGCGTCTCGACGTCGTAGGGCATCGGCATGTAGTAGAGCTCCGCCGAGCGGCCCAGGCGCGTGAGATGCTCGCGGTGGCGGAAGACCGCCGGGCCGATCTCGGTGTCATAGCAGCGGATGCCCTCGAACACGCCCGTGCCGTAGTGCAGGCCGTGCGTCAGAACATGAACCTTCGCGTCCGCCCACGCAACGAACTCTCCGTTCATCCAAATGAGTTCTGAGGGCTTCACTGAAGGCTCCTTAGCCATCTAAGTTGTCGAGGACGGCCCGGGTGGCCTGCGCCGTGGTGGCGTCGCCGCCCAGGTCGCGGGTGCGAAGACCGTCGTTGCACGCGCGGTCCACGGCCGATTCTACGGCGGCAGCCTCCGTTTCCCAACCCAGCCCGTGGCGCAGCATCAGCGCTACCGACAGGAACATCGCGAGCGGATTGGCCGATCCGCTGCCGGCGATGTCCGGCGCCGAGCCGTGAACGGGCTCGAACAGCCCCGGTTGGCCGGCCGCGCCCAGCGACGCGCTGGGCAGCATTCCGATCGAGCCGGTGATCATCGCGGCCTCGTCGCTGAGGATGTCGCCGAAGAGGTTCTCGGTGACGATCACGTCGAAGTCCGCCGGCCGCGCGACCAGCTGCATCGCGGCGTTGTCGACGAGCACGTCGGTCAGCTCGATGTCGTTGTACTTGGCCTTGTGGATGATGTGGACGACCTCGCGCCACTGCCGCGAGGTCTCCAGCACGTTGGCCTTGTCGACGCTCGCGACGCGCTTGCGGCGCAGCCGCGCGGCGTCGAAGGCGACCCGCGCGATGCGATCGACCTCCTCGACGGTGTACTCGCACAGATCGCTCGCGCTGCGATCGGTGCGCGTCTTGGCTCCGAAGTAGATCCCGCCCGTCAGCTCGCGCACGACGAGCAGGTCGGTTCCCTCGATCCGATCGCGCTTGAGCGGGCTCGCGTCATAGAGCGCCTGCAACGGGCGGACGGGGCGCAGGTTGGCGAACAGGCCCAGACCCTTGCGCAGGCCGAGCAGCCCCTGCTCGGGGCGCGGCTTGGCGGGATCGGTCGTGTCCCACTTCGGCCCGCCGACGGCGGCCAGCAGCACGGCGTCGGCCCGGCTGCAGGCCTCGAGCGTCTCGTCGGTGAGGGCGACGCCGTGGACGTCGATCGCGGCGCCGCCGAAGAGGTGCTCCTCGAAGGAGAGGTCCTCGCTGATCGTGCGCAGCAGCTCGAGCGCCGGCGCCATGATTTCCGGGCCGATCCCGTCGCCGGGCAGGGTGACAATCGTCCTGGCCAAGCTGGGGACCCTACGCGCTCGTTGCGCCGACCGTAATTCGGGGCGACAAGGTCGTCGCCGATAAGAAGGACGTCGTCGGCAAGGTCTCCAGCTGCGAGAAGGTCGTGCGTAAAGGTTGATCAGGCTAAGCCCGGCGCGCGACGATGTTCAGCCGAACGTAGTCGAGCGTCGGGCGCTCGCCGACGCGCGCCATCACGGCGTCGAGAAACGGCTCGTGCTCATCGGGCTCCAGCCGAGCGAGATGCGGCCCCAGGCAGACGGTCTGCAGGTAGGCGCGCGGCTCGTCGGGAACGATCGGCCAGGGCTGCAGCCAGCAGCGAACGTCGACGAAGCCGGCGGCCTGCAGGCGCTGCGCGGTCTCCTCGGGGCCGGCGAAGTTCCACGGCCCGGGCCAGCCGTCGAAACGTGGGTGCAGGCCGGCGTCCGTGGCGGCAGCGCGGACGGCGGCATGGATTGCGGCGATGTTGCCCTCTCCACCGCTCTGCGTGCTGAGCCGCCCGCCGGGGAACAGCGCAGCCGCAAGCGCGGCGAACAGCGCATCGTGGTCGGCGATCCAGTGAAAGACCGCGTCGGAGAAGACGCCGTCGACCTGCTCTCCGTCAGCAAGGCGCAGCTCCGTGAGGTCGGACTGGCGCACGTCGGCGTCCTCGCCCAGCTCGCGGCGCGCGCGAGCGACCATGTCCGGCGAGACGTCGACGGCGATCACCCGACCGCGCGGGACGCGATCGACGAGCAGGCGCGTGACGCGCCCCGAGCCGCAGCCGGCGTCGAGCACGGTCTCGTCGCCAGTCAGCTCCAGGCGCTCGAGGATTGCCTCGGCCCACGCGACCTGCGGGTCCGAGACGCGGTGGTAGACGTCGGCATTCCAGTCGCGCGCGGCACCCATCAGAGCGCCTCGGTGTCGATCGCGCCGACGCCGCCGGCGCCTTCGCGGTCACGCTCATAGGCGGCGATCACATCCTCCTGCTGCAGTGACATCGCGATGTCGTCGAGGCCGTTGAGCAGGCGATGCTTGATCTCGGCGTCGATCTCGAAGGCGATGGCGCGATCGCCGAATCGCACCTCCTGGGCCTCGAGGTCGACCTCAGCGGTCTCACTGGGGTCCATCCCCATCATCGCACGCACGTCGTCCTCGCCGATCGCGATCGGCAGCAGCCCGGCCTTCGTGCAGTTGGACTTGAAGATGTCGGCGAACGAGGGCGCGATGATCGCCCTGAATCCGTAGTCCTCGAGGCCCCACGGGGCGTGCTCGCGGCTCGAGCCGCAGCCGAAGTTTCGCCCGGTGACGAGGATCGGGTTGCGCGGCAGCTCCCAGCCGGGCTCCTTGGCCCAGTCGTGGAACAGAAACTCGCCGAAGCCGCTGCGCTCGACGCGTTTGAGGAACTGCTTGGGCATGATCTGGTCGGTGTCGACGTCGGCGCGGTCAAGCACCGAGACGGGACCGGTGATGGTGCGAATCGGCTCCATATGAGTTACCTCCGCGGGGCCGGCGGCCCCGCGCATGTGTGACTGAGCGCGAGCTCAGCGAGCGGGCCGCCCGCCGTCGTTGACCGGGTGAGCAAGCTCACCCTCCCCAGTTCCTGACGTCGACGAAGCGGCCTTCGATCGCTGCCGCTGCGGCCATTTCCGGTGAAACGAGGTGCGTGCGGCCGCCGCGGCCCTGGCGCCCCTCGAAATTGCGATTGGAGGTCGAGGCGCAGCGCTCACCGGGCTCGAGCGTGTCGGGGTTCATACCCAGGCACATCGAGCATCCCGCCCCGCGCCAGTCAAAGCCGGCGGCGCGAAAGATATCGTCGAGGCCCTCGCGCTCGGCCTGTGCCTTGACCTGCGCCGAGCCCGGAACGACCATCGCCTGGACCGAGGCCGCGACCTTGCGGCCCTTGACGACCTCGGCCGCGACGCGGAGATCGCCGATCCGACTGTTCGTGCAGGAGCCGATGAAGACGCGATCCAGCGCGATCTCCTGAATCGGCGTGCCGACATCGAGCCCCATGTAGGCCAGCGCCCGCTCGTGGCCCTCGGTCGTCGGCGCGGGAACCGCGTCGGCCACGCCGGCCACCATGTCGGGCGCCGTTCCCCACGTGACCTGCGGGCTGACCTGAGCCGCGTCGACCGTCACCTCGCGATCGAAGGTCGCGCCCTCATCGCTGCGCAGGGCGCGCCATGCTTCGGGAATCTCGATGCCCGCGCGCTCGGCGACCCAGGCGAACGTCGTCTCGTCGGGCGCGACCATGCCGGCTCGGCCGCCGGCCTCGATCGTCATGTTGCAGACCGTCATGCGGCCCTCCATCGACAGCGCCTCGATCGCGGCGCCCGAGTACTCGACGACGTGGCCGGAGGCGCCATCGACGCCGATCTGCCCGATCGTGGCGAGGATCAGATCCTTGGCGGTGACGCCGAAGCCGAGATCGCCCTCGTAGCTGATCCGCATCGAGCGCGGCTTGCGCGCCACCAGGCACTGCGTCGCGAGCACATGCTCGACCTCGCTCGTGCCGATGCCGAACGCCAGTGCGCCGAACGCGCCGTGCGTCGCCGTGTGGCTGTCGCCGCAGACGATCGTCATGCCCGGCTGCGTGACGCCCAGCTCGGGCCCGATGACGTGGACGATGCCCTGGCGGTCCGATCCGAGCGAGTAGATCGGGATGCCGAACTCCTTGCAGTTGTTCTCGAGCGTCTGCACCTGCACGCGGCTGAGCTGATCGGCGATCAGGGCAACGGTCGGCGTGCCGTCCGTCGGCACGTTGTGGTCGGCCGTCGCCAGCGTGCGGTCGGGGCGGCGCACAGCGCGGTCCGCGAGCCGCAGCCCGTCGAAGGCCTGCGGGCTCGTCACCTCGTGAACGAGATGCAGGTCGATCCACAGCAGGCCGGGAGCGACCTCGTGCCCGGACCAGATCTTGTGAAACAGCGTGGTGGGTGCGTTCATGAGGCGGATCGCTCCTTAGCTGCGGCGTAGTCCGGCCGTGACGACGGCGAGCAGGACGGCCTCGTCGGTGCCGGGGTTCTCGAAATGGTGTGACAGGTCCGCGTCGAACGTGACGCAGTCGCCCGCGGCGAGCTCGTGACGCTCGCCGTCGATCTCCAGGACGACGGAGCCCTCGTCGACGAGCGCTGTCTCGCGGCTGCCGGGCTCGTGCATCGGTGGATCGCCTGGCCCGCCCGTCAGTGCCCGCGGCGCCAGGACGTGGCGCGAGAGCTCGGCGCGCTGGCCGGGCAGCGGCGGCGTCAGGATCTCGGCGTGGTGCCCGGATCCGGGACTGCTCGTTCCTACACGCCGCTCGTCCGCCCGGACGATTGCGACCGTGCCGCCCTCGTCGAGGCGCAGCAGCTGGGATAGGCGCAGCTCGAGGCCGGCGGCGATGCGGGCGGCGACCGCGAGCGTCGGACTCGTCTCGCCGCGCTCGACCTGGCTGAGCATCGGCGCGCTCACGCCGCTACGCTGGGCCAGCTCGCGCAAGCTGAGCTGCATCGCGTCGCGCAGCGCGTGGATGCGCGGCCCGATCGGTACTTGCTCGATGGTCGCCATACAGTTGTACGTTATCGCATACGCTTGGTTCGTGCCAGCCCGCGCTACAGTCCGCCCGTGCCAGCCCGCGCTACAGTCCGCCCGTGCCCGCCCGCCTGCTGATCACTCTGCTCGTCATCACCGCCCTGCTGTTCACCGGCTGCGGCGACGACAAGAAGGACTCATCGGACTCCGGCTCGGACGCGAAGCCTCCGTCTGGGCCCGCTGCGACCGGCGACTCTGTCAGCGGAACGGCGTTCACGCTGAACCTCGCTCCGGGCTGGCGCGACGCCACCGAGGAGGCCGACGACGGAGCTTTCAACTTCGATCTCGTGCTTGTCGAGCCGGGTAAGCAGTTCAGCACGAACATCAACATCCTGCGCGAGAACCCATCGGGTGACGTGGACGTCGACGACCTGCGCGAGCAGTACCGCGGTCAACTCGACAGCGTCGGCGCCACGGGCGTTACGGACTCCACACCCGTTTCACTCGACGGCGACGATGCGATCACCTACAAGTACGTCAAGAAGACACCGGGCGGCGACGAGGTACGCGGACGCCAGGTCCTGGTCGTCCACGACGACTTCGTGCTCACGATCACGATGACCGCCATCACGAGCGAGTTCGCCGGCGCGAACGATGATTTCGACTCGATGCTCGCGTCGTGGCGCTGGAACTAACGCCTCCGCGCTGATCCGGGTCGCGCGCTCGGGCCTCTTCGTCCAGAACGGATCAAAGAATGCGGGGCCCGGGCCGAAACGAACGCCATGCTCGTTCGCGTGGTATTGGCAGCCGTGGCGCTCGTGCTCGCGCTCGGCGCCAGCCCGGCGACGATGTCCGCCTCCGCCGCCGAAGATCCGCTGCGCGGCCTGCAGTGGGCACTTGACGCGATTCACCTTGGCGATCTGCTCGGCACGAGCAAGAGCAAGCCGCCGCCGGTCGGCCAGGGCGTCATCGTGGCTGTCGTCGACTCCGGCGTCGACCGCGCTCACCCCGATCTCGCCGGGCGCGTGCTCAGCGGACCGGACCTCATCGAGGACGACGCCAACCCCGACGATGCGCAGGGTCATGGCACGCACGTGGCCGGCATCATCGCGGCGATCGCCGACAACGGAATCGGTGGCGCAGGCGTCGCACCAGCGGCGCAGGTCCTCGCCGTTCGCGTGCTCAACGACCGCAACATCGGATCGGCGCGTGGCGTGGCGCGCGGGATCAACGCCGCGATCGACGCCGGCGCAGACGTCATCAACCTGTCGTTGAACTGGTCGGAGCCCAACGAGGACCTCAGCCTCGTGACGGCCGCGATGCAGCGCGCGGCCGACGCCGGAATCGTCGTCATCGTCGCGGCCGGCAACGACGCCAAGAGCCACTGCGAGGAGCCGGTGCTCGAACGTGTCGCGTTGTGCGTGGGCGCGCTCGACAGCGGCCTGCAGCTTGCTCCCTTCTCAAGCCATGGACAAGGTCTGGGGCTCGTCGCCCCGGGCTCGCAGGTGCTGTCGACGTACCCCGGCGAGCGCTACGCGCGGATGTCGGGAACGTCGCAGGCCGCGGCCCAGGCAAGCGGCGTGGCAGCGCTGCTCGTCGGCCTCGGACTGCGCGGCGACAAGGTCCTACAGCGTCTCACCGACAGCGCGCGCGACATCGGCGTCAGGGGCTACGACGCGCTGACCGGCTACGGACTGCTTGATGCCGGCCGCGCCGTCGACGGCGCCGCGGAGGGCCGGATCCCGCCGTATCTGCGCATCGGAGCCGCGCAACGCTCAGCCCAGCGCAGCGTGCGCCAGAACGGCCTGCGGGTTCGTTGCGACGCAGCGCGCGCCGGACTTTGCAGGGTGCGCGTTCGCGTGCGCGGGGCCGTCGTCGCGAGCGGCAGCCTGAACGTCAACGGCGCGGAGGCCGTCACCGTGCGGACCAAGCCCACGCGAGCCGCACGCCGCATCCTCAACGGCAAGCGCGAGCTGAAGGGTCTGATCGAGGTCGCGCTCACCGGCTCCCCCGGTGTCAGGCAGCCGCTCGTGCTGCGCAGGCGCTAGCGCGCTAGCTCCGCTTGGCGCGGAAGGAGCGGCCGGCGGACGCGACCTTCGCGCCCTGCCCGTCGAAGCCACGGACCGTCCAGCGGAAGCGGCCGGCGCGCCTGATGCGCTCGCGCACGATTCTCCGGCGCTCGCTGCTGACGGTGCGCACCAGGCGACCGTTGAGATAGACGCGCCAGCGCTGAACGTCGTCGCCCGCGTGCATGGTGCTCCAGCGGACGGTCGCGCGACGGCCGACTCGGGCCGTGCGCGCGGAGAGCAGCCGCAGCCGCGCCAGGCGCGGCTGCGGTGAGGCGCGAAACGCGTCGGCAACGCCGGCGACGAGCTTCAGGCGCGCCTTCTCGCTCGTGGTGCTGCCCGCGCTCGTGGTGCTGCCCGCGCTCGTGGTGCTGCCCGCGCTCGTGGTGCTGCCCGCGCTCGTGGTGCTGCCCGCGCTCG
>Ga0136637_1000046_pt1 | contig 17292 bp, 10 predicted proteins | sample AntDrymUQ8572106_2_FD_105497 | JGI IMG/M metagenome (GOLD analysis project Ga0136637, IMG submission 105497) | Polar desert sand microbial communities from Dry Valleys, Antarctica - metaG UQ857 (21.06) | ecosystem: Environmental > Terrestrial > Soil > Desert | place: Antarctica: Dry Valley... | reverse complement strand
TTCCCGAAATTCTAAGCTGGAAATTGGAAGAAAAACGGGAATGAAATATTCCCGCAAAATCATTAAATGTAAGAATTGACAAAAATCCTATGAAACATTTTTACCTTTTGTAACACCTTACCCTAATTTGGTTATGATCAGTCCGATTGCCCGACAGATTTTAGCTTTTATTCCGGTGTCGAATATTCCAGGAACGCTTGACGGCTACGTTGCCCGCGGCATCAATCGTCCCGACCGCAATCAGTATCTAGCCAAGTTTGACCATCGTATTTCGGACAAAAACAGTTTTTATGTCCGCTTTGCCAGACAGAGAAACGACGGTTATCAGGCGTTTCCCTCGAACCGTAATTTTTATCCGGGTTTTGGGCGCGATGCAAAAACCCGCAGCGATTCCTACGCCGTTTCGGACACGCATATTTTCTCGTCGTCGGTCATCAATGAAGCGCGTTTCGGCTATTTTAATCAAGACTCGCAGAATTTAGGACAAAATCGCGCCATTGATTACAACGCGCTGTTTGGTATTCAAGGCGTTTCGCCGGGCGCGGATTTGCAGGGCTTTCCAGCGATTCGGATTGACGGTTTCTCGGAGTTCGGCGACCGACCGAACGATCCTTTTGCCTATAAATTAAAGACTTATCAATTTTTCGACTCGCTCAGCGTGATTGCCGGACAACACAATTTAAAGCTCGGCGTTGATATTATTCGCTCGACGTTTATTGAGAACGACGTGCGTAACGTGCGCGGCGATTTCCGCTTTCGCGGGCGCAACACCAATCCGAGCGGCGCGACTTCAAGCGGTGCTTATTCCTTCGCCGATTTTCTACTCGGCTTGCCGGACACGACTTCCAGACAAATCGGCGCGGAACCAGCAGACACGACCGGCACGCAATACGCCTTTTTCGCGCAGGACAATTGGCGTGTAACGAATTGGCTGACGCTCAATCTCGGTCTGCGGTACGAATATCAGACGGCTTTGAGCGAAGCCACTGGACGACTAGCCAATCTGCTGATTAACGGGAACACCGGAACATTAATTTGCCCGCAGGAAGTTCGCGATGCGACGACCGGCGCGTTAATTTGCGCCGCCGCTGCTTCCACCGGTTTGTCGGAAAAACTCGTCAACGCCGACAAAAACAATTTCGGTCCGCGCGTCGGTTTCGCGCTTCGCCCGTTCAGGGACGACAAAACCGTCTTTCGCGGCGGCGCGGGCATTTATTACAGTCTGGAAACTTTCAACCCGATTCGCCAGCAGCTTGCCGTCCAATCACCGTTTTTGAATCGCATCAATTACACCCGCAATAGTGCTAGTCTGCTGCAGCTCTCGCTTGCCAATCCGTTTCCGGGCGGAACTGCCGAAGGTACGCCGCGCGGAATGAATCCCGATTACAAACAACCGGAAATTTATCAATACAACCTGACGATTGAGCGCGAGCTTTTGAAGGATTTGGTTTTGGAAGTCGGCTATGTCGGTTCGCAGGGCAGACACCTTGGTTTGCGCTATAATATCAACGCGCCGCTTCCGACGGGAACAGTGGTCAATGGAGTTCCGCAAACCTTCCGCCGCTTCAGCGCACAATACGGCACGGCGACGATTCAGTATCAAGACCAATTCGGGAACTCAAGTTACAACGCACTGCAGACGAGCCTGCGCCGCCGGGCGACGAACGGCTTGACGCTTTTGATGTCCTACACTTTCTCGAAATCGATTGACACCGGTTCTTCGACCAACAATTCTACTACGGGGTCGCAGGATTTTCCGCAGGATATTCGGGACATTTTAGGAACTCAGCGCGGGCTTTCGGATTTTCACCGCGCACATCAATTTACCGGTTCGTTTAATTATGAATTGCCGTTTGGACGCGGGCGCGGATTTTTCAGTGATGCAAACGGTCTGGTGCAAACATTGATCGGCGGCTGGCAATTAAACGGCATCGTATCGCTGCTTTCAGGCAGACCATTTACGCCACAATATAGCGCAGCTGATGTCGGCGCGCAGCGTCCGGACGTGGTTGGCGACCCGTATGCCAATATCCCGGAAGGTTTACTATTCAACCCGGCGGCATTTCGTCGCCCGACAGCAACCGGTGGAGAAGTTGATTTGTTCGGCAACGCTGGACGCAACATCCTCATCGGACCGGCGTTTAGAACCGTTGATTTGTCGCTGCTGAAAAACGTGCGTTTGCGAGAAAACACTCGTTTGCAATTCCGCGTCGAAACATTCAATCTGTTCAACACGCCGAATTATCAAGTGCCGGTGTTTCAACTCGACAACTCAACCGCCGGGCGCGTTTCGCAAACTGCAACCGAAGGACGCGAATTTCAATTCGCGGTCAAATTGTTGTTCTAATTTTTGAATGAAAGACGGCTAATCAAAATTTAGTCGTCTTTCATTTTAATTTATGTCAAAACCGAAAATTAAATTTTTCTCGTTATTTTTTATCTTTCTGATATCTCTTGCGGCACAGGCGCAGGAGAGTTTGGGAACTTATCAAATCCGCGTTGTGCCGGACGAAACTGATTGGACTTATGAACTGAATCAAATTGCGAAATTTCAAATTTCCGCGACGCTCAACGGCAATCAAGTTGCCGGTCTGCCGCTTAAGTATTCCTGCGGACTTGAAGCGATGCCACCGACGATTGAAAAAAGTGTGACGACAACCGCGCAAGTTTTAACGCTTGATGGCGGAACTTTAAAGGAAGCAGGATTTTTGCGATGTATCGCAACGGTGGAAACGGGCGGCAAAACTTATCGCGGTCTGGCAACCGCCGCATTTCGTCCCGATTTAATCAAACCGACGACGACCGAGCCGGCTGATTTCGATAAATTTTGGGACGATGGCAAACGGGATTTAGCCAAACTCCCGATTGACGCGAAGTTTGAACCGCTGCCTGGTTCTTCGACTTCGGCGGCGGACGTATTTCACGTCAGCTTTCAAAATGTGGGATTGGGTTCAAGTAAAATCTCGCGGATTTACGGAATTTTAGCCGTTCCCAAAAGCGCCAATCCGAATGCGAAGTTTCCCGCCCTGTTGCGTGTTCCAGGAGCGGGCGTGCGACCTTACACGGGACAAATCGCTTTAGCGGAGCGCGGAATCATTACTTTGGAAATCGGTATCCACGGAATGCCGGTTAATTTGCCGTCAGCGATTTACGAGGATTTGCGCGTCGGTTCGCTCAATCGTTATACGACTTATAATCTCGACGACAAAAATACGTATTATTATCGACGAGTTTTTTTAGGCTGCCTGCGGGCGAACGATTTTTTGACGAATTTGCCGCAGTTTGACGGTAAAAACTTAGCGGTTTACGGCGGCAGTCAAGGTGGTGCTTTGTCAATAATGACCGCCGCGCTCGATTCGCGCGTTAAAGTTTTAGCCGCATTTTATCCGGCACTTTCCGATATGACCGGCTACATTTACGGACGCGCGGGCGGTTGGTTTCACGGTTTCAAGGAAACGAAAAACCGCACAAAAGAAAAAATCGAAACGTCGAAATACTACGACACCGTGAATTTTGCCCGCCGCGTCAAAGTTCCGGGCATCTATTCGTGGGGATTTAACGACGAAGTTGTGCCGCCGACTTCCGTCTTTGCGGCTTACAATGTCATCACCGCGCCGAAAAAACTTTTACTCGGATTGGAGATGGGACACGCCAATTCGCCCGAACAAGGCGAGCGCATCAACAAATGGATTGAAGATTTTTTGAAGACGGGCAAAGCCGACTAACTCTATTTTCACATTTTATCTTTATGTTAAAAATTTCCATTGCAATTTTACTAATTTTCCAAATCTCAACAGTTTCTTTTGTTTTTGCCCAGGACAAACAAGAACTTGAAGCCGAACGCGCCGCCAATGCTAAATTAAAAGGCGAACATCCGCTCGTCGAATTAGCGAAAACCAAACCGTCGCAGTTGAAAAAAGAACTGATTGGTGTTCATCCGCGAGTTTTTATTACCCAAAGTGAAATTAATGCGCTTAAAGAAAAAGCGATGAATAACAAAGAATTGTGGCAAACGGCGATTTCCCGCGTTCGCGCGTTAAATGTCGCGCCGCCCGCGCCGCCCGCCGAAGCGCGTCGGGTGCAGAACGAAGTCGGTTTGGGAATTGCCGAAGCCGCTTTTATTTACAAAATCACGGGCGAGAAAAAGTATCTCGAAGCGGCAAAAAAATATATGGACGCGGCGGTTTCCTATGACGTTTGGGGTTATTCGTATAATAAGCCGAATGTTGACCTTGCCGCCGGACATTTGCTCTACGGAATGGGTTGGGCTTACGACTTGCTCTACGATAATTTAACCGCGAGCGAGCGAACGAAATACCGCGAAAAGTTAATCAAGCAAGCGCGTCTGCTGCACGATTTCTTCAAACCGAAAAACGGGAAAACTTACGCTTACAGCCAAAATCATACGTTTATACCGATTAGCGGTTTGGCGGTGACGGCTTACGCGCTGATGGACGAAACCCAAGAAGCCAAAGAATGGGCGGCGACTTCACGCGCCATTTTCGACCGCGTTCTGGCGACTTATTCGCAGGACGGTTACTACTACGAAGGAATGGAATACTGGATTTTCTCGATGCCCTGGATGGCGCATTATATGGACGCGCATCACCACGCGACCGGCGAAAATCTCTACGAGACGACACCGGGTTTTAAATCGGCGCACAAATACGTCGCGCACGCGACTTTGCCTGGGGGCGAATTCAATTTTGATTTCGGCGATATTTACGCCGGCAACGTCACGCGCTCGCGCAAAGGCGACGATTACGAACGCGAGCGCGTCGGCGGAAAATTTCGCACCAATTACAACATTCTTTATAATTTGGCGACGCGCTACCAAAACAGCGAAGCGCAGGGCGTTGCCGATTGGCTGAAAAGCAAAGGACAGGTCAACGCCGAAGAAATCTGGACTTTTATCTGGTATAACCCGCAGGTTGAATCAACCACGATTGAACGGCAGACGCGCTGGCATTATTTCTCCGACCACGATGTCGCTTATTGGCGCAGTTCGTGGAAGGACGACGCGACGGCTTTTGCCTTCAAATCCGGCGCGCCGGAAGGACACGCGGCGAACGAGAGTTTAAAACTGTTTCCCGATTGGCGACTTTCGAGCGGACACGCGCACCCGGACGCGGGCAGTTTTATCATTTGGGCTGACGGCAAATATCTGACCGGCGATTCCGGCTACGCGGGCGTTCCTTTGACCGAACATCACAATACGCTGGTTTTCGACGGTGTCGGACAAGCCAGAGAAGGCAAAGGTCACGACGCTTTTGCCGATATACCTTACGAGAGATTAAACAAAATACGCATTCTCGAAGCGAAATTCGGCAGCGAAAAAGTTTCGATTTCAGCCGATGTCGCGCCCGCTTATGAACCGGAAGTCGGCATCAAAAAGTTCGTCAGAAAATTTGAATTCGCCGTGCCGAACCGATTCACCGTCACTGATGAAGTAGAAACCATCGAGCCGAAAATTATTACATCATATCTGCACGCCGACAATTCGATTGAGAAAAGCTCAAACAATAGTTTTCTGTTTGAATCACCGAAAACTAACCTCTTGGTAAAAATGATAATGCCGTTGCCGGTCGAAACTAAAATTGAAAAAAACATCCTAACTGCGCCCGGTCGTCCAGGTTCGGTTGATAAAGGCGAACGGGAAGAACGCGGCGTGCGTCTAGCGATTTCGACCAAAGAAAAAGTCACGAAAGCGAAGTTGGTGATGGAGTTGACAGTTCAAAACAAATAAGTATCAAACGAAACGAAAATATAATTTTCAACTTCGAAAACTTGGAGATGATGATGCCGGGCGATAATTCGACCTCAACTTTGGCGGAAGTGGAGAAATTGATCGACGGGGAAAATACCGACCTTCAACGATAGAAAACGGATGAATAAAAACAGGTTATCGCAAAGATTAAAGAAATCGGGATTATTCCGGTCATCCGCACCGATTCGGCGAAAAAAAAGGATAAACTGTCATTGAAGCGTTAATCAAAGGCGGCATTGACGTTTTGGAAGTGACGGTGACGATTCCAAATGCGGTCGGGTTGATTGAGCGGCTGATGAGCGAATATAAAAACACGGCATTAATCAGTGCCGGAACGGTTCTAAATAAAGACGCGGCACAAAAATGTGTCGGAGCCAGTGCGAAATTTACCGTCTATCCGATTTTGGATTTGGAAACGGTAGCGTTTTGCAATCAAAATAAATTCGCCGTGATGTCCGGTGCGTTGACACCGACGGAAATCTTTAGTGCGCGGCAAGCAGGAGCAGATATGGTCAAGATTTTCCCGGTCAGTGTATGCAATGGGCGAAGTACCCTATCTGAAAGCCATTAAAACGGTTTTCCCGCAAATCGAATTCGTTCCGACCGGTGGCATCAATTTAGAAAATGCGGATGATTATATTAAATCCGGTGCATTTATCGTGGGAATTGGCAGCGAATTAACTAAAGAGAAGAAATCGGCTATTACAAAACGCGCCTGAATTCTGCGAGATAATAATTAAGTTAAACTCAAATCAAAACAAGGCAGATAACTTTGCTGCCTGCTTAAAACCAGAAAAGGATACTAAATTTGATTCAGAATATGCATAATTTTGAAAAATTAGCTGTAAATTAAAGAATATAACGGAACAATAATCCGGTACTCAAATATCTGCAACAGCGAATGATTATGTCCAGTTCTGCCAAAACAACCTGATTATTGCTGCGTTTATTGTGGGCGGTACAACCAGTTTCACCAATTAAACTTTATAAGCAGTTATAGCACTACTCTCAAGTTGTCTAAAATAGCTTATGATAATAGTAATTATGAAAGGCTATTTACGCGGGGAATTTGAATGTGGTAAATTTTTGTTTTGTCCCCCAAATACTAAGAATAGGACTTACGCAAGCCGCATTTTGACAGACGGTTTTTTAGTTGTTGAATTAGATAATCCGACAACTGCCCAAACTTAATTTGATAGACCGTTCGTTTTGTTTCATACATTAGTTCTTTGAACCGACACCAGACCAACAACGCACAAGCGATGTGATTGCGTTGGATTCTTTGTTTGCGACATTGGCAGCTTTCCAATCCCGTGATTTGTTTGGCTTCGCGGTGCAATTGCTCAATCTTCCAACGAATGGCACACACTTTTTGTGTCTCGTTCGTTGAGTTTCATCGTTGGTGACGACATAATCCGTGCGGTCAGCAGAGACCACGAGCCGGAACAATTGCAGGCGATGCCGTTTCGGAAAGTCTTTGACGTGGACGTTTTTGCCTGATTCTCGTTCCTCACCGCTCCACTCCAGAGAGTCGACGCGCCGATAAGCGGGTTTCGGGATGCCGTCGCTTTCGTCCACCTGACGATTGTCTTTGAGTGGACAATAATAGATTTTGCCGCTTCGTTCAATGTGCAGCATTAACTCTTTTGCCGCATACCACGAATCCATCAAGACGGCGCGAAACGGTAATTTCTTATGTTCGATAGCGTTGTCGAACATCTCGCGGACGTGGTCGAGTTTCGATTTACCGTCCACACCGGGCGCAAACAGGCGATAGTTGATGAGCCAAAATTGAGGAGTCGAGCAGGATTCGACCGACGTGCCGTGAGATCATCTGGGACTACAAATTGGATGATTAAGAGTTGGCAAAACAAACAGTTAAGACTATAAATGTGCGGTAAATTGAGTTGATTTGGCTAATTTTTTTCTGCATTTCTTCCAAACTAATTTGATAGGCAACGCCGACAAATCTTCACGGAAAGTGACTATTTCCCTACCTGTCAAAATCAAGAATTTTACAGCAATTTAGTTTGTGCAATTCAAAAATATTAAACGAATTTTTTCAATTTCCCGTGAAATGAGATGAATCAGTGGATCAAATATTTTTAAGTAATGGATAAAACTTTTTCGAAAACGTATTTGATCAGAATAATTTGATAATCTTCGGCACGGTTTTGCGCTGGATTCATCGGTTTTTGTTTAATTGAACGGGCGAAATTCTTTTTCTTTTCTATTTACAAAAACAGGCGCGTTTACATTTAAAACGCACCCGATTTTCGCATAGTGTCAAATTTTATCTATAAGGCTGACTTCCCTTTTATGCAAAATGTTATGCTGAACATATAAATCTGCTAACTTTCTTTTGACCGCGGCAACACACTATGATTTTTATCTGAAATATTTTTTGTAATTGCCCAAATCAACTTTTTATTTGATTCGTTTTTAATGTATTATTATCGAATATCCGTATGTTTGGGTATTTGAAGATCCAACAACTGAAAAACACAAAAGTTCAAGTATCTAAAGATTCAAAAAGTCAAGTATCCAAAGATGCAATGCTTAGCGATATTAGACTCAAAGATTCAAATATCTAAAACTTCAAAGATTCAAGATATGATTATTACCGTTGCATCATATAAAGGCGGAGTTGGAAAGACGACTACTTCAGTTCATCTAGCAGCATATTTTCAAAACAAAGCTCCGACTCTACTAGTGGACGGCGACCCGAATCGCTCAGCTACAGGCTGGCTAAAGCGTGGTTCTCTGCCGTTTAAAGTGATAGACGAGCGTCTGCTTGCAAGATACGCCCGCGATTATCAAAACATAGTAATTGACACAGAGGCACATCCTTCCGAGGAAGATATGGCAACTCTTGTAGAAGGTTGTGATTTGCTAGTGTTGCCGACCACACCGGACGTTTTGGCTCTGGAGGCATTGCAGTTGACAATCAACAATTTGGAATCAATCGGTGCAAAATCCTACAAAGTTCTTTTAACAATTGTTCCGCCGAAACCTTCACGCGATGGCGATGAAGCTCGTGCGATGTTGAAGAAGGGAAACGTACCGATTTTTAAAAGCCAGATTTCGCGGCTGGTCGCTTTTCAGAAAGCGGCACTCGAAGGCGTTCCCGTCAATCTGGCGAAAGATCCGAGAGCGGAAAAAGGTTGGAAGGAGTACTTGGCAGTTGCAAAGGAGATAACAAAATGAGCAAATTTGACGGCATTTTATCGGTGAAATCTGACGCCAAAAACATCCCGAAAACGGCTAAAACAAGCGTTAATCAAGCAAGTAAGGACACCTTAAAGCGAGTCGGGAAGCGCAGTAACCCTGATTATACGCAAATTACTGCGTATATCAGAAAAAATACACACGAAGACGTAATGCGAAAAATTTATAAACAACAGGAATTCAGCGAGTTGCTCGAAGAACTTTTGATCAATTGGCTAAAAGTTTCAAAATAACCTTTGCGTTTATGAGTATTTGACTAATTAAACATATGAATATTCAGATATTCGAATATCTGAATATTCATATTTCTATAATAATAAATTGTATGTTTCCCGGATGATTTCAAAAGCTCATATTCACCTTATTAAACGGGAAATGTGATAAATTAGTTGACTTATCCGCTAAATTTAATACATAAAAAAGCTGTGCGAAAAGTCAATGCAAATCCAATTTTAAATATGGCTAGAAAAAAGAAAAAAACTGAAAATGGCTTTTCGGATGAAATCGAAAATCAGCCGCAGGCGAAAATTGCAACACTAAAAAAAATTGATGAATACGAACAAAGCAAGCCCGTTCAGTTAAATCTTTTTGAATTGCTGTTGCCGGAAGAAAAAAATTTTTCCAACACGGTCGAACTTTATGATTTTATTCCAAAGTATTTTTGGGGTAAAGTAATCCGCATCGAGGGAGAGTTTCTGCGCGCGCTCAGCCGCGAGTTTGAGTGCCGTGGAAAACGCTATAAAGTAAAAATTGATCCGGCGAAACTTACCGACGGCGAGGGCAATTCGCTTGATTATTATCCATCGAAGAGAGAAGAATTGGTCGAGGACGCGCTCCGCAAATTTGCCTGCGAAGGTCAGGGACTCTTTTTAGACGATGCCGCCGGCGTAACATTTACGCTTTATCAATTACAAAAGGAACTTCAAGAAAGCGGACATACATATAGCAAAGACCAAATAAAAGATGCTCTGATGGTATGTGCAAAAACGAACATCACAGTTACGTCTGATAACGAAGATACAATTCTTATCTCCAGCTTGTTCGAGACTTTAGGTTTACAAACGAGAGAGGATTGGGAAGGAACCGGCGAAAAAACTCGCGCTTTTGTTAGATTTAACCCGTTGGTGACGCAGGGAATCAAGAGCCGTCAGTTTAGGCAGTTCAACTATAAAAAAAGTATGAGCTACAAAAGCGTTATCGCCCGCCAACTCCATAAAAGAATGGCACACAATTATACTCAAGCCAGCTTTTCTAATCTTTATTCGATTTCATTATCAACTATTATCCGTGATTTCGGTTTAACGAAATACGGAAAACTCACCCAAAACTTGCGTGATTGTCTCCTTGCTCTCGACGAAATGAAACAAAAGCGCGTTATCCTCGGCTATAAAGTCGAAAAAACGATTGACGCAAACAGAAAAAACAAACTACTCGATGCAAAAATCATCATTACGCCCGACCCAAATTTCGCTGACGAAGTTGTCAAAGCTAATCTTAAACAAAAGCAAATTCATGAATCAGAAGAATCCGAATAGGTAGTTCTGACTTCCCAATAATGACGAAAATAGGTAGTTCTGACTTCCCAATATAGGTAGTTCTGACTTCCCAACACCCAAAATGACCTAAAACCGAGCATCAAAATGAGAGTTTTCCACAGGCAAATAGGTAGTTCTGACTTCCCATATAGGTAGTTCTGACTTCCTTTTGGCAAAAAAATAGGTAGTTCTGACTTCCCAATCGGCTAAAAATAGGTAGTTCTGACTTCCCAATAAGTTCGCAAACACTCGAAATAGGTAGTTCTGACTTCCCAATGACAACCGGTAAACGTTGCAAATAAAGAGTTTTCAGCGACAATTTACGCCTTAATCTTTTAACCTTTCTTTTAAACTAATATTTAATCTTTGTCTTTTTTTTATCAGACGCAATCAAATTTTAAGTAGGTCGAGTACGGGAAACCACCCGTTACTTTCGACAAAAATAGAAGGTCGCTTTTCCTAAAGCCCATATCGCCCCGGAAATAATTGGCGAAAATGCGATTGCCTTAAAAATCATAGTAAAACCGCCGTTCTTTTCTGCGTATCGGAGAACTGAAACGACAGCCGTTGATACGTATTCCACTCCAGCTTCTTCAGTTAGAGAAAATCCAGTTACTACGTTGGTCAACTCGGGATTCTTCTGCTGAAGATTGTCAAACTCACGAGAGACCAGTTAAAATTATCAAAAGAATATAATATTTTCTTTGTAAAAAAAGTGTGCATTTCTGAAAGCTAACTTCATTTTTACTTGAATCGATTTTCAGATGAATTACTCCGACTTTAATCGTAATCATTCGCTTCCGCTATCAATGTTGGTATGCATGTTAATTCTATTAATAGCTATCGCTGCAACTGAACACAGATCGTCAGCACAAACGATACCTACGCCCACGTCGCCAACTGATAAAACGCAAAAAGTTGACCGCAATCGGTTGGAGGTAATCGAAGAGCTATCGGAATCGCTGGCAAACGATTTATTAGAACTTTCCGTTGCCACACGCGACCGCGATCTACAATTGACGGCTGAATTTTTCCCCGCCGAAATCGCTGCTAAACCTTTTCCGTCGCGTCCGACGTTAATCAAAAATCAGATCAAGTGGGTTGGTACGCATAGTTGGGAAACAAAAGAAATCGTTGCTTTGAGTGTCTCGAATAAAGCGCCGGGGGCAAATAAAACAACCAATAAGACGTTCTTGAGCAATTGGTCAGAATTTTTAGCGCATTTCTCAGACATCGAGGATGCGCGGTTTAAGGTTAAAGAGGCAAATTTCGACGAAACCGCAAAAGCTGTTTTGGGAGCGCAGCAACCGACGGCGGCAGTTGGCGCGACGGGAAAAGCCCGAATTGCTTTTTACGTCATCGGACGTGATACAGATGGAAAACGCGAATGGGCGCGGGGCACATTTATGGCGAATGTGCGTGCCGACAAAAACAACCACTGGCAATTTGATTCATTTGAGCTAATCAGTTTCGACTCTATGGTGGCGAACACCGACTTATTTTCGGAAGTAGCGACTCCGGCTGGTATCGACACAACTTTACCGGGTTTTGGAACGCCGGAAAACAGCGGATTTGTCTGGCACGGCGCGGCTGCCGGAGATTTTGATAACGACGGCTGGATTGACCTTTTCATCGTCAGCGCAAATCGCAACTTTCTTTATCTAAACGACCGAAAAGGCGGCTTCCGCGATGCTTCGGATGAAGCGAACGTAAAAATTACGGCTTCGGGAACCGCCCCGCTTGTTTTCGATTACGATAATGACGGCGATTCAGATGTTTTTATTTCTTCCGTCGGCCAGCAGATTTTGCTCGAAAACACCTTTAAGCAAACCGGCAAAGTCGAATTCAACGACGTATCTTTGGAGACCGGCGTGGCGAAAGAAGCTATTGGATTCAGCGCAGTGACGGGTGATGTCAACGGCGATGGACGGCTCGATGTTTACGTTACTTCATACAATCGTTACGGACAGATCACGCCCGATTCGTGGTTTAGAGCAACCAACGGCACGCCGAATCTGCTTTTTATCAGCCAAAAAGACGGAACATTTCGGGAAGAAGCTGCTAAATGGGGCGTTGACGATAAGCGCTGGAGCTACGCGGCAGAATTTGCCGATATTAACGAGGACGGAAAAATTGATTTGTACGTCGCCAATGATTTTGGCGAAAAAGCGATGTATATCAACCGGGGCGATAAATTTGTTGATGAGGCGGCGGAGCGCGGCGTGCTCGACCCGGGTAACGGAATGGGCGTGTCGTTCGGCGATTACAACAACGACGGACGGCTTGATTTGCATGCTTCAAATATGAGTTCGACCGCCGGCAACCGCATTTTATCGCGTCTGTTTCCAAATGCGAGCGCGAAAGATAATATACTAAAAAAACTTGCCGCCGGAAACAACCTTTATGAAAATCTCGGCGAAGGCAAATTTAAGGATGTAACGGCGGAAGTCGGCGGCTTTTCGGGTGGCTGGGCGTGGGGCGGCGGCTTTATTGATTTTGATAATGACGGCTGGGAAGACATCTACACGCCAAACGGTTTTATTTCCGGCAAATCAATGAAAGACACCTGAAGTCAGTTTTGGCGTCAAGTTGTGACGCATTCAAACGACGGAAAAGATGAAAAAGGCGCGCTTCGCTCAGACCAAAACCAATTGATGTTCGGGAAAGGCTTTTCGTTCAGTGGTTACGAGCGCGACCCGCTCTATTTGAATCTAGGCACGAAGAAATTCCTAGATATTTCCGGCGTTTCCGGGATTGATTCAATCACCGATGGACGTGCAGGAGTTTTCGCTGATTTTGACAACGACGGCGATTTGGACGTTTTTTCGACGACGATTCAGAACCGGGCGCATCTGCTTTTCAGAAATAACGTCGGGCAGGAAAATAATTATTTACGCGTCGTTTTGGAAGGAAATGATAAAACCGGACCCGATGCTTACGGCGCGGTTGTTCGCGTAAAGACTTCCGCCGGAACACTGACGAAAATAAAATCCGGTGGTTCGGGCTTTATTTCGCAGCACGACCCGCGATTATTGTTCGGTTTAGGCAAAGACGCGCGTGCCGAATGGATTGAGGTAACGTGGGCAAACGGCAAAGCGGAACGATTTGAAGGCGATACGTCTGCCGGTTCAACTCTGTTTTTGAAAGAAGGAACCGGAAAATCGCAAATGCTTTCAATTGCTAAAGCCAATTTGCCGAATCCGCTGACGAAAGCGGAAATTTTCGCGCAAGGTCTAAAAATTATGGTTGGCAAGCCATTACCAGATTTTGCGGTGAAAACAATGAGCGGTAGGGCAAGTTCTCTACAAAAACAATTCAAACCGGGACGAAACACACTCATTAATATCTGGGCGACATGGTGCGTTCCGTGCGCCAAAGAAATGCCGGAGCTTGAAAAGATGCATCCGCGGCTCGCGGCTCGCAACATTGATTTAATCGGCATTAATGTTGATACTGAAAAGAACGCCGATATCAAAGGTTATGCGGCACAAAAGCGCGTTACTTACCCGATTTTAGTCGGTGGTGTGACCGCTATCGAAAATATATACGCGACCGATGAACTATCAGTGCCGCTGACGATTCTGGTTAACGAAAACGGCATTGTCAAAGAATTGATTTCCGGCTGGTCAGCAGAAACGCAACGAAAATTTAATCTTTTGGTCGCTGATAAAACGGTTAAAGCGGTCGTGCCGACAGTGCCGCCAAAAACAAATAAACGACGTCAGTAGGAATTATGAGAATTTGTCGGTGGTTTGGCACATGGCTATTGGTAAATATAGTTTTGAGCGCGAGCCTTTCACCATCTTTAACGCTGCAAATATTCGCTCAAACGGTGAAACCAGCGACGATTTTAACCGATTCGCAATCCACAAAATCCGCCGCTTACGAATGGCTCGATGTTGCCCTCGAAGCGACGGCGCGCGAACACGAGCGCGCTGCGCCGCGCCCGGTTATCTAACGCCGCACTGGTATCGCGTCAAGCCGTTCGCTCTCGAACGTAGCGATATGTTTCGCCCGCCACCGCCGCCGAAGGTCGGCTCGGAGCAATTGAAGAAGGAAATTGACGAAGTTGTAAATTACTTGATTTGCGAATCAGATTCAAACTTTACAGCGGGCACAGTTATGCGGTCGTTTTGGTAAATAGATTTCAATTTATAAAAATACTGTCCAATGCTCGCCCAATTTAGGCGAACAGGCATTGGACTTTTTACATTTACTTTAAAGACAAACCGCAACAAAGTTTTTTTCTCTAATAGTCTGCTTTCGGGCGAAACTGTTATCATAACTTTATGAAAGTAACCTTGCGCTTTTATGTTCTTGCAGCGGCGGTGTTCGTGGTTTTGAGCAGGATTTGGTCATCTCTGCCGCCGACCGATTACCTGCAAGTTTCGGCTCAAACGCCCGCTCCGGCTGTTTCCCCCAAATTACGCGAAGACGCATACCGCGCCAACAATCTCGGTGTCGCGCAACTCGAACAATTCAATCATAAGGAGGGCGCGGAATCGTTCCGACGCGCTCTGAGTCTCGACCCACAGCTGAAAATCGCGCAAATCAACCTGGCGATTGCGCTTTTTAACCTACAGAGTATCGAAGAGGCGTTGAAAGAGGCGCAAACGGCGGCAAAAATCGCGGACGGACGACCCCAGCCCGCATATATTCTCGGACTTATCGCTAAAAATCAAAATCGCACGGACGATGCCGTCGCGTCTTTTAAACAAGTTTTGGCGATTGACCCGCAGGATGTTGGCGCAAACGTCAACCTCGGTCAACTTTATGTTCAGCAGCGCAAATATCCGGAAGCTATTGCGTTTTTTCGCACGGCGATTGATGCCGAACCTTATAATTCGACGGCGATGTATAATCTAGCGACCGCGCTTTTACGCAGCGATGCCCGCGCTGAAGGTCAGCAATTAATGACTCGTTTCCAAACTTTGCGGCAGAGCGGAGCGGCGACGAGTATCGGGCAGAATTATCTTGAGCAAGGACGTTACGCCGAAGCCATCGCTTCAACGGGCGCGGAAAATGATTTGGTTGATCGCCGAACGCCGAACATAACTTACGTTGACGCGACGGATGAAATGTTCAGCGAACCTAAATCGATTGTGAAAAAAAGTGTCGCAGCCAAAACCGTCAAAAATAAAAATCGACCGCTTGAGACAAGCAATTCCAGCCAAAGTTGGGAAAAACCGACAATTAAATCAAGCACTGCGACACTATTCGATTACGACGGCGACGGCAAATTGGATCTGGTAACTTCGAGTTGGGGGAAATTGACGCTTTACCATAATGAAAACGGGCGTTTCAGAAATATTACCGCCGAATCCGGCGATCTGGCGAAGGATTACGAATACATTTCCAACAGTATTGTCGCCGGCGATTATGACAACGATTTAAAGACGGATTTGCTCGCCGTTCGCGTGGACGGCTTTACGCTTTACCGCAACGAAGGCGGCGGACGATTTAGTGATGTTACCAGAGCCGCCAATCTGCCCGTTCACAAACCCAACGACCGCACCTTAATCGGTTCTTACGCCTGCGCCTTCGTTGATGCCGACCACGACGGCGATTTGGACATTTTCGCGCCGGGCGGAATTGATTTGGGCGTTGACGCGGGCGCGTCGGAAGCCGCTTTATTGCCGAACAAATTGTTTCGCAACAACGGCGACGGAACTTTTACGGACATCAGCGAAAAAGCGAAAATCGCCGACCGGCTCAATGCCAGCGCGGTTGTTCCGACCGATTATGACAACCGCCGCGATATGGATCTGCTCGTCGTAGGCGAAACGCGAACGGCACTCTACCGCAATCAGCGCGACGGCTCTTTCAAGGATGTCGCGGCGGAAGTCGGCTTAGACATCGGCGGAAAATCGGCGGCGGCAGGTGATGTTAATAAAGACGGATTTACGGATTTTTTCATCGGGCGCGGCGACGGCGAGAGCCGTTTATTTACCAGCGACGGCAAAGGAAAATTTAAGAAAGAGAAAATTTCGACCGAAGAAATTTCGGTGATAAGCTCGCAGTTTCTTGATTACGACAATGACGGCCTGCTCGATTTAGTCACTTCCGGTTTGTTTGGTCTCCGCATCTGGCGAAATTTAGGAAATGAATGGCAGGAAGTCAACAAAGCTCAGAAATTGGAAATTGGCGGTAGCATCGCTTCAGGCGACTTAGACCGGGACGGAGATTTGGACATCGTTTTCGTTCCGCTCACCGAACCGATTAAAATTCTGCGGAACGACGGCGGCAACGCTAATCGGTCAATCGCCTTATCGCTGCAAGGTCGCGCCAGCAACCGAACCGGCATCGGCGCGAAAATTGACGTGCGGGCGGGAAGTCTCTCCCAAAAGCTCGAAAGTTATTCGGCAAGTCCTGCGCCCGCGCCTTCGGACATTCATTTCGGCTTGGGAAAACGCGAAAGACCTGATGCCGTGCGCGTGATTTGGACATCGGGAACGGTGCAAGCCGAACTGGAATTTCCCGAAAATGCGAAAAATCAAACGGCAAAAAATTTCGCGCCGATTAAAAAAATCGAAGAACTCGACCGCAAACCGTCGTCGTGTCCGTATCTTTACACCTGGAACGGCGAACGATTCGAGTTTATCACCGACTTTTTAGGTGGCGGCGAGATGGGTAACTGGCAGGAAGCGGGCATTTATCATTATCCGGATTCCGATGAATTTGTGCGAATTACGTCAGACCAACTCAAGCCAAAAGATGGAAAATATGAAATCCGCGTGACGAATGAACTCGAAGAAGTTTTAT
>Ga0136637_1000045_pt1 | contig 17403 bp, 18 predicted proteins | sample AntDrymUQ8572106_2_FD_105497 | JGI IMG/M metagenome (GOLD analysis project Ga0136637, IMG submission 105497) | Polar desert sand microbial communities from Dry Valleys, Antarctica - metaG UQ857 (21.06) | ecosystem: Environmental > Terrestrial > Soil > Desert | place: Antarctica: Dry Valley... | reverse complement strand
TGATCTGGACTCGCCCGAGAACTGAGCGGATCTTCGGCTTCACCTACCGGCTCGAGATCTACACGCCAGCGGCGCAGCGCAAGCACGGGTACTACGTCCTGCCGTTCCTGCTCGGCGACCGACTGGTGGCAAGGGTCGACCTCAAGGCCGACCGTCAGGGTGGTGTGTTGCGTGTGCTAGCCGCACACGGTGAACCGGGCATTGACGTTGCGAAGGTTGCTGGACAGCTGGGCACGGAACTGCTCAGCATGGCCGGCTGGATGAGTCTGAACGGCGTTGTGGTCAGCGAGCGCGGTGACCTAGCCGGGGCTGTGCAGGCCGTGCTGGCGTCCAACAGATCCTGAGCCGCAACCCGGGCCAGGATGCTCCCGGTCGGCGGGAGTCAGCGGCCGCGGCGCAACAACACGTCGCCGCTCATGGTGGATGCAGTGATTCGCAAATCGGGTTCGCGGTCGGCTCCGGCGTCGGCGGTTGAATTGTCAGGGCCGAGCTGCGAGTCGACCTCCCCGGACAAGCTGTTCACGTCCAGCCACAGCAGCAACCCACTCGCGACCCCGACGATCACATCGCCGGACATGGTCTTGGCCTGTACCGATCCGGCAGCCGCCGAACCGATGATGACGTCGCCCGAGGCCGACCGCGAAGTCAGCTCACCCATCAGGCGCCCGATCAGCACGTCTCCTGAAGCTGTCTGCACCGAGGCTTCGTCCATGCTCTCGTCGAGGCGAACGTCGCCGGAGGCGGTGCGAACGCGCACTGGGCCCTCACCCCGGCCGACATGGATGTCGCCACTAGCCGAGGTCACCTCCAACCGACCACTGACGTGCGACAGGGAGACGTCCGCGCTGGCGGTGGTGACTGTGGCGCTGTCGAGGACACCGCGCGTCTGCACATCCGCGGTAGCAGTTTCGACGTCCACACTCGAGCCGGTTGGGACGGTGACGATGATCTCCAGGGACGGCTGACGGAGCATCCTGCGATCGGGCACGTCGATCCGCAGCCGGCCGGCGTCCTCGCTGAGCTGCACACGGGTACGTTCGGCGAGTTCGGCACCCCTCGAATCGTTCGGCACGATCTCGACTGAGGTCTCGGTGACGTCGGCGGCGGTGATCTCGACTGAGCCAGCTTGGTTGCGCACCGAGACATCGAGCGGATTCGGCGTCTCGAACCGATAGCAGGTGGCGCCTTCGGCAGACAGCGGTGGCAGCTCGTCGGCCGAATCAGCTGCGTCGGTCTGGCTGGACCCGGGCATGGATGTCATCTGAACTCCTTGATTGGGCGCGCGGGAGGGGAGCGGGCTAGGAACGGTGGTAGCCGGACAGGCGGCGGCCCGGTGGCAAGGGGGGCCCGGGGGGCCCGGGGGGTGGCGGGACCCTCGAGAGCGCGCCGGCGATGGTGCGGGTGAGCCAGGCGTTGAGGGACAGCGCCGACTCGTTGGCGCGGTTCTCGGCTGCTGACTTGACGGACTCCGGCATCCGCAGACTCACGCGAGCCGCGCCCGCATCATCGGCTTCGATGTTGACAAAAGTGCCCTCGGTGGCCTCGGAGGTGACGGTCTCAGCGGTCACCACGACCTCGGGTTCACCCGAGCGCATCCTGATCTCGACCGAGCCGGCACCCCAAGCTGCGGTGACTTCGGCGGCGAAGGCACTCAGCGCGTTGGTGAGCGCAAGCCTCGCCCCGGGTTCCAGTGCGTCGGCGAGCAGTCGAGCCGTTTCGCGTGCCTGATCGTCACCCATCGCAGCGGCGGTCAGTAGGTGCGCACGCATTGTCTCGACGTACGGGGTGAGATCCATGGTGGTCACTATGACGTCACGAGTGGTGTCAGCGCGACTGCGGGTAGGCAGAAGTTGGGTTGTAGTTCTTGTGTCGACGCCATGGCGCCAGGAGCCGATCGGTCTGCCGGCGTCCAGCCCGACCATGCGTGGACTGCGTCTCGTAGTGGTGGCGGAGATATTCGGTGTACGGCGATGTCGTCATGACGTCACTATGACGTCACAAATGACATCTGTCAAGAGTCACTGTGCTGTCCTCCGCGATCGCACCGCGAGCCCCGGCTGGCCACCCGGGTAGGGCCGATACCCTCGCCCCGTGCCGAATCTCGTCCCGATGCGCGTCCAAGTCATTGCCCAGACCCAGTTCACCGCCCCGCCCGATGTTCCCTGGGACACCGATGTCGACGGCGGCCAGGCGTTGGCGGAGTTCGCCGGCCGGGCCTGCTACCAGTCGTGGACTAAGCCCAATCCCCGGACCGCCACTAACGCGGGCTATCTGACCCATATCCTCGAAGTGGGGCATCTGTCGGTTCTCGAACACGGTTCGGTCACGGTCTATCTGACCGGCATCTCACGGTCGCTGACCCATGAGCTCATCCGGCACCGGCACTTCTCCTATAGCCAGCTCTCGCAGCGCTATGTCCCCGAGCGCGATGCCGCCTTCGTCGAACCCGAAGTCATTGGTTCCGACCCCGAACTGCACGAGAAGTTCATGGCCGCGAGCGACGCCGCGCTCGCTGCCTACACCGAGTTGCTCGAGGGCTTGGAGAAGAAGTTCGCCGACGTAGAGAACGCCACGCTGCGGCGCAAGCAGGCTCGTCAGGCCGCTCGGGCCGTCCTGCCGAATGCCACCGAGACGCGCATCGTGGTGACCGGGAATTATCGCGCCTGGCGACACTTCATCGCGATGCGGGCCAGCGAACACGCAGACGTCGAGATCCGGGAACTCGCGATCGCCTGCCTTCGGCAGCTGCAGCAGGTCGCCGGCAATGTGTTCGCCGATTTCCGGATCAGCGCACTGCCCGATGGGACCGAGGTCGCGGCGAGCCCGTACGTGTCAGAGGGCTAGGCCGGCCGACGACCAGCGGTACCGTGTTCGGTATGACCGCTGATCCAGCTCGGCCCTTCGGGCGAGTCCTCACCGCGATGGTCACGCCATTCCTCGAAGACGCCAGCCTCGACCTCGACGGCGCCGTACGGCTGGCCACCCATCTTGTCGACGACGATCGACACGACGGCCTGGTACTCAGTGGAACGACCGGCGAGTCGCCCACCACCTCTGACGCGGAGAAGGAATCGCTGCTCTGTGCGGTCATCGAGGCGGTCGGCGACCGGGCGATCATCGTGGCCGGTGTGGGGACCAATGACACCTCCCACACGATCCATCTCGCCGAGCAGGCAGCCAAGGCCGGAGCTCATGGGCTGCTCGTGGTCACGCCGTACTACAACAAGCCTCCGCAAGCCGCTTTGCTCGCTCACTTCACCGCGGTGGCCGATGCGACCGATCTGCCGCTGATCCTCTACGACATCCCGGGCCGGACGGGCACCGCGATCGAGACCGAGACCCTGGTGCGCGCCGGCGAGCACGAGCGCATCGTGGCCGTCAAGGACGCGAAGGGTGACCTGTTCGGCGGGTCCGAGGTCATGGCACGCAGCGGTCTTTGTTACTACTCAGGCGATGACCCGCTCAACCTGGCCTGGCTAGCACACGGAGCCAGTGGGGTGATCAGCGTGGTCGGGCATGGGTTCGGTACGTCGTATGCGGAGATGATCGATGCGGTGGATGCGGGGAATATGTTGCGCGCCAGGGAAATTCATACGAATCTCATCCCGGCCGTGCAGACGATCATGTCTCGGGACAGCCAAGGCGCCATCCGAGCGAAGGCCTTGGCGCAGCTGCTCGGCCTGATCCAAACCCGGCGGGTTCGGGGTCCGCTGCTCGACGCGTCCGAAGACGAGGTTGTCCTCGTCCGCGACGTGCTCGTCTCCACGGGCGTCCTGACCTGATCGGCTGACAGCAGCGACGGGTAGCGTCTTCACCCGATGACATCCCTTGCCGAAGCACCCCGCCGCGACCTAGCCGCCCCCCCGCCCCTTCCATCTGATGGTCTCCGGGTGTTCCCCCTTGGTGGTCTGGGCGCCATCGGGCGCAACATGACCGTCTTCGAGTTCGGTGGGAAACTGCTGGTAGTCGACTGCGGTGTGCTCTTCCCGGAAAGTGACCAGCCCGGGATCGATCTGATTCTGCCCGACTTCGCCAGTATCGAGCACCGCCTCGACGACATCGTCGCCGTTGTGCTGACCCACGGACATGAGGACCACATCGGGGCGATCCCGTACCTGCTCCGGTTACGTGATGATGTTCCACTGGTGGGGTCGCGGCTGACGCTGGCGCTGATCGAGGCGAAACTGCGCGAGCACCGGATCAAGCCGGTCACCGAGCTGGTGGCCGAGGAGGAGATCCGTACCTACGGACCCTTCGAGTGCGAGTTCATCGCGGTGAACCACTCGATCCCAGATGCGCTGGCCGTGGCGATCCGGACACCAGCCGGCTTGGTCGTGCACACCGGTGACTTCAAGATGGACCAGCTGCCCCTCGACGGCCGATTGACTGATCTCGGTACCTTCGCCCGGCTTGCCGACGAGGGAATCGACTTGCTGTTGTCGGACTCCACGAACGCCGAGATCCCTGGCTTCGTCACCTCCGAGCGCGATATCGGACCGGTCCTCGAGGACGTGATCGGCCGGGCCCAGCAGCGGGTGATCGTCGCCTGCTTCGCCTCGCACGTACACCGGGTACAGCAGGTTCTCGATGCAGCGGCCAAGCATGGGCGCAAGGTCACCTTCGTGGGCCGTTCGATGGTCCGCAACATGGGTGTGGCCCGCGATCTTGGACTTCTGCACATCCCGCGCGATCTCATGGTGGACATGCAAGAGGCAGCCGCGCTGGCGCCCGAACGGGTGGTCTTCGTCAGCACCGGTAGCCAAGGCGAGCCGATGTCGGCGCTGTCCCGAATGGCCGGGGGCAGTCATCATCAGGTCAACGTGGTGGCCGGGGACACGGTGATCCTCGCCTCGAGCATGATCCCCGGCAACGAGACCGGGATTTTCAAGATCATCAATGCGTTGTCCCGGGTCGGGGTGGCCGTGGTCTACAAGGATGTGGCCAAGGTGCATGTCTCCGGTCACGCGCCCGCCGGTGAACTCACTCTGCTGCTCAACATCACCCGTCCTCGGCACTTGATGCCGGTGCACGGCGAGTGGCGCCACCTTCGGGCGCACGGCAAGATCGCTGAGCGCACCGGCATCCCGTCCGACCGGATCTTGCTCATCGAGGACGGCGTCGTGGTGGACCTCGTCGACAGGACTGCCAGGGTGACCGGCCGGGTACCCTGCGGTCATGTGTACGTCGACGGCAACGCCGTCGGCGATGTGGGTGACGAGTCGCTGCAGCATCGACGGATCCTGGGTGAAGAGGGATTCGTCGCGGTGACCGTCGTGGTGGAGTTCTCCACCGGGACGATCGTTCGCCCGATTCACATCTCGGCGCGCGGTTTCTCCGACGCTGACGCGCCCTTCGCAGTTGTCGTGCCGATCCTCGAGAGCGATCTCAAGTCGGCACTGGCCCGCGGGGACAGCGACAGTCACCGACTCTCGCAGGTGATCCGACGTACGGCCGGTAAGTGGGTGTCCGACACCTATCGTCGACGGCCGATGATCATCCCGACCGTCCTCGAGGTCTGAGCGAGGGCGGATCAAACGCGTAGATCTATTCTCGCTGCCGCCCTTCGAGCCGTTGGGGCTCCTTGAGCATCAGGGTCACCATGGGACTCGGCTCCTGGGGTTGCCAAGTCCGGTAAGCCTGCCCTCTGGGCTGCGGCCATTCGATGTCGAGATCGATTCGGGTACCGAAGTCGCGCGCCCCCGCGAGCACCGTCAGGGCCGCCTCGAGCACCCGTCGCTGAGTGCGTCGGTCCCCGGGCATTCCAAAGGAATGGCCGAACGGGAACTCGACTCCCACAATGCGCGGAGCTAGCTGTCGCAGTGCGAGGGTCGGCATCATCGTCACCACTACCGTAGGGATCCCGGCACTTTCGATTCGTCGCGCCAGCACGGGCACGTTTCGGCAGCACTCCGGTCAAGCGGGCGCCAGGATGACGCCGTCGGCGCCTTGTGCCTGCAACTCCCGCACGACCGCTGGACCCGTCTCATCACGCCAGCGATCCAGTGCGTCATCGTGCCAGCCCTGGTAACCCATGACCGAAACATGCTCGTCAACTGCGCCGCCGACCCGAGCCTCGTCGACGAGTTCGGCCAGCGCAGCGAGCGGCAACGTGATGTTCGGGTCAGCGAGCAGGGGCTCGCTGTTGAGGTGCAGGTGGGCGACCGCCAGGTCGTCGCGCTGCACAGTGTTCGGGAGCATCCGGTAGGAGGAGTCTCCCCATGTCGGCTCGCGGCGCTCGCGCTCGAGGTCGAAGGGCTGCTGCGATCGGAGGTGCAGGCCGGCTGAGGACAGCAGTGCCAGCCGAGCATCGGACAGTCGCTTCTCGAAGGGCGCCCACACGTCCCCATGCTCGACCGGGTAGTCCTCCCCGTAGAAGGAATGCATCAACCGGGGCAGATACCTGTTGTCATCGACTCGCACGTTCGACTCGCCTTCCGTGACTTCCTCCGATGCCTCAGACCGGGCGGTATTTCGGACGCTGGTCATCGACCCGCTTGGCTTTGGAGATCGCGCGTTCCAGGGTTTCCGGCGGAAGGATTTCGATCTTGAACGTCACACTCGTGTCGTTCTTGAGTTTGCGCTGGACGCGCTGTGCCAGTTCGGTGTTGAAGGCAGCGGGGTCGCTGACCTCGATCGTCGGGTCGCGCTCCACCCGCACGGTTGCCTCGTCCATGCTGCCCTCTCGGGTCATCACGATGAGGAACTCAACGCCGGTCCCCGGTACCTCGAGCAGGGAGCGCTGCACCTGGCTGGGATAGATGTTGGCACCCCGGATGAGGAGCATGTCGTCCAGCCGTCCGTAGACGCCGTCGGGCAGCCTGGGGTAGGTGCGTCCGCAGTCGCAGGGTTCGTAGGTCATCCGCGACTCGTCGCCGGACAGGAACCGGATCATCGGCTGCGAATCTCGCCGAAGGTGGGTGTAGATCAGGGCGCCACTCTCGCCGTCAGGAGCCAGCTTGCCGTAGTCGTCCTTGTCGACCACTTCGGTCCAGACCTCGTCCTGCATGACGTGCACTCCGACGCCCAGCTCGCACTCGGCGTTGGTGGCCCATGGGGTCATCTCCGAGGTCGTGGCCATGTCGCGAACCTGGACGCCCCAGCCTGACTCCAGGCGGGAACGGGTGCCCGGGATCGCCGCGCCGGGCTCCCCGATGAAGATGCCCAGCCGCAGCGGCGACGCCGCGGCGTCGTAACCGAGCACAGCTGCGGTCTCCAACATGTGCAAAGCGTAGGTCGGCGTGCAGATCAGCACCGTGGACCCGATGCGGTGCATGAGTTCCAGCTGCCGTTCGGTCTCTCCTGACCCCAAGGGAAAGGCCGTGGCGCCGATGCGCTCTGTTCCCAGCAACGCCCCCCAGCCGCCCATGAACAGGCTGAACACGGTCGAGAGCTGCACCCGGTCGCCCGGGCGCACGCCGCAGGTGTAGAGCCCCTGCGCCATGACCTCAGTCGTGTAGGCCCAGTCCTTCGCGGAGAAGGCGTACAGTGTCGGCTTCCCGCTGGTTCCTGACGAGCCGTGCACCCGGACCAGGTCCTCGGGGCCCACCCCGACATAGCTGCCGAAGGGCGGGTTCTCCTCCTGGTCGTCACGCAGCATCTGTTTGGTGATCACCGGCACCCGCTCGGTGAAGTCCTGCAGCGTCTCGACACGGTCCGGATGGAATCCGTGTGCGTCATAGTGCCGCCGGTAGAACGGTAGGTTGTCGTAGACGTGATGCAAGGTCGATTGAAGAGCGGTCAGAGTGTTCTGCTCGCGCTCCTCACGCGGCATCCTCTCCTTGGTGATGTCCCAATAAGCGGCGGCCTCGGTCATGGTGTCCCTTCTGACTCAGTGACGGTCCTGATTGCGGCGCTTGTGGCTGTGCGCTTGCGCGCAGTCTCCTTGCGGCTGGGGGTGAGCCCGGTGATGACGAAATCGACCTGCTCCCGGATCAACCGCTCACCCACCCGCTCGCCCAGCGTCCAACTCTTCAAGGCCGGTAGATGGCCGAGCAGGACCATGTCTTGTGCCACGGTCTGGGCATCTGCTCCGTTGAACTGTCCGGAGCGCTGGCCGGTTGTGATGATCTCCGCGAAGAGGTCGGCGATGCGTGACTCCCGGTCCTGGTAACGGCGCTGGTCTTCACGCGGGAGGTGCCGATACTCGCGGTATAGGAGGATCACCTGCTCTTTCGCCGCCTCGCACGAGGCCAGGTACAGCGCGAACGCGCAGCGCAGCTGCCCTTCGCTGCCGGTGGTCTCCCGCACTGCCTGTTCCAGTGCCTCGGACAGGCCCCCGTAGATGTCCTCACAGGCCATCACCAGCAGGTCGGACTTGGTGCTGATGTAGCGGTAGATGCCGCCGACACTCAGCCCCGCCGCGGCGGCCAGGTCGTTGACGGAGAACTTGTCGTACCCCTGTTCGGAGATGCCACGACTCGACAACGCGACCAGCTGGCGCCGGCGTTCCAAGGTCTTCTGACGTACCCGAATGACCCCGGAGGGCTGTTTGCTGGCCGTCACAGCGACCCCGCTTTCCGGCGGGCGGCGTCCTGTTCGACGACCAGCTCCTCGATCAGCACCAACAGATCTGGGACCGAACTTCCCGTCGGGAACACCGCAGCGACGCCGTCGGCCTCGAGCTCGGGCACATCCGCCGCCGGGACCGTGCCGCCGAGGACAACCACGACGTCGTCCGCGCCGACGACGCGCAATTGCTCCATGACTGAAGGGCACTCGCCGAGATGGTTACCCGAAAGCGTGGATAGGCCGAGCAGGATCGCATCCTCTTGCACGACCGCGGAGGCGATATCCTCGGCACTGGCGTGGCCGAGGTAGACGACCTCCATGCCGGCGTCGCGCAGAGCGTTGGCGATGATGATGACTCCTCGCCAATGCGCGTCGAACCCCAGCTTGGCGATAACCGCCTTGTGACCGCGCAACCCGTTCACCACAGCGGGAAGTCCCACAGGCCAAGGCTGGTGCGCAGCACGGCGCCGAGCTCGCCGAGGGTGGCGTCCTGCTCCACGGCGCGCTCTACGGCGGGCATCACGTTCACCTTCGCGACGGCCGCTTGGCCGACCTCCTCGACGGCGGAGGCAGCTGCCTGCGTGTCGCGCCGCGACCGAACCTCTGCCAGCCGAGCCGACTGCTTCGCCAGGGTGTCGGTGGGCAGCCGGAAGATCTCGACTGGGACGTCGGCCCCGTCGTTCATGGTGTTGACCCCGACGATGAGCTGCTCCTCGTCGTCGATGGCTTTTTGTGCCTCGAAGGAGAGCCGGGACAGCTCAGCGTGCACCCATCCGCGCTCGGTCGCAGGTACGACGCCGCCCATGGCATCGATCTGGGCCACGACGTCCTGGACCCGCTCCTCCATGACGTCGGTGAGGTGTTCCACGAGGTAGGACCCGCCCAGGGGGTCGGCGCTCTTGGCGACCCCGGTCTCATGGAGGAGCACATACTGACTGCGCAGTGCTGTCATGGCCGCATGCTCACTCGGGATCGAGACCGCTTCGTCGAAACCGTTGATGTGCAGGGATTGGGTCCCGCCAAGCACAGCGGAAAGCCCCTGGGTCATGCTGCGCGCGATGTTGACGTGCGCGTGGCGGGCGGTGTTGCTCACCCCCGACGTCTGCACGTGGAACCTGAACCGCTGGGAGGGCTCGTGGGCAACGCCCAGGTCGTCGCGCACCCACTTCGCCCACGCCCGGCGGGCCGCCCGGAACTTCGCGATCTCCTCGAAGAAGTCGCTGTGCGCGTTGAGGAAGAACGAGATCCGGGACAGGAATGCCTCCGGCGCATGACCCCTGCGGATCAGCTCGTGCGTCACAGCCTGCGCGTGCGTCAGCGTGAGCGCCGATTCCAGTACGGCGTCGGCACCGGCCTCGCGGTAGTTGTAGCCGCTGATGCTGACCGGGTTCCATCGCGGAAGCTCGGTGATGGCGTACTCGATGAGGTCGCACTCGAGCTGGAAGGAGCCCACCGGGGGCAGGGCTTGCGGCGCGATGGTGATCGCCGTCTCCATCAGGAAGTCGTTCTGGCTCGTCCCGGACAGGGCGGCCTTCGGGATACCGCGCCGCTGCGCTGCCTGCACGAACATCGCAAGATGGGCGACAGCTCCGATCGGCTGCGAGGACACCAGTGACACGCTGACCTTGTCCAGCGGGATCTCGGCGAACAGGTCGTCGAAGTCGTCACGCACGTCCACGGCCACTCCGCCGCGCCCCACGTCCGAGCGGGCCAGGGGGTGGTCGGAGTCGAAGGCTCGAAGGCTCGGATAGTCGAAAACGCCGTTGACACCGGTCGCACCGGCGGCCAGGAGTGCGCGGTAGCGAGCATTCGTATCGGTCGCCCTGCCGAAACCAGCCAGCTGTCGCATGGTCCACGGCCGGTTGCGGTACATGCCCTCGTGAATCCCGCGAGTGAACGGAAAGGACCCCGGCCTCTCGGACGCCGCGGTGGGTCCGACGTCGTCGGGGCGGCCGTACGCGGGCAGTTCCAGGCCGGAGGCGGTGGACTCGGGCGACACCTCGGGAGACGACATTACGGAATCCTTTCATTGCGAGCGAGTGCTCGCTCGCAGTAAAGTCGGATGGACGTCCCCCGTCAAGACATCTGCTCGGTTCATGCGCACCGCTTCGACCGGAAGGCCGCCATGCCCGATGCCTCCGAGCTGGCCGCACAGGTCCTGGCTGGCGACGTTCGCACCGCCTCGCGGCTGATATCTCTGCTGGAACGCGAGGATGAGCAGGCCGCGGCGGCCGTTGCGGTGCTCTTTCCAGCGACGGGTTCGGCCCGTGCGATCGGGATCACCGGTCCGCCGGGCGCCGGTAAATCGACGCTGATCAAGCGGTTCATCGACGCCTACCGCGAGCGTGGTCTGCGCGTCGGCGTCCTGGCCGTCGACCCCTCGAGTCAGCTCACTGGTGGAGCCCTGCTGGGCGATCGGCTCCGGATGGTGTCACACACCATGCAGGAGGACGTCTTCATCCGCTCGATGGCCGTGCGGGATCAACAGGGTGGCATTGCCCGGGGCACGGCGCAGGCGATGCGCATCCTCGACGCGCTGGGGTGCGACCGGCTGATCGTGGAGACTGTGGGGGTCGGTCAGAGCGAGATCGCGGTCGCGGGGACGGTGGACTGCACCGTTCTCGTCTCGCACCCGGGTGCCGGTGACGAGATCCAGGCGATGAAGTCCGGCATCATGGAGATCGGGGACCTCTACGTCATCAATAAGGCCGACCAGCCCGGTGCTGAGCACCTGCGGCGTCAGCTCATGTCGGCCGTTCGCCTGCTCGCCTCCAAGGATCCACCGCGGCAGGTGTTCATGGTCAGCGCCCGGACGGGTGACGGCATGACCGAGCTCGTCGAAGCCGTGGAGACGCGGCTCGAACACCTTGACACCAGCGGGAAGCTAGGACGCCAGCGACTCCTCAATCTCCAGCAGGAGGTCCTCCAGTTGATCGTGAGCAGGTCTGTCGCGAATGTCCTTGCCGGGCTGGGACCGGATCCGGTCTCGACCTATCTGAGCGACCTCGAGCAGCGCCGTATGGATCCGTCGACCGTGGCCTCACTCGTGCTTGCCCAACAGCATCGGGATCGGTCACTGGCGCAGCCGGGAGTCGCCGCGCGGGGAACCGTAGGAGCAGCGTGACAGAAGGCATCGCCTCCGCCGAGGACGATGCTGGAGGGCGTGCGGTCCGCGCAATGGTCGAGGCAGACACCGCATCCCGCCTGCTGGGCATCGAGGTGGTGGTTCTGGAGCCTGGCCACGTCACCATGGGTATGACCGTCCTGCCCTCGATGCTCAATGGGCACGGCGTCTGCCACGGGGGCTACCTGTTCCTGCTGGCCGACTCGGCGTTCGGTGCGGCCTGCAACAGCGTCGCTGGGGGTGCGGCCGCCGTCGCGTCGTCGTGCGACGTGACCTTCGTGGCACCTGCCAGAGCGGGAGACATTCTGGAGGCCGAAGCGCTGCAACGCCTCACCTTCGGACGCAGTGGCCTCTTCGATGTCACTGTGAGGCGGGCGGACGGGACGGTACTGGTGGAGTTTCGTGGTCACAGCCGACGACTTTCCAGCCCCCCGTAGGCCGGCATCGACCTAACTCATTCGGCTTGACAGTCCTGCAGCCGGCTCACGAGCATGATGCTCATGCCTGCCCTAGATGTTTCCCCCAGCGCGCGCGTCTCAGAGCTGATCGAGCGGTACGACGACTTCCTCGCAGACGAAGTCGCTCCGCTGCAGGTCAAGCTCGCCGAGCAGGGCGTTGGGACCGCGTGGGCCCCAGCCCTCGACGAGCACGGGCGGATGCACCGGACGGTCTGGGAGGCCCGCCGGGAGGTGCAGCGACGCTCCGCGGCAGCCGGGCTCTACGCGCCGCACATGGCCTCCGAAGTCGGCGGTGGAGGACTGTCCCGGGTCGAGATGATGCACGTCGAGGAGTTCGTGTACCGAAAGGCCGGACTCGGGTTGGGCCTGGCTGCGCTGGCCTGGACCGAGGGCCCCAGCCCGATTCTCATCCATCTCAACGCCACCGGCCGAGCCCGGTTCCTCGTTCCGCTGATGGCCGCGGAGACCAGTTGCGCTTTTGCGAACACCGAGCCGGCGGTGGGCTCGGACGTGCTGAGCATGTCGACCCGGGCGGAGCGGGACGGCGAAGATTGGCTGATCAGCGGTCATAAGGGCTGGATCACCAATGCTCACTACTGCGACGTTGCGGCCGTCGTCGCAGTCACCGAACCGGGGGCTGGCAGCAAGTCCCTCACGATGTTCATGGTCGACGCGAACAGCCCGGGTTTTCGACGGGGAGTGGACTATCCGACTGCCCTCGATGATGGCCTCACCGGCGAGTTGCTGCTGGACCGGGTACGGGTCACCGACGACCAGCGCATCGGTGAGGTCGGTCAAGGGTTGGCTATGGCCCTGTCTTGGATCAACTGGCGGCGAATGTGCCGGGGGGGCATGTGCGCAGGTTGGGGCCGGCTGCTGGCCGACCGCGCCATCCGCCGAGCCAAGGCCAGGCGCTCCGGAGGTTCGCCGATCGCAGCGTTGCAGGCGGTACAGCACATGCTCGCCGACATCGATGCCGACGTCTACGCCGCCCGCGCCACTTCCTTGCTCGCGCAGGCCGAGCTCGACGAGCTCGGACCGTACGCCGTGCCGCTGCACCCTGACGCGGTCCGCCTGATCAGTCTCATCGCCCTCGTCAACGACGAGGCCTTCTTCCGGGTCGCCGACCGCGCACTGCAGGTGCACGGCGCTAGCGGCCTCGCGCGCAACAGCATCGAGGAGAAGATGTTCCGGCTGGCCCGCAACCTCAAGATCCCGGCCGGCACCGTCGAGATCCAGCGCAACGCCATCGCCCGTACTCTGCTGCGGTGAATACCGACACAGATTGCGCTGCGGAGGCCGAGCCGCTGGTGGACTGGGGGATGGTGCACGGCCGATTCCAACCGTTCCACAATGGGCATCTGACTTGCCTGCAGCAGGCGGCGAGCCGTTGCCGGCACCTGCTGATCGGCATCACCGCTCCCGACCGGCACGCCCTGATCGCCGAACCGGACGACCCGACCCGGCACCTACCGGCGTCCAACCCCTTCACGTTCACCGAGCGACTGCTGATGATCACAGCGGTGTTGCGCGACAACGACCCAGGTATCCCGAGCTACGTCATCCCGTTTCCGATCAGCACGCCTGAGTTGTGGGACGACTATCTGCCGGCTGGCACGGTGCACTACCTGCGACTGTTCTCCGATTGGGGCCGGGCAAAGCTCGAGCGGCTGACGACGGCCGGATATCGCGTGGTCACGCTCGACCCGGGGGCCGAAAAGGAGGTCTCGGGCGAACAGGTACGGGCCGCGTGGCGCCGTGACGATCCACTGTGGACTTCGCTAGTCCCTCCCGCCGTCGCCGACACGATCTGTCACCGTCTCGATGCCCATGTCCGCGATCGTCGTACTGCTTCTTGACGGCCTCGGCGACCGCGCCTACCCGGAACTGGGTGGGCGAACCGCCAGCGAGGCCGCACACATCCCGCACCTTGATGCGTTGGCCGCCCGTGGCGCCAGTGGCCTGCTCCACCCACTCGGGCGCGGACGGGCGCCGTCCAGCGATGTCGCGCATTGGGCCATCCTCGGCGGCCACCCGGAAGAGTTCCCCGGCCGGGCGGTGTTCGAGGCCCTCGGCCGCAGCCAACGAGTCGATCCTGCAGACGTGTACGCGTATGCGGCCCTCCGGTCGGCCGAGTACCGAGATGGCGCATTGTGGGTGACCGGCCGAGCCAGGCACGAAGATGCCGCTGACGCCGCGCAGCTGCTCGAGTTCGTGGCGCACCGAGAGGTGGACGGCTTCGACTTCGATCTCACCGACGTGACCCGCGGCGAAGCTGTCCTGCAGATCGGCGGCGATGGCTGCGATGCGGTGACCGACTCCGACCCGTTCTTTCCGAATCTGCATCCAGTGCTGCAACCGATTCCGCTCACGCCGGCCGCCGCGGGCACGGCGGCTGCAGCGACCCGGTGGACACAGGCCCTCGTCAGGGAGCTGCGGTTTCATCCGGTGAACCAGGCACGCAGTCTCGGTGGCCTCCCGCCGTTGAACGTCCTTACCCTCAAATGGTGGGGCCGCCTGCGTTCGATTCCGCCGTTTCGAGCCCGCCACGGCCTTGACGGCGTGCTGATCGCAGCCTCCCCGTTCCTGGCCGGCCTGGCCAAAGTGCTCGGCCTGGGGTTCATCCCCATTCCTGATCGGGAGGACCTGGAAGCGGCGTACGGCGAACGGCTCGACGTAGCCGCAGGGTTGCTGCGCGACGGAGTCAAGTTTGTGTTCTGCCATAGCAAGTCGGTGGATGAGGCGGGGCACACCAAGGACGTACAAAATCGGGTGGCTGCGCTGGAGAACCTCGACACCGTCCTGGATAGACTCGATCGGCCGGAGTTCTCCGGAGCCACGGTGCTGGTCACCGGGGACCACGCCACCCCCGCCGTCGCTGGCCTGATCCACAGTGGAGACCCCGTGCCGTTCGTGCTCGCCGGCCCCGCCGTGCGCCCCGACCAGGTCGCCGCCTTCGGCGAGCGACAGTGCGAGCAGGGTCGGTTGGGTCACCTACTGGGCTCCGATGTCATGCCGGTGCTTCTCGACGCCGTCGATCGTTCATTGTTCCTGGGCTCCCGCCCCACCGATACGACACGGCCGGTCGGGTTGCCCGTCGACGTCGTACCCCTTCGGCCTTGACCTCAAGCACCGAGTTGGTGGCCGGTTTCTGGGAGCAGTTGTTCAACCAGCGGGATCTGTCCGCGGTTGCCTCCGTGGTCACCGACGACCTTTCCTGGCGGGGATCGCTGGGCACCAAGAGTGAGGGTTTGGACGGATTCCTCGACTACGCAATCGCGGCGCAGGAGGCGATCCCGGACCTGCACATCGAGGTGAATGAACTCATTGCTGCTGGCGACCACGTCTTCGCGCGACTCACCCTGTCCGGCACGCACAACGGGACTTTGCTCGGCGTTACCGAGACGCAGAGAAAGTTCAGCTACGAAGCCGCAGCCGTGCACCGATGCCGGGGTGGACGCATCGAGCAGGTCTGGGTGGTCGGTGACACCCATGCCCTCTACCGGCAACTCACTTCCGACGCGCTCTTGCCCAACGAGGTGGAACGGTGATTGCTGTCGCACGCGCTCCCTACGCCACGGGCGCCCCCGGTTCGACGCCCTCCACCGAGAGCAGATGCACGGTCCCGTCCGGCTCGAGCCCGCCGAGAACGAGGAACTCAGATCGAAATCCGGCAATCCGCTTGGGCCCCAAGTTGATCGCGCCCACGATGAGTCGACCGACCAATTCCTCCGCCGAGTAGTTCGTGATCTGTGCCGACGTACGCAGCTGTCCTACGTCGGGTCCGAAGTCGACCGTCAGCTTGCAAGCCGGTCGCCGAGCCTCAGGGAAGTCCTCCACACTCACGACCCGTCCGACCCGCATATCCACGTCGAAGAACGCTGCTCCGATGTCAACCTTGCGCTCCATATTCAGGCTTCACCCGGGCTGACTCGCCGGATCTCGATCGGGGGGATCTCCTCGGCAATGGGTAGTTCGAAGCCGAACATCTGTGCATAGAAGGACAGTTCACCGTCCAGCGCCGATCTGATGTTCTCCGCCTTGCGAAACCCGTGCTGCTCGCCGGCGAAGAACAATGCTGCATGGTCGACGCCGTTGCGAGCCAACGCGTTCACGATGAGTTCAGCCTGCTCCGGAAGCACCACCTTGTCCTCCAGTCCCTGAAAGACCGCGAGCGGCGTCCGCAGCGAGTCGGCGTGCTTGATCGGAGAGCGCTCGTCGTAGATCGTCTGCGCTTCCGGGAGCGGACCGACGAGCCGGTCGAGGTAGCGGCTCTCGAACTTGTGCGTGTCTGCTGCCAACAGGGCCAGGTCGGCTACGCCGTAATGGCTGGCACCGGCACTGAAGACTCCCGGAACGAAGGTCAGCACGGCAAGCGTCGTGTAGCCGCCCGCGCTGCCTCCGGTGATGGCCATCCGGGCCGGATCCACCCGTCCGATAGCGGCAAGGTGCCGGGCGCAGGCCACGCAGTCCTCGACGTCGACCACGCCCCAGTTGTCCCGCAGCAGATCCCGGTAGGGCCGCCCGTACCCGGTCGATCCGCCGTAGTTGACGTCAGCCACCGTGAAGCCTCGGCTGGTCCAGTACTGGACCGACAGGTCCAGCATCGGCTGCGCCATCGAAGTCGGACCACCGTGGATCATCACGATCAGCGGCGGGATCTCGCCTTCCGGGGCGGTGACGTCCGGGTTGGTCGGCGGATAGACCAGTGCATGGGCCGTACGACCGGCCGCACCGCTTGGGAAGGACAGCGCCTCCGGTACGGCGAACCAGGTGGCGGCTAGTCCGAGATCGCGAGCCGCCGACACAATCTCCACCGCTCCGTCGGCGGCGGAGATTCGAATGATCGAGGACTCAGCTGTTGGCGAACCGGCAAGGCAGACAACGCCTCCGGGTACCGCCCGCAATTGTCCGTACGTTGAGTAGGGGAGGTCCAGCACCCGCGAGGAGCCGTCGGCCTCGACCACGTACAGCGCGTCAAAGGCGTCCCGGCAGGCGGCTGCAACGATTCGGCCATCGTCGAGCAGGGCATACCGCGACAGCCCGAAGACCCACTGCGGGCGCCCGATCTCAGCGTCGAGCACCAGCACTGGGTCCACCGAGCCACCCGTTCCGTCGGCGCCACCAGCCCACCGATAGAGGTTCCACCATCCGGTCCGGTCGGACAGGAAGTACAGGCTCCCGTCAGTGCCCCAGGTGGGCTGGCTGATCGACTCCTCGGTACCGCCGGCGACCCGGAGCTCGATACCGTTCCTTGTTCGCACGGTCAGCTCGGTTCCGTCCCACGGCATGTTCGGGTGGTCCCACTGCAGC
>Ga0136637_1000042_pt1 | contig 17533 bp, 16 predicted proteins | sample AntDrymUQ8572106_2_FD_105497 | JGI IMG/M metagenome (GOLD analysis project Ga0136637, IMG submission 105497) | Polar desert sand microbial communities from Dry Valleys, Antarctica - metaG UQ857 (21.06) | ecosystem: Environmental > Terrestrial > Soil > Desert | place: Antarctica: Dry Valley... | reverse complement strand
GGTGGATCTGAAGCGCCTAGGCGCCCAGGTCGAGCCCACGGAGGTGGAGGCGTTCGACGAGGCCGCGTTCGCGGAGAACCCAGCCCTCGTCAAGGGCTACATCGGCCCAGGTGTGCTGGGTAAGGCGAACGTCAGCGGGATCCGTTACCTGCTCGACCCGCGCATCGTGCCAGGCACGCGGTGGGTGACCGGGGCCGACGATCACGGCAGCCACGTCATCGATCTGGTGGCCGGCCGGGACTTCGACGGCGACGGGGTCATCGAGGCGGCCGACGTACGCGAGGGTGATCCGTGCCCCACGTGTGGCAACGCGCTCGAGACGGCCCGCGGCATCGAGATGGGGCACATCTTCCAGCTCGGCCGCCGGTTCGCCGAGGCGCTCGACCTCAAGGTGCTCGACGAGCTCGGCAAGCTTGTGACCGTCACGATGGGCTCGTACGGCGTCGGGATCTCCCGCGCGGTCGCGGCCATCATCGAGAACTCGCACGACGAGCTCGGCATCATCTGGCCCAGGGAGGTCTCCCCGGCCGACGTCCACCTCGTCGCCACCGGCAAGGATGTGGAGGTCCTCGCAACGGCCGAGCGGTTGACCGAGCAGCTCGAGGCGGCGGGCATCACTGTGCTGCTCGACGACCGTCTCAAGGAGTCGCCGGGAGTCAAGTTCAAGGACGCTGAGCTCATCGGCGTCCCTACCATCGTGGTGGTCGGTCGAGGGCTGGTCGATGGCGTCGTGGAGGTCAAGGACCGAGCGACCGGTGACAGGGAGGACGTCGCCGTCGACGACGCCACAGCACACATCACAGGGATCGTCCGTGGCGGTTGAGGCGGTCATCTTCGACTGGGGAGGCACCCTCACCCCGTGGCGCACGATCGACTTCTCCGCGGAGTCCGCAGCCTTGGCGTTGGCGGCCACCGATGGCGGCGCCCAGGCGGCTGAGGCGTTGCGCGCCGCCGGAGACGCGGTGTGGAGCCGCTCGCGCGACCATCACCACAGCGCGACGATCGAGGCGATCTTCGCCGAGGCCGGCCTCGAGCTCGAGCCCGCCCGCCTCACGGCGTACCGGGAGTTCTGGGAGCCGCACACCGCGACCGACGACGACGTACGCCCGCTCTTAGAGCGGTTGCGCGACGAGGGGATGCGGGTCGGTGTCCTGTCCAACACCGTGTGGCCACGCAGCTGGCACGAGGAGATCTTCGTCCGTGACGGCATCGACCACCTGATCGACGGCGCCGTCTACACGTCCGAGATCGCCTGGACGAAGCCGTCACCGGAGGCCTTTCAAGCGGCAATGGCTGCGGTGGGCGTGTCAGACCCGGGGTCGTGCGTCTTCGTGGGCGACCGGCTGTTCGACGACATCTATGGGGCGCGTAACGCGGGGATGCTCGCGGTCCACCTCCCGCACAGCGACATCCCCCTCGGCCAGCTCGGCCACACCGTCGGCGAACCACACGCCGTCATACAGCGGCTGTCGGACCTCCCCGACGTCATCGCGCCCTGGCGCTGACCCCTGCCCCTGCCCCCTGCCCCCGGGTCTTGCGATTCGTCCGACTGGGAGCGGCGGTTCCCATCCGTGTCTAACCGGACGAATCGCGATGGTGGAGGAAGAGAGGGGAGGAGTCGAGCGCGAGACTTGACCTCAAGTTAACTGGAAGTTGCACGCTGGGATGCAGTCACCCGTCGTACGTCGTGCCAGGAGGTACTCATGCCCATCGCCCTCATCACCGGAGCCTCTCGGGGACTCGGCCGTGCCATCGGCGTGGAGCTCGCCCGTCGCGGGTGGAGCATCATCGCCGACGCGCGGACCGAGACCGACCTCGCCGACGCGGCGGCCGAGCTCGAGGCTGCCGGAGCTACCCAGCTGGTGACCCGTGCCGGCAGCATCGCAGACGCTGCCCACCGCGACGACCTGCTCGGAGTCGTGGCCGCTCTCGGCGGTCTCGACCTGCTGGTCAACAACGCGAGCCACCTGGGTCCGAGCCCGCAGCCCAGGCTTGCCGACTACCCGCTGGGCGAGCTCGAGCTGGTCTACGCCGTCAACGTCTTCGCCCCCCACGCGCTGACCCAGCTGCTGCTCCCGGCCCTTCGCGACCGTGAGGGGTGCATCGTCAACGTCACCTCCGACGCGGCGGTCGAGCCGTATGACGGGTGGGGAGGGTACGGCTCCTCGAAGGCCGCACTCGACCAATGGACGGCGATCCTCGCGGCAGAGGAGCCCGACCTGCGCGTGTACGCCCTCGACCCCGGCGACATGCGCACCGGCATGCACCAGCAGGCGTTCCCGGGTGAGGACATCTCCGACCGACCCGAGCCCGAGACAGTCGTGCCGGCGTTCGTGCGACTGCTCGAGGGCGACAGGCCCAGCGGGCGCTACCGAGGCTCGGAGCTTGTCGAGGCACCGGCTGAGGTGCTGGCATGAACGTCCTCGACGAGCTGTCGCCACGCTCGAGGGCGACACCTCCCGCCGTCCGCTTCACCCTGCCACCAAACAGCGAGGCGACCGCTCCGGCCGAGCGTCGTGGGCTCGCGCGCGACGGCGTCCGGCTGCTCGTGGCCCGTCCGGACGTCGTCACACATATGAGGTTCCACGATCTTGCGGCGGAGCTGGAGGCGGGTGACGTGCTGGTGGTCAACACCTCCGCGACGCTGCCGGCCGCGGTGGACGCGCGACGACGAGGCCGTCCGCTCAGCTCGCTCCACGTTTCCACGGAGCTCGACGACGGAAGCTGGGTGGTCGAGGTCCGTGCTCCTGACAACTCAGGGCCGGCGACCGACGTCCGTGCGGGCGAGGTTCTCGAGGCGACCGGTGGGGTGCGGCTGCGGGTCGATGCGTCTTACCCGAAGGCGGGTGTCGACGGCGCCCGGTTGTGGCGGGTCACGCCGGGTGTCGCGACCGGCTCTCGTCGCTACCTCGCTGACCACGGGCGGCCGATCAGGTACGGCTACCTGAGTGCTGCCTGGCCCCTTGGCGACCTGCAGAACGTGTATGCCGACGAGCCGGGCAGTGCCGAAATGCCGAGTGCTGGTCGACCCTTCACGAGCCAACTGCTGGTCCGGCTGATGGCGCGCGGGGTCCTGGTGGCGCCGCTCCGCCTCCACGCCGGCGTCTCCAGCCCCGAGAAGCATGAGGCGCCGCTGCCGGAGCGATACAGCGTCCCGGCCTCGACCGCGGACGTGGTCAACCTGGCGCGCTCGCGAGGACACCGGGTCGTCGCGGTCGGTACGACCGTGACACGAGCGCTGGAGACGGCGGCCGACACCGCGAACCAGGTCACCGCCGGATCTGGGTGGACCGACCTCGTGCTCGGTCCGGACCGGCCGGCACGCGTCGTCTCCGGGCTTGTCTCCGGCCTCCATGAGCCGGAAGCGAGCCACCTGCTGCTGCTCCAAGCGGTGGCGGGGCCTGGCCTTGTCCGTCGCGCCTACGACGAAGCGGTGAACGAGCGCTATCTGTGGCACGAGTTCGGCGACTCGATGCTCTTCCTGCCAGGCGTGAGCGCCGAGACGCTTCCCAGCGGGGGGTGGCAGCCGTAGGATGCCTGAGGCGACGCGAACGTCAGCGCTGCCTCGAAGACAAGGACGTCTCACATGACCCTGCGTCGTACCCCGCTTCTCGTGACTCTCGGAGTTGCTGTCGCCCTCTCCCTGCCCGCCGCGCCCGCCCAGGCGATGCCCGCCGACGAGGGCACGAGGATCCAGTGCTTCGAGCCGGACAACGTGGGTGCCAGTGCTCGAGGCGGCGCCGACGCCAGCCGTGGCGCCGACCACCGAGATGTGTCGGCGAAGGAGCAGCGCGCGATCGAGCGGCGTACCAAGCTGATCCTCGACCGGCGGGGCTACTCGGAGCGAAAGCCGGGATCTGGCGCCATCACCGTTCCTGTCTACGTTCACGTCATGGCGGCGGAGGACGAGTCCGGCGACGTCACCGACAAGCAGATCGCCGACCAGGTCGCGGTGCTCAACCTCAACTTCAGCGGTGGGGAGTCCAGCACCGCGGCGAACACCGGGTTCACCTTCACGTTGGCCGGCACCGACCGGTTCTACAACGACACCTGGCATCGCGACGGCGCCAGCAAGAAGTATCGCAAGGCCACCCGCCAGGGCGGCGCCAACGCGCTGAACATGTGGCTCGTCGACTTCAACTACCTCGGCATCGCGACGTTCCCCTGGGACTACGCGAAGAGCCCGGGCACGGACGGCATCCGCGTCCACTACGACTCGCTGCCCGGTGGGTCGATCGCCAACTACAACCTCGGTGAGACCGCCACGCATGAGGCCGGTCACTGGTTCGGGCTCTACCACACGTTCCAGGGTGGGTGTAACGAGCCGAACGACGAGGTCGCCGACACCGCGGCGCAGAGCAGCCCGACCAACGGCTGCCCCGAGGGCCGCGACTCCTGCGCGCTGCCGGGATTCGACCCGATCCACAACTACATGGACTACAGCTACGACTCCTGCTACACCGAGTTCAGCGCCGGGCAGTCGTCACGCTCGTCGCAGATGTTCGCGGCATACCGCGCAGGCTGACTCCCCATCGGGCAATGGCGTGCATGCAGGACGCCGGACGGGGTACATGCATCCGCGCCACGCAGAGCTTGTCTCGCGCACGACTTCTATGCCCGAGAGACTGGTGAGCCCGAGATCCGTGCTCACGCACCAGCAATGAATGAAAAGGACGTCCATCCATGACCCGTCTCCGCCGTACCGCCCTTGCCCTCGTGGGGGCGAGCGTCCTGGCCCTGTCGATCCATTCATCTCCCGCCCAGGCGATGCGGACCCCTGACGGCGCGAAGGTCGCGTGCTTCGAGCCTGCATCTATGGGGGCGCGCACAGCCGGGGCTGACCGCCCTGCCGACCACCGCGACGTGTCGCCCCGCGAGCAGCGGGCGATCGAGAAGCGCACCAAAGCGATCCTTGACCGTCAGGGCGTCACCGCTGCTGAAGCCGCGGCAACCGGTGGGAGCGTGCCGGTCTACGTGCACGTGATGGCCGACAAGTACGGCAACGGGAACGTCACCGACACCCAGATCGCCGACCAGATCTCCGTCCTGAACAAGACGTTCGGGGGCCAGGAGCTCGTCGGCACGGCCGCCAACACCGGTTTCACCTTCACCCTCGCCGGCACCGACCGCTACTACAACTCGACGTGGCACGCCGACCGACAGAGCACGACATACCGCGCCAAGACCCGCCTTGGTGGAGCGAACGCGCTCAACATCTGGCTCGTCGACTTCAAGTACCTCGGCATCGCGACGTTCCCGTGGGACTACGCCGCCAACCCGAAGATCGACGGCATCCGAGTCCACTTCGACTCGCTGCCGGGCGGCTCGATCGCGAACTACAACCTCGGTGAGACCGCGACCCACGAGGCTGGCCACTGGTTCGGGCTCTACCACACGTTCCAGGGTGGTTGCACCAGTACCAACGACGAGGTCGCCGACACCCCGGCGCAGGGGAGCGCGACGAATGGCTGCCCCGAGGGCCGCGACTCCTGCACGCTTGCTGGTCTTGACCCGATCCACAACTACATGGACTACAGCTACGACTCCTGCTACAACCAGTTCACCTCGAACCAGTCGTCACGGATGTCGTCGATGTTCGCCGCCTACCGCTGAGCTGTCACGACGACAGCGACAGGAGAGCCGGTGGCTGACCCATAGGGAATCAGAAGTCCCGCGCTGACCGCCGGTGAGCGCCGGTCAGCGAACGCTCAGACCGGGGAACGCGCGCACAACCTGACCCCAGCACGTCTCGCGAACGGCGCAGTCGCTGAGCGCGCCTGCCATCAGCTCACGCAGCTCGGAGCGGCTGTGTGAGACCGCGCCGGCGTAGACCACACTGCACCGGGCCTCGATCAGTCGTGCCAGCCGCTTGCAGTCAGACAGTGTCGTGATGTCGAAGGGCGTGGCATAGGCGGGCTCGGCGGCGACGGGCACAGCGTCGTTCCTGACCAGCAGCTCGGCGAGGATGTCACGGCGGGCGCGATGCTCGGCGTAGGCCGCGTCCGCAAGTTGGCGCCAGGCCGTGCCTGCGGCGACCGCCGCCAACCGTCCGCCGAGGACGCCGTACCCGTAGACCGCGGCGTGCTCGGACTCCAGGCAGTCCTGCAACACCTCGACAACGCTCACGGCTGGCCCTGCAGGGATGCGAACGTGCAGGCATGAGAGGCCGACGTGGATGCCAGCACCCGGGCGAGCAAGCCGGACGACACTGCGAGGCAGTCGCCGAGGCGCTCGTCTCGAGCCGTGACGAGCAGACCCTCCAGCTCGCGGATCGCTGCCCGCTGGCCGGTCGGGACAGGTGGCGTCACGGTGGTCGGCTCAGCCGGGTTGTCGATGAGGATGTCGCGCAAGGTCGTGACGTGCGCCCGCTGGCGAGTGATCAGTGGGCGCAGCACCGGACGACTAGAGCGATGTCGTCTCTCCATCGCGGTGCAGTAACGCAGCAGCGTCTCCTCGGCGGCGATCGCCTGCACCACGCGGGCGACATCGCCGTCATCTCGAGAAGGCTCGGGGTCGGCGAGCGTACGACGGTCAGCGCTCGGACCTGTGTCGGTGGGAGCTGGGTCGCGCGTGCAGCCGGTGACGCCGGCGAGCGCCACGGCGAGCGCGCCGGTCAGGACGACCCGCCGGCTCGGGCCCTCGCCTGCAGTCACGGTGTGACCGTACCGGACACCCCGAGTGCAGGGTCAGAGCAACTCGAGGTTGCGCGCCACTACACTGACGAAGCGAGACCACAACACAACATCGAGGAGGACTGCCGTGACCGGTCAGCAGCCCAAGCAGGCACTCCTCGACGTACTGACTGAGCCGCTTTCGGCCTGTGGCTACGACCTCGAAGACATCGAGGTGTCGCAGGCAGGCCGCAGAAGCCTGGTGCGCGTACTCGTCGACACCGACGGCGGAGTCACCCTTGACGCCGTCGCTGAGGCGACCCGGCTCGTCAGTGACCTGCTCGACGGACACGAGGTCCTCGATGAGCAGCCGTACACGCTCGAGGTCACATCGCCAGGCATCGACCGTCCGTTGACTGCCGAGCGCCATTGGCGCCGCAACATCGGGCGGCTCGTGAAGGTCAAGCTCATTGCTGGCGATGAGTTCACCGGACGCATCACGACGGCGACCGCGGACTCCGCGTCCGTCGAGACCGCCGAGGGCGAACAACACGTCACATACGCGGGCGTCACCTCGGCGCGGGTGGAGATCGAGTTCAACCGGCCCCGGTCAGCTGCGAAGGAGTGACGTCAGGTGGACATCGACATGGCTGTACTGCGTTCACTCGTCAACGAGAAGGAGATCTCGTTCGACGTCCTCGTCGACGCGATCGAGCAGGCGCTCCTCGTGGCCTACCACCGGACGCCGGGTGCTCGAGACGACGCCCACGTAGCGCTGGATCGCAGGACTGGACACGTGACCGTGCTGGCCCACGAGCGGGACGAGTCAGGTGAGCAGACCAGCGAGTTCGACGACACGCCCGAGGGCTTTGGCCGGATCGCCGCGACCACGGCGAAGCAGGTCATCCTCCAGCGTTTGCGCGACGCGGAGGACGACGCCAGGTTCGGCGAGTTCGCGGGCAAGGAAGGTGATGTCGTGTCCGGAGTCGTCCAACAGGGCCGCGACCCCGCCATGGTGTTCGTCGACCTCGGCAAGATCGAGGCGATCCTCCCGGCGGCCGAGCGTGTCCCCGGGGAGCGGTACGACCACGGACAGCGAATCCGGTGCCTGGTGGTGACCGTGCGCAAGGGACCCAAGGGGCCGCAGGTCATGGTGTCGCGCTCTCATCCCAACCTCGTCAAGAAGCTCTTCGCGCTCGAGGTGCCTGAGATCGCCGACGGCACCGTCGTGATCGCGGGCATCGCCCGCGAGGCTGGACACCGCACGAAGCTCGCGGTGCGTACGTCGGTGGCGGGCATCAACCCGAAGGGTGCATGCATCGGACCGATGGGGCAGCGCGTCCGCAACGTCATGTCCGAGCTCCATGGCGAGAAGATCGACATCGTCGACTGGTCCGAGGATCCCGCCGAGATGATCGCGCATGCGTTGTCCCCGGCCCAGGTCTCACACGTGGAGATCGTCGACGAGGCAACTCGGTCGGCTCGGGTTGTCGTGCCGGACTACCAGCTCTCCCTCGCCATCGGCAAGGAGGGCCAGAACGCTCGCCTCGCCGCCCGGATGACCGGCTGGCGCATCGACATCCGGTCCGACGAAGCGCCTGAGCCCACCGGGGCAGACACACCCGCGACGCCGCCTGCCTCGGTGGCAGCCGCCGCACCAACACAACCGGGCCGCTGAAAGCGGGGAGTGTGCATCTGATCCCGCGCGGTTTGGAGCACCCTTGCGGTTTCGGTGCGCGATCTCTGCAAGCGCGTTCCAACACCGTGCCCCAGCAGCCCGCCGCCGACTGAAGTCGAGGCGTGCCGACCGCAAGGGCGCCTCGTCCCACGTCCGGGTTCGCGAGGAGTGCTCGCCAACCGGTAGACTGTGGCTGGTGAGTCGCGTGCCCCCTGTCCGCACGTGTGTGGGTTGCCGGGAGCGCGCGACGAAATCTGACCTGCTGCGCGTCGTCGCGGTGGTCGACGGGTCATCCTCGACCGTCGTACCCGATGAGCGTGGCAGCACATCAGGCAGAGGTGCACACCTGCATCCCACGTCTGCGTGCCTCGACCTCGCCGAGCGTCGGCGCGCGTTTCCCCGGGCCTTGCGGTTCGAGGGGCCGCTCGACGTCAGCGCCGTACGGCGGTGGATCGAGACACACCACCCGACCTCACCCGAGCCTCGGGTGCGGCCCACCACGGCCGATTGACCGACAAAGAGAGTGGAGCAGCTGCTCATGACATCTCGATGAGAATCATGCGATGAGCACGCCCGACAACTAACGGTCCGCCCTTCTCGGGTTCGGACCGCCCGAGAAGGAGAATTGTGGCTAAAGCCAGAGTCCACGAGCTCGCGAAAGAGTTCGGAGTGCCGAGCAAGGACGTCCTTGCCGCGCTGAAAGACATGGGGGAGTTCGTCAAGTCGGCATCCTCGACCGTGGAGCCCCCTGTCGTCGCCCGCCTCACCAAGGAGCGCGGTGACGAGTGGAAGGCGGAAGTGGCCACCAAGGCCGCCAAGAAGGCGGCGAAGACGGCCCCCGCGAAGCAGGCCACCCCGGTCGAGGAGACTCCCGCGTCGCCGGTTGCTGAGTCCGCCCCGACAGTCCCCATCGACCCTCCGACGACCGCTCCACGGTCAGTGCCGCCCTCCGTCGAGGCGCCGCCGAGCCGGCTCGAGGGCGAGGCCCCTCCGGCTCCAGAACACATGCAGGCTCCCCAGGAGCCTGTAGCGCCAGCCGCCTCGCCAGCAGCGGCATCAGCGGCGCCGGCGCGCCCCGCCGCCCCGAAGCCAGGGGCACCGCGTCCGGGCAACAACCCCTTCTCATCCACCCAGGGGATGCAGCGGCCTCGCCGCCCGGGTGCTGCTGCCCCTGCTGCTCCCCCCGGCCCCGGTCAGATGCCTCCACGCCCGCCGGCCGCCCGGGGTGAGCGGCCAGAGCGTGGCGACACGCGCCCAGGCGGCGTACCGGGTGCCCCGCGTCCCAACCCCGCCATGATGCCCAAGCAGACCGAGCGCGGTCTGGCGCCCACGGGACGCGGTGGACGCCCGGGTCCGGGTGGTCCAGGTGGTCCAGGTGGTCCAGGTGGCCGCGGCGCCCCGCGCGGCGGCACCGGCGCCCCGGCGCGTGGTGGCCGCAGCGGTGGCGGGTACGGCGGTTCAAGTGGCACCCCGACCGGTATGCCGGCTGCCAGCGGCGCCCGTCCCGGTGGCCGCAACCAGCGCGGGCAGACTCAGGGCGCCTTCGGCCGTCCTGGCGGCCCGTCGAGGCGCGGCCGCAAGTCGAAGCGCGCTCGTCGCCAAGAGTATGAGCAGATGCAGGCACCCGCCGTCGGCGGAGTGCGTGTCCGCAAGGGGGACGGAGAGACCGTGCGGCTCTCGCGGGGCGCCTCGCTGACGGACTTCGCCGACAAGGTCGGAGTCGACGCTGCGTCGCTGGTGCAGGTGCTGTTCGCTCTCGGCGAGATGGTGACAGCGACACAGTCCGTCAACGCCCAGACGCTGGACATCCTCGGCGAGGAGCTCAACTACAACATCGAGGTCGTGTCGCCCGAGGACGAGGACAAGGAGCTGCTCGACTCGTTCAACATCGAGTTCGGCGAGGACGAAGGCGGCGAGGAAGCACTGACCGCGAGGCCCCCCGTCGTCACGGTGATGGGTCACGTCGACCACGGCAAGACCAAGCTGCTCGACGCCATCCGCGACGCCAACGTGGTCTCCAAGGAGGCCGGCGGCATCACCCAGCACATCGGCGCCTACCAGGTGGCTACCGAGGTGGACGGCAACGAGCGCCGGCTCACGTTCATCGACACCCCCGGTCACGAGGCCTTCACCGCCATGCGGATGCGCGGCGCGCAGGCCACCGACATCGCGATCCTCGTCGTCGCAGCCGACGACGGCGTGATGCCGCAGACCATCGAGGCGCTCAACCATGCCAAGGCGGCCAACGTGCCGATCGTCGTGGCGGTCAACAAGATCGACAAGCCCGAGGCCGACCCGACCAAGGTCCGCGGTCAGCTGACCGAGTACGGCCTCGTGCCTGAGGAGTACGGCGGCGACACCATGTTCGTCGACGTCTCCGCCAAGTCCATGCTCAACATCGGCGGACTGCTCGAGTCCCTCGTGCTGACCGCTGACGCGTCGCTCGACCTGCGTGCGAACCCCGACCAAGATGCGCAGGGTCTCGTCATCGAGGCCCACCTCGACCGCGGGCGAGGCCCGGTCGCGACGGTGCTGGTGCAGCGTGGCACGCTCAGCGTCGGTGACTCGGTCGTCGCCGGTCCGGCGTACGGCCGGGTGCGCGCGATGCTCGACGAGCACGGCGAGTCGGTGGACAAGGCTGATCCGAGCCGTCCGGTGATGGTTCTCGGTCTCACGGCTGTGCCGGGTGCGGGCGACAACTTCATCGTTGTCTCCGACGACCGGGTGGCGCGCCAGATCGCCGAGAGGCGTGACGCCCGGGAGCGGGCGGCGATGTTGGCCAAGAGCACCGGTCGTCGTACCCTCGAGGACTTCATGTCCAGCATGGAGAAGGGCGAGAGCGAGGAGCTGCTCCTCATCCTCAAGGGCGACGTGTCCGGCTCGGTCGAAGCCCTCGAGGACGCGTTGGCGAAGATCGATGTCGGAGCCGACGTCAACCTGCGCGTCATCGACAGGGGCGTCGGTGCGATCACCGAGACGAACGTGATGCTCGCCGCAGCCTCGGACGCCGTCATCATCGGTTTCAACGTGCGGCCACAGGGCAAGGCCACGGAGGTCGCCGACCGCGAAGGCGTCGACATCCGCTACTACTCCGTGATCTACCAGGCGATCGATGAGATCGAGGCGGCCCTCGAGGGGATGCTCAAGCCCGAGTTCGAGGAGTCGCAGCTCGGCACCGCACAGGTGCGTGCGGTGTTCCGCTCGTCGAAGATCGGCAACATCGCCGGCTGCATGGTCACGTCGGGCACCATCCGGCGCAACGCCAAGGCCCGGTTGCTGCGTGACGGCTCGGTCGTCGCCGACAACCTCGACGTCTCGTCGCTCAAGCGTGAGAAGGACGACGCGACCGAGGTGCGAGAAGGCTTCGAGTGCGGTCTGACGCTCGGGAGCTACAACAACATCTTGGTCGACGACGTGATCGAGACGTTCGAGATGCGAGAGGTTCCACGGAGCTAGACAGGGCTAGACACGTCCTGTCACATCCCAGAGGATGCGGTGAGCGCTCAGCGTTTCGCTCACCGCATCCAACCGGGCGAACCACGTCAAGGTCGATGGTCTCGAGAAGGAGCCAGCCATGAGTTCTGGTCGTGTCCGCAAGATCGCCGACCGCATCCATGTGATCGTCGCGGAGATGCTGGAGCGGCGCATCAAGGATGTCCGGCTCGGCTTCGTCACGGTCACGGATGTCCGAGTCACCGGTGACAGCCAGCACGCCTCGGTCTTCTACACGGTCCTCGGCGACGACGAGGAGCGCACAGCGTCAGCGGCCGCGTTGGAGAGCGCGAAGGGCCTGATCCGGTCCGAGGTCGGTCGCGAGCTCGGTCTCCGCCACACACCGACACTCGAGTTCATCCTCGATGCGCTGCCCGAGTCAGCCGCCTACATCGAGGACCTGCTGAGCAAGGCACGTGACAGTGACGCCGCCGTCGCGGCCGCTGCCGCCGCGGCGACGTACGCCGGGGATCCCGACCCCTACAAGCACCCCGACGAGGACGCGGAAGCCATCGAGGATGCTGACCAGCTCGACCCCACCGATGCCTCCAGTGATGCCGCCACCGATGGCCGCGCCTGACGGCCTCCTGATCGTCGACAAGCCGCAGGGGTGGACGTCGCACGACGTGGTGGCATGGACCCGGCGGCTCGCTAGGACGCGCAGGGTCGGCCACGCCGGGACCCTTGACCCGATGGCGACGGGGGTGCTTGTGCTCGGCATCGGCCGCGCGACCCGCTTGCTCGGATATCTGGCCCGAACCGACAAGGGGTACGACGCCACGATCCGGCTGGGCCAGGCGACCGTCACCGACGACGCCGAGGGGGACCTCCTCGCGAGTCGTGACCCCAGCGGGGTGACGCAGGCAGCGGTCATCGCGGCGACGTCCGAGTTGAAGGGTCGCCTGCAGCAGGTGCCGTCGGCGGTGTCTGCCATCAAGGTGAAGGGCGAGCGGGCCTATACGCGCGTCCGCGCGGGCGAGGACGTCACGCTGCCGGCACGCCCCGTCACGGTGTCGGACTTCGCTGTGAGAGAGCTCCGCTTTGGTCAAGGGACGGTTGACCTCGACGTCCACGTCGAGTGCTCGACCGGCACCTATGTGCGGGCGCTGGCCCGGGACCTGGGTGCCGCACTCGGCGTCGGCGGACACCTGACGGCACTGCGGCGCACCCGCGTCGGAGGGTTTGACGTCCGCGAGGCCCACTCCCCGGACGGTTTGGCGCAGCTGCCTTCGGAGCTGCTTCCCGTCATCTCCTTGGACGTGGTCGCACGGCACCAGTTCACTTGGTGCGTCGTTGCCGAGGAGGACGTCGCCGGCGTACGCAACGGTCGGTCGCTGAACCAACGGCTGCCGGCAGCCGACGAGCCGTCGGTCGAACCAGCTGAGTCGGCTCATCCGCATGAGGCGGTCAGGGGGCCGGACGTGTTCGCGTCGGATGCGCCGGTTGAGCTGGCCGACCCGGCCGAGGCTGCGGAGGGGGGCGAGCCGGTTGCATCGGTCGGGGCTGCGGCGGGGGTGGGGTCAGGACCGGTGGCGGTCTTCTCGCCAGCTGGCGAGTTCCTCGCACTCTACGAGCAGCGCGGGCGAGTGGCGAAGGCGGTCGCCGTCTTCGCCCCCGCCACCTGACGCTGTCCCCGACGTGATTCGTCCGTGTGGTTGAGGCGGGAGGTCGGCGCAGCTGGTCGGACGAATCGGTGTCGCCGTCTCCGACGTGATTCGTCCGGGTGGTTGAGGCGGGAGGTCGGCGCAGCTGGTCGGACGAATCGCGGGAGGCGTTGCCTCCGTGGGAGAGTGTGCCTGGCAAGCAGCATCCTCGAGGCAGAGAGGACCCCGGCCCGGTGCAGGTGTGGCACGACGTGGCAGAGATCGCTCCGGCGGTGGACTCGACAGTCGTCACGATCGGGAACTTCGACGGCGTCCACCTCGGTCATCGGCATGTGATCCAGCGGTCGCACGAGTTGGCAGCGGATCTCGGCGGCATCCCCGTCGTCGTCGTCACGTTCGAACCGCACCCGTTGAGCGTCATCGTCCCCGCCAAGGCACCGCAGAGCCTGACCTCGCTCGACCGCAGGCTCGAGCTACTCGACGGTGCCGGGGTCGACGCTGTCCTCGTGGTCCCCTTCACGGCTGACTTCGCCCGGATGCCGGCCGAGGACTTCGTCACCGACCTCGTCCTCGGGCGGCTCCGCGCAGCAGGCGTGGTGGTCGGGGAGAACTTCCACTTCGGCCATCGCGCGCTCGGCAACGTCGAGCTGCTCAGGACGCTCTGCGCCGACCGGGACGTCACCGTGGTCAGCCTGCCGGTCGACAGCTCGGGCGGCGCCGACAGTCAGGCGTGGTCATCGTCGTACGTGCGGTCTCGGCTCGCGGTGGGAGACGCCGCTGCGGCTGCTCGCGCACTCGGGCGACCGTATGCCGTGAGAGGGGAAGTCGTGCGAGGCGACCAGCGCGGGCGCGAGCTCGGCTACCCGACCGCCAACGTGCCGGTGGCGACGAGCCGCACGGCGGTGCCGGCAGACGGGGTGTATGCCGGTTGGCTGCGGCGCCTGGACGAGACCGATGCGCCGTACCTCCCCGCCGCGATCTCGGTCGGTACCAACCCCACGTTCGACGGCACCGACCGCCGCGTCGAGGCCTACGTCCTCGACCGCACCGACCTCGAGCTCTACGACGTCCTCGTCGAGATCGCGTTCGCCGACAGCCTGCGTGGACAGGTCAAGTTCGACTCCGTCGACGCTCTCGTCGAGCAGATGAAGGACGACGTGGACCGCGCCCGTGATCTGCTCACGCACCCGCCTTCTGGTGCACCAGCAGGGGGATGAACCGCGAGCCGGGCGCGCAGCACCTCGCCGCAGCTGCAAACGACGGCAGCACGGACTCGTTCGAGGAACCGCGACCGGATCGGCCATCAGCCTTGACTTGCAGCCTGGTCGAGGTTGCAGGCTGGGTACCGCCCCGCTCTCACCGCCACAGAAGATCCACCGAAAGGATGGCCGGTGACGTTCACGACCATGCGTACGGCGCCGATGGGCGCCACCGGCCTGACCGTGCCGGTGCAGGGCCTCGGGTGCATGCGGATGCGCGACTCCGACGATCCCACCCGTGGGTCGGACGCGTTCGCAGTGATCAACCGGGCGCTGGACCTCGGTGTGACGCTCCTCGACACGGCAGACATGTACGGCAGCGGGGCCAACGAGGAGCTCGTCGGACTGGCACTGCGACACCGACGCGACGAGGCGATCCTCTGCACGAAGTTCGGTGTCGTGTGGGGCTCCGACGGCACCTGGTCGACGCGGACGGATGCGGCGTACGCGCGCGCCGCCCGCGACGCGAGCGTCCATCGCCTCGGCACCGACGTCATCGACCTCTACTACCTGCATCACCGCGACGACGAGGTGCCCATCGAGGAGACTGTTGGCGCGATGGCGGAGCTGGTTGCGGCAGGCAAGGTGCGCCACCTCGGGTTGTCGAATGTGACCGTTGACGACGTGCGCGCTGCCCAGGCGGTCCATCCGATCGCGGCGCTGCAGTCCGAGTGGTCGATCGTCAACCGTGATGTCGAGGCGATCCTCCCGGTGTGCGTCGAGCTCGGTGTGGGAGTCGTGCCGTACTGCCCGCAGGGAGCCGGTCGCCTCGCCAGGGCAGACGAGCGGACGTCGTCGAAACCCGGCGCCGCCGACCCCGACTACGTCACCGTGCTGCGACAGGTGGCGCACGGCCACAGCGTGAGGCCCGGTCAGGTCGCCTTGGCCTGGGTGCAGCAGCGAGCCGACGTCTGGGGACTCCCGGTCACGCCGATCCCCGGCACCACGCGTGTCGACCACCTCGAGGAGAACGTCGCCGCCCTCGACGTCATACTCACCGCGGAGGATCTCGCCCGAATCGATGCGCTGGCCTAGCTCCGACGGCGGCGAGTCACCGTAACGACTGGAAGGGTCACTCGGATAGCAGTGGGCGGCGTCCGCGGGCTAGCGTGGAGGACATGCTCGTCGCTTTCAGCATCAGCCCCGCCAACGGAGACGACGCCGGTGGCGTCAGCGAGGCGGTCGCAGCCGCTGTCCGCGTTGTCCGGGAGTCCGGTCTCCCATCGGAGACCAACGCGATGTTCACCAACGTCGAGGGGGAGTGGGATGAGGTGATGGCGGTGGTCAAGCGGGCTGTCGACGTGGTCGCCGCCAGCTCTCCCCGTGTCGGCCTGGTGCTCAAGGCCGACATCCGGCCCGGCCGCACCGACCAGCTCACAGCCAAGGTCGCGAGCATCGAGGAACGGCTGGCCGAGCCGCCGTGAGGGTGACGTCGACCGCACCCGCTGGGGCCGGACCGGCTTTCGGGTGACGGCCTTCGGCGTGCTCGAACCGGCACGACTGGGTAGTGTCCCAGAGGTCAGACTCTGCGTGGCCCCGAGCGGTTGAGAACCGGATCGTGGCGCGACGGCCCGGGCTGGGCGTCTGCTCTCTAGGATGACGCGGTGACGGTCCCCGGAACCACCCGCCTCAGCGTGCCGGCGCCCCGCCAGTCCGTGGCTCAGGTGCAGGCATGACAGGCGAGGAGCGCAGGGCAATGATCGCCGAGGCCGAGCGCTGGTTCGAGCAGCACGGCCTGCCCTACTTCGTGGCGGGTAACGAGCGACGCGTGCTGGCCACCCTGCGACGTACGCGGCTTGCTCCGGTCATCGTGGTCGGGCTGGTCGTCGGGGTCGCGGCCGGTGTGGGCACCGGTCTGCTCACGACTGACCTGTCGACGGGCGTGCTCGTCGGGGCAGTCGCGGTCGCGGGGCTCGTGTTCGTCTACGCGCTCGTCTCGTTGCACCTGCAGCCGATTGTGCGCTGGGCCGTGCGGCAGACATTCGGCAGCCTCGGCTGGCTGTTCCCGCTCATCACCCGGGCGCTGCCGCTGCTGCTGCTCTTCATGACGTTCCTGTTCATCAACACCGAGGTCTGGCAGGTGAGCAGCGCGCTCGACCGCGGGTTGCTCTGGCTGAGCGTCCTCCTGTTCGCGACGGTGGCCGTCGCCTTCCTGCTGGTGCGTCTGCCCGAGGAGGTGCGACGCGTCAGCGACGAGGCGGACGACGACGGCCTCGTACGGATCTGCCGAGGGACGCCCGTCGAAGCCGCGTCGTCGGAGGTGACGGAGAAGGCTGCGGTGACGTTGTCGCCCTTGCAGCGGGCCAACCTGGTGCTGGTGCTGCTGTTCTCGCAGGCCCTTCAGGTCCTGTTGTTGGCGGTCTCGGTGTTCTGCTTCTTCCTCGTCTTCGGCAAGGTCGCGATCAGCGACTCGGTGATCCAGTCCTGGGTCGGCAACCCGCCGAAGCCGCTGCCCTCGCTGGACTGGCTGCCGATCAGCAACGAGCTCTTCCAGGTCTCGGTCTTCCTCGCGGCGTTCTCCGGGCTCTACTTCACCGTGTACGCCGTGACCGACGAGAACTATCGCAGCCAGTTCTTCACCTCGATCTCTGAGGAGCTCGAGCGTGCCGTCGGCGTCCAGACGGTCTACCGGGCACTCATCGGCGCAGCCGCGTGATCCCTGGATGCACCGGTCTCGAGAACGGGTCCGTTCGTGGCAAGATCCGAGCTGTGCGTGCGCGAGATCTCGACATCGTCGTCGGAACCGGACAGCCAGGTCGTACCAACTCGATCACGGACGTCGGTGGGGTCAGCGTCGGTCACTGCACCCTTGTCGCAGGCGAAGGTCAGCTGATCCGTGGTGCCGGCCCGGTGCGCACCGGAGTCACTGTCGTCTTGCCGTCGGCAGAT
>Ga0136637_1000040_pt1 | contig 17652 bp, 15 predicted proteins | sample AntDrymUQ8572106_2_FD_105497 | JGI IMG/M metagenome (GOLD analysis project Ga0136637, IMG submission 105497) | Polar desert sand microbial communities from Dry Valleys, Antarctica - metaG UQ857 (21.06) | ecosystem: Environmental > Terrestrial > Soil > Desert | place: Antarctica: Dry Valley... | reverse complement strand
AGGACGTCGAGGTGCGCGTCGTGCGCCGCCGAGTCGGCATGGTGCGGGTTGCGCAGGTCGTGGACCGTGTAGACGAGCGGCTTGCCGCAGGACCGCAGGGCGTCCAGCCAGTCCTGGAGCTGCTCGCCGGTCCTGGCGTCGAAGCCGAAGTGCACGTGGCAGACGTCGAACTCATCGGCGTGCTCGCGCACCCAATCGGCCTCGAGGCTCGGCGGCGGCCACCACTGGGCTGCGTCGGCGCGACCGGGGACCTCCGGGTCCGGCAGTCGCACGACGCCGTCGACGTCCGGGTGGGACAGGTGGTCGACGTACACGTGACCGAACGGCACCGACAGCACACGGATCAGCATTCGGGTCCCTCCCCACAGCTCCGACACCGGGCGGATTCAATCGGTGGGCGCAACACCGGCTTGTTGCGACAACAGTAGGTGCTCGTTGTGCGCGACCGCCTGGCGACCGCCGGACCGAGCTTCCGCGAGTTCGTCATGACGCCGGTGCTCCAAGGGCGCGCCGACGACACGTTCGTCGACGCCGTCTGCGAGCCGCCCCAGACCTTCACGTACGGCGGCGTGCTCGCGCACGTGCTGACGTTCTCAGCGGTACGCCGCACGCTGGCGATCGGCGCGCTCGACTCCGCGGGTATCACTGACCTCGGCTCGGCGACCCGATGCACTTCGTCGCCGGCGCCGGCGCCGGCGACGACGCCGACACGATCACCCGGACACCGGCGTGAGCGGTCCCGATTGACCGCTTACCTTGGACCTGACGGCATCGAGCTGCGGGAGGATCCGTGACAGCAAACCACCACTATCACTCTCACCTTGCCTGGACCGGGACGACCGGGGCGGGAGTGACCCGGTACGACCGAGAGCACCGGCTCGTCACGCCTCCCGCGCGGGCAGAGTTCGCTCTCAGCGCGGACCCTGCATTTCGTGGTGATCCGGACCTCGTCAACCCCGAGCAACTGCTGCTCGCGGCCGCCAGCTCCTGCCAACTCTTGTCCTTCCTCGCCGTCGCCGCGTGCGCGGGGATCGACGTGAGGCGCTACGAGGACGACGCCGAAGCATCGATGTCCGAGGCCGAGCAACCCGTACGCATCGGGCGTATCGTGCTGCGCCCCCACATCGTGGTGTCAGGGCCCGCCGAGGTCGATGAAGTACGAGCGGCGGTCCAGCAGGCGCACGAGACGTGCTACATCGCCAACACCCTCAACGCCGAGATGGTGCTCGAACCGACGATCGAGAGGGTGCCGTGATGCAGGACGTCGCCCTAGGTGTGATGCCCAGCCAGGTTGTCCAACCTGTTGATGGGTGAGCACTTGCCGATGGCCGAGTGGGGCCGGTGGTGGTTGTACTCGTGTACCCATGCTGGCAGAGCGGCCAGTCGGGCGGATTCGGAGTTGTAGAACTTCTTGAAGGCCCAGCCTTCGGCGAGCGTGCGGTGGAAGCGCTCGATCTTGCCGTTGGTTTGCGGCCGGTAGGGCCTGGTCTTCTTCACCGTGATGTTGAGCTCGGCGCAGGTCTGGTGCCAGAGGTGGGACTTGTAGGCCGAGCCGTTGTCGGAGAGCACGCGGCGGACGGTGACGCCGCGGTCGGCGAACCAGGCGACTGCGTTGCGCAAGACCCCGCTGGCGGTCTCCTTGGTCTCGTCGTCGTGGGCCTCGACGTAGACCACCCGGGAGTGGTCATCGATCACGGTGTGCAGGTAGCAGGTCCCGATGACCGGGTCACGGTGCCTGCTGCGCGGAGCTCCGGTCCTGGCCATCGTTGCTGACCTGTTCCGCTCACCTTGCTGCCGGCCGACATAGCGCCAGCCACCGCCATCGGGGACCTTGCCGAGCTTCTTCACATCGACGTGGATCAGATCGCCAGGCCGCTCGTGCTCGTAACGGCGGATCGGCTCCCCAGTTGCCCGATCGAGGTGGGGCAGCCGATTGAGTCGGCACCGGACCAGGACCGCGTGCACCGTCGAGGACGCCATGCCAAGCCGATCGCCGATCTCAACCGGTCCCAATCGACGCTTCCAGCGCAGGTGCACGATCTTACGGACCATCGGCTGGGGCGTGCGATTGGGTTGCCGGTGCGGCCGAGAGGAGCGGTCGTCCATTCCCTCCGGGCCTTCATCGCGATATCGGGCAGCCCACTTGGCCGCGGTCTTCCACGACACGTCGTAGCGCTCGGCGGCCCGGGCCGGCGGCCAGCCGTGATCAACGATCAGGCGCGCCAGCCGGAGCCGGGCACGAGGGGTCAGGGCAGCGTTGGCATGGGTAGCGTGAGACATGAAGACCTCCTGGTCGTGGAGCGGTTCCTAGGTAGCTCCACTCCACATCGGGAGGTCTTCACCCGTCTACGGCCTCAGATCGTCTCGTCGCACGATCTCGACCAACGTCTCTGGGCATCACACCTAGGGCGATCGGCACCTCGGCGTAGGTTGTCCGCATGATCGCCAGGCGCTGGTGCGAAGCGGCGTACTCCTCGCGGTTGCGCTCGGCGTTGGCGAAGGGTCCGTTGCCGCGACACGTCGGGCTGATCATGGACGGCAACCGTCGATGGGCGCGCCAGGCGGGGTTCGTCGACGCCAGTGTGGGTCACCGGCACGGGGCCAATCACCTCGAGACGGTCCTCGGCTGGTGCGACCACGTCGACATCGCCCACGTGACGGCCGGTCTACGTCGCGTCCGCGGACAACCTGCGCAAGCGACCCGGGGCCGAGGTGTCGGCACTGCTCGGTCTGATCGAGCAGATCCTGCCCAAGGCGGTGAATGCGCCGACCAGCCCGTGGGCGTTACGCACGGTCGGCGCGCTGGATCTGTTGCCGGCGGCGACGGCCGCGGCGCTCAAGGAATGCGTCGAGCTCACCCGTGGCCGCCCGAGGCAGGTGAGGCTCGGGATCGGGTACGACCCGCATGAGGAGATCACAGAGGCGTTCCGCGCGCTGCTGAACGAGCGGGACGAGGAAGGGAGGAGCATTGCCGACGTTGCCGGTGCACTGACCGTCGAGGACGTCGGAAGCCACCTCACGACGAGCCACGACCCAGACATCGACCTCATCATCCGCACCAGCGGCGAGCAGCGGGTCTCGGGGTTCTTCCCCTGGCAGAGCACTCGCGCGGACCTCCATGTCTGCGATGTGTACTGGCCGGCGTTCCGCGAGATCGACTTCCTGCGCGCGTTACGTACGTACGCTGCCCGCCGTTCGGCAGCTGGGCGATGATCGGCGACATGACCACGCCAGCAGGACACGACCACCACTCCGATCAGTGGGACAAGCAGCTGGCCAGCCTGGAGCGGGACGGGCGCGTGTCGTCGCCATGGGTCTCGCAGGCAGTTCAGTGGCTCATCGACGAAATGGCGCGCCCCCCGATCGAGCACGTCGTCGACGTCGGCGCGGGACCGGGATTCGCGGCTTGCGCATTCGCCGAGGCGCTCCCGTCCGCGCGGGTGACCGCGCTGGACCCGACCGCGTCATTCCTCGAGCGGACGCGCGAACGCGCCCGCGAGCGCGGTGTCGCGGATCGCTTGAGCACTCACGAGGGGGACATCGACTCCTCGCTCAGCGCACTGGCGAGCGCCGATCTGGTGTGGTCCAGTCATGTCGTCCACCACACCGCCGACCCGGTCGACGCACTACGCAAGCTCGGGTCCCTGCTCACCGCCGACGGCCGGCTGGCCATCGCCGAAGGGGGACTTCCGATGCGAGTCCTGCCCGGCGACTACGGTCTCGGTGCTCCGGGCTTCCCGGCTCGGCTGGACGCGACCCTGGATGAGTACGCCGTCCGTGAGTGGGGTCTGCCCGAGGCGGCGACCGGTGGCGCCAAGGACTGGCCGGTGATGTTCGGCGACGCCGGACTCGTCCCTGTGCAGAGCCGCACGTTCCTTCTCGACCGACCGGCGCCGCTGCACGACACGGTTCGTGCGTACGTCGTCGCGCAGTTCGCGAAGGTACGCGAACAGGTGGGGGACCGGCTTGACCGGGCCGATGCCAGGGCGCTCGACCGTCTGCTGGACGCGTCAGACCAGGTCAGTCTCATCCGCCGACCTGACCTCTTCGTACTCTCTGCCTCGACGGTTCACATTGCTGCGCACGGTTCGGCGACAACTGCCGCCGAGCGCTGAGTGACAGAACCTGCCGATGAAAGGATGGTTGGGGTGAGGACTACGCTGGACGGGTCATGACCCCAGCACCGCGCGTCTACCTCGACCATGCGGCCACCACGCCGATGGTCCCCGCGGCCATCGCGGCAATGAGCGAGCACCTGGCCTACGGCGGCAACGCATCGTCGCTGCACGCCTCGGGGCGCCAGGCGCGCCGTACGGTGGAGGAGTCCAGGGAGCTCATCGCCGAGCGGCTCGGCGCTCGCCCGGGCGAGGTCGTCTTCGTCTCTGGAGGCACCGAGGCCGACAACCTCGCCACCAAGGGCTTGTTCTACGCCCGCCGCGACGCCGACCCCGGCCGGCTGCGCGTGCTGTCCAGCACAGTTGAGCACCACGCCGTCCTCGACCCCCTGCTCTGGTTGGACAAGCATGCCGGTGCCGAGCTCGATCTCGTCGGCGTCGATGCCAGCGGACGACTGGTCACCGACGAGCTTCGCGCCGCCATCGAGCGTGACCCCTCGAACATTGCCCTCATCAGCTGCATGTGGGCCAACAACGAGGTGGGCACCGTCCAGCCGGTCGAGGAGGTCGTACGCCTGGCCCGCGCGCACGCGATCCCGGTGCACAGTGACGCCGTCCAGGCGGTAGGGCGCCTGCCCGTCGACTTCGCTGCCAGCGGACTCGATGCGATGACCGTCACAGCCCACAAGCTCGGAGGCCCGGTCGGCGTCGGTGCGCTGGTGATGCGCCGTGACCTCGAGGCGACGCCACTTCTGCACGGCGGCGGCCAGGAGCGCGACCTGCGCTCCGGAACCCTCAACACTCCCGGCATCGCCGCCTTCGCGACAGCGGTCGACCTCGCGGTGTCCGGCCAGGTCGAGGAGGCCGAGCGGCTGGAGCTGTTGCGCGCCCGGCTCGTCGACGGCGTTCGCTCCCTGGTGAGTGACGTCCTGGTGAACGGCGACCCCGCCGCCGGTCCGGCGCACCGTCTCCCCGGGGTCGCGCACTTCACCTTCCCTGGCTGCGAGGGCGACTCGCTGCTGATGCTGCTCGACGCCCACGGGATCGAGTGCTCGACCGGATCAGCCTGTTCGGCCGGAGTACCCCAGGCCAGCCACGTGCTGCTCGCCATGGGCCACGACGACATGGCCGCGCGCGGTTCGCTGCGCTTCAGCCTCGGACACGACTCGACCGCCGCTGACGTCGACGCGCTGCTCGCCGTCCTGCCCGCCGTCCACGAACGCGCCCAGGCCGCCAACATGGCCGGCACCAGGGGGCACTGACCGTGCGTGTGCTCGCCGCGATGTCCGGTGGGGTCGACTCCGCCGTGGCTGCCGCCCGCGCCGTCGACGCCGGTCACGATGTGACCGGCGTCCACCTCGCGCTCTCGCGCAATCCCCGGTCGTACCGCAGCGGTGCCCGGGGCTGTTGCTCGATCGAGGACGCCAACGACGCCCGGAGAGCGGCCGACGTGATCGGCATCGCCTTCTACGTCTGGGACATGAGCGAGGAGTTCCACGCCGAGGTCGTCGAGGACTTCATCGCCGAGTACACCGCGGGCCGTACCCCCAACCCGTGCCTGCGCTGCAACGAGAAGATCAAGTTCGCAGCCGTCCTCGACCGCGCTATCGCGCTCGGTTTCGGCGCCGTGGTCACCGGCCACTACGCCCAGCTGCGCACCGAGGCAGACGGCGCGGTCGAGATGCACCGAGCCGTCGACCACGGCAAGGACCAGTCGTACGTCCTGGGCGTGCTGACGAAGGACCAGCTCAGGCACTCGATGTTCCCGCTCGGGGACACCACCAAGGACGTCGTACGCGCCGAGGCCGAGCGCCGCGACCTGGCGGTGGCACGCAAGCCCGACAGCCACGACATCTGTTTCATCGCCGACGGCGACACCCCCGGCTGGTTGCACGACAGACTCGGGTCCAAGCCCGGGACGATCGTCGACGAGTCCGGCACCCCGCTGCGTGAGCACGACGGCGCATTCGCCTTCACCATCGGCCAACGGCGGGGGCTGCACCTGGGCACGCCGGCAGCCGACGGCAAGCCACGCTTCGTCCTCGACATCGAACCCGTCAGCGGCACCGTGACTGTCGGACGGCACGACCGGCTGGCCATCGACCACATCGAGGGCATCAAGGCGGTGTGGTGCGGTCCACTGCCCACCGAGCCGCTCGCGTGCACGGTGCAGCTGCGCGCCCACGGCGAGGCGTACCCCGCTACCGCCTTCGTCCACGACGACCGGGTCAGCATCGACCTGCACGAGTCCGCACATGGAGTCGCCCCAGGGCAGGCGGCGGTCATGTACGCCGGCACCCGCGTGGTCGGGAGTGCCACCATCGCCCTCACCAGCCGGCGGCTTGCCGACCAGCCCGCTCCGTGATCGCGACCGCAGTCGGGTCGATGCCGGGCGAGGACTTCGCGGCAGCCATGCGAACGGTCGCGCAGGCACTGCCCGACTTCGTCCACCTGCCTGAGCTCCCTGCCCGCGGCGCGCACGCCGGCTTGGTCGGCCGTGGTGTGGGACTGCTGGCCAGCATCGGCGCCGACCTGCAGCCGGCCGGATGGCGGCTGACCGACGCGCCAGGTGCCGACCAGCGCCGCGCCCGTTCGCTGCTCGCGCAGGACCTGGACGGCTTGGAGGAAGCACTGCAGGGGTACGCCGGTCGGCTCAAGGTCCAGGTGCCCGGGCCGTGGACCCTTGCCGCCACGATGGAACGACCTCGCGGTGACCGGGTCCTGGCCGACCACGGCGCCCGCCGTGACCTCGCCCAGTCGCTCACCGAGGGAGTTCGCGACCACATCGCCGACGTACGCCGGCGGGTCCCGGCCGCACCCCTGACCGTGCAGGTCGACGAGCCCGCACTCCCGGCGGTGCTAGCGGGCGCCGTACCGACCGCGAGCGGCTGGTCGCGGCACCGCACCGTCGACACCGCGCGGGCGGACGTGCCGTTGCGGGCGCTCGCCGAGGCGATCACCCAGGCGGGCGCGACGTCAGCGGTGCACTCGTGCGCCGTCGACGTGCCGGTACAGCTCCTGGCCGGGGCGGGGTTCGCCGCACTGTCCTTCGACGTCGGCCTCGTCACCACTGCGGAGACCGAAGCCTACGCCGAGGCCTACGACGCCGGGGTGGAGATCTGGCCCGGACTGGTGCCTGCCGCCGACCCCGCGCCGGCACCGAGCGACCGAGAGCTGGCCGTTCGGATGGGGTCGTTGCTCAGTGAAATCGGCGTGGACAAGGACTCCGGATCCGAGCGAATCGTCCTCACACCGGCGTGCGGTCTCGCCGGTGCCTCAGCGGCGTGGGCGCGGCAGGCGATGGCGCTCGCGCACCAGGTCGCCCGGCTGGACTGCTGACCTTCCAGACTATTTGTGTGCTTGCGGTGGCTGTCGTCGCTCGGCGATACAGTCGTGGCGTGCCGACCAGCGACAACGCATCGCTCGACGACAACGACGTCCGTCGACGTCACCGAGAGCTCGCCGAGGAGATCGAGAACCACCGCCAGCGCTACTACGTGCAGGACAGCCCGACGGTCTCGGACGCGCAGTTCGACGAGCTCATGCGCGAGCTCGAGGCACTCGAGGAGCGGCTCCCCGAGCTGCGCACGCCGGACTCGCCGAGCCAGCAGGTCGGCGGTGCCGTAGGTGCGCAGTTCTCGGCCGTGGAGCATCGCGAGCGGTTGATGAGCATCGACAACGCGTTCTCCGCCGAGGAGCTCGCCGCCTGGGCGGCCCGGCTGGACCGCGACGGCGCCGGGGCCGCCGACTACCTGTGCGAGCCCAAGATCGACGGTCTGGCCATCAATCTCACCTACGAGGACGGCCGGCTCGTCCGCGCCGCCACCCGCGGTGACGGGCGAGTGGGCGAGGACGTCACCACCAACGTCCGCACGGTCGACGGCATCCCGCACCGGTTGCGGCGTGACACCGACCGGCCGGTGCCGGTGCTGCTGGAGGTCCGCGGCGAGATCTACTTCCCGACCGAGGCGTTCGAGACCTTCAACGAGCAGTGGGCCGCCTCGGGTCACACGCCGTTCTCCAACCCGCGCAACGCCGCAGCGGGGTCGCTGCGCCAGAAGGACGCCGCCGTCACCGCGAGCCGACCGCTGCGCATGACCTGCCACGGCATCGGCGCGCGACAGGGGTTCGCGCCGCGACGTCAGTCCGAGTCGTACGTAGCGCTGCGTGGGTGGGGCCTACCGGTGAGCGGCCACACCGCGGTGCTTCGCAGTCTCACCGAGGTGCAAGTCTTCATCGACCACTTCGCCGACCACCGCCACGACGTGGAGCACGAGATCGACGGCATCGTCGTCAAGGTGGACCAGGTGGACCTGCAGCGACGCCTGGGGTCGACCTCGCGGGCGCCGCGGTGGGCGATCGCCTTCAAGTACCCGCCCGAGGAGGTCAACACCTCGCTCCTGGACATCCGGGTCAATGTCGGACGCACCGGACGCGTGACGCCGTACGGCGTGATGGAGCCGGTACGCGTGGCGGGTTCGACGGTCGAGATGGCGACGCTGCACAATGCCTCGGAGGTCGAGCGCAAGGGTGTGCTGATCGGCGACACGGTCGTGCTCCGCAAGGCCGGCGACGTGATCCCCGAGATCGTCGGCCCGGTCGTAGACCTCAGGAACGGCTCGGAGCGCGAGTTCGTGATGCCGCTCGACTGCCCCCGGTGCGGCACGCCGTTGGCGCCCACCCGCGAAGGCGACGCGGACATCAGGTGTCCCAACGCCAGGTCCTGCCCGGCCCAGCTGCAAGAACGGGTCTTCCACGTCGGTAGCCGCGGCGCCCTCGACATCGAGATGCTCGGCTGGGAGGCCGCGGGTGCGTTGCTCGAGGGTCAGGTGCTGGCCGACGAGAGCGGGTTGTTCTCCCTCACCGAGGAGCAGCTGCTCGAGGTCGACCTGTTCACGCGGGCAGCCAAGGCGTCCGAACGCGCCGCCGGTGCGGGCGAGCGCGTGCTCAGTGCCAACGGCCGCCGGTTGCTGGACAACCTCGCCCACGCCAAGGCACAGCCGCTCTGGCGGGTGTTGGTGGGGTTGTCCATCCGGCACGTTGGGCCGACCGCAGCGCAAGCGCTGGCGGCGCACTTCGCCGACCTCGGTGCCATCTGCGATGCCGACGCGGTCACGCTCGCATCGGTCGACGGGGTCGGCCCCACGATCGCCGAGGCCGTACGCGAGTGGTTCGACGTGGACTGGCACCGCAACATCGTCCAGTGCTGGCGCGAAGCCGGCGTCCGCATGGTCGACGAGCGGGACGACAGTACGCCGCGCACTCTCCAGGGCCTGACGTTGGTGGTCACCGGGTCGCTCGACGGTTACTCGCGCGACGAGGCGAAGGAGGCGATCGTCTCGCGGGGCGGCAAGGCGGCCGGCTCGGTCTCGGCGAAGACCGACTACGTCGTCGTCGGCGGCTCACCGGGGTCAAAGGCTGACAAGGCCGAGCAGCTCGGCGTACCGATCCTCGACGAGGAAGGCTTCACCGCGCTCTTGCGCGACGGTCCGCCCTAGCCGGCTGGAGTCAGGCGTTGGTGCCTTCGTCGACCCACCTCTGGAAGACGTCGATCCGTTCCGCCGGCCATGCCCCGTCGCACGGCATACTGCCGTTACGCAGGCGGGCGAGAATGGCGTCGGCATGGTCGCGGACATCGTCGTACGACCACAGGTCGAACACAAAGGTCATCGCCTGGCGGTCCCGGGACCGAAACTGTGCCTTGATGTGCTTCTCGAAGCGGACCGGTTCGTCGGCTGCAGGCAGGACCACCAGCTGAGCTTCCTCGTCCGCCCGCTGCGCCAGGGCGGACACCCGGCCGCCGGGCGGTCCTGCGGTGGTGTTCCACCCCCAGCTGGGCATCGGCATATCGGCTGGGGGACGGGAGGCGATCTGAGAGTTCTCGACGGCCAGTCGCGAACCCCATTCGATGTAGGAGCCGAACGCGGAGCGGAACTCCGGATCGTTGGGTAGCCCTGCCTCTTGGGCGGACTGCATGAGCAACGACACCCAGCGGGCTCGCCACTCGTCGGTCAAACACTTGCCGGCGTGCTCCGAGATCATTCGCGGATACCCGCCATACTCCTGGCTGTAGTACGGCGGGCCGCCGAACACCTCACCAAGCCACTTCGCGACCCGCTGCGGATGGTCGGCCGACATGTTCGCGAAGATCGGCGCCAACATGGGGTCAGCCGGCACGAACTTCTCGTAGAACAGTCGGGTCATCCGGGTCAGGGCCGGGAGCCCACCGGCCCACTCGAAGATCGTCGGGGTCCGCTCTGGGTCGGGTGCCGGATCGGTGAACCCCACGTACCAGTGCATGCCGGAGCAGAACGGCTTGTTCTGCGAGTGCCCGCAGCGACACAGTGCGTAGTGCTCGACAGAGGCGCCGTCATTGCGCGGCACGTCCTCGCCGTCCCCTTCGACCACCCCGATCCCGCCGCTGATCCGGTACGGACCGTCCTTCGAGACCTCGATGGCCGGCTCCCGCTGACCTGCGTAGTCCACCCGCTGCCGCGCCTCGACCGTGTCCACGGCGTAGCTCAGCGCTCCGGACGGACAGTCCCGAACGGCCCTGATGATCTCGTCCATCCGGCCACCGCTGGGCGTGACGAACGACTCCTCGCCGAGGTGGAACACCGTTGCCAACCGGTCCGTGCAGTGACCCGAGTGCTGGCAGATGCCGCGGTTGTCCAGCACCGTCGCCTGCTGCCCGATATACGCGTCGCGCTGGTCGCTCACCCGGCGGGGATCCTTGTCACCGACGAAGCCCGTTCGCGCGCATGCACCGTCGCAGGACGGCTTGGACGCAGACTCGCCACATCTGCACAGCGACATCTGTGGCCGCGTCGGGACTGGTTCGCCGAGGTGGGTGTAGAGCGTGGTCACGCCGGTGAGCAGGTAGGGGCCGTCCGGTGCGACCCGGATCTGTGGAGCGAGGCCGGGTTGGAGCCGGTTCAGCTCAGCTGTCCAGTCGATGACAGCGTCTGGCCCCTCGGCTTCGGCCAACCTGCAGACCAGCTCCTGCAATCCGGCAGCGGCTTGCAGCACCCCGGTCGGAGCACCCAATCCCGCGCACAGGGTGGTAACAGACGTCGTCAGCTCCCACAGCCGCTCCTGGACTGTCACCTCTGCCGCAGGCACTCCCGGCGAGGGCGCTCGGGCATCCGACGCAGCATCCATGGCGGCAAGCGGCCGGATGACACAGTCCTGCAGCCACCCTCCGACCAGCGCAGCCCACTCGCTTTCGGCCATCCGCCGATCGAGCTCTTGGGCCTCCGCGAGCAGATCGGCCGGCAGTCGTTGTGGCAGGGTTTGATTACATGCTTACGCGAGACGTTTGGTCAAGTGCTCACCGGGCACCGACGCCACCGTTGAACGAGTCCGTCTATGGCCTGACCCCGGCGCGGCTTAGGCATTGACTGCCGCAGTGCGTGGGCGGAGGCGGCCCACGACGGAGGACTCAGCCATGAGCGACGACCAGCACCCGCCGAACGGCGACGCACCGGCAGACCCGCCGGGTCCGCCGCCGTACGGCCAGCGACCGAGGTACGGTCAGCCGCAGGGTCCCCCGCCGTACGGTCAGCCGCAGGGTCCCCCGTCGTACGGTCAGCCGCAGGGTCCGCCCGGATGGGGCCAGCAGCCCCAGTGGGGAGCGACGGGACCGCAGGGCACCCAGGGCTCCAACCGCAAGTTGTGGATCATCATCGGTGGCGTCGTCCTCGCCCTCATCGTGCTCATCGCAGCCGTTGCCGTCGGCGTCAGCCAATTCGGCGGCGACAGCGAAGCGTCACCAGACCCGTCCAGTCCCCCGAGTACATCGAGCCCGTCGGACACGGCCGCCCCCGCGCCGGCCGGAGGACCGATGAGCGCCAGTGGGGCAACGGAGCTGATCTCAACGCTGGAGGCAGAGGACTGGACCTGCTATGACTCGCTGTCCGACCCCGTCCCGGTCAAGCGCTGTTTCTACGCCCAGCCGGACGGCAGCGGCACCACCAGCGCGAAGATGACGCTGCAGTACCAGAGCGAGGACACCGTCGGTGCCGTCGCTGCAACGGCCAGCTCGCCGTCGGCCAAACAGTCCGAGCTGTTGAAGACCGTTGCGGGCTACGTGGGAGAGACCCTCCTGAACGGGAATGGCTCGGACCTCCAGGGCCTCATCAAGGCTGGAACGACCGAGACCATCGACATCGAAGGAGCATCGGCCAGCGGCTCGGACTCCTACTTCAACGTGTACGCGCCCGACTTCGACTTCGCCCAGATCGAGGCACCGCCGCTCCCGTCGTTCAACGAGACCCGTTCGACGATCGAGGACGCCGGGCTCAAGTGTGACCAGGACGGTCGCACCGTGATCTGCGACGGCGAGGTCAACGGCATCTCGCTGAGCGCGATCACGGTGATCGAAAACGGCGAGGTGGCCGGCGGGTGGTCGGTCTCGGCGAACAGTCGGGGCCCGATCAGACGCGGCGCGGAAGTTGTCGCGACCCTTCTGCGCGATACCGGTCTGACCGACGACGACGGCGCCGCCTTCGTCGCTGCGAACCCCCAAGACGGCCAGGCCGGCGACTTCGCCGGATATGCCGTTTCCATCATCATCAGTTCCTCCAGCGGCTACTACAACCTCCTGGTGAGCGTCGACCAGGTCCGCTGACCAACGCACAGACGACGCGCCGTCGCCCCTAGGATGGGACGTGGTCCTGGGCCCGTACCCACACCACACCACAGGCCCACCCAACGACGAAGGGATGCTGGTCGTCCATGTCCGGCTCGAACGCGGAGATCTCCCGCGACGACGTGGCCCACCTGGCCAACCTCGCCCGGATCGACCTGACCGAGGACGAGCTCGAGCGGCTCGCCCCCCAGTTGTCGGTGATCTTGGAGTCGGTGGCCACCGTCGCGCAGGTTGCCGCGGACGACATCCCCCCGATGTCGCACGCCGTGCCACTGAGCAACGTCTTCCGCCCCGACGAGGTACGCCCCAGCCTCACGCCAGAGCAGGCGCTCGCCGCCGCACCACAGGTCGACCAGCAACGCTTCGCCGTCCCCCGCATCCTCGGGGAGGAGGCGTGACGGATCTGACGCGGCTCACCGCAGCCGCCCTCGCCGATGCGTTGGCGGCGCGCGAGGTGTCCGCCGTCGAGGCGACCCAAGCGCACCTCGACCGCATCGCCGCCGTCGACGGTGGCGTCCACGCGTTCCTCCACGTCGACGTCGACGGTGCGCTCGCGACCGCGCGCGCCGTCGACGACGCACGTGCCGGTGGCACCGCAGTGCATCCGCTGGCCGGCGTGCCGATCGCGGTCAAGGACCTGCTCGCCACCAACGGTCTCCCGACCACCTGCGGCTCGAAGATCTTGCAGGGCTGGATCCCGCCGTACGACGCAACCGTCGTGGCGAGGCTCAAGGTCGCTGGTCTGCCGATCCTGGGCAAGACCAACATGGACGAGTTTGCCATGGGGTCCTCCACCGAGCACTCCGCGTACGGCCCGACCCGCAACCCGTGGGACCTCGGCCGAATTCCAGGCGGCTCCGGCGGCGGATCGGCCGCTGCAGTCGCCGCGTACGAGACGCCGCTGGCGGTCGGCACCGACACCGGCGGCTCCATCCGCCAACCAGGTGCGGTCACCGGTACCGTCGGAGTCAAGCCGACGTACGGCGGTGTCTCGCGCTACGGGCTCGTCGCCCTGGCCAGCAGTCTGGACCAGGCCGGCCCGGTGACCCGCACCGTCCTGGACGCCGCTCTGCTGCACGAGCTCATTGGCGGTCACGACCCGCAGGACTCCACCAGCATCGACAGCCCGGTGCCCGCGGTCGTCGAAGCGGCCCGCCGCGCCGACGTCACGGGCATGCGTATCGGTGTCATCGCAGAGCTCGGGGGCGAGGGCTACCAGCCCGGCGTACGCGCACGCTTCGACGACGTCGTCGCGCTGCTGAGCAAAGCCGGCGCCGACGCCGTCGAGGTCTCCTGCCCGAGCTTCGACTACGCGCTGGCGGCGTACTACCTCATCCTGCCCAGCGAGGCGAGCAGCAACCTCGCGAAGTTCGATGCCATGCGGTACGGCCTGCGGGTCGCCCCCGACGGCGTCGAGGTCCCCAGCGCCGAGGAGGTCATGTCCGCCAGCCGGGCGGCGGGCTTCGGCGACGAGGTCAAGCGTCGCATCATCTTGGGCACCTACGCGCTGTCCAGCGGCTACTACGACGCCTACTACGGGTCGGCCCAGAAGGTGCGCACCCTCATCGCGCGCGACTTCGACGCCGCCTTCGAGGAGGTCGACGTCCTGGTGTCGCCGACCGCGCCGACGACGGCGTTCAGGTTCGGCGACAAGCTCGACGACCCGCTCGCGATGTACCTCAACGACATCGCCACCATCCCGGCCAACCTCGCCGGCGTCCCCGGTTTGTCCGTACCCAGCGGACTCGCCGACGAGGACGGTCTACCGGTCGGGGTGCAGCTGCTCGCGCCGGCGTTGGCCGACGACCGGCTCTACAATGTCGCAGCCGCGATCGAGGCGATGCTGGCCGAGCAGTGGGGTGGGCCCCTGCTCGCCCAGGCCCCCGAGCTGGAGGTACGAACATGACGACGACCTCGGCCGACCCGGTCACTTTCGAGGACGCCCTCGAGCGCTACGACCCCGTGATGGGCATGGAGGTCCACGTCGAGCTCAACACCGCCTCCAAGATGTTCTGCGGCTGCTCGACGGTCTTCGGCGCCGACCCCAACACCCAGGTGTGCCCGGTCTGCCTCGGCCTGCCCGGAGCCCTCCCGGTCGTCAACGCCCGGGCCATCGAGTCCGCGATCAAGATCGGGCTGGCCCTGAACTGCTCGATCGCGCCATGGTGCCGCTTCGCGCGCAAGAACTACTTCTACCCCGACATGCCCAAGAACTTCCAGACCTCGCAGTACGACGAACCGATCGCGTACTCCGGGTGGACCGAGATCGAGGTGGACGGTGTCTCGTACCGGATCGAGATCGAGCGAGCCCACATGGAGGAGGACACCGGCAAGTCGTTGCACGTCGGCGGCGCGACCGGTCGGATCCACGGCGCCAGCCATTCCCTGGTCGACTACAACCGGGCCGGTATCCCGCTGATCGAGATCGTCACCAAGCCGATCGAGGGCACCGGCGCCAAGTCGCCCGAGGTTGCCCGGGCCTACGTCGCCCACCTGCGCGAGCTCGTCCTGGGACTCGGTGTCTCCGATGTGCGCATGGAGCAGGGTTCGATGCGTTGTGACGTCAACCTGTCGCTGCGCCCGATCGGCGTCACCACGCTCGGCACCCGTAGCGAGACCAAGAACGTCAACTCGTTGCGGTCGGTCGAGCGCGCGGTGCGCCACGAGATCGGTCGCCACGCGGCGGTCCTCGACGGCGGTAACCGGATCGTCCAGGAGACCCGGCACTGGCACGAGGACACCGGCGTCACGACGGCCGGGCGGGAGAAGTCCGACGCCGAGGACTACCGCTACTTCCCCGAACCCGACCTGGTGCCGGTGGCGCCGTCGCGGGAGTGGGTCGAGGCGCTCCGCGCGCAGCTGCCCGAGCCGCCATCGCTGCGCCGTGCTCGCCTGCAGGCCGACTGGGCGTTCTCGGACCTGGAGATGCGCGACGTCGCGGGGGCCGGGGCGATGAACCTCGTGGCCGAGACGGTCGCTGCGGGCGCTGCACCGCAAGCGGCCAAGAAGTGGTGGCTGTCCGAGCTCGCGCGGTACGCCAACGAGCACGACATCGCCATCGACGACGTACCGATGAGCCCCGAGCAGGTTGCACAGGTACAGGGTCTCCTCGACGCCGGACGCATCAACGACAAGCTGGCCCGTCAGGTGTTCGACGGCGTGCTGTCAGGGGAGGGGACGCCGGAGGAGGTGGTTGCCCGACGGGGGCTCGAGGTGGTCTCGGACGACAGTGCTCTCGGTGATGCCGTCGACCGGGCGATCGAGGCCAACCCCGACGTCGCGGCCAAGATCGCCGCGGGCAAGCACGCCGCGGCGGGTGCGCTCATCGGTGCGGTGATGAAGGAGATGAGGGGACGGGCCGACGCCGGTCGCGTACGTGAGCTGATCCTCGCCAGGCTCGGCTGAGCGTACGGTCGTTCACCGGTGCAGCTGGGTCTGACCCGCGCGCGCAATCAGGTCGAGCAGCTCGGCGTGGATCTCCTCGGGTTGCTCCAACGGCAGGAAGTGTGAGCCGCTGAGCTCGACATAGCGGCTGTCGTCGATCCTCTCGGCCGCGGTACGCACGTCGCGCATGCCGGCGAGCACGTCCCACCGGCCGGCGATGAGCGTCACCGGCACGGCGATGTGGGACAGGGACACGCGGTCGTGCCGCGAGGCGTGCAGAGCCAGGTGCGCGTACCAGTCGACGTCGGCGGCCATGAACTCCCGAACCGCCTCGCGGACCTCCTCGTGCCGCGAGGACGACATCATGAAGCCGCTGTAGCGCAGCGCCGTCGTGGTGACCCGGTTCCACGGGATCCGGTTGGTGACCGGGGTGGCCGCCCGGCCGGTGATCTTGGCGACGTGGGCGAAGCCCAGGAGGGCGGCCTTGGCGAGCGGTCGTGGCAGGTGCAGAGGGGCCAACATCGTGTTGAAGGTGTCACCCGGCACACCACCGACCGCCAGGATGCCATCGACGCGCTCGGGGTGGCAGTTGATGAGCTCGAAGGCGACGTTGACGCCCATCGACCACCCCATCACCACACACGAGGACAGCCCGGCGTCGTCCATGACGGCGATGGCGTCCTCCAAGAACGCCTCCATCCCCACGCGCTCGATGTCGTCTGGCCGGTCGCTCCCGCCGATCCCGCGGTGGTTCCAGGAGATGACACGTACGCCGCAGTCCGGTTCGAGCAACGCCGGCCACGCGTACGGACTGGTTCCGAGCCCGTTGCAAAGCAGCACCGGGGGGCCGTCGGCGCCGTTGGTCCACGCGCACAGCCGGGTCCCGTCCGCGCTGCGCACGTCGTAGAACCGCAAGCCCGCGGGAGCCTCGTCCTGCTGCTGCGATTTTGTGCGCATGAGCGGAGATTCTAGGCTCATGGCCTCGCTCTCGCCGCACCCGGCAGACGACGCGCCCTTGCCTGGAGGACACATGGCCCTGGTCTGGCTCCCCTTCGACCCGGCCAGACTCGGCGACGTACCGGCCGGGCTGGAGTTCGACACCTTCGGTGAGGGGGAGCCGCCAACGCGGATCGAGGAGGTCGAGTTCTGGGTGCCGCACTACGGGTTCACCCTGCCGTACGCCGACCTGGTCGCTGCGATGACGAGCCTGAAGGTCATCCAGACACAGTCCGCAGGGGTCGAGCACGTCAAACCACACGTACCTCGGTCGGTGACTCTGTGCAACGCTCGTGGCGTCCATGACGCCGCGACCTCCGAGCTCGGTGTGGCGCTGATCCTCGCGTCGCTGCGCGGTCTGCCAGAGTTCGTGCGTGCACAGGACCGGCACGAGTGGTTGCCCAAACGGGTGTGGCCGGCGTTGGCGGACCGGCGGGTCCTGATCCTCGGGTACGGCAGCATCGGGGCGGCACTGCAGCGGCGGCTCGAAGGATTCGAGTGCCAGGT
>Ga0136637_1000039_pt1 | contig 17766 bp, 18 predicted proteins | sample AntDrymUQ8572106_2_FD_105497 | JGI IMG/M metagenome (GOLD analysis project Ga0136637, IMG submission 105497) | Polar desert sand microbial communities from Dry Valleys, Antarctica - metaG UQ857 (21.06) | ecosystem: Environmental > Terrestrial > Soil > Desert | place: Antarctica: Dry Valley... | reverse complement strand
GGCGACGTCGTTGGTCGCCGTGGCGACCTCGCGGACGAGCTGAGCGCCCTGGTTCTGGAAGACGTCCTCGACCTCGATCTCACGAGCGATCGTGACACCGTCGTTTGTGATCGTCGGGGCGCCGTACTTCTTGTCCAGGACGACGTAGCGACCCTTGGGGCCGAGCGTGACCTTGACAGCGTTGGCGACAGCGTCGACGCCGCTCTGCAGCGCGTTGCGTGCCTCTACGTCGTAAAGCAGTTCTTTATGGGGCATATGAAGTCTCCTTCTGCCTAGAGGATCTTGGCGAGAACGTCGGACTCGCGGAGCACGAGCAGCTCCTCGCCGTCGACCTTGATTTCGGTTCCGCCGTACTTCGAGTAGAGGACCTCGTCGCCCTCAGCAACGTCAAGCGGGATGCGCTTGTCGCCGTCTTCGTCGAACTTGCCATCGCCAACGGCGAGGACCTTGCCCTTTTGCGGCTTCTCCTTGGCCGTATCAGGAAGGACGATGCCACTTGCAGTGGTCTCTTCCTCTTCGATGGCCCGCACGATGAGCCTGTCGCCTAGTGGCTTGAGCTTCATGTTATGACGCCCTCCAGAAGTTTGGATGTCTTGGCACTCCCATGGGGAGAGTGCCAACTGCCCCTGACTGTAGCAACTTGGCACTCTCCTGCCAGGAGTGCCAGCATCGCCTATGTCGAACCCGAGTTTCGCAGCCTGATGAGCGCCCAGACGGGCAAGCTCCCCGGCGAGGTCGGCGAGTTCGCTAGCGGTCTGCTGTTCAGTGGGGAGCCTGGCTCGCGCTGGGGGCGGTCTGATGATCGTTGTCGCGTCGCGCCGGAGCGCCGCCAAGCCCGCGCCGGAGCCTATGCCCGTCTACTCCGTGGACGCAGACGCCGCCCTAGCGGGCTAGTTCTGGGCGCCGCCGATGCCGTGCATGCGGTCCGTCATGACGCCCGGGTTCTCGATGATCTGCGAGAAGCGCACGACGGTGACGGTGTCGTCGACGGTCACATCGCGGCTGTAGATCTGCTCGAGGAAGTGGATCATCTCCTCGGTGCGGCGGAACTCCGGGTTGTCGTGCTCGATGTCACGCGGCGAGAGCTCCTTGACCTTCTTGACTTCGACACTGTCGATGACGGCCAGAAAGACCTTCTCGCGCGGCGAATGCTGATAGCCGATGGTGACGAGCACCGCCTGGTTCTTGCGGTATTTGTGGGACTTGTCACCGAGCCGGATCGTCGCCGTCTTGCGACCGCGCTTGAGCTGGTCGGCAAAGATCGTCGAATAGAAGTTCAGCACCTGCACGAGGGCGCAGGTTACTGGCCGGGACGCGTGCGCGACATGACGCGCTTCACCATGTCGCGCTCGCCGGAGTAGCTGAGCGCCCGCGCGGCCTCTTCGGCGGGCATCCAGCAGACGTCTTCGACCTCGTGATCGTGGTCGGCGAAATCGCCTTCGACGTAGCGCAGATGAAAGAACTCGACGATCTTCGCGATCCGCCGCCCGCCACGCTGATACCAGTAGCGCACCTCGCCGAGCGGCTCGATCATCTCGGCGACGACGCCCGTCTCCTCGCGCACCTCGCGCAGCGCCGCGGCGGCCGCGGTCTCGTCGCCGTCGGGATGGCCCTTGGGCAGCGCGAGCACCTTCGAGCCGTCCGACGCGCGGCGGGTGGGCACGATCACGATCACCTCGCCGGCCTCGTTGACGACGACGCCGCCGGCGGAGAACTCGGATGCCATCAGTACACGTAGCGCTCGAGCGCCGCCGGGTCATGGACCGTCAGCCGGCCGCGTCCCTGGCTGATGATGCCGGCGCGCTCGAGCACCGCGAGAAAGCGGCTGGCCGACTCGCGCGAGGAGCCGGCGAGCTTGGCGACATCGGCCTGCGTCACGGTCACGAGCACGTCGGCATCAGCTGCCCCCTCGGCCTGGGCCTGAAGCACGAGCTGGCGCAACACACCCGCGACGCGGCTCTGCACCGTCTGGAAGGACTGACGCGCGATCCGCTCGTTCGCCTCGCGCAGGCGCCGCCCGAGCGAGATGACCAGCCGAACCGAGATGTCGGGATGCTCGCGCAGCAGCCGGCGCATGTCCGGTCCAAGGACCGCGATCGCGTCGACCACGTCGAGCGTCTCGACGGTCGCCGAGCGACGCTCGTCGTCGAACATCGCAAGCTCGCCGAAGATGTCACCGCGACCAAAGTGCGCGAGCGTGATGATGCGTCCGTCGCCGTGCGCCCGGACCGCGCGGACGTGGCCGCTGCGGACGATGTAACACGTGTCGCTGGCGTCGCCCTCGCGGAAGATGACGTGCGCGGGGTCAAACGAGCGCGGCACCGCGACCGCGGCGATGCGGGCCAGCTGGGCCGGTCCCAGCGTCTCGAAGACAGGCACCTTCGCAAGGAGCGCGACGGCCTGTCTCTCCGCAGTGGCCACCGCGTGAGCAATAGCACACGCGGTGGCCCTGGGAGCGGGGATTGCTGTCAGGTCGCGTCGAGCGCGCTCTCGCGCCGCCGCGTGCGGGCAACGCGTTTCCCGAAGAGGATCGCGAGACCCAGCAGCGCCAGCGGGATCGCAATCGCGAGCGCGATCAACGCGACGCCGGCGATGACCTCGAGCACACGCAGCGCGTCGTTCGCCGCGTCGCCGGGCGACCACGAACCGCCGCCGCCCTGCTCGGCCTTGGCGTTGCCTCGGATTGTGACGTTGACGCGCGAGTAGTCCGCGCGACGCTGCAGCGAGGCCAACTGGCTCTTGGCCGAGGCCAGCTGAGCGCGGACGATGCGCAACCGCGCGCGGAGGCTCTCGATCTGGTTTTGGCTCGTCGCATTGCCGAGTGCCTTCAGCAGGCCGCGGCGCTCGGCGCGTGCCTCGTCGAGGCGGTCCTGCGTCGAGGTGAACGAGGCCGTGATGTCCTGCAGGTCCTGCCTGCGCTCGGACACGTGGCCGAGCTTGGCCAGCGCGGCGAGCGCGTCGTCGAGTCGGGTCGTCGGAATGCGCAGGTCGAAGGTCGCATCGCCCCCATCCGCGTCGTTGGTGTTGACCGAGGATGACGCGACGATTCCGCGAAAGCGGGCGACGGTCTGGTTGACGTCGTCGGCCGTCGACTGGACCTTGTCCTTGGAGGTCGTCAGAGCGAGAAGGACGCTCGTCTCGACCTTGCGCTCGCGAGCCGGGGCGATCGCACTGGACCGGGTCGCGGGTGCCGTGGCCGGGTCGGCGGTGGAGCTCTGCGGGCGAGCGGGGGTGGCCGCCCGGTCCTCGGCGACGGCGCCACCAGCGTTCGGTTGGGCCTCCTGCTTGGTGACCGAGACCGTCTCGTCGCCACCGCTGGACCGCGGGTCGTTGTCGTCGTTGTCGGCGTTGCCGAGCACGACGACGAGCGCCACGACGAGCGCCGTGACTGTCCCGAACGCCGGCATCAGGACCCACCGCCTGGAGCGCAGCGGCTTCGTTGGCGCGGCCGCGGTATCGGTCTCCGGGCCGTGCTCGACGATGCGCTCCAGCTGCGCGGTCAGCGCCGGGCTCATCTGCGGCGCCGTCGCGCGTACCTCGTTGACGAGGTCTTCGAACTCGCGCAGGTCATGGTCGACCGGCTCCCCGCAGAGCGCGCGATCGATCGCGTCGAGCTCGCGCTCATCTTCTGGGCTCAGTGGTTCACGACGGCGCATGGCACGCCTCCCTCAGCTTCGTGACGGCCCGGTGCACCCGGGTTCCGGCATTGGACTCGCTTGTACCGAGCACGGTGGCGAGCTCGGCGTTGGTCAACCCGCCGTGGAACTTCAAGGCGATCAGCTCACGTTCGCGGGCTGGAAGGTCGTCGAGTGCGACGCGCACCGTCGCGCGGCGCAGCGACTGCTCGGCCTGCTCGTCGAGCGCGATCGCGCCCTCGTCGGGCAGGTCGGCGATCAGCGGCGCCGAGCGGCGCCGGCGGCGCAGCTCGTCGAGCGCCGCGTTGCGCGCGATCCCGAACAGCCACGCGCGCTGGCTGCCGCGGCGGGCGTCGAAGCTGTCGCGCCGGCAGTAGGCGCGCTCGAATGCGAGCGCGGTGGCATCCTCGGCGCTCGCGTCGTCGTGCAGCAGCGTGCGCACGTAGGCGTACAGATCCCGCGCACACTCGCGATACAGCGCATCGAAGCTCTGCGTCGCGGTGTTCGGGGGTTCAGTCATGGTCAGAACTCCGTTCATGCGGCTACTACGCCGCACCGGCGAGATCATCACGCCTCGGCGCTACGCTCGTGGGATGTTCGTCCGTGCAGCAACGCTGGCCGTGGGTGCGCTCGTCTGTGCCGCGCTGCCGGTCGCCACAGCACAGGCCAAGTTCGGCCCCGACCGGCTGCTGTGGGCCACGGTCAACGTCTGCGACACGGCTGCCCATCCCGACACGATCGGCATCCGCGCGTCGATGCCCGGGACCTCGGGCGGCAAAGAGGTCATGTTCATGCGCTTTCAGGCCCAGTACTTCTCGTCTGAGGATCAGAAGTGGCACAACGTCGCCGGCGAGGGCGACTCGGGCTTTCTCGAGGTCGGCCGTGCGGATGCCAGGGCACGCCAGAAGGGCCGCTCGATCAAGATCGAGCCACGCACCGCCACCGTCCTGCTGCGCGGCATGGTGACCTTCGAATGGCGCTCCAAAGGCGAGGTCGTGCGCCGCTCGCGTCGCCGCACGCACAAGGGTCACAGGTCCAAGGCGGGCGCCGACCCGGCGAACTACAGCGCCACGAACTGCACGATCACGAAGTAGCGAACAGCCGCGGATCGTTGGAGATCACGCCGCTGACGCCGAGCCGCTCGAACTCGGCGATGCGCTCGGCGTCATCGACGGTCCACACGTAGAGCTCGCCCCCGGCCGCCGCCATCGCCTCGGCGAGCCGCCTGGTCACCAGCCTCCAGTGGGACATCAGCGCGTCGATCTCGCCACGGCGCACACGGTTGGCGGCGACACCGGGCAGCGCGAGGCGCACGTACTGCATCGCGGCGATCGCGGGCAGCGCGAGCAGGGGGTTGCGCATCGGGTCGTGACGGATCCGCGGGACCGACCAGCCGAGCTTGATCTGCGGATGGCGCGAGCGCAGCAGGGCAAGCGAGGACTCCTCCATCGTCGAGACGAGCGTGCGTTCGGCGAGTCCGTGCTCGCGCAGCGCGCGCACGACACGCTCCTCGTAGCCGGCGAGCTTGAGGTCGACGTCGAGCTCGATGCCGTCGTAGGCGGCCGTGGCGAAGTGCGCCAGCCCCTCGTCGAGCGTGTGCGGCGTGCGCTCGGATGCTTCCTCGATGTCGTGTGCGAGCAGCAGCTCGCCGCTGCCGTCGGGCTGCTCGGCGATGACGTCGAACTCGATCATGTCGACGCCCTGGCGCAGGGCCGCCTCGAACGACGCGAACGTGTTGCCGGGTGCGATGTGATCGGCGCCCTTGTGCCCGACTCGGCGCGTCATCGCTGGCAGCTCGCGCACCAGTACGTCGGGCGGTTGTCGTCGCCCTGGCCGCGCTCGCGGATCGACGCGCCGCAGCGCGGACACGGCCGCCCCTTCGCCTTGTAGACCACGCGATACAGATCCTGCATGCCGTCGCGGGCGGACTTCTGCATGCCCGGGCGCGTGGCGCGCACGATCGCGAGCGCCTCGTCATCTGAGACCTTCTCGACCGGCCGCCAGGGATCGATCGCAGCGGCGAAGCAGCCCTCGCACTTCCACAGGTTGCCGATCCCGGCGATCGTGCGCTGGTCGAGCAGCGCGTCGCCGATCGGCCGCGTCGGGTCGTCCTGGCGCAGGCGTCGCAGAAACTCGCTCTCGTCGAGCTCGGCCGCGAGGATGTCCGGGCCGAGCATCGCCAGCCGCCGATCGAAGCGGGTACGCGACTCGGTCAGCAGCTCGAGCACCGGCCCGTCGAACTGGACGACCTCGCCGCGCTCGGTGCGCAGCACGAGCCACGCGCGATGCGGCGCGCGGCGCCAGCGGCGGCCGTCGACGTAGGTCCCCCACGACCCGGTCATCCGCAGGTGCGAGTGGATCGTCAGGTCGCCGTCGAAACGCAGGAAGAGATGCTTGCCGTGAGCGTCGACGGAGCGCACGCGACAACCGGCGAGCCGTTCGGGCCAGCGGTCGCGACCGAAGCGCGGATGGGGTGTGGTCACGTCGGGGATCTCGCCCTCGACGATCGGCCTGATGCGGCGCGCGGCGTAGTGGATCGTGTCGCCCTCGGGCATCCGCTCTAGCGTAGGGGGATGGACGCGCTGCAGCGCCTCGTCGGAGCGGACAACGTGGAGCGTGACGCCACCGTCGGCGACCGCATGGTGAGCGCCAAAACGCGAGCGCTCGTGCATCCCGGCAGTGCCGAGCAGGTGGCGCAGGTCGTCGCCTGGTGTTACGAGAACGACGTGCCGATCGTTCCCGTCGGCGGTCGCAGCGGCCTCGCCGGCGGCGCGGCCCCTCTGAGCGGCGACGCCGTCGCCGTCGCGCTCGATCGCCTGCGCGCGGTACGCTCGTTCGATCCGTTGCTGTGGCGGATGGAGGCTGAGGCCGGCCTCAGCACCGCGACGATCGCGCGCCTGGCGCGCGAGAACGGCCTCTACTTCCCGCCCGACCCGGGCGCGCCGGAGGATTCCCAGCTCGGCGGGACGATCGCCACGAACGCCGGCGGCCCGCACGCGTTCAAGTACGGCGTGACGGGGGACTGGGTGACGGGCCTGGAGGTCGTGCTGGCTCCCGGAGAGCTCGTTCGCTTTGGTGGTCCGCTGCGCAAGGACGTCGCCGGCTACGACCTGCGCGGGCTGCTCGTCGGCTCGGAGGGCACGCTCGGGATCGTCACGGCCGCGTGGCTGCGCTTCATCCCCGCGCCGGAGCGCAGGCTGCCGGTCGTTGCGTGCTACGCCGACACGGCGGCGGGGGTCGCCGCCGTTATGAATGTGCTGGGCAGCGGCGTGCAGGCCGCGGCGCTCGAGTACTTCGACGGCGTCACGATGCAGCTGGCCGGCGCCGCGTTCCCCGTCGAGCCGTTGCGCGGCTTCGTCGTGATCGCCGAGGCCGACGGCATGATCGCCGAGGCCGAACGCGTGCGCGACGACCTGACCGCTGCGCTGTGGGAGGGTGCGGAGCGCGTCTGGGCGCCAGACGATCCCGAGCACGCGCGCGAGCTGTGGCGCTGGCGCGACGGCGTTTCGCACGCTGTCACGGCGGCCTGCGGGGCGAAGCTGTCCTGCGACGTCGTCGTGCCGCTGGACCGGCTGGCCGAGGCGATCGACGGGACGCTCTCGATCGGAGCGCGCAACGGTCTCGATGCCTGCTCGTGGGGACACGCCGGCGACGGCAACCTGCACGCGACGTTCCTCGTCGATGCCGGCGACACCCGTTCGCGCGAGCGCGCCGATGCGGCGGCCGCGAAGGTGCTGGCGCTCGCGCTAGAACTCGGTGGCAGCGTGACCGGCGAGCACGGGATCGGCGCGCTCAAGGCCGGCTGGCTGTCGCGTCAATGGGACGAGGGCGCGGTCGCCGCGCACCGGGCGGTCAAGACGGCGTTTGATCCGAAGGGGCTGTTCAATCCGGGCACGAAGGAGCCGTGAGGTTCGTCAAGCCACGCGATCGCGCTCACGCACTCAGCGTCAGCTTGCTCGGCCCGGGCCGGAACCCCAGCTCGACGAGCAGCCCTTCGAACGCCGACCCGACGACGGCCTCGCCGTCGACGCGCTCCAGCGACAGCTTGCGCCCGCGGGCGCCGGTGACGAACTGCGCGAGCGCCTCGAAGGACGGGCGCAGCCGTGGGTCGACGCCGTCGACGAGCGTCACGATCGAGCGGCCGCCCTTCTCGACGTAGAGCACGGGCTCGGCGCCGGCGAGCACGACGTACGCACCGCGCACCCGCGCGCCGCGACGCGCACCCGAGACCGTCGACGCAGCGTCGCGTCGCGGCCACGCCAGCGCCGCGCCGTAGGGCTGAGCTGGATCGGTCGCGGCGAGCACGAGCGGCGCGGACTCCTCGACCGCGTGCTGGGCGCGCAGGCGCTCGACGGCGCCCGGCAGTGCGAACTGGGCGCCACCGAGGCCCTCGACGAAGTAGCCGCGGCGGCAGACGCCGAGCGTCTCGAGCTGTGACAGCGCGTCGTAGAGGGTCGAGAAGCCGCCCCGGATTCCCTCGGCGATCACCTGCTCGCGCGTGACGATGCCGTAGCGCTCGAGCAGCAGCTCGGCGAGCGTGCGACGACGCTGCGCGACGTCGGGCTCGCGGCGGAAGATCGTGTCGGTCAGCGCCCAGCGACCTTGGATCGTCGGCTGCGCGCCACCGCGCCGCGCCCCGAAGCGCCGCGCGGTCGGCCGCGGCGTCTTCAGCGCCCGTGCGAGCGTCAGCCGCGGGGCGCGCAGCGGCGCGAAGGCATCGTTCGTCACCTCGCCGGCCCAGACGAGGTCCCACAGCGCCTCCTGCACCTGCTCGGGCGTGAGCGCGATATCGGCGAGCAGGTCGGTGAAGAAGCACGGGGCGGCGGCCAGGCGCGCGCGGATTGCATCGTGCTCGGCCTCGCTCGGCTGATCGGCTCCGCGCGAGATCGGACCCACCCACCCTCGCCCGATCGCCTCGGCGTCCTCGCGGAAGTACAGCGCGACGCGCCCGGTGCAGCGTCCGAGCGTGCCGGCGCCGACCCAGACCAGCTCGCCCGACGCGCACAGCTGGTCAAGCCACGTCGGGGAGTAGGCGCCCAGGCGACGCGGCAGCACATCGCGTTCCCACACCTCGGCCGGCAGCGCCAGGCCCTGCAACGGGACGAGCACCTCGCGCAACCGGTCGATCCCCGCGCCCGCCGCGGGGTGGCGGTCGACGCCCTGCCACGACGGCAGGAACGCGGCCAGCGCGCGCTGGTCGGCCGGCTCGATCTCCTTGCGCAGCGCAGCGAGCGAGGCGCGGCGCAGGCGGCGCAGGACCTCGGTGTCACACCACTCGCGCTCGGTCCCGCCGGGGCGCAGCTCGCCGCGGATCAGCGCCGGCGCGCCGCCGCCGGTCAGCGGCTCGCGCTCCAGGCGCTCCAGTACGGCCGTCGGATCAACGCCGTAGCGCGCACGGACCTCGCCCGTCGTGAATGGTCCGTGCGTGCTCGCGTAGCGCGCGAGCAGCTTGGCCAGCGCATCAGGCACATCCGCGGCGAACGCATCCGGCAGACCTCCGGGCGGCACGGCGCCGAGCGCGTCGCGGTACAGGCCCGCGTCATCGGCTGCGACCCAGCGCTGCTCGCCGCCGATCCGCAGCCGGATCGCGCGGCGCTCTGCGACGAGACCCTCGAGCAGGACCTCGGCGCCGATTCCGGCCAGGACACGATCGCGCACCTCGGCGTCGTTCAGGTCGCCGACGCGACGCAGCGCGTCAGCGAGTGCGTCGCGCGTCTCGGCGCGGGTGCGGTCGGAGCGATGCTGCAGGTCGGCCTCCACCTGTTCGAGCGCGCCCGGGTCGATCAACTCGCGCAGCTCCTCCTGGCCGAGCAGCTCGCGCAGGAGGTCGCGGTCCAGCGACAGCGCGGCGGCGCGGCGCTCGGCGTTTGGCGTGTCGCCCTCGTACATGTACGACGCGACGTAGTCGAACAGCAGCGACGAGGCGAACGGCGAGGCGCTCGCGGTCTCGACCTCGACGAGCGAGAGCTCGCGTGAGTGCAGCCCGCGCAACAGCTCGGTTAGACCGGGCACGTCGAGGATGTCACGCAGGCACTCGCGGTAGGTCTCGAGGATGATCGGAAAGTCGGGGTAGCGCTTGGCGACCTGCAGCAGCGACTGGGACTTCAGCCGCTGCTGCCACAACGGCGTGCGCTTGCCCGGATAGGCCCGCGGGATGAGCAGCGCGCGCCCGGCGTTCTCGCGAAAGCGCGCGCCGAACAGCGCACTCGATGCGAGCTCGGCGACGACAGCGTCCTCGACCTCGTCGGGCTCGACGAGCACGAGCTCGGCGCCCGGCGGCTCGCCTGTGCCCCCGAGGGTATCGGCATCGGGCAGGTGCACGATGATCCCGTCGTCGGACCAGATCGCATCGGACTCGAGGCCGTAGACGTCGCGGATACGGCGGCTCAGCGCGAGACCCCAGGCGGCGTGCACGCGCCCGCCGAAGGGCGTCAGCACGCACAGGCGCCAATCGCCGATCTCGTCGCGGAAGCGCTCGACGACGACCGTGCGATCGGACGGCAGCACGCCCGTCGCGTCCTGCTGCTCGCGCAAAAAGGCGAGCAGGTTCTTCGCGGCGTACTCGTCGAGGTCGTAGTCGGCCTGCAGCGTGATCGGATCCTGGTCGACGGCCCAGCGGCTGAACGCGCCGATCGCCTCGCCGAGATGCTTCGGGCGCCCGACCCCGTCGCCGCGCCAGAACGGGACCGCTCCGGGAGCGCCGGGCGCCGGCGTCACGATCACGCGGTCACGGCCGATCTCCTCGATCCGCCAGGTGCTCGCGCCGAGCAGGAACGTCTGGCCCGGCCGCGCCTCGTAGACCATCTCCTCATCGAGCTCGCCGACGCGGCGCCCGTCGGGCAGCGTGACGCTGAACAGCCCGCGGTCGGGGATCGTGCCGGCGTTCGTGACCGCGAGCTGGCGCGAGCCCTTGCGCGGGCGGATCGTTCCCGCGACGCGATCCCACACAACGCGCGCCCGCAGCTCGCCGAACTCCTGTGACGGGTAGCGACCGTCGAGCATGTCGAGCACGTTCTCCAACAGCGGCCGCGACAGCTCGGCGTAGGAGTGCGTTTGCGTGACGAGCGCGTAAAGGTCGTCGACGGCGACCGGCTGCTCCTCAGGCGCGCTCGCCGCGATCGAGACGACGTGCTGCGCGAGCACATCGAGCGCGTTGCGCGGCACGACCGTCGGCTCGATGCGCCCCTCGCGCATCAGCTTGCAGACGACGGCGCATTCGAGCAGGTCGGCGCGGAACTTCGGAAAGATGCGGCCCTTGGAGACGTCGCCGACGTTGTGGCCGGCGCGGCCGATGCGCTGCAGGCCGCGCGCGACCGACTTCGGTGACTCGACCTGCAGCACGAGGTCGACGGCGCCCATGTCGATGCCGAGCTCCAGCGAACTCGTCGCAACGAGGCACGGCAGCTCGCCGGCCTTGAGCATCTCCTCGACGATGCTGCGCTCCTCACGAGCGAGCGAGCCGTGGTGCGCGCGGGCGATGTCGCGCTTTGGCTGCCCCTCGGGCAGATCCGCGTTGGCAAGCTCGTTGAGGCGGATCGCCAGACGCTCGGCGCCGCGGCGGGCGTTGACGAAGACGATCGTCGAACGGTGCTCCTGCACGAGCCGCAGGATCTCGGGGTAGATCGCCGGCCAGATCGAGCGGCGCGTCGCCTCGCCGCTGGGCAGCGGTTCCAGGGGATCGGCGGCGCTGTGCGGGCCCTCGATGCCGGCAGCGACGTGTCGGCCGGCATCGGGCTCGACCATCGACTCGACGGGCACGTGGATCTGCAGGTCCAGCGGCTTGCGGATGGCGCTGTCGACGATTCTGCACGTGCGCCGCGGGCCGACCATGAAGCGCCCGACCTCCTCAAGCGGGTTCTGCGTCGCGCTGAGGCCGATGCGCTGCGGCTCGTCATGCTCCTGAAGCGCCGTGAGCCGCTCGAGCGTCAGCGCGAGATGGGCGCCGCGCTTGGTCGCCGCGACGGCATGGATCTCGTCGACGATGACCGCCTCGACGCTCGTGAGGATCTCGCGCGCGCCGCTGGAGAGCATGAGGTAGAGCGACTCGGGCGTCGTGATCAGGATGTCGGGCGGATGGCGGCGCATCGCCGCGCGATCGCGCTGCGGCGTGTCGCCGGTGCGAACGCCGACCGTCAGGTCGGCGCCGATGCCGCGCAGCGGCGCGCGCAGGTTGCGGTCGATGTCGTAGGCCAGCGCCTTCAGCGGGGAGACGTAGACGAGCCTCGTTCGGTCCGATGGCTCGCGCGACAACCGGTCGAGCGCCCACAGGAATGCCGCCAGCGTCTTCCCCGACCCGGTCGGCGCCGAGATCAGCGTGTGCTCGCCGGTGGCTATGACCGGCCAGGCTTGCGTCTGCACCTCGGTCGGGCCTTCAAAGGCCGACGCAAACCAGTCACGAACTGCGGGCGTGAACTGCGACAACGACATCGTCTTTGAGGCTACTGCCAAGGGGTCAGAAGAGGCTCACGCGACACCTCGCTGCCGGGACGATCTGAGCGGTCAGCCGATCAGCTCGCGCGTATGCACGAGCAGCTCGTCGATCATCTGCGCCGTCAGACGGCCGGTGAACGTGTTCTGCTGGCTGGGGTGAAAGCAGCCGAGCAGGATCGGTGCCGGCGGCTGCGGATGCCACTGCACGCCGTGGCCGAAGCGTGGCCGCGGGCGCTGCAGCTGCACTCCGAGCTCAGCCAGCAGGCGCAGTCCGGCTGCCCAGGCGAAGCCGCCGAGGCAGAGGATCACCCTAACGTTCTCCAGCAGCTCGAGCTCGCGCAGCGCGAACGGCAGACAGGTGTCGCGCTCGGCCGGGGTCGGCTTGTTGGCGGGCGGCGCGCAGCGCACGGCGGCGGTGATCCATGCGCCGTGCAGCATGAGTCCGTCGCCGGCGTGCACCGACGTCGGCTGGTTGGCGAATCCGGCGCGGTGAAGCGCCGCGAACAAGAAGTCGCCCGAGCGATCGCCCGTGAAGACGCGGCCCGTTCGGTTTGCGCCATGCGCCGCCGGTGCCAGACCGAGGATCAGCAGCCGTGCGGCCGGGTCGCCGAAGCCCGGGATCGGCCGGCCCCAGTACTCCTCGTCGGCGAACGCTGCGCGCTTCTCGCGCGCCACCAGCTCGCGCCACGCGACGAGCCGCGGGCAGGCCCGGCAGGAGACGACCTCACGCTCCAGCGCTGCCAGCGCGCCGTCGCTCAAGTGCGCGGCGGTTGTGACAGCAGCCCGACGATCAGGCGCTCGATCAGCGGCAGCAGATCGAGCATCTGCGGTGGGTGGCCCGTGCGCAGCTGGCGCGAGACGAGTTCGAAGGTCGCGCCGACGATCGCGAATGCCTCGTCGGGAGAGGCGTAGGCGGGGCCGCGCTCGCGCCGCGCGGCCTCCTGCGTCGCCTCGTACAAAAACTGGGCGAAGCCGGCAAGCATGGCGTCGCGCACGTCGGCGATGCGCGGCCCCGCGCCAACGCTCTCGACGAGGATCGCCTGGGCCATCATCGGATTGGCCTCGATCGTCTCGAGGATCGCGCGCAGCCCCGTGCGATGGCGCTCGTGGTACTCGAGCTCCACTTTGAGCGAGGCCTGCATCATCGCCTCGAGCAGCGTCTGAGACGCGAACGCAAACAGCGCCAGCAGGCACTCTTCCTTGTTGGAGAAGTGCTCGTAGAAGGTCGCCTTGGACATCCCGGCCTGCCTACTGATCGCCTCAGCGCTGGAGTCGGCGTAGCCGACGCGCGAGAAGACCTCTGCCGCAGCCTCGAACAGCCGGTGCTTCTGCACCTCGAGTCTGACCTCCAGCGGAGGGGCATGCCGTCCGCGAGGGATCGGCAACTGGGCGGATGTGCGGCCTGTCACCAAGGCTCAGTGTAGATAGGCTCCCCGCCGTGAGAGCACTCCTTGCCATCTGCGTGCTTGCCGTCGCCGTCGCCGGTTGCGGCGGTGGGGGCTCGGGCGATTCCGCCAAGGATTTCGACGGCGCGGAGCGCGGGGTCGCAGACGCGATCGAGAAGATCGAGGCGGCGGCCCGCGACAGGGATCCGGACAAGGTCTGCAAGGAGCTGCTCAGCGACAGCCTGCTGGCGGCGCTGGAGAAGAAGGGCACCAACTGCAAGACGGGCGTCGAGGAAGGCTTCGACGACGCCGACTCGCTGGACCTCAAGGTCGACGATGTGACGATCCGCGGTGACACGGCGACCGCGAAGGTCACCTCTGGCCGCGCCAACTCCAAGCAGAAGACCGACACCCTGACGCTGCAGCGCGACGGTGCGGTCTGGAAGATCACGTCGCTCGGAGCGCCCGCTTCGGGCTGATGTCCGCTGGACCGCCGGGCTATTGCGTCTGGTTGCGGCGCGATCCGCACGGGTGCCGTGGCTTGGTATGACCCGCCGCGCGGGGCGACGAGTTGGCGGGTCAGCCCTTGATCTGCGAGCCGTACTGGCGCGCGTAGTACTCGCGGTAGTCGCCGGAGCGGATCGGCTCCCACCAGGGGCTGTTGTCGCGGTACCAGTTCACGGTCTGGGCAAGCCCGTCGGCGAAGCGCATCTGCGCCTCCCAGCCGAGCGCGCGCACCTTCTCGGAGCCCAGCGAGTAGCGCCGGTCGTGGCCGGGCCGATCGGTGACGTATTCGATCAGCGACTCGTCGGCGCCGCATAGCTCGATGATGCGCTGCACGACCTCGATGTTCGGGCACTCGTCGGGACCGCCGACGTTGTAGGCCTCTCCGGGAGCTCCATGCGCGAGCACGTGTCCGATGGCGCGCGCGAAATCTTCGACGTAGAGCCAGTTGCGCACCTGCATGCCGTCTCCGTAGACCGGCAGGCGATCGTCGTGCAGCGCGTTGAGCACCATCAGCGGGATCAGCTTCTCGGGGTACTGGAAGGGACCGTAGTTGTTCGATCCGCGGCAGATCAGCGTCGGCAGGCCGTAGGTGTGGAAGTAGCTTGAGACGAGCAGGTCGGCACCGGCCTTCGTCGCGCTGTAGGGCGAGGACGGAGCCAGCGGCGAGTCTTCGGTGAACGAGCCGCTGTCGATCGATCCATAGACCTCGTCGGTCGAAACCTGCAGGTAACGCACGCTCTGCACGCGCGCGGCCTCGAGCAGGACCCACGTGCCGACGGCGTGCGTGGTGACGAACGCGTCGGGCTCGGCGATCGAGCGGTCGACGTGCGTCTCGGCGGCGAAGTTCACGACCGCGTCGACGCCGTCGATCGCCTCGCCGACGGCGCCCGCGTCCTCGATGCCGGCGTGGACGAACGCCACATCCAGCCCGTCGAGGTTCTCGCGCCGGCCGGCGTAGGTCAGCTTGTCGAGCACGATGATCTCGTCGTCGTGCTCGCGCAGGCGTACACGCACGAAGTTCGAGCCGATGAAGCCGGCGCCGCCGCAGACGAGGAGCTTCATCGCGAGGGCCTCGGATCCGGTTCGATGAGGACCATCGTCGAGCTATGGCGCGCTGTCATCGGGCTGGCACCCGCGTTGCGAGGTAGTGAGCCACGCCTTCTTGCCACGGCGCCAACGTGAGGGGTCGTGCACGCTCGCTGCCGAGCACGCTGTAGGCCGGCCGCGGGGCGGGGCGCGGGAAGGCGTCGCTGGTCGTCGGCAGCACGCGGCAGTCGACGCCGGCGCCGTCGAAGACCTCGATCGCGAGCTCGTTCCACGCGCAGGAGCCGGCGCCTGCGATGTGATGGATGCCGGTCTGCGACGGACGCTCGGCGAGATCGACGAGCGCCTCCGCGAGATGGCCGGTCCACGTGGGGCAGCCGACCTGGTCGGTGACCACGGCGACCTCGTCGCGCGTCGACGCGAGCGTCAGCATCGTGTCGACGAAGTTGCGTCCGCCGGCGCCGAACAGCCAGGCCGTTCGCACGATCGCGTGGACCGGGTTGGCCGCCGCGACCGCCTGCTCGCCGGCGAGCTTGGAGGCGCCATAGGCGCCGAGCGGGGCGACCGGGTCGGACTCCAGCCACGGCTCGCGCTTTGAGCCGTCGAAGACGTAGTCGGTGGAGATCTGCAGGATCGATGCGCCCACCTCGGCTGCTGCCGCGGCCACGTTCCCGGCCCCCACACCGTTGATCGCCTCGGCGGCCACGGGGTCGGATTCCGCGCCGTCGACGTCGGTGTAGGCGGCAGAGTTGACGACGGCCTGCGGGCGCCACTGCAGCATCGACCGGCGAACGGCGCCGGCGTCTGTGATGTCCAGCTCGCCACGCGACAGGCCGCGAACGTCGTGGCCGAGCCGCGTGGCGGCCTCGACGACGGCGCGTCCCAGCATCCCGTTGGCCCCGGTGACGAGCAGCTTCATCTCAGAGGATCCCGATCTCGGAGTTGTCGCCGACCATGAAGCGATAGGCCTTGGGCTGGCGCACGCCGCGCGAGATCGTCACGTTGCGCCCGAGCAGCGAGGACTCCATGCGGCCCTCGAGATTGCGCACCGAGCTGCCGGCAAGCAGGATCGAATGCTCGACCTCGGCTTCGCAGATCACGCAGTCCTCGCCGATTGCCGTGTAGGGACCGATGTAGCAGTCGGTCAGCTGCGCGCCGGCGCCGATGATCGCCGGGCCGCGGACGCTCGTGCGCTCCAGCCGCGCGCCGGGCTCAACGACGACGCGCCCGTCGCACTGCGACTCGATCAGATCGCCCTCGACGCGCGGCTCGATGCGGTCGAGGATCAGCCGGTTGGCCTCGAGCATGTCATCCAGGCGGCCGGTGTCCTTCCACCAGCCCTTGACGATGTGCGGCTCGACGCGCCTTCCGCCGTCGACCAGATACTGGATCGCGTCGGTGATCTCGAGCTCACCGCGGGCGCTGGGCTCGATCGCGCGGGCCGCGTCATGGATGCCGGCCGTGAACATGTAGACACCGACGAGCGCAAGGTCCGTTGCGGGCTGCTTGGGCTTTTCAACAAGCCGCACCACGCGCCCGCCATCCAGCTCGGCGACGCCGAAGTTCTCGGGATCGGGGACCGGCGTCAGCAGGATCAGCGCATCGGGCTTGCTGGCGCGAAAGGACTCCACGAGCCCGCTGATTCCCCCCTGCAGCAGGTTGTCGCCGAGGTACATGACGAACGGATCGTTGTCGAGAAACTGCTCGGCCGTCAATACGGCGTGCGCCAGGCCGAGCGGCGCGTCCTGCTCGACATAGGTGATCTGAACGCCGAAGCGCGAGCCGTCACCGGCGGCGGCCCGGATCTCTGCGCCCGTCTCGGGCGCGATGATGATGCCGATGTCCACGATGCCGGCCTCGGCCATCGCTTCGATTCCATAGAAGAGCACCGGCTTGTTGGCCACCGGCACGAGCTGCTTGGCGCTCGTATGCGTGATCGGCTGCAGGCGCGTTCCCTTGCCGCCGGAGAGGATCAGACCTTTCATCGCTCAGTGCGCGCTGGCGAGCTTGCGGTGATCCCATGTTGACCGCGACCGCTCGTTGAACTGCAGCACCACGCGCTTGGGCGCCTGGGCGAGCACCATTGCTCGCACGTCTTCGCCGGGCACTCCGTCGCTATAGCGCGTGAAGAGCTCGATGCCGAAGTCGGCAACGAGCCCGGTGTCTCGATGGATCGTTGCGTCGGATTTCAGCATCACGCCTCGTAGCCGGGAGTACTCGGTTCCCGCCTCGACCTGCAGTGTGGCACGCGGGTCGCGCTCGAGGTTGCGAACTTTCTGGGACTTAGCGAACGTCCAGGACCACAGCTGGCCGTCGCGCACGACGTACCACAGGGGCATGAGATGGGGGAACCCGTCGCGACCGATCGTCGCGACGATCACCGTGCGTTCCTGGGAGAGGAAGCCGGCGACCTCCTCGTCGGACATCCGGATCTGCTCGCGGCGGTTCACGGGCGGGACTGATGGCAGCCCCGCCCGTGTGCCGCGATGTACCTGCTAGCGGCGGAACCTGTCGTTGAACTGGTACCGGACTTCGCAGCCGCGCGACCGGAACCTGGCGCGCTCGTTGAAGTTGAAGCGCACCTTGTCGCGCCCCGAGCCGCAGTTCACGGTTGCCGGCGGACCCGCGGTTGCGATGTTGATGAAATCGCGGCCGGAGCCACCGAACGCCTTGTCGCGCCCGAAACCGGCGTTGATCGAGTCGTTGCCCGCACCGGCGACCAGCAGGTCGTTGCCCGAGGCGCCGTTGAGGTGATCGTTGCCCGT
>Ga0136637_1000036_pt1 | contig 18086 bp, 9 predicted proteins | sample AntDrymUQ8572106_2_FD_105497 | JGI IMG/M metagenome (GOLD analysis project Ga0136637, IMG submission 105497) | Polar desert sand microbial communities from Dry Valleys, Antarctica - metaG UQ857 (21.06) | ecosystem: Environmental > Terrestrial > Soil > Desert | place: Antarctica: Dry Valley... | reverse complement strand
TCGGGTTGTTCGGGGGCGTAGAGGTGCAGGTACCACTCCCCGGGCGAGCCGTCGGCTTCGCTGACTCGGGTCCAGGCCGGGCCACCGAACACGCTGGACCAGTTGTTCGGTGGCACCGCACCACCCGGTCCTCGGCCCGTGGCTAGCCTACCTATATGCTTGCCGACCTCGCCAAAGGAGCCGGTCGCCTTGATGGTCGGATGGCACGGGTCGCCATTGGTTCCGCGGCGTTCGCGCAACAAGTGTTCCAGTCGAATCCGATTGACCGGTTCGGACCATGCACGCGACCACGATGTCGGCGGTGGCTCGGACTCAACAAGCGTCGGTGACCTCTCCGATCGCTGATGTACTACCTGACAGCGGACGATGCCGTGTTGTGGTTTCAACTCCTCCACGAGATGTACGGTGAGAACATCAGCTTGACCGCCACGCGGAAATGGCTAGCCACGAGCGCGGTGGGAGAAGTCGAGGATGCCAGCGCGGGCGACACCCCCGGCCAATCTCTCGCGGCGGACCGGGCGAGACAGCGCGGGCCACCGTGACGGCGCCCCCGGTGGCAGACCGCCCGGTCGCCCTCGCGCCGAACGACGTGGGTGGTCTTGAATCGGGCTCGCCCGGCACCGATGTAGATCTGATCTTGCGATGAGGACCGTAGAAGGGCTGGTGGAGTGAGGTTTTCGCGACACGCCCTGAAGGTTGCAGGACGCGCACAGGGCGAGGCCTTGTGTGATCGTTTGCAGTCTCACGCCCGTCGTGGACGCCACGGACCCGCGTTGAGCGACTCCAGACAACCTTCCACGACCTCGACCAGAACCGGATCTGGGTCGCCATCGCCGCCCTGGCCGCAGACCTTCTCGCACTCACCGCCCGTCTCGCCCTGCCCACCTCGGCCGCGACCTACGAGCCCAAACGGCTACGACTGCGCATCCTGGCCGTGGCCGGGCGGATCGTGCGCACCGCGCAGCACCGTGTCCTACACATCGACCCCGCCTACCCCTGGGCCGAGCAGATCACCATGGCGCACACCCGATTGTGCTCGCTTCCCCACCCTGAGCACCCGCTCGCCGCCCCACAACCAGGACCCATGAGCACCGACAGGCCACGCTGAGCCGGCGACCACCTCTGCCCGCCCAATGGCACTGCTCCCAACAAGATCATCAAACCGCAGTGGAGATCATCGTACGGCCGTTACGAAGCTCGAGGCTAGGGTGTCCGGCAACGCCAGTACTGGTTGTCCGACCGATCGTATGGAGGATCATGACGCGCGCCGCGATTCTCATCGGCGTACGAAGTGTGGCCGGGCTTGCACCTCTTTGCGCGGTCTTCCGCGGCGTCCAGTCCATGGCTTCGTGGGCTGAGTCCCAGGGCTTCTCCTCGGTCAAGGTCCTCATTGACGAGACCGACCCTGTTCACGCCCACCACGTCAGCGAGGCCGTATTCTCCATTGTCGACGCCGGCACGACGGAGCAACTCGTCGTCTACTTCGCTGGACACGGGCTGAACAAGCAAGGCAGCGAGTTCTGGCTGCTCAGCGATGCGCCGCGGAATACCGCGGCAGCGGTGAACGTCGAGGGCAGCGCCCGGCTGGCACGCTCCGGCGGCATCCCGCACGTCGTGTTCTTCTCCGACACGTGCCGGACGCTGCCCCGCAGCCAGGCGGAACAGGCCATGCGCGGGACCGACGTCTTCCCCGCCGACTTCGGCGGCGGTCCAGCGCGGTGGGTCGACATGTTCTTCGCCTGCGGCCTCGGCAGTCCCGCGTTCGAGACGGCACGCTCCGGCGTGTACACCGATAGCCTCGTCTGGGCGCTGGGAGGACACGTGCCCGGCATCCTGGAGCGCGGCAACGAGCCGGACGGCTCGAGCAGGGTCGTGCGGCCCTGGCCGCTGCACTGGCATCTCGTGCGCGACGTGGAACGGCGCCTGGCCGAGGAACCCTCCACCCGGATGCTCACGCAGGAGCCGGAGGCCCGGATCTGCTCGCCGGAGACAGCGTGGCTGTCCAAGGTGGCCTCGCTGCAGTCACCTGAGGATCCACCGTGCCTCGGCGACTACGACTCCCCGGACGCCCCAGGCCCGATCGTCCGCAGCGATCGGGAACGGCACGCGACGCGGTGGGGCTCACCCGGCTCGGCTGCCCGAGATGCCCGGGACGCACTCGTTCGCATGATCCGGCCCGTACGGAGTGCAGCGGATCTGGACCGGGTCGGGGACCCCTGGCCGTCGTGGGCCCGGACCGAGGCGGAGGCGCACGCCCGCCGGTTCACGCAGTCGGTGCCTGCCGGCGACGCGGCTCTTCAGATCCTGGGAGCCCGACTCATCCGCGCAGACAGTTCCACTGCGGACGTCGTCCTGGACGGCACAGACGGGTCGGCCGACGTCACACTGCCGCCCGGAACCGACGTCGCCGACGTGGTGGTCTCGGTCGGTCGCGCCGGTGGGGTCTTCCCTGTACTGCGGGACTTCCGGACGACACTGATCTTCGAACGAGGGGAGCTCGTCGACCTCGCTGTGGAGCCCTGCGTCCGTTCCACGCGGTATGAGATTTACGCCACCCGCCGCCGCGATCTGCGCACCCTGGCCGCCCTGGCCTCGACGGCGACACGGGGAGGGGCGCTGACGGTGAGTCAGGAGGAGGCGACTTGGTGGGCCGCCCGGATCCGGGTCGGAGACATGGTCGACCCGGCGCTGGCGGTACTGGCGTCGTACGTGTGGGACTCGCTGAACCTCAGGGACCAGGTCGAGTACGCGCGCGCGGCGCTGGCCGACCGGCTGGGGCTCCGCCTGTTCGACCTCGAGCTGCTCGCGGACGGTGCCACGCGCGGGGCGCACCCCGGCCGGCCGCTGCTCGGCCGCGGCTGGGCGCTGCTGGACACCATCGGGCACGCGGACGACCTGACCAACGCCCTCCGGCCGCACCTGCTGCCATCGATGTGGACGCTGTTCGACGACACCGGGGTCGGCATCCTCCGCGACGCGGTCCCGGCCGGCCGATGACCCGCACCCTGCTGCTCGTACACGGGCGGTCCCAGGAGGACCGCGATCCCGACGAGCTCAAGGCCGAGTGGGTCGACGCCCTTCGCCGGGGCCTCGCCCGGCGCGGGCTGACCCTGCCGGTCCCCGAGTCCGCGATCCGCTTCCCCCACTACGGCTCCACGCTGCGCGACCTGACCCGCAGGCCTGCGGACGAGGCCGCGGAGATCATCGTCCGCAGCACCGGGCAGGACCTCGACCCGCACCGGGCGCGCTTCCTGGAGGCCACGCTGCGCGAGATCGCCCTCGGCGCCGGGGCGGGCGAGGACGAGCTGTTCCCGCATCCACCCGGCGCGGTGGTCGAGCGCGGTGCCGCGCAGTCCGAGCGGATGCGGACGATCCTCGGTGTCCTGGACCGCCGGGCCCCGGGCCTCGGCGGCGCCGCGATCGCCCTCCTGGTCGACGACGTCCACGCCTACCTGCGGATCCCGGCGATCACCCGGCGGATCGACGACGGCGTACGTGCAGCGCTGGCGTCGTCCGGCGGTCCGTGCGTCGTCGTCGCACACTCCCTCGGCTCCGTCGTCGCCTACCGCGTGCTGCGGGACGGCGACGGCCGGAACGTTCCGTTGCTGGTCACCCTCGGGTCCCCGCTGGGCGTGTCGACGATCCGGCGTACGCTGCGGCCGCTGCGCCATCCAGAGGGCGTCGGCCGGTGGCTCAACGCCCGGGACGTCCGTGACCTCGTCGCCCTGCACGCCCTGGACGCGGAGCGGTTCCCGGTCACGCCGCCGGTCGAGGATCTTGCGACCGTCGATAACCACATGCCGAACCGGCATGGGATCGCCGGCTACCTCGGCGACCCGGATGTGGCTGCCCGGATCCACGACGCCCTGTGCCCCGGCGGCCCGGACGTCACGGGGCACGCGCCCGGTCGAGGTCCCGCATGAGAGCTTGGGCCACCTCGTGGTCGGGGTCGAGGTCCAGGCACTCCTCGAGCGCGCGCCGCGCGGCCGGTTGATCACCGGCCTCGGCGGCCCGCCGGGCCCGGGCACACAGGTGGTCGAGGAGTGCAGTCATCACCCGTGCGTCCCCGCGCGCGTGGAACTGCGCGCAGTTGATCCACTCCCGGGCCTGCTCGTCCGATTCGGACCGGGCGACGGCCTGCAGGTGCACGGTGATCATCTCGTCGTACACCCGCGGGTCGTTCGGGGCGATCGCGGACGCGGCGTGTGACTCTCCGACCGCATCCTGAAGCCTGCCCTTCTGCAGGGTGCGCTTGGCGCGCCGCACGGCGCGCAGCGCTCGGGCGGTCTCCTCGATCGATGTCTCCCGCGGCTCGGGCGCTGCTGGCGTCGGTGCGTCCGGTTTCCGGGCCGCGGGACCGGCCTGCCGGGACGAGGCCTCGATCCGCTCCAGCGCGTCGACCACCCGGTCCCGGACGCCGCGCAGCAACGCCACCGCCTCCGGGGTCCGGCCGAGGGCGGCGAGCCCCTCGGCCTCGATGACGGGGTCGTCGCCCTGCCCCGGCCCGGCTCCGCCGGGCAGGGGCAGGGCCCGTGTCCCAGTAATCGTGCCGGACTGCTCGTCGTCTGCGCCGTGCATCGATCCGAAGGCCTGCGGTCCGAGCAGCCGGCCGTAGGCGGCCGCGCCCTCGGCCGCGCGGGCCAGCCCCGCGCGGACGGGTTCGACGTCGATCCGCTCCCGGAGCATCTCGGCCACGTCCGGGATGGCCGTAGAACCACCGGCCAGGATCACCGAGTCGATCTCGCCGGCCTGCATCTCCGCGTCGTGCAGCACGTCGTCGAGCCGGGTCAGCGTCTCCCGGACCTGTTCCCGGACCTCCTCCCGGAAGGTCTCCGCGGCGAGAGTCACCGCGGGGCCGCCGTGGCCCGCCCACCGGACCGTCTCGCCGGATGCCAGCCGGTGCTTGGCCTCCTCGGCCTCGGTCCGACAGGACGCCCAGTCCTCGGCCGTCCACCGGCTGAGGTCGCCGCCGGAAGCCATCCACTGCGCCAGGACCCACTCGTCGAACAGCGCGCCGCCGGCCCGGCTCGCGGCGTGACCGAGCACGCGGACCTGCCGCCGGGCCAGGCGGACCAGCCCGATCTCGGTGGCGCGGTAGCCCATGGAGTACACGAGGACGGTGCGCGGCCGGCCGGGTTCCTCCGTCTCCGGCATGACGACGGCCACCGAGTCGTTGAGCATCTGGACGTCGCCGAACCCCGCCGCGCGTCCCAGGTCACGCAGGTTCATCCGGGCGGCCGTCCCGGCCTGGGCCGGGACCGTTAGCACCAGCCGTTCGGGGGCCGTGGCCTCCGTCGCGGCCACCTGCTCGCGGCTTTCCCGCAGCATGGCCAGCACCCGGGCGATGCCGTCATCGGTCCCGTCCACGGTGGGCGGCCGGCCGTCTAGCAGCAGGTCCTTCGCCGTCAGGAAGCTCACCGATCGCGTTCCGACGACCGGCGCCAGCCACAGGGACTCGGGGCCGGCCCGGTCGATCGGGCACGGACCGGTCGTACCGTCGGTCCAGGCGGCGCGCAGGCCGAGGCTCCCGAGGTCGACACCGACCGCTGTCATCGCCGTCGCCGGAGCAGGTCCGAGGCTTCGGCGGGCGTCGCGGCACCCTCGGGGCGCTCCAGCTCCCGGCGCACCAGCTCGACCAGCGTCCGCTCGGCCTGGGCCCGCTGCGGGGTGTTGCCCTCCCGGTGCGCCTTGCAGGTGATCTCCGCAGTGTCCCGGATCTGCTGGGCGGCGTCCGGCGCGGCGCGGTCGGCGGCGATGTCGGCCAGGTAGAGGTTGGTGGCCAGGCCGGAGTTGTCCACGTCCCGGTGCAGGGCGTCGACGTAGCGCTGGTGCTGCTCGGGGTCCTGGGAGTCGAAGCACTGGTGGGCATCGGTCAGGCGGCGCCGGAGGCGCCGGATCTGGAACTCCTCGATGTAGTCGCCGTAGTGGTTCACGAACCCCTGGGTGAAGTCGATCGTCCGCTCGAGCTCGTCCCGGGAGTCCTCCGGGGAGTCGGCGGGCGCCGCCGGCGCCTGCGGCCGCAGTGTCTCGGACTTGTAGAACGTGGTGCCCGGGACGGAGACCGCGATGGTCAGGATACGGTTGCCGTCGAAGTTGAACGACACCTCGACCTCGCTGCCCACCTCCATCCCCTCGGGCAGGGTGAGTTCGATTATGCCCTGCACCCGGTTGCGGCTCGCGACGTCGTGCACGCCCTCGTAAACCGGGATGCGCACCCCCCTCCGGTCGGCCGTGAACATCTGCTTCATCGGTTCTTTCAGCGGGTACGGCGTGCCCTTCGGGATGATCGGCACGAACGCGTCGGTGTCCTCGCCATCCACCGCGGCGATGCCCAGGTGCAGCGCGGTCTGCTCGTAGAGGGTCATCGACGCGGCCGCGGCCGCCTCGTCGAGCTCCTGACCGCAGAACGCGCAGGAGGTCGCCTCTGGGTCGTTGTCCGCGTCGCATCCGGGGCACTGGACACCGGTGGTCGCCGCCACGACCGCCGCCCCGAGGGCGACGCACTCCATGGCCGGCACGTCGGAGCGGACCTTGTCCATGCCGAAGCGCGCGGCGACGGCGGCGCGCACGGCGGGCACGAGCGTCGAACCGCCGACGAGCAGCACGTCGGTGATGTCGTCGGCCACGAAGTTCCCTCTGGCGAGCACCTTGTCGACCTCGTCGATCGTCCGCGCGACCATCCCGGCGATGCCCTGCTCGAACTCCTGCCGGGTCACCTCCACCCAGACGTCGAGCAGCGGACCGCCGTCAGACAGGCGGAACGCCGCCGGGACGTTGACCTCACCGATATCTACCTCGCTGAGCTGCAGCTTGGCCTGTTCGGCCGTCTGCTTGAGCAGCCGCCGAAACGCGCCGTCGTTCGGCGGCGCGGTGCCGTGCTCGACCTGCAGTTCGGCGAGGACCTTCTGCACGATGACGTCGTCGAAGTCGTCACCACCGAGCCAGTTGTCGCCGCCGTGACCGACGACCTGGAACTGCCCGTGGCCGGCGTCGTCGACGACCATGTTGAGCACGGACACGTCGAACGTCCCGCCCCCGATGTCGTAGACCAGCACCCGGCGGCCGTCGGTGCTGGGGGCGTCCATCCCGTACGCCACCGCTGCCGCGGTGGGTTCGTCGATCAGCCGGCCGACGACCAGGCCGGCCGCCAGTGCGGCCTCGCGGGTCGCCGTCCGCTGGGCGTTCTCGAAGTAGGCCGGTACCGTGATCACGGCCCGGGTCACGTCCCGGCCGAGCTTCTCCGACGCGTCCTTGCGCAGCTTCTCCAGGATGGCCGCGGAGATGTCCTGGGGAGTACGGGAGTCCTCGCCCATCCGGATCGTCACGGTCGCATCGCTGTCCGAGAGCGCGTCGATCCGGTAGCCGAAGCGCCTGCGCACCTGCTCGACCTCCGCCTCCCCGACGGTCCGGCCCATCAGCCGCTTCACCGAGGACACGCTCTCCACCGCGCTGGCCCCGGCCCGAACGGCCTGCTCCCCGACCAGGGTCATCTCCGTGCCGTCCTTCTGCCGGCGCACGGCGACCACGGACGGTGTGGTCCGCTTGGCCTGGCTGTTCTCCAGGACCACCGATCTCCGGAGCTCGGGGTCGTAACGCGCCACCGCCGAGTTCGTCGTTCCCAGATCGATCCCGACGCTGGTCATTGTTCTCCTCCCACCGATCCCTGACCGACGACGACGTCGGCCGGGCGGATGACCCGGCCGTCCTTCTCATAGCCCCCGCGCTCCACCGCGGTCACGATGCCGTCCTCCCCCGGCCCCGTCCCGACCACCACGTGCAGGTCGAGGTCCAGGGAGTCACCGACGGCTCCGAAACGGCGCAGCCCGGCCTCGGTCACGGACCGGTCGAGCTGGCGGGCGATGCCGCGGACCGATCGGACCATCGCCCGGTCCGCCAGATCGTCGGCCCGCCCGTCCGCGCCGTCCGTCGGCCCCAGCAGCCGGTCGAACGAGTCGAGCACGTCGACGAGGTCCTCCAGCAGGGCGTCCAGGCGCCGCCGGGCCGGCAGGTCGAGCCGTGCGAGTAGGCGGTCCGGCATCGCGTCGTGCGGGCTCACGTCGCCTCCTCCGCGCTCCGGGGCTCGGGGTAGACGAGCAGGTCCACGGCGAGCCGTCGTTCGACAAGCCGCAGCTCGTCCCACGCCGCCTGCACCTCCTGACTGAACAGCCGCTTGCGTTGCATCTCGAACGCAGCGTCCTGGACCTCGGCGTGCGAGGAGGACGGCGTGATGCCCACCGGCTCGAACACGTCGTAGGGGAACGGCCCGTCCCACCGGGTCTCCGGATCTATCACGTGGTTCCCGCCTTTCCCTCGTCGTGCCATCGCCGCAAGGCCGCGATGAACTCGCGTCGCGCCGGTGCGTGGCCCGGGTCGGCCACGACCTGCGCGACGGCGTCGAACAGCAGCTCGCGGGCGCTCCGCACGCGGGCGGCCCCCGGTCCGGCCGGTCCGGCGGTCGGCCTGATCCGGTTCACCAGCTCCGCGGAAGTCATCGAGCGGTAGACCAGGTCCTGGGCCAGCTCGGCCGTGCGGGCCATCGCGAACCGGAGGAACTCGTGACCCGGGGCCTGGCGCAGCCCGTCGTCGGCGACGGCACCGGCGTCCAGGACGGCGTCGACCGGGTCGACCGCCTCCGGGAAGGTCCGTACCCGCGCGACGAGCTGGCGGACGAGGGTCGCCCGCGCCATGAGGAACATCGGTCGTGCGGCGACGGCGCGGCGGAGGTCCGCGATCGCAGACTCGAAGTCGCGCACGTCCGGCGCCCGGATCTCGTCCAGGCGCGACGCGCGGGCGTACCGGGCCTCGGCCAGCACGGCCTGCACCCGCTCGCTGAAGCCCAGCCGGACGGCCTCCATCCCCTCCAGGAACGCGATCACCGCGTCCACCCGGTCGCCCCCGGGGGACTCGCCGTTCCCGGCGATCAGCGCGCCGGCCACGTCGGCGACCGTGGCCGCGGCCTCGACACGGGCGCGCGCGGATAGGCCCGCCCGACGGCCGACGGTCAGCGCGGCGTCCACGGCGGCGACCGCGGCGCCGACGTCGTCGGCGTCATGCAGCAGCGCACTCACCGTCCCGAGGTGGCCGCGCACCGCGAGCCGTGCCGCGTCCTGAAGTAGTCGCGCCTCCCGACCGGCCAGGAAGGCGTAGGCGGGATCACCGTCCAGGAACGCCCGGCACTCCGGGCAGTCGGCGGGACGCGGGTGCTCCCGTGCCTCGCGACCACCGCAGGAACCGTTGCCGTCCGGCGAGATCGACAGCACGGTCAGGTCCGGCAGTGCCGTCAAGGCCCGGCCGGGGCGTTCGGCGTCCAGCAGGGCCAGAGCGGGTCCGAGCCGGGAGAACGCTGCGCGCAGATCCGCGAGCAGCTCGGGGGCCGGTGCCTCCGCCGCTCCCGTCTCCCCCGGCTCCTCCTCGGAACACCGGACCAGGGACGCGGCGAAGCCGGCGAAGCATTCGGCGAGACCGAGCTGCTGCAGCAGCAGCGGCCCGCAGGTGATCGACGACTGTCCGTCGTCGCCGAGTGGGAGCCCCCCGACCCGACCGAGGAGCTCCCGTCCCACCGATTCCACCCGCACGTCCAGCGTCCGGGTCCGGTACCGCGCGGCCAGCGACGGACGCCGGTCGCGCTCGTGGCGCTCCGCCGCCTCCTCCAGCTCGGACCGGAGCCCACTCAGCACGTTTCGGCGCACGGCCGCCAGCGACGCCGGCGGAATGCGGAACGCGTACCGCACGGCGCGCGCGGCGCGCCACCGTTCCCAGTAGGCATCGTCCCCAGCGACGACCGCCCAGCAGCCGATGCTGCGCCGCCACGCGACCCCGCCCAGCTCGATGGCTCCCGCCTCGTCCAGCTCCCGCGCCGCCCACCGGCTGGCGATCGCGAGGCAGTGCGCCGATCCGACGCCGCCGGGGTCGCCTGACAGCCGGACCCGCCAGGCCTCGACGGCATCGTCGCGCCCGCGATGCCAGAGGACCAGCAGCGGCGCATCGACCGGCAGGGCCGCGCACAGGGAGTCGAAGGGATCCGCGTCGCCGTCCAGGTCGAGTACGGTGAGGCCCCGGCGCAGACCCTCCGGGTCGTGCACCGGGTAGAGACCCGTGTCGACTTCGAGCCGCCGCTCCCAGGTCTGCATCGCGGTGGCGATCTCGGCCAGCGCCGGGTCCCCCTTTCGCAGTGCCCGCATGGGTGCGTCCTTCACCTCCGCGACCGTCGAGTCCGGGCCGATCCCGATCTCGGCCAGCGCGTCGTACGGGAACGAGCCGGACCCCCGCTGCGCCGGATCGGGGACGACCGTCAGGTCGCCGAACACGTCCGCCCACGGGAACACCGCGAGGAGCCGCCCGAGCCGGTCCCGGCGGGCCACGACGTCGGCGACGTCGGCGCCCACCGTCTCGTAGCGCCGGAGGGCCCCGGACCACCTGCCGTGCTCCTCGTCCTCCCGCGCGCGGCAGTACTGCGCGCGCCCCGCGGCGTCGGACCAGCTGTGGCACGCGTCGTACCGCGCCGCCGCGTCCGCCCACCGCCCCTGCTCTTCGGCCGGCCGCGCCTGCGCATAGGACCGCAGCACGTCCGCCTCGGGATGCTCACCGAGCACGGCGACCCCGGCCTCGGCCTCGGCCCACGCGCCGCGGACCAACGCGCAGCGGACCAACGCGTAGGCGTGCTGGGCAGCGGCGCTGATCGCCGCGGGCAGTCCGGCGTAGTGCCCGACGGCCGCGCACCAGTCGCCATCGTCCTCGGCCGCCCGGCCGCGCACGTAGCTGCGCCGCGCCGGGACATCGCGGAGCCCGTCGGGCACGTCGTCGTACGCGGCGAGCGCCTCGTCCCACCGGCCGTCGTCCTCGGCCGTGCGGCCCTCGCCGTAGCGCACCAGGTCGCGCAACGCGGGGTCGGGATCGTCGACCTGCCGCCACGCCGCCGTCGCGCCGGCCCAGTCGTCCGCCTGTGCGGCGACGTGCCCCTCGGCGAGCAGGCGCAGGCGGGTGACCGCCGGGCTGTCGTCCAGCCCGGTGAGCGCCTCCAGTACCGCCGCCCAGTCCGGGACCGCGTACGCGATCATCGCGCGGGCCCACCGGCGGAACCGCCCGACCGCGCCGTCCTCGTGGTCGTCCGGCAGGCTTCCGAATCCCTCGATCACCCCCGGCCAGTCTTCGCGCGCCACGGCCGCGCGTCCGGTGACGTACCGGAGTCGCACGCGGGTGTCCCGGTACCTCGGCTCCAGCCCGGAGAGCAATGACACCGCCTGCTCCCAGTCGTCATGGCACTGCGCCCGGCGAGCCTGTACGTAGGCCAGCGGCGTCGGATCGATCGCGCCCAGCCGATCGGCTTCCTCGGCGTGGCGGGCCGCCTCGTCCCAGTCCTCGCGACTCTGGGCGACGAGGCAGTGCATGCGGGCACGGCGGCCGGGTGCGTCGGCGGTCGAGCCCGCTTTCTCGAAGCACGCGGCGGCTCGGGCCGGATCGCCGTCGTCCTCCGCCCGGCGTCCGGCGCAGTACCAGCGCCGGGCCGGCGCGTCGCGGTACGGCCCGAACTCCTCGAAGGCCGCCTCGGCCTCGGCCCAGCGGCCTCCGTTCGCGTGCTCGGCCGCCAGCGCGTAGGCCCGCGCCAGCTCGGCTTCCCGCCGTGCCGTCACCCGGTGCGCGAGGGTGTCCCGGAACCCGTCCGGGAACAGGACCAGGATCTGCTCGCAGAGCCTCTCGACGGTGTCCCAGTCCCCGGCCGAGGCCGCGCACACGATCTCCTGGTGGTCGGTGGCGGCCTGGTCCATCTGCTCGATCTCGGCCCGAAGGCCGGCCAGGACGTCGTCGGGCAGCGGGGCGAGATCGTCCAGGGTGACCGGTTGGGCTCCGTCCGCCGGGGTCTCCAGACTCTCCACGAGCCGTCCGACGGCGTCGGCGGCGAGCTCACAGCGCGCCTCGGCCGTGAGCGGCCGCAGGACGTCTCCGGGATCGCGGTTCAAGGGGACGAGGTCGATGAGCCCGGCGACCCTATCCCACCGCCGCTGCACGCGCAGGAACCGGCCGGCCCGGACCAGCGTGTCGAGGCGGAGAGTGCCCCGGGGGTGATCCACCGCATCGACCGCAGCCGCGCCGTCGGCAAGCCAGTCCCCGGTGTCGCTCTTCTCTCCGGCATCCGTGTCTTCGGCGAACTCGACGGCCTTGAACAGCCACCCGTGGCCGCAGCTTTCGTGGAGCAGGAGCACCGGGCTGGCCCATGACACCGTATCGGTGGCACCGGGATCGACCATTTTGTGACGGGCGGAGGACAACGCCTCGTCGACGGGGTCGTTCCGGGCGATCGCCGCGAGCAGGGCGGGCGTGAACTGCGCGACCACGGCGTCGTCGACATCGGTCTGCATCGCCACGACCGCCGGGACGCCCTGGGTGACGATCTCCTGGCCGACCCCGGTTCGCGGGTCGCCGTGCAGTGGGCTCGCTCCGGAACAGAGGTTGAGCACGACCAGGCGGACCCCGGCGGTGTCCGCCACGGCCATCGCGAGACTCCGGCCGCTGACCCTGGCCGCTCCTCCCTCCTTCGTCTCCAGGAGCACCTCGCCGGCCCGGCCGGGCCCGGCCGGGATCCCGTGGCCAAGGATGACGACGACGGTGGGCATGTCCGGATCACGCTCCAGGGTCGCCCTGATGTTCTCCAGGGACGCCCGGGCCCCCGCCGGAGCCGGCTGTGGCCAGCCGAGGACCTCCGTCTGGACACCCGCGAACCGTCGCTGCAGCTCCTGCAGCGCTCCGACCTCGTGGCCGAGCTGGAGCCGGCGCGGATCCGCGGGCCCGGCCCCGTTTCCGCCGCCCTTCGGGTCCGCCGCTACCACGAGCACCCGGAACCCCCCGCGCTCGGAGTCCGGCGCCGGGAGGCGGCGCACGGTCATCGCGAGGCCTCGCACCGTCCGGACGAGGGACACGCGCCGCTGCCGGACCAGACGGCCGTGCGGCTGAGGAGCGACCAGCAACTCCAGTGGGAGGTCGCACAGTTCGGGTGGGAGGGAGAACCGTAGCCGCAGACCCCGCCCGTTACGCTCCGCGTAGTCTGCGCTGCGCGCCAGGCAGGAAGCGACGGGGCCGGGGAACAACATCCCGAACAGTCGCTCGCCGAGGGTCCAGCTGTCCTTCTCTGCCGACGCGTCCCGGGCGGGCGGGTCGGCCTCCCCCACGCCGTCCCGGCCGTCCGGCGGGTGCAGCTCGGGCTCGATCAACGCGAGGAGCTCTCTGCGCAGATCGACGTCCGGGTCGATACGGGTCGAGGCGAGCGCGCAGGCCGGGCCGTTGGCGAGGACCACGTAGCGGGCCGGCGCCAGCCGCCACAACCGGATCCGCAGCTCCTCGTACTCGATCACCAGAACCACTCCCAGACGAACAGCCGCAGGCGCGCGGTCCACTGCTGCCAGCGGGTGAGCCGGACGGGAGCCTGCCGAGGGCCCGGCACCGACGGTTCCACCAGCATATTATCGTCGCCTTCGAGGACCCGGCTCAGCAGGAGCACCTGACGCAGGTTCGCCCGGATCGTCTGCTCCGACGGATCCTTCGCCAGGGCACCTTCAAACAACCGCCGCGCCTTGTCGATCTCGAGGCGGTCCGCGGCGGCCACGCCTTCGGCGTTCAGCTCGACGGCCTGCACCCGCCGCACCTCGTGCAGACGCCGGAGCAGGACGGTGTCGTCGGGATGGGCCCGCGTCGCGGCACCGAGGATGCGCTCCATGGCCGCGAGGTCGCGCCGTGCCTCCGCCTCGGCCAGGCCCGGGGTCCGTGCCGCCTGCCGGATCCGGCGTTGATTGTCCCGGAACAGCTGCCGGTCTGGGCACAGGCGACAGGCATCGTCGGCGAGCTTGAGCGCCAGCGCGTGGTCGCCCCGGCCGTGTGCCCTGACGGCACGGGCGTTCTGCGCGTCGCCGAGCCCAGCGATGACCTGCTCCAGGATCCCGGTCATCTCCCGGTCTCCTGGTACCAGCTCGAGAAAGGCCCGGCAGACACCGCAGGCCTCGCGGAGCCGATCGGCCGCGGCACCGAGCGACGCCTCGTCGTCGGCCTCGACCTGGCCCACGTTGGCGAGCACCACCGCGAGGTTGCGGGCCACATAGCGGGAGTCCGGATGGAGCTCGTTGGCCCGCCGGAGGTCGCGAAGGCCGGCATCGTCGCCGTCGTTGGCCCGGTCCACCCCTCGCGCCGCGAGCAGCGCGGCCAGGACTCGCCGGGCCTCCCCGAAGCCGGTGTCGTCGGACCGCGCATCGGGCGCGGGCGGCACGGCGCCGAGCAACGCGATCGCCTCGTCGGTCCGCCCGTCCCGGCGCAGGGCGTCGACCCGCCCCAGGAACGTCCCGGCGACGTAAGTCTCCAGCTCGTCCGGGCACCCCAGCGCCCGGACGAGCGCCAGCGCGCGGGGCAGCCCGTCGGCCGCGGTCCCGACGTCCGGGTCGCGGCTCTCGATGGCCGCTGTCACCGCTCGCAGGCGGGCTTCGAGCAGGACGATGCCCGCGTCCGCGAGAAACCTGCCACGGCCGGCTGCGGTCCGGTACGCCGGGTTCGCACGCTCGAAGCGCCGGCACCGGGGACGACAGACCTGCGCGTGCACTGACCGGTCCGGACGTCCCCGGGCGCATCCGTCGCACCGTAGATCCTCCGCGACCGTAATCGCCTCCGCCACCCTTCCCCGGTCGAGGAGGACGACGGCCGCGCCGATCTGGGAGAACAGCAGCGCAGCCCGCCGGTCCTTCGCGTCGGCCGAGCCGGCCAGGTCACCGGCCACCCAGGCGATCTGGTCCGGCACCCCCAGCTCCGCCGCGAGCAACGGGCCACACGGCACGCGCCGCCCGCTCGGCGGCCAGATCACCCCGCCGCGGACAGCCGAGATGTCCGCGGCGCGGATCTCCTGCGCGAGGCGGACCTCCACCTCCGGTCCCGCCGCGGCGAGCACCGCTCCCGCAAGCCATTCCCGGAACCTGGCCCGCGCGCGGTCGAGCGTATCCGTTCCGACCGACGTCTGATAACGATCGATCGCGTCGCGGCGGAACGAGGCCCAGAACTCCGGATCGGCGATCAGGCTCGCCCAGATTCCGATGTACAGGTCCCACGACCGGTTCCCGTCCGCATCGGGAACGGGATCGTCCCCGCCAGCGTAGCCGATCCCGATTCGTCCCCACAATCCCATCACGGCCAGCGTGTGCGCGATCCGGTGATCGGTAGGATCCGATCGGTAGCACTCGGTCAGCAGGCTCAGTCCAGCGTCCCGTCGCCCGTCGCCGAGATGCGCGAGAGCGGTGGCGACGACCAGCGCCCGACTCCCGGGGGTGTTCAACGCGCCCGGACCACCGACGCGTCCGCACACCGGGCCACAGCGGTGTGCGTCGGATCTTGCACGATCACTCCTGGCCCACGAAGCAGACGCCTGAAACGCATATCTAAGGCAAGCACCCAGAGTACTCGAAGGCTCCATCCGGGTGAATATCGCCATCTGGTGATCACGTTGTTGCCAACGCACAGAAGAATCGATCATCGTGATGCAGCCCTACGACTCCCGGCCCCGCTCGCACGCTTCCAGACATCCACCTGCCCGCGCAACTCCTGCGCCCGCCCGTGCTCGTGCATCGCGTCCAGGACGATCGCGAGATGGGCAGCGGTGGTGAGGGTGGCCGGGTGCCGGTCGCCGAGGAGCCGCAGCGTGGCAGCGAGGGTGTCGTCGACGACGGAGTAGGCCCGCTCGTGCTCGCCCAGCGCGTGCAGGGCGAGGGCGAGTTCACCGGTCCAGGTCAGGACGGCCGGGTGGTGGCCACCGAGGAGGTCGACCGGGACAGGGGCACGGGCCTGGTGCCGATCCGCTCGCCCGCGCAGCGTGGCCACCAGGCGGGTGGCCTCGCGCAGTGATGTGAGGGGCTCGTCGTCGAGGGCGGGCCGGGGTGGGAGCGGTCCGTCCTCGCCGGACAGCCTGGCCCGCCGGTGACGGTGCAGCCCGGAGAGGTCGAGGTCGACGTTATGGACCTGGAGGTCATCGGGGTGGCCATCCACGAGCAGGTCCCGGCCGATCCTGGCGCGGTGCGCGAGCTCCGCCGCATCCGGAGAGGAGGCGAGCTCGAGACTCGCCGGCGCCCAGGAGGTCTCGACGACGACGGCCCGCACCTCGACGACGACGGCCCGCACCTCGGCGACCGCACGCTCGTAGGCCAGGCTCGCGCCCGCCGCCATCCACCGCGGCTCGAGGTCGACGAGAGCGTGGAGATCGATGATCTCGTTGCCGACGACAAAGCGTGCCCGCTCGAGCAGACGGGCTCCCGCCTCAACCCGGACGAGACCGCCGGCATCGACCCATCGTCTGCGTAGATGTAGATGCTGTGGCCACATCGCGGAGCTGCGCCACGCCTCCTCGGGGAGGACCCGGCCCAGCAGCCGCTGCTGCACACGCTGCCACCCACCCTCGACGGCGTCGGCGGAGAGCTCTGTGCGGCCCCGCAACAGAGCGGCGGGGACCCGGTGCATGGACAGGCTGCGGCCGTTCAACTCCGCCATACTCCGGTTAGTCAGGAGCCCGACGCAGCCCGCGAGGGCAACCTCATCCATCACCAGCGTCCGCAGGTCGTCCGGAAAGGTCTCGGGGTACTCCGCGGCCACGTCGAGCGGCAACGGGTCGGGCTCGCACCAGGCGGTCAGCGTGAGCAGGTCCAGCGCGACCGGGTCGTCGTCGGCGAGACGATCGAACGCCACCTCCCAGGACGCGGCCAACGTCAACGGGTAGGCCCCGACCGAGTCGTGTCCGAGTATTTGGGAGGTCTTCTCCTTCAGCAACCGCAGATAGTCCTCGGCGTCGAAGTGAGTGTCGGCCAGCAGCGAGGCGGCCTGGTCAACGGCCAGCGGCAGGTCGCCCAGCGCCTCGGCGACCCGGTCGGCGTCCCCCGCAGACAGGCCCGGCACCCGGCCGCACAGCAGGGCGACCGACTCCACCCTTGCGAATCCGTCCATCCGAACCGGGCGGGCCTCATTGTGCCAGGACGGGTTACGAGAGGTGATCAACACCTGGCCGGAGCCGGTTGGCATCATCTCCTTGAGGTCGCGAGGACTCTCGACGTTGTCGAACACGATCAGCCAACGACGGCGCCGGTTCAGCTCGGCGAACAGTCGCGCGACCGCACTCCGGGCCTCCGGCGGGGGCTCAGGACAGATGATGTGAGCAAGTTCGGCGAGCTGCTCGAGGATCGACTCCGGGTCCTCGGCGTGGATCCACCAGGCGATGTCGAACTCCGCGCTGCGGTGGTGGGCGTACTCGAGCGCGATCGTGGTCTTCCCGATCCCGGCCATTCCGGTCACCACCCGGACGACGGTGTGCCCCTGCATGTCAGGTGCCGCTCCGAGGTCGCCGAGTTGGCTCTCCCGTCCGACGAAGTCCACGAGCCGCCCGGGAACCCTCCATGCACAGAGATCCGGGTCCGGAGCCACCGACGTAGGCCCCGGAGTGGACACCAGCAGGGCGTGCAGCAGCTCGGTCTCCAGCCCGTCGGGACTGGTCACCGTCGCGGTCGTGACACCGCTGTCGGTCAGACGGCTCCGGAAGGCCCACTGGTGGGCATCGTCGTCCGATTCGAACATGCGGGCCGGGACGAGCATGTCCGCATCGAGCAGGAACACCAGCCGGGGCAGGCCCGCTTCTCTGGCGGCGTCGAACTCGAGTTCGGTGTAGGACAGCGGCTCATCGCGGCCGGGGACGAAGGCACCACAGCGGAATCCGGCGATCAGCACGAAGACGTCCGCACCCTGGACCTTCTGGACGCAAACTTGCGCTGGCGGCTTGTCCTGCGGCGGGAAGTACTCCATGTCCGCCGGCACGCAGTCGGCCCGGGCCAACGCCGCCTTCGCGGCGTCGACGAACGACCTGTCCTTCGGGAACTCCCCGAGCTCGGAGGTGTGCGAGAGGAACACCCGGCGCGGCGCAGGGTGACCGGCGGACATAGCCCGAAGCATCCCACCCTTCACCAGGCAACACCCACGCCCAGCACCAGCGGTGGCCGGGAGGAGTTAGCGCTGCAGCCATGCTGCGGTGTCGGGTGGGAGCCGACCTTCGTTGGTGACCGGACCGCTGGCCAGCAGCAGCCGGC
>Ga0136637_1000033_pt1 | contig 18748 bp, 10 predicted proteins | sample AntDrymUQ8572106_2_FD_105497 | JGI IMG/M metagenome (GOLD analysis project Ga0136637, IMG submission 105497) | Polar desert sand microbial communities from Dry Valleys, Antarctica - metaG UQ857 (21.06) | ecosystem: Environmental > Terrestrial > Soil > Desert | place: Antarctica: Dry Valley... | reverse complement strand
CCTGCATCTCGGGGAAGCTGCGGTTGAGGATCTCCGCCGCCTCCGAGAGCGTCGCGGTGCGCTGCTCGATGCGGGTCCCGGCGGAGCCGCCGCGCTCCCTGGCCGAGAGGAAGTCCCGCGCGTCCACCCGGAACTGCTCGACCTCCTCACCACCCCGTCCCCTGACCCTATCCCCTGTCTCGCCCAGCGCCTCTCTCGCACGCTGGCTGGTCTCCCTGATCAAAGCGTCCTCCCATGCTATGAACGTTGAGACTTCAAACTAACAGGTTTCACCATATCCCGCGACCGGCGCAAGGCGCCGACCGTTTCCACCTTCGCCCATCGAGCCCTGTACCATACCCGCCAGCCCGGTGAAGCACCATCAGCTTTCAGCCGTCAGCAGAGCGACGGGGAAGCTCCGCAGTAGTTTGGAGACGGTCAGGCAGGCTGCTCCGTCGTGTTCTTCAGGCTCCGGCAACTCACCGGTGAGGACGTTGCGGAGCGTCGCTCCCATACCTTCGGGGAGCTTGACGTGGGTATTTTTCCACGTCTCTGGCTGGAGGAAGAGAGAGTCTGAACCATTTACCAGGTTGGAGCAGAGGCGGGGAGTCACCGTGATCGCCGTTTCGTCTCCGTTTCGGCGAGCAAAGGCGACTACGTGATCCACCCTCTCGCCCTCCACTTCGAGCGGCAGATACTCACCGTCCTCGAAGAGATTCGGCATCCCGCGCCTGAACTCCAGAGCCTTCCACATCAGGTACAGCTTGGGACTACCACTCTGCCACGCGCCGTCTTCGAGCAGGGAGCGCGCATCGTTGGGATCGAGATCCTTCAGTTCCGACAACAGCTTCCTTCTCAGGCCGTAGTCAATGGAGCGGCGGTTGTCCGGGTCAACGAGGGAGAGGTCCCAGAGTTCGGCTCCCTGGTAGATGTCCGGGACGCCGGGAACGGTGAGCTTGAGCAAGGTCTGAGAGAGTGAGTTCAGAGCACCGAGGCAGGCTATCTTTCTCCCAAACGGGAGGAAGTCTTCGAGAAAGAGGTCGTTCTCCGAAGGCGTGACTAGGGCGTCCACGAACGCGGCGACAGCCTCCTCATATTCCTCGTTCACGTTCACCCAGGAGGTATGAACCCTCGCCTCCCTCATCGCCTTCTCCATGTACGCTCTTATGCGCTCCCTGAACTCCTCCATCCCGGCCTCATCCATATCTTCGAGCGGCCATGCACCGAGGAGTGTCTGATACAGAAGGTACTCATCGTTGCGACTTGGAGCCGGTCTCCCGTCCACCTCGCGGCGACGGGAGCGGTTCATGCGGCCCCAGCGGATGAGCCTCTCGCGCCATTCGGTCGGCATCTCCGAGAGCACGTTGATGCGGGCGCGCACGTCCTCGCCGCGCTTGGTGTCGTGGGTGGAGGTGGCGAGCATGGCGCGCGGCCAGTGTTTCGCCCGCTCGCCGTTCAAATGATGAAAGGCGGAGACTGTCGTCCCGAACCGCTCCGGCTCGCCGCCGACCTCGTTCAGGGAGGTGAGGCGGTTGTAGCGATACAGGGCGGTATCCTCCATCCCCTTCGCCATCACCGGCCCCGTGTACTGCTGGAACTTCATCACGAAAGCGGCGACCGAAGCCCGATGCTCTTCAGGACCTTCGCTCTCCAGCAACAGCACCTCTCGCAGGAAGTCGAAGACGCCCTTGTCGGCGGCGTCGCTCCGCTTCCTGGCGCGGGCGACGGCCCACTCCACATGGCGGCGGGCAGTCTCGGAGACGTAGCCTGGCGTGATGTACGTCCGGTAGACGGGGAAGAAGGCGACGACCTCGGAGAGCGCGTCGCGCAGCACATTTATGGTGAAGTCGCGAGAGCGGCGGGCATGGCCGTCGGCGCGGCCTTCGGCTCCGCCCTCGAAGCCTTCCGAGATACGCACCAGGCGTCGGCTAAGGACGGCCAGTTCGCTCGCCAGGTCTTCGCGCATGATGAGCTTCTTGCACTCGTAGATAATTTCCTCGAAGTCCACGCTCCGGTCGAGGAAGCGGCGGTATGCACGGTCCATCCCGGCCTCGCCGTCCGCGTCCACGAACAGGCCGTTAAGCAGGTTCGTGAAGTCGTAGCCGGTAGTGCCAGCGACCGGCCAGTCTTCGGGGAGAACCTCGTGGTGGGCCAGGATCTTCTCGACCAGCACGTACAGCGGGCCCTCAGTTCCGGACTTCCCAGCCGCCGCCTGCAACCTATGAAGGTAGCCCGCCGGGTCATGGAGGCCGTCGGGGTGGTCTATGCGAAGGCCATCCACCTTGCCGGTCTTTACGAGGGATAGGATCAGTCGGTGCGTGGCGTCGAATACCTTCTCGTCCTCGACCCGGATACCGGCGAGGTCGTTGATGGCGAAGAACCTCCGGTAGTTGATCTCATCGCTCGCCACCCGCCAGTACGCGAGCCGGTACGATTGCTCTTCCAATATCTCGTGAAGCTTCTCGAAGCTTTCAGGATCTCCCGACTCGCCATTGAGAAATCGGACCCTCTCCTCGATGGCTCGCCTCGCATCCGGAGCTTCGCGGCAGAGCCGGACGAGCCAGCGTCGTTGGATGGCAGCGTCCCGCTCCCGAGCCTCGAATGCCGCATCGTCCGTATCCTCCCGTCCCGGCAGGTTCCCGAAGGCATCAGCCAGGGTCCGCAGTTCCAGCATCCGCTCGTCGGCCCGCGGGAACGGCAGTTCTGCCAGCACCCTCCCGTAAGTGCGCGGGTCGAGTGGAAGCCGGTGCTCGTAGTAGAAGACGGATAACGCGCCTTCCTCCGCGTCGAAGGCCAGCTTCAGCTCGCCGCCTTCGAGGATGGCGCGATAGTGGTCGCCCAGGATCGGGAGCAGGACCTTGCCCCAAAGCCTCTGCCGGTTCGTCGGATACCAGTCCACGTCAAAGAAGCGGGCGTAGACGGACGCCGGGCCGTTCTCCAGCACGTCGAGCCACCAGGCGTTGTCGCTACCGGCGCCCATGTGGTTCGGCACCACGTCGAGGAGATGGCCCATCCCATGCTCGTGCAGCGCGGAGATCATCGCATCGTGCTCTTCTTCAGTCCCGATCTCCGAGTTCAGCGCATTGTGATCGGTGATGTCGTAGCCGTGCGTGCTGCCGGGGCGGGCCTTCATGTACGGCGAGGCGTACATGTGGCTCACCCCAAGCTCCGCCAGATACGGCACGAGATCCCTCGCCTCCAGGAACGTGAAGCCCGCGTTGAACTGGAGCCGGTACGTCGCCCTCAAGTCACTTCACTTCTTCGTCGCTCCGCTCCCGTGAGTCGTGACTGACGCGGCTGGCTTCTCGCCATCATCGGCTCGCTGCTCGTCATTTGCCGTTTTCTACTCATCGTTACTCCGCAGATACCACGCCACCGACCACGCTGACAACTCACTTCCGTCCACGGCGGTATCCGTGGCGTAAAGTGGATCCCCCGCCGCCTTCTCGAAACCGCCGAGCGGCTCATCTCCCAGGTTGGCGAACAGCGTGAGGATTGAGCCATCACCCAATGTCCACCGCGCCTCCAGCCCTCGCTCACCGACGAGCCGATACTCCGCCTCGCCGCCCGGTGCGCCAGCGAGCCGGGGAGCTATCTTCTCCTTCCTCAAGGCCAGAAGCTCACGGTAGAAGCGCAGCCATTCGGCGTGCTCGGACTTTTCGCGTTCCTGCCAATCGAGCTTCGATGATACGAAGGTTTTTTCGTCGCTCGGGTCGGGGATGCGTTCGCGGGTCGCAGGGTCGGAGAACTCGGGGAATTTTGCGAACTCCTCGCGCCGTCCTTCTGTCACGAGCGGCGTCAGGTCTTCCTCGAAGTCGCAGAAGAAGAGAAAAGGTGCCGACGCGGCCCATTCCTCGCCCATGAAGAGCATCGGAACCTGTGGGGAGAGCAGGTATATTGCCGTCGCAGCGCGGACAGCTTCCGGCGACGCGAGGCTGGTTATCCTCTCTCCGAAGGCGCGGTTGCCGATCTGATCGTGGTTCTGCAAGAACGCCACGAACGAGGCCGGAGACAAGTCCGCGCTCGGCTCCCCGCGCTCGTCCCCTCTGTGCCTCGACGGCTCGCCCTGATAAGCAAAACCCTCGGCCAGACAGCGCCCGAGATGACGCACCGGCGCATCGGCGTAATCCGCATAGTACGAGGCGTCCTCCCCGGTCAGGGCCGTGTGCAGCGCATGATGCACGTCGTCGTTCCACTGCGCCTCGTAGAGACCCTCGCCCCGCAACAGCGACGACTGGTTCTCCTCGTTCTCCAGGACTAGGTGGATGTGACGGTCCCGTCCAGGTCCGCTCCGTATTCGCTCCGCCAATTCGACGAGAAGGTGCTTCTCCGAGTCGTCCTTTATGGCGTGGACGGCGTCGAGGCGAAGCCCGTCCATATGGTACTCCTCCAGCCAGTACAGCGCATTGTGGATGAAGAACTCGCGCACGTAATTACTGCCCTCGCCGTCGAAGTTGATGGCCGCCCCCCACGGCGTCTCGTGCCGCTCCGTGAAGAAGTCCAGAGCGTACACGGGAAGATAATTTCCCTCCGGCCCGAAGTGATTGTAGACGACATCGAGGAAGACCGAGAGTCCACGCCCATGCGCCGCCTGGACCAAGTTTTTCAGGTTCTCTGGCGTCCCATGCGAGCTATCCGGGGCGAAGGGCAGCACGCCATCGTAGCCCCAGTTGTAGCGTCCGGGGAAATCCGAGAGCGGCATCAACTCTATCGCCGTCACCCCGAGATCCACCAGATAGTCCAGCCGCTCCTCCACGCCGGCGAACGTGCCTTCCGGGGAGAACGTCCCTACGTGCAACTCGTACAACACGGTCTCGCGCCAGGGACTCCCCTTCCAATCCACATCCCGCCAGTCGAAGGCGGCGGGGTCAATTACGACGCTCGGGCCGTGTACGTCCTCCGGCTGATAGCGCGATGCCGGGTCGGGGAACTCCTGCCCACCGTCCACGCGGTAGCGGTAGCGGGCTCCGGGCGCGGCTTCCGTCGCGAGGATGAAGATGCCGTCATCGCCCCGCTCCATCGGTTCGGTCCCGCGTTTCAGTACTAAGTCCACGCTCCCGGCAACCGTGGTCCAGAAGGAGAAGCGCGTCTGTCCATCGCCGAGGTATTCGGCCCCGAAGGGGATGTCGTGGCGGCGTTTCATGCGGGAGTCGGGAGACACTTCGCTCCGCTCGCTTCGGGAGTCGAGAGTCGGGGGAACTCCGGTTCGCGTCGGGTGGGATGAGGATTGTGCATCTCCCGCATTACTCGTCCTCGTCCTCGACAGTCTCCCACTCGCGGGCGTTGGCGAGCACGGCTATGGAACGCGCTCTCAGCGGGTACTCGCCGCCGGGTTTGTGGAAGCTACCAGCTTCCAGTCCGCCGGAGTAGCTCGTGTCCAGGATGACCCGCCAGCGGGCGTCCTCGGGATGTGCGGGGACGGTGAATGGGGTCTCCTCGTGGTGGGCATTGAGGAGCAGGAGGAAATCGTCGTCCTCCTCGGGGCGGCCTCTCGCGTCGCGCTCGCCTTCCAGTACGCCGGCTATCTGCATTCCCAGCGAACGGGCGAAGGAGTCGTTCCACTCTTCGTCGCTCATCTCGCGGCCCGCAGGATCCAACCATGCGATGTCCTTGACGTCCTCGCCCCCCAAACTACGCCCCCCGAAGAAGCGCCGCCGCCGGAACACGGGATGGTCACGGCGGATACGGACTACGCGCCGCGCGAACTCGAAGAAACGCCGGTCGGAGGCGGATAAATCCCACGATAGCCAGCTTGTATCATTGTCCTGACAATATGCGTTATTATTGCCGTTCTGGGTACGTCCCATCTCGTCGCCGGAGAGGATCATTGGCACCCCCTGCGAGAGAAGGAGCGTCGCAAGGATGTTGCGTTTCTGACGGGCACGCAGGCGGCGAATTGCTCGGTCATCCGTCGGGCCTTCGGCGCCGTGGTTCCAAGAGTCGTTGTGGCTCTCGCCGTCGTTGTTGTCCTCGCCGTTCTCTTCGTTGTGTTTCTCGTTGTAGGAGACGAGGTCTTGCAAGGTAAAGCCGTCGTGGGCGGTGACGAAGTTGATGGAGGCGTTGGGGCGGCGGCCGTCGCCCTCGTAGAGGTCGGAGGAGCCGGTGAGGCGGTAGGCAACTTCGTCCACGAGTCCGCCGTCACCCTTCCAGTAGGCTCGCACGGCGTCGCGGTACTTGCCGTTCCATTCCGTCCAGCCGACGGGGAAGTTGCCGACCTGGTAGCCACCCTCGCCCACGTCCCAGGGTTCGGCTATGAGCTTGACCTGAGAGATCACCGGGTCTTGTCGGATGATGTCGAAGAACGCCCCGAGTCGGTCCACCTCGTGTAGTTCGCGGGCGAGCGCGGAGGCGAGATCGAAGCGAAAACCGTCTACGTGCATCTCCAGGATCCAATACCGCAAGCTGTCCATGATGAGCTGCAAAACTCGCGGGTGCATCATATTCAGGGTGTTGCCCGTGCCCGTGTAGTCCATGTAGAAGCGTTTATCGTCAGTGAGCCGGTAATAGGCGGCGTTGTCTATGCCCCGGAACGATAGCGTCGGCCCTAAATGATTCCCTTCGGCGGTGTGGTTGTAAACAACGTCCAGGATGACTTCGAGACCGGCGGAGTGGAGCCGCTTCACCATCGTCTTGAACTCGCTGATGGAGCCGGTCGCCGAGTAGCGCATGTCAGGGGCTAAAAAGCCGATGGAGTTGTAGCCCCAGTAGTTCTTCAGGCCCCGGTCAACGAGGTGCTTGTCATCCACGAAAAGGTGGACGGGCATCAGTTCCACGGCGGTAACGCCGAGCCTTTTCAGATGTTCGATGGCCGGGGCCGAGGCGAGACCGGCGTATGTTCCGCGGATGTCCTCGGGCACGTCCGGGTGCAGTTTGGTGAAGCCCTTGACGTGCGTCTCGTAGATGATGGTGTCGCGCCAGGGTATCTTCGGTGGGCGGTCGTCGCCCCAGGTGAAGGCGGTGTCAACGACCCGGCATTTCGGCATCCCGGCGGCATTGTCCATCTCGCTCATGGAGAAGTCCTCGTCCCCGGAGAATTTGTAGCCGAAGTGGTGCGTGGACCAGTCGAGCGGCCCGACGGTGGCCTTAGTGTACGGGTCGAGGAGGAGTTTGTTGGGGTTGAAGCGGTGGCCGTTCTCGGGGTCGTATGGACCGTGGACGCGGTAGCCGTAGAGGAGGCCGGGGCGTCCTTCGGGGAGGTAGCAGTGCCAGATCTGGTCGGTATGCTCCGGTATCCGGATGCGCTCCAATTCATTCCCGGAAGGATCGAAGAGACAGAGATCCACGGCCTCCGCGTTCTCCGAGAACAGCGCGAAGTTCACGCCCTCCTCATCCCAGGTCGCCCCTAGAGGATACGGATTCCCAGGCCAGACGGTAGTGTTGTTGGTACTCAAATCAGGGATGTTCCTTTCTTCGAGAGCGTGTCAGCCGGTCAGCAAGAGAAAGCTGACCGGCTGACACGCTGACTAGCTGACCGGCTTCAAAATAATCGTCGCCAGAGGCGGCAGCGTTAGCGCGAGCGAGTATGGTTTTCCGTGGGCCGGGGTTTCTTGCGCTTCGATGGTTGCTTCGCCTATGCCGCTGCCGCCGTAGCGATTGTCGTCGGTATTCAGAACCACTTCGTAGCGGCCTCCGGCTGGGACTCCAATTTGGTAGTTCTCGTGGACTACCGGGGTGAAATTGCAGATGACTATTACGAAGTCATCCGGGTCTTTTGCCCTGCGGAGGAAGGATATTACGCTGTTCTGGCGGTCTGAGTCGGAGATCCACTCGAATCCCTCTGGCTCGAAGTCTACTTCGTGGAGCGCGGGCGTGGCCTTGTAGATGGCGTTGAGATCCCGGACGAGATTCTGAATGCCGACGTTGTTTTCGTTGTCCAGGAGGTTCCAGTCTAGCTGGGTGTCGTGGTTCCATTCGCGGCTCTGGGCCAGCTCGCCGCCCATGAAGAGCAGGCTTTTTCCGGGGTGTATGTAGGTGAGGCCGTAATAGGCGCGGAGGTTGGCGAAACGCTGCCATTCGTCGCCGGGCATCTTGTTTATTAGGGAGCCCTTGCCGTGGACGACCTCGTCGTGGGAGAGGGGGAGCACGAAGTTCTCGTTGAAAGCGTAGACGAGCGAGAAGGTGAGGCGGTCGTGGTGGTAGGAGCGGTGGAGTGGATCTTCCTGCATGTACTGGAGGGAGTCGTGCATCCAACCCATGTTCCATTTGTATCCGAACCCGAGGCCGCCCATGTACGTCGGGCGGCTGACCATCGGCCAGGCGGTGGACTCCTCGGCGATGGTGACGGCGCCGGGAGCGTGTTCGTAGACTAGCTCGTTGGTCTTTTGCAGGAAGGCTATGGCCTCCAGGTTCTCGTTGCCGCCGCGCTCGTTTGGGACCCACTGGCCCTCTTCACGCGAGTAGTCCAGGTAAAGCATCGAGGCTACCGCGTCCACCCGCAGACCGTCCACATGGTACTCCCGGCACCAGAATAGGGCGTTCGCGGTCAGGTAGTTGCGGACCTCGGGGCGACCGTAGTCGAAGATGAGCGTGCCCCAATCAGGGTGACGGCCCTGCCTGGGATCTGCGTGCTCGTACAGGTGCGTGCCGTCGAAGAGACCGAGGCCGTGCGCGTCCTCCGGGAAGTGAGCCGGGACCCAGTCGATCACGACGGCTATCCCCGCCCGGTGGAAGGCGTCAACGAGATGCTTGAAATCATCCGGGGTCCCGAAGCGGCTCGTCGGGGCGAAGAGGCCGAGTGGCTGGTAGCCCCACGAGCCGTCGAATGGGTACTCTGTTGGCGGCAGGAACTCTACGTGCGTGTAGCCTAGCTCCGCGACGTAGAGCACCAACTCGTCGGCTAGCTGGCGGTATGTAAAGTATGAGCCGTCTTCGTTGCGGCGCCATGAGCCGAGGTGAACTTCGTAAGTCGTCATCGGAGCGTCGAGGGCGTTCTTTTCGGCGCGGCGCTGCATCCAGTTCGCGTCGTCCCATTCGTAGCGCGTGGGGTCGTGGACTATGGAGGCTGTGCCTGGGAGCTTCTCGGCCCGGAAGCCGAACGGGTCGGCTTTCAGGGGGAGGAATTCTCCGTCCGGGCCTTTGATCTCGAATTTGTACACCGCGCCGTCGCCGACCTCGGGGACGAAGATCTCCCAGACCCCGCCAGGATACTTCCTCATCCCGTGACGGCGGCCTTCCCAGCCGTTGAAATCGCCAACGACGGAGACCCTCCGCGCGTTCGGAGCCCACACGGCGAAGGCGGTCCCCCCGACGCCATCCACCTCGGATATGTGCGCCCCGAGCTTATCGTAGAGGCGGTGATGATTGCCTTCCCCGAAGAGATGGAGATCCATCTCTCCCAGGGTCGGGGGGAAGCGGTACGGGTCTTCGACTTCCGCGACCGTCGCATCGTCCCACGCAACCCGGAGCCGGTACGGGACGACCTCTGAGGCGGAGACGATACCGGCGAAGAGACCGTCAGAATTTACGGGAGCGAGATCCCCGAGGGAGTAGCCACCCACGGAGACGGCCTGAACCCGGCGAGCGTCACCGGGGAGGAAGGTCCGCACTACGAACTCGCCATCCTCCTCGTGCATGCCGAGCACGGAGAATGGGTCGGGGTGGTCGCCGGACGCGATAGCGCGCAGGGTCTCGTCGTGGATCATGTCTCATCCTCCTCTTCCGGCTCCTCAAGGAGATCCAGGATTCCCCGAACCGGGATGCCGGTCCAGTCAGGGCGATTATCCAACTCGTAACGGACTTCGTAAAGAGCCTTCTCCAGCGTAAATAGCTCGACGAGGGAGCGCATCCGGCCCTCGTCTCGCGGCGGCGTGGAGGAGTCGCGGGTGCCCTCGGCGTAGCCGTCGAGGAACGCCTGCCGCGCCCGCCGCTCCCACTCCCGTACCAGCGGTTCCAGCGTGTCGAGTTGATCTGCGCGTTCGATACTCGGGTTGCGTACCGCGGATTGGGCAGCATAGTTGAAGGAGCGAAGCATCCCGGCAACGTCGCGCAAGGGGGAGTGCTTCTCGCTCCGCTCCGAGAGCGGGCGGGCTGGTTCTCCCTCGAAGTCTATGATCTGGAAGTCGTTGCCAGCAACGAGGACCTGCCCGAGGTGGTAGTCGCCGTGCAGTCGGCTCTTTACCGTTGCGAGTCCCTCGCTGGAGGCGGCTTCGAGGCGGTCGAAGATTCTAGCCTCCATCCGCAGCAGGAGATCCACGTCCGGGCGTATATCTTCGGGGAGGCTATCCTGGCGCTTCTCAAGGATGGTGAGGGTGCGCCGCGCATCGTCGAGAACAGTCTCGATCCAGGCCCGAACCTCCCCCGAGGTAGCGACCTCGGGCGCGAAGGCCGGGTCGTCCGTGGGGACGGCGAAAGCCTCGTGCATCTCGCCCGTGCGGAGCCCCAGAGTGTGCATCAAGTTGGCGAAGAACGCCTCCCGCGCCTCGAACTCTTCATCGAGCTGCGCGTCGTCCTCCTCCAGGCTCCAGGTAGTCATCAGGCGATCCTGGAGGTATCGGTCGAGGTAGTCGAGGGTATACGACCAGCCGTCGCCCTGGTTCGGGACGAAGCCCTGTAGCACGGCGAGGGTCGTGGGCGTCCCGTCAGAACCCGTGTACTCGATGGCCCCGCCGAGCGGTGGGGTGTTGCCGAAGCCCGCCACTTCGGTGAGGTGGCGTCCGATCTCCAACTCCGGGTTCGTCCCTTCCTGGAGACGCCGGTACGCCTTCAATACCATCCGCTCGCCCAAGATCACCGACGTGTTGCTCTGCTCCACTCCGGCGCGACGCACAGCGATGTCTCTTGTCTCTTCATCCCCGAGCATCTCCTCGAAGAAGCCGGTCTTCGTGAACTGAACCGTTCCTTCTCCCATGCCGGACTCGCGCTCCTCGTCCATCGCCGCGAGCAAGGTCTGGCAGAAGCCCTCGTCGGCCATCGCGTCGAAGAGGACGCCCATCCTGGCGCGGCGGCGCAGCTTGGCGACGGCGTACGGGCCGAGGCCGGAGGTCCGGTCCTTCTCCCTGTCCTCCCAGGTCGCCGAGAGCGGCAGGAAGTACGTGTGCGAGGCCGCATCGGAACCGTCACCGATCTTCACTCGCAGGAGCGTCAGGAGCCAGTGCCGGCCCAGTTCGGCGCGGGCTGCGACCTCGACGCCGGTTATCTTCGTCCCCTTCGCCCCGAACCAGCGCCGGATGCCGAGGAAGTTCGGCAGTGCTTCTTTTTCGAGCAAGGAGACCTGGCGGGCGGGCAGGCGCAGGGGGGCCCGGCTGGCGTCGTGGGCTGGTTCGCGGCCGGCTGGCAGCACGATGACCGGAAGCTCGGAGACCGGCGGGCTCTCCTCGTGCCAGCTCGGGGCGGCGGCCTCGGTCGCAAGGCGGAACCAGTAGAAGCTGTGGCCCGGCAGGGTGAGCATGTATGGAAGGTCGCCCAGCGGAGGGAAGCTCGACCCGCCCATCATCTCCACCGGCACCCGGCCTCTGAAGCGCGAGAGATCCAGCTCCACCGGCTGGGCCGAGCGGGAGAGGTTGGCGACGCACAGGATGGACTCGTCCTCGTATTCACGCAGGTAGGCGAGGACCTTGCGGTTGCCTGGATGCAGGAACTCTAACGTGCCGCGCCCGAAAGCCTTGTGCGCCCGGCGGACGGAGATCAGCCGCTTCATCCAGTTAAGGAGGGAGCCAGGGTTGCGGCTCTGGGACTCGACGTTCACCGCCTCGTAACCGTATACAGGGTCCATGATGGGCGGCAGAAAGAGCCTGGCCGGATCCGTGCGGGAGAAGCCCGCGTTGCGATCCGGGGTCCACTGCATCGGGGTACGCACCGCATCCCGGTCGCCGAGAAAGACGTTGTCGCCCATCCCCAACTCGTCTCCGTAATACACGATGGGCGTCCCAGGCATGGAGAAGAGAAGGCTGTTCAAGAGTTCTATGCGGGGCCGGTCGTTCTCCATCAAGGGCGCGAGCCTACGGCGGATGCCGATGTTTATACGCATCCTGGGGTCGTTGGCGTAGGTCTGGTACATGTAGTCCCGCTCGCGGTCTGTGACCATCTCCAAAGTGAGTTCATCATGGTTTCTCAGGAAGATAGCCCACTGGCAGTTCTCAGGGATCTCGGGTGTCTGGGACATGATCTCCACGACCGGATGCCGGTCCTCCTGCGCGACAGCCATGTAGATACGTGGCATCAACGGGAAGTGAAACGCCATATGACACTCGTCCCCGTCCCCGAAGTAAGGCAGCACGTCCTCCGGCCACTGGTTGGCCTCGGCCAGAAAAAGCTTGTCCCGATACCGCTCGTCCATCTCAGCCCGCATCCTTTTGAGGACATCGTGGGTCTCGGGAAGGTTCTCGTTGTCCGTGCCTTCGCGCTCTATGAGATACGGGATAGCATCCAACCTCAGCCCATCCACGCCCGCGTCGAGCCAGAAGCGCATGACGCGCATGATCGCCTTGAAGACCTGCGGATTGTCCAGATTCAGGTCAGGCTGATGACTAAAGAAACGGTGCCAGAAATACTGCCCAGCCTCCTCGTCCCAAGTCCAATTGGAAGTCTCCGTATCCGTGAAGATGATGCGAGTATCCTGATATTTCCTGAAGTCATCACTCCACACGTAGAAGTTGCGCCGGGCCGACCCCTTCGGCGCCTTCCTCGCCCGCTGAAACCAGGGATGCGCGTCCGATGTGTGGTTGATGACCAACTCGGTTATGACCTTGAGACCGAGTTCGTGGGCTTTCCTCACGAACGCCCGGAAGTCGCGGCGGGTGCCGTAATCCTCGTGGACGCCCTTGTACTCTGAGATATCGTAGCCGTCGTCGCGGGTCGGCGAAGGGTAGAAGGGCATCACCCAGATCGCCGTGACCCCCAGATCCTTTATGTACTCCAGCCGCTCCTTCAGGCCCCTGAAGTCCCCGATGCCGTTGTTGTCCGCGTCGAAGTACGCCCGGACGTGCAACTGGTAAATAATGGCGTCCTTGTACCAGAGCAGGTCTTCCTGCCCGATTGTCCCCTTCGTAGCCTCCGTCATCTAGCGTCCGCCCGGTCCTCCGCGGTTTCGGCCCGGCTGAGGCGGAAGATTTCAGCCGGGTTCTCCTCCGGCGCGAGCCGCACCCAGAAATAGCTCCCCCTCGCCTGCATCCTGCGCCCCGAAAGAAGCTCCTCCACCACATACGGCTCGTCCTCCGCGATGCCGAGATCCCACAATGGGAAACGCACATGCGTATCGTGAGCCTCATGCGGGTCCAGGTTGGCCGCGACGAACACGGCGTTATCGCCCGTCTTTTTGCCGTAGAAGAGGATATCGTCGTTCGGGGCCTCGTGGAATTCCAGGTTCGTCAGCTCTTGCATGGCGGGGTTTTCGCGACGGATCCCATTTATCCGCTTCACGTAGTCCTTGATGTTGCCTGGCCTGTCCCAGTCCCACACCTTGTATTCGTAGACCTCCGAGTCCTGGTAATAGACCGTCGTGCCCCGCTCGCCCCTCGGCGTGTTCTCGCACAACTCGTAACCGTTGTAGATACCGTACGTGGGAGAAAGCGTGGCCGCCAGCACCAGCCGCATGATGAACGCGGGACGCCCCCCGAACTGCAATATGTGCGGCAGGATATCGTGGGTGTTGGCGAAGAAGTTCGGGCGCATGTACTCCTTCGGCCAGTCTTTAGTCAGCTCCGTGAGGTACTCGATGATCTCCTGTTTCTCGTTGCGCCAGGTGAAGTATGTATAGGACTGAGTGAAGCCCAGTTTGGCGAGGTTCTTCATCACCTTCGGGCGGGTGAAGGCTTCGGAGAGGAAGATGACATCGGGGTAATCTTTCTGCACCTCACGGATCACCCACTCCCAGAAAGCGAACGGCTTGGTATGCGGGTTGTCCACCCGGAATATCTTCACGCCCTGCTCCACCCAGAACAGCAGCACGTCGCGCCACTCACGCCACAGTCCGTCCCGGTCCTCGGAATCCCAGTCCACGTTCACGATGTCCTGGTACTTCTTCGGCGGGTTCTCGGCGTACTTGATCGAGCCATCCGGCCTGAACCGGAACCATTCGGGATGCTCCCTTATATACGGATGGTCCGGCGAAGCCTGGATGGCGAAATCCAGAGCCACCTCCATCCCATGCTCGTGCGTTTGCTCCACGAAACGGCGAAAATTTTCCAGCGTCCCCAGGTCAGGGTGAACGGCCATGTGCCCGCCCTCCGCGCTCCCGATGCCGTACGGGCTGCCTGGGTCTCCGGGGGCGGCAACGGTGGCGTTGTTCTTCCCCTTCCGGTTCGTCGCGCCGATCGGGTGGATGGGCACGAGGTACACCACGTCGAAGCCGAGTTCCGAAAGCTCCGGCAGACGCTCCTCCATGTCGGCGAAGGTCGCGCTCTCGCCGGGCACGATCCCCTGCGAGCGGTGGAACATCTCGTACCACGCTCCGTACCGCGCCCGTTCCCGGTCCACCGTCACCAGGAGCGTCTCGGAAGTGGAGGAGCGCGAACGGTCTGGATGAGAAGCAATGAGGTCAGCCACCTCGGTGGAACGCAAAAGCGCGAGCCGTCCCTCGTAGTCCGCGGCGTCGAAAGTCTTGAGGGTCCGCACGAGACGTTTGTCTTTCGACCGTTCATAAGCAGCCGCGACTATGCTGCGTCCTTCGACGAGTTCCAGAGTCACCTCCTGTCCGGCCTCGACCTTCTTGCCGGCTTCGCGGCGCCAGGTCTCGAAGCTGTCGGCCCAGGCTACGATGGCGTACTCGTAGCGGGTGTTTTTCGTGAGGTCGAAGGCGGCGGTCCAGCGGTCGTTGCCGAAGAATCGCATCGGGGTTTCGGACCACGCTTCGTTGCCTTCTTCGCGGTGTTTCACGATGGCGGAGATCACATCGTGCCCCTCCTTGAAGATATCGGCCCAGACTTCGAGGCGGTCGCCGACTTCCCGCTTCACCGGGTAGCGTCCGCAGTCCAGCTCCGGATAAACGTCTTCGATCACTATGTCTCCAAACGCTCCCTGCACTGGCGTCCTCCGAACAACGCGGTCTGATCGATCCCACATCCGTTGCGTAGGGTACCCGCTGTGTACCCGGATTCAAGCCAGCCCAAATGACATAATGAGTCTCTGAAAACTGTCGTGACACTGGAAGGAGCAGCCCATGCAGGACCAGCCGAACTCGGGAGAGCGGGGCGAAACTGTGCCCCTGAACTGGGCCTGCACGAACTGCGGCTACCGGATAGAGGGCGAGTTGCCCGAGAAATGCCCCGATTGCGGCGCGGATCGGGAGTCGTTCGAGGAAGTCCCGATCCCGGGTTTCTGATAAGGCGGGCTTCAGGAAATACATGGGCTGCGCGAGGGCGAAATAGAACGCCGAGAACGCCGCTCGGATAATTTCCCTGCGGAAATCACTCGGCTTGAAATAGACTCTGTCCGGTACGAAATGGTCAGACGACATGGTCCATCGCTCGGCGATCCCCCCACCGCGCGGCGAGCGGATATCTCCGCATGAGGCGGGCGTAATTTTCCTCCCATCCGAGATCAACGGCGTAGGGAAACGGGGGTTCCTGACCTATAATTCGGGGAGTCGTGAAAGTGTCAGAGGAAGACTTTATCGCGGGGGAAAGTGACGGCGATATGAGTATTGGACGTGATCTTATAGACGGCTCGGATGGCCTGGCGATCCACGCGGAGGGGCTGATTCACCGCTTCGGGGACACTACTGCCGTGGACGGCGTGGACCTGAAAGTGGTTCCGGGGGAGATCTACGGTTTCCTCGGCCCCAACGGCGCGGGAAAGACGACGACGATAAGAAAGCTCGCCACCCTGCTTCGCCCGGACTCCGGCACGGCGCGAGTATTCGGCCACGACATCGTGCGCGAGGCGGACGCGGTGCGTGGCCGGGTGAGCCTCACCGGGCAGTTCGCCTCGGTGGACGAAGACCTCACCGGGCTTGAGAACCTCATCCTCATCGCCCGTCTTTTGGGGTACTCGCGGAAAGCGTCCAGGGTGCGGGCGAACGAGTTGCTCGACGCCTTCGGACTTTCAGATGCGGCTGGGCGTCAGGTCAAGAAATACTCAGGCGGAATGCGTCGCAGGCTCGACATCGCGGCGAGCATCGTCGTCACGCCGGACTTGATCTTCCTTGACGAACCGACCACCGGCCTCGACCCGCGCAGCCGCAACCAGGTATGGGAGATCATCCGCACCCTCGCCGCCGAAGGCACGACTGTGCTTCTTACGACGCAATATCTCGACGAAGCCGACCAACTCGCCGACCGCATAGCCGTCATAGACCACGGAAAGGTCATCGCCGAAGGCACCCCCGGAGAACTCAAGGCTTCAGTCGGCTCGGGCGCGCTTCACGTCAGGCTGCGCGACCCCGAGCAAAGACCCGAGGCTGCGCGGGTTCTGTCGCAAGCTCTCGGCGTTTCCGTGCAGCTTGGCTCCGACCCGGCGGCGCTCTCGGCGCGGGTCTCGGACCCCGAGCGCGTCTCATATGCCCTCGTTGAGCTGTCCCGTTCTGGCGTCGCTATAACCGACTTCGCTCTCGGACAGCCGAGCCTCGACGAGGTATTTCTCGCCCTCACCGGACGACCCGCCGAGGACGAAGACACCGCCGCGACCGAAGGAGAAGCCGCATGACGACACCGACTGCATCGGCGCAACCAGTAGTCCGCGAAGATGCGCTGCGCCTGGCGCTGGCGTCGGGCAAAAGGCCGAAGCGTCCGAACGCGCTGTCCGCGTCGCTCACGTTTGGGTGGCGGGCGCTGTTGAAGATCAAACACGTCCCCGAGCAATTGTTCGACGTGACGGCGTTCCCGATCATGTTCACGTTGATGTTCACGTACCTCTTCGGCGGGGCAATCGCCGGCTCGACGGGCGAGTATTTACAATTCCTGCTGCCTGGCATCCTCGTCCAGACGGTGGTGTTCATCACCATGTACACCGGGATGGGGCTGAACACCGACGTTACCAAAGGAGTCTTCGACCGCTTCCGGTCGCTGCCCATCTGGCGGCCCGCCGCTCTGGTTGGCGCGCTGCTCGGCGACGTGGCCCGCTACGCGATGGCCTCCACCATAGTGATCGCGCTCGGCCTCATACTGGGCTTCCGCCCCGAGGGGGGCGCAGTCGGCGTGCTGTTGTCCGTCGCGCTCGTGCTAGTGTTCTCGTTCAGCCTGTCCTGGATCTGGACGGCGCTCGGGCTGATCCTGCGTACCCCGAACTCGGTCATGATGGCGAGCTTCATGATCCTGTTCCCCCTCACGTTCGCGAGCAACATCTTCGTTGACCCGCGGACAATGCCATCCTGGCTGGAGACGGCCATCGGCTTCAACCCGATCACGCACCTGGTGACAGCGGTGCGTGGCCTGATGTCGGGGACGGCGGCGATACCTCAGATCGGCGCGGTCTTCCTGTCTTGCGCCGTGCTCATCGCCGTCTTCGCCCCCATCACCATGTACCTGTACCGAAACAAGAAGTGATAAAACGGAGCGAGACGGCATTCGGCCTGTACGAAGGTACGTGACTAAAACCGTACTTCCGCCCGTCGCGCTAGGTCCATATCCGGGCGAATATAAGGGCGATAAATTACTCTCGCACGAGGAGGAATTAGATGAACGACGAGCATCGAATAGACGTGGGAAGGAACGGCTGATCTTGCAGTCCATGCAGCCCATCATATCCGTATCGAATCTGTCCAAGACATATGCCTCCGGGTTTCGGGCGCTTGGGAAGATCAACCTGGACATCCGGCGTGGGGAGATCTTCGCCCTGCTAGGTCCGAACGGGGCCGGGAAGACGACCTTGATCAGCGTGATCTGCGGGATCGTCAACCCGACGGAAGGGACGGTACAGGCCGATGGTCACGACATCATCACCGAGTATCGGGCGGCGCGGTCCCTGATCGGGCTGGTCCCGCAAGAACTGACGACCGATGCGTTCGAGACCGTCTGGGCCACATGCAATTTCAGCCGAGGACTTTTCGGCAAGCCACGGGATCATGGCTATATCGAGAAGGTCTTGCGGGATCTGTCGCTGTGGGACAGGAAGGACGACAAGATCATGACTCTCTCCGGCGGCATGAAGCGCCGGGTCATGATCGCCAAGGCCCTCTCGCACGAGCCGCGGATCCTCTTCCTCGACGAGCCGACGGCCGGCGTGGATGTCGAACTCCGGCGGGACATGTGGGAGATGGTTCGCAGGCTGCGCGAGGGCGGCGTAACCATCATCCTCACCACCCATTACATCCAGGAAGCCGAGGAGATGGCGGATCGGATCGGGGTGATAAACAACGGCGCCATCATGCTGGTCGAGGAGAAATCCGAGCTCATGCGTAAGCTCGGCAAGAAACAACTGACGCTGCAACTGCACGACGAGTTGGACGAGGTTCCGGGCGAGCTTGATGGCTACGGGCTGGAGTTGGCGGCGGGTGGCACGGAGTTGATCTACACCTACGACGCGCAGGCGGAGCGTATGAGCATTGCCGAGCTGCTCGGCGACCTCAACGGGGCTGGCGTCAAGTTTCGGGACTTCCAGACGAGGCAGAGTTCGCTGGAGGAGATCTTCGTAGATCTTGTAAAGGAGAGGCCATGAACTTCCACGCGATACGCGCGATCTACGTGTTCGAGATGGCGCGTACCGGGCGCACGATCCTACAGAGCATCGTCACGCCCGTCATCTCGACTTCCCTGTACTTCGTCGTCTTCGGGGCGGCTATTGGCTCGCGCATCACCGGCATTGACGGGGTCAGCTACGGGGCTTTCATCGTGCCTGGGCTCATAATGCTGTCGCTGCTAACACAGAGCGTCTCAAATGCGTCGTTCGGTATCTTCTT
>Ga0136637_1000031_pt1 | contig 19105 bp, 19 predicted proteins | sample AntDrymUQ8572106_2_FD_105497 | JGI IMG/M metagenome (GOLD analysis project Ga0136637, IMG submission 105497) | Polar desert sand microbial communities from Dry Valleys, Antarctica - metaG UQ857 (21.06) | ecosystem: Environmental > Terrestrial > Soil > Desert | place: Antarctica: Dry Valley... | reverse complement strand
GCCACGTCGCTCGCGGCGAGGGGTTCTGGAAGCGCCGCTGGACCCTCGGGCTCGCGGGGCACCCGGTGCACCTGGAGCGGGCGGGGGGCCGGCGCTGGCACCTCGTCGAGCCCACCGGCGCCGTCACGGGCGAGGTGCGGGTGCGGGGATTCCTGCGGCAGCACGTGGAGGCACAGTTGCCGGACGGGACCGTCCCAGACACCGTGGTGTTCGTGCTGTGGGTCGCGGACCTGTTCGTGCGGCGCGCGAGCGCGGGCGGCGGCGATGGCGGCGGCTAGTGCTCGCAGCCAAGGGACCCCAGCCGACGTGTTGCACGAAGCCAGGAAACGAGACAGCCTGGCCAAGCGGACGAAGTCCTCACCGTCGTGGACGACATAAGGCCGAAGACGAGCCGATCACACTCCTTGGCGTCGCAAATGAGATGGAGGGACGCATGCCCAGGGCACGCCCTGCGTCGTCTCGTCAACACCCGGCGGTGGTCTTGTGACCGCTGGTGTGAATGAAGCAAGTTTGGTGCCCCCGGCGGGATTACCCAAGGATGGGACCCGCTCTGACCAGCGGTTTCCGGTTGGCCATCTAGTCGTGGAAGCAGCCTTCGCCCTGCCGTGATGGTGTGCCGGGACCTTCAAGCCGCGCTCGACCGGTCACGGCGGATCGGACCTTCCGGAGCCGGTTCGCGATGCTATGGGTTCACTGCGACGACATCAACGAGGGTGACACGGCGGCTACGTTCGGTGTGTGCCCCGGGTCGGTGGCTGCGAACGGTCTTGGATTGTCGTGGATCTCCGTTCAGTCCTGGGGTCGCGATGGGTTGCGCCGCGATTCCGGTCCGCGGGGGCAGGCCGAGTCGGCAGACCGGGGAGTGAGGGGATACTCGTGGCTGAACTGCCGCTCGATGCTCCGGTGCTGGCGAACGACCTGCGGCGCCGGATCGGTGATCTGGCACTGCGGCTGCGTGCGTCTGGGACACAGGAGAAGCCGGCGGAGCCGCGGTTCGTCGACTTCGACACGATCCGGTTGGCGGACGGTCGGGTGGTCGGTCGCAAGAAGGTGATCGTCATGTCCGGTGGTTGCTCGGTGCCGACCTGCACGATGTGTCCGTTCACCAACTTGAACAACTACGGCATTGAGGGCGCTGCATCGCGCGAGAGCCTGCTGGATCAGGTGCGGCGCACGCTGGCGTGGGCGGAGGACGAACCGTCGTATGAGGTGTTGTCCCTCTACAACGACGGCAGCTTCTTCGCGCCGCGGGAGATCCCTAAGGATGTCCAGGTGGAGGTCGCGCGGCTGGTCGCGGCGGCGGGGGTGCGGCGGCTGGTGGTGGAGTCGTTGCCGCAGTTCGTCACCGAGGCGGCGCTGGGCCCGTTCGTGGATGCCCTTGGCGCGGTGCGTCTGGAGATCGGGATCGGTCTGCAGTCCGCGGACGTGTTGGTGCGCGAGACGCTGGTGAACACCCGGATCTCCCAGGTGTCCTTCGAGCGGGCGCTGGCGGTGATGGCCGGCCTGGGGGTGGACCCGAAGATCTATCTGATGGTCAAGCCGCCGTTCCTGACCGACGGGGAGGCGGTGTCCGATGTCGTGCAGTCGGTCGACTACCTGTCCGGGCTGGGCGTGCGGGGGATGACGTTGTGTCCGACGCGGGTGTCGCCGAACACGGTGGCGTGGGAGCTGTGGAGGGCCGGGCAGTACGCGCCTCCGAACCTGTGGACGGTGGTGGAGGCGGTCCGCCGAGTCCAGGAGCGGCTCGCGGTGCGGGTGGCGTGTGTGAACCTGCGGGGGACGGACTTCGAGTCGGTTTTCCCCGACGCCTGCCCGGCGTGTGCGGACCAGGTGGTGGACGCGTTGATGCGGTTCGGGGAGACGGGCGATCCGGGTGATCTGCCCGTGGACTGCGCCTGCCGGCCGCCGCTCGTGGTGGCTCCGCTCGATCACGCGGTCATCTCCGCGCGTGCTGCGCAGCAACTGGGCGTTCTGGAGCGGGCGGGTGCCTGAGCCTGCGGTGGTGTTGGTCTGTGATGGCCTGCCTCCGTGGCACCCTGCGGAGGGCTTAGACGAGGACCCGCTCGGGGTGATGGGGGTGGGGCATCGCTTGCACGGGCCGGTGTTCCGGATGGCGGTCGACGGGGTCGAGACGGTGATGGTGGGTACCTGGCCGGGGCTGAGGGAGTTGGTCGGGGCCGAGCGCGGCCGTCTGGAGGTGCTCAACACCCCGCTCGTGCACGCGCTGTTCGGCATGGCCCTGTTCAACCTGACCGGCGAGGACCACGTCGAGGCCCGGCGCCGGCTGCGTCCGGCGTTGAGCGGCCGTGCACTGCCGGGATACGTCGCGCCGCTGGTGGACGTCGCCGTGCCCGAGACGGGTCGATGGGTGGGGCCGGGCGTCGCGGATCTGTTCGCGGCGGCGCGCGAGCTCACCCACGCGATGGGCGCTCGCATCCTGCTGGGCATCCGGCCAGGGGAGGCGGATGCGGCCGAGTTCGCCGAGCAGTTCGAGCGGTTCGTCGGCGCGACCGACGTGGCACCGGGTCGACGCCGGTACGCGCAGGCCCGGTACTGGGCGGGACTCCGGGCTCGGCGGCGGCTGCATGAACTGTTCAACCGGCGTGCAGCGGCTGGCGGGGCGGGTTCGGCGCTGCCGGGTTTGGTGGCCGCGTTCGCGGATGCGCCGGTGGCGTCGGGGCCTCTTGCTGATCATCTGCTGGCGTTGCTCGTCGCGGCGCAGGAGACGACGGCGAGCCTGGTCACCTGGGCACTCATCGAGCTGGCCGCGCATCGCGAGCACGCCGAACTCGCGGCTGCGGAGGCTCGCGCGGCTGTGGCGGAGCCGGATCTGATCGTCCGCAGTGCTGCCCTGCCGGTGGTGCGGGCGGTGCTCGCGGAGACGCAGCGCCGGCATTCACCGAACCTGCTGTCCCTGCGGACGGCGGTAGGTCCGGTCGAGCTGGGTGGCTTCCGCGTCCCGGCCGGGACGCGGCTGGCCTACTGCCCGTCGGCCGGGCACTTCGACCCCGCGGACTTCCCGCAGCCGCACACGTTCCGACCGGACCGGTTCCTGGTGCAGCCAGGCGGCGCGGCGCGGCTGGTGGCGTTCGGTCGGGGGGTCCACGCCTGCCTCGGGCGACCGGTCGCCGAGCTGATGGCGGTGACCGCGGTCGTTGCCGCCCTGCACCACGGGCTGCCGCGGCTGCCCGCCGGGCCACCCGGTCGTGTTCGCTACCGCCCCGCCAAGGCCCCCCGTGACCCGTTGGCTCTGGTTCTCGATCACGGGGGCGCGCGGTGACGCACACCCCACCCGACGGGCGCAGGGTGCTGCGGCAGGCCGCCGTCCACCATGCCGCAGGTCGGCGCCGGCTCCACTTGGTGCCGAGCGAGAACGGGCTGTCGCTGGCAGCGCGGGTGCCGCACCTCATGGAGGCCGCGGTCCGGTACGCCTTCCCGGGGCCGGATCACGGTGGCGAGAACTGGGCGTGGCCGGGGCGGCAGGACCTTCTGGACATCGAGCGGACTGCCGCCGCACGGCTTGGTCGCCAGCTGGGCGCACGGCAGGTCAACCTCAAGCCGGTGTCTGGGGTGTCGGCGCTGACCGTCGCCCTCTCGGCCCTCGCGCAGCCGGGGGACGCGGTGATCAACCTGGCCGAGCGAGACGGCGGGCACGGCTCGACGAGGTTCATCGGAGCCCGGCTGGGGATGCGGATGGCGGACCTGCCGGTCGACCCGGCGTCGTTCACGATCGATCTCGATGTCCTCGCCGAGCAGCTCGCGGGCGGGCCTCGCCCGCGGCTGGTGTACCTCGACGCGTTCATGTGCCTGTTCCCGACGGACCTGCCCGGCCTGCGTGAGGTCGTCGGCCGAGACACGCTGATCCACTACGACGCGTCGCACACCCTCGGGCTGATCGCCGGCGGCGTGTGGCGCAACCCGCTGACCGCGGGCGCGGACAGCCTCGGCGGGTCCACGCACAAGACCTACCCGGGTCCGCACAAGGGTCTGCTGGCCACCCGCGACGGTGGCCTGGCCGCCCGGTTCGACGAGCACGCCTCGCACTTCGTGTCGCATCACCACCCGGCCGACGTCGTCGCGTTGGCGGTGGCCACCGCGGAGATGGACGAGCGAGGCGCCGTGTACGCGCACCGGACGGTGGCCAATGCGCGTCGGTTGGGGACGGCGCTGGCCGATCGCGGGTTCACCGTCTGCGGGGAGAAGCGCGGGTTCACCGACTGTCACCAGCTGTGGATCGACATCGCGCCGCTGATGGACGCCGAGGAGGCCTCTCGGCGGCTGTTCGCTGCGGACGTCGTCGTGAACGCCATTCCGCTGCCGTACGTCACCGCGCCGGCGGGCCTACGGCTGGGCGTGCAGGAAGTGTCCTGGCACGGCATGGGCGCGGACCAGATGGATGAGCTCGCCGCGATCTTCACCGCCGTGCTGCGCGAGGGCCAAGACCCCACCGACGTCGCGGCACGGACCCGGGCGCTGCTACAGGCGCATCGGCCGCCCGATGCCGATGAGCAGATCGTGCGCGCGGCGCTGGCTGCCGCCGGTGCGGGGAGCCCGTCGTGACCCCGGAGCAGGTCCCGGCTCGAGGCGTCTTCCTTGGGCCCGTGCACACGATGGACACCTTCGAGATCCGCCCGGACTGCCGGCACTTCGTCGGCGGGATGCCCTGCCGGCAGTGGCGGCCGTGCCACGGCTGCCCGCACCACGACCCCGTCGACCATCGGGTGTTGATCGTGATGCTCGGTCTGCTAGGGGACATGCTCATCGCGTCACCGTTGCCCGCGCGGATCCGCGCGGAGAAGCCCGGCGCGTACATCACGTGGCTGGTGGACGAGGTCTCCGCGCCGATCCTGCGGATGAACCCCTACGTCGACGAGGTCCTCGTCCACGGCTGGGAGGCCGCGGCACAGCTGCCGTCCCGCCGGTTCGACGCCGTCTACTCCTTCGAGCGGACACCGTCCGCGGCGGCGCTGGTCGACCGCATCGACGCCGGGCACAAGGCCGGGCTCGCGTTCGGCGGCCCGCATCACGGCCTCTACCCGATGGGTGAGGCCGCGGTCCAGTTCTTCCGGCAGAACACCTGGAACGACTACCGCACCGTCACGAACACACAGACGTGGACCGAGCTGTACTTCGCCGTCGCCGGGTACCGGTACGCGGGCGAGCCCTACGTGCTCGAGGTGCCCGAGAGCGCGCGGCGATGGGTGGCCGGGCTGCTCGGGGAGCGGACCGGACTCCGGGTGTGCCTGAACCTGGGCGGGTCGCTACCGACGAAGCTGTGGCCTGTGCGGCACTGGGCCGAGCTCGCCGACACCCTGCTTGACCACGCCGTACTCGGCCACATCGTGCAACTGGCGGTCCTCGGCGGCCCCACCGACACTGCCGCCTGCGAAACCTTGGTGCGGCACCTCCGGCTGCGCGGTGCCGACGAGACGCGAGTCGTGTATGCGCCACTGAACCTGGAGCAGGCCGCCGCGCTACCGGGCCTGGTCGACGTGGTGGTGACCGGTGACTCCTTCGGGTTCCACCTCGCCCTGGCCCACGACACGCCGGCGGTGCTGCTGCTCGGGCCGAGCAACGGCGCCGAGGTCATCCCGAGGCACGCCGCCGACGGCGTGACCGCGCTGCGGTCCGCGCTGCCGTGCTCGCCATGCGCTCACCAGGTCGCCTGCGGCGGGGTCGGGGGCTGCATGGACACCATCGACCCGCCGTCCGTGCTCAAGGCGACCCTCCAGCACCTGCTCACGACCTGACCACCATCCGCCTCGCGCCATGAGCGGCGGGTCACCGAGGAGAAAGCGGGGCGAGCGCCACCGTGGGAATCGTGTTGGGGCTGGGCGGCCCGTACTACCACGACGCGTCGGCCTGCCTGGTCGTCGACGGCCGTGTCGTCGCCTTCGCCGAGGAGGAACGGTTCTCCCGCCGCAAGCACCACCGGGACTCCCGCTCCTGCGCGGTGGCCGCGGCGTACTGCCTCGACGAGGCCGGAGTCACGCTGGCCGAGGTCGACGAGATCGCCATCGCGTTCAACCCCGCCTGGCCGCGGTCGAGTCACACCTGCACCGACGCCGAGCTGATCGCCGAGATCCTCGACCCCGCCCTGTTCGACCACCACCGGCCCCGGCAGGTCACCGTCGTCGAGCACCACCTCGCGCACGCCGCGTCCGCGTTCCACCCCTCCGGGTTCGCCGAGACCGCCGTGCTGGTGGTCGACGGCTCCGGCGACGGTATCTCCACCACCCTCGCCCACGGCACGACCAGCGGCCTGCAGGTGCTGCGGCAGTTCCCCTTCTCCCAGAGCCTCGGCTGGTTCTACGAGACCGTCGCCGAACACCTCGGGCTGGGCGACTGGACCAGCACCGGGAAGCTCATGGGGTTGGCCGGTTACGGCGACCCCGACCGGTACCGGCTGGACTTCCTCGCTCCTCGGCCCGGCGGCTACCACCTCGACCTGTCCCGCTGGGGCATCCGCCCCGACGAGCGGGTCGAGGACCAGTACACCGACCTGCGGTACTACCGGCGGCTCAAGGCCGCCTACGCCGCCGCCTACACCGACCTGGGCATCCCACCCCACCGGCGCACCCGCACCTATCGCGGCGGTCGCGCGATGGTCGACCCCGGCTTCCGCGCCGAACACGCCGACCTCGCCGCCGCCGCGCAGCACCTGCTCGAGCAGTGCCTGACCGAGCTGGCCCGCGAAGCCCTCACACTCACCGGCGCTCCGCGGCTGTGCGTGGCTGGCGGCGTCGGGCTGAACTGCTCGGCCAACGGCCGCCTCGCCGATCTCGACGGCATCGAGGAGCTGTTCGTCCAGCCCGCCGCCGGGGACGCCGGCTGCGCCATCGGCGCCGCGCTCGAGGTCGCGCGGCGCCGCGCGGACCTCACCCTGCCCGGGCCACCGATGACCAGCGCGGCACTTGGCCCCTCGTTCGACGCCGCGTCGATCCACACGGCGCTGACCGACTACGGCCTGGCGTTCGATGACCACGGCGACGCACTGCCCACGGTGACCGCGACGCAGCTGGCGCGCGGACACACCGTCGGATGGTTCCAGGGCCGAATGGAAGCCGGACCCCGCGCGCTCGGCCAACGCAGCATCCTCGCCAACGCCCACCGCACCGAGGTCCGCGACCGCGTCAACCACGACGTAAAGCACCGCGAGCCGTGGCGTCCGCTGGCTCCCGTTCTCCTGCAGCAGGCCGCACCCGACCTGATCGGCACCCGGGTGCCGCACCCGTTCATGATCGTCACCCGGCAGGCAACCGAGACCGCGCAACGGCTGATTCCCGCCGCCGTGCACGTCGACGGCACGTTGCGCCCGCAGACAGTCGCCCACAACGCCAACGACCCGAGTGGCGGCGACCCGTATGCGCGGCTGCTCGCGTCCTTTGCCGAACAGACCGGTCGACCACCCGCGCTCCTGAACACCTCCTTCAACCACGACGCCGAGCCGATCGTGTGCACCCCCCGCGACGCGATCGCCACGTTCGCCGCGAGCCCGCTCGACGCGCTCGCCATCGGACCGTTCCTCGTGACCAAGAACCGGGCGAGGTGACGACCCGACATCCTCCGCCGATACCGTGAGACCTCCGATCCCGTGGCCAGCATCGCCGCATCCAGCGAACAGGACCCGAATCCGCGTGACCAGCACCGCCTCCACCGACCTGTCCGTCGCCGACCGGCTGCGCGCCGAACATGGCCCGGCCCTCACCCTCGGCGCTGACTGCGACCTGCCCGACGACCTCGTCATCGAGATCGACACTGGCGCCCACCTGAGGATCGGTGACCGGGTCGCGATCCGTCGCGGTGTCACCATCCAGGTCCACCGCGGCGCCACCGTCGCCATCGGCGCCACCGTCGCCATCGGCGAGCACACCTTCGTCTCCGCCATGGTCGGCATCCGTATCGGCGACGGCGCTGCCTTGTCGAACATGGTCGACCTGCATGACCACAACCACCGGGTGCGCACCGCCGCCGCCGTGCCCACCGGGCAGCTCGTGCCCTGGGCCTCCGGATTCGAGGCAGCACCGATCATCATCGAGCCGGGCGCGATCCTGTCCAACAAGGTCACCGTCACCGCCGGCGTGCGGATCGGGGTCAACGCGCTGGTCGGGGCGAACGCCGTCGTCTCCCGCAGCATCGCCCCCGACACCGTCGCCGCCGGTGTCCCGGCGGCGGCCCGCCGCCACTTCGACGGCGCCCCCGCACCGACCGAGGACCGGCGCAGCCTCACGGTCGGGTTCTTCGGGACGAGCATCATGGAGCACCTCGAAGCGGTTAACGCGCAGATGCGCACCCAGGCCAACCTGCCCGCGGTCGGCTCCAGGGTCACCGTCGAGGGCTGGCAGCAGCGCGGCTGGGTGCACCGGCTCGCGCTGTCGCTGCGCGCCGCCCGCCCGCACGTGACCTTCGACGTCCGCAACCACGGCGAGGGCGGCACCACCAGCCGCGACATCGCCGGCATCGTGTCGGCCGACCGGGCCACCACCGGCACCGACTACGACCTGACCTTCCTCGGCTGCGGCATCAACGACGTCTGGCGCGGCTTCCAGAATCGCCTCTCCGAGGCCGTCGACCTCGACGAGTACACCCAGCACATCACCACCATGCTCGCGCAGCTGGACGGCTACTCCCGACAGATCATCGTGGTCGGCGAAACCCCGTTTGGGCCGATCGAGGACCCCGACACCGTCGTCGAGATGAACGCCGAACTCGCCCGCTACAACGCCGTCGCCCAGCGGGCCGCTGCCGCGCACGGTGCGCTGTTCCTCGACGTCTGGCCCGCGTTCACCTCGGCCGCGCGCCACCTGCCCCCCGACGACACACCCGGGGTGTGGAGCGACGGCGTGCACCTCAGCGAACTCGGCGACACCGTGCTGCTGCAGCAGGCCGAACGGTTCCTCGCCGAGCACCGGGTCATCGAGGCGCTTGTGGACTACCCGCTCCTGCAGCGCGACGAAGCGCTGGCGACCTACGGGCCGTTGTTCGCCCGCCACCGACCCGCCTGATCCACCCCAGGCTCACCCGCTCCTTTCCTGTGCCGTCCACCCCAGGTTTCCTGTGCCGTCCACCCCAGGGGGTCGACCGTGACGACGTCGGGCAGCGCGCACATCCGAGCGCTCGCAGCAGTGCTGCCGCTGCTCGACACCGACCGTCTCCACTCCTGGGGCCGCACCCTGGCTGTCCGTCTGCCCGCGGGCGCGCGGCTGCTGATCGCGGGCAACGGTGGCAGCGCCGCTGAAGCCCAACACCTGACCTCGGAGCTGGTGGGCCGCTGCACCACCGAGCGGGCGCCGTTGTCGGCAATCGCGCTGCACACCGACTCCTCCGCGGTGATCGCGATCGCCAACGACTACGGCGGCCAGGAGGTCTTCGCCCGGCAGGTCCGCGCCCACGGCCGCCCCGGCGACGTCCTGCTGCTGCTGTCCACCTCCGGCGCAAGCCCCAATGTGCTCCACGCCGCCCATGCCGGCCGGGAACTCGGCCTCACTGTCTGGGCGCTGACCGGGCCCGGGCCGAACCCGCTCGCCGCCGCCAGCGACGAGGCGGTGACCGTCGACGCCGACCAGGTCACCACGATCCAGGAATGTCACCTCGTGGCCGTCCACGAGCTGTGCGCAGCGATCGACGCCCAGCTCGCTCCACCCCATGTCGCGCCACCACAGGACGAACCGGGCAGCGGACCGCGGCTTGTGGTGGTCGGGGACGTACTGCTGGACCGTGACATCACCGGCATCGCCGACCGGCTCTCCCCCGAAGCGCCGGTGCCGGTCGTCGTGACCGACTCGCGAACCGTCGATCGTCCGGGCGGCGCCGGGTTGGCCGCCGCCCTTGCCGCCCGGCAGCCGCACTGGCGCATCACGCTGCTGTGTGGCATCGGCCAGGACTCCCTGGGTTCCTGCCTCCGCACACTGCTCCGGCACGCCGGCGTCGAGGTCATCAACCTCGCGACCGGCGGTGCGACCCCCGTCAAGACCCGCGTGCGTGCCGCCGACCGCACCCTGCTCCGCTTCGACACCGCGCCCGAACCGCTCTCGATCGGACCGATCCCCGCCACGGCCCGCGCCCGGCTCGACGACGCCACAGCTGTACTCGTCTGCGACTACGGACGCGGCATCGCTGCTCGACACGACGTCCGCCAGGCACTCGCCGACGCGGCCCGCCGAGTGCCGTTGGTGTGGAACCCGCATCCCACCGGATCGCCGCCGGTTCCGGGAACGGCGCTGGCCGTCCCGAACGCCGACGAAGCGGCGGCCATCACCGGCGATGCCGGCCCGCACGACCTCGCCACGGACACCGGGCGGGCCGCACGGCTGCTGACCGTGTGGCCGGTGAATGAGGTCGCCGTCACTCGAGGTCGTCACGGCGCCGTCCTGGTCACCGACCCCGACACCCACCCGCTGGTCATCCCGGCCCGAGCAGTACCTGGTGACACGTGCGGCGCCGGTGACCAGCTCGCAGTCACCGTGACCCTGATGCTGGGCAGCGGCCGACTGCCCTCCCAGGCATTGGCCGCCGGCGTCGAGGCCGCGACCGCGTACGTTCAGGCGGGTGGTCCCCGACGGCCTGCACACGCCGCCCCCGACGGACCCGGGACGTGTCGCCCGGCCCGGCCCGCTGGAGTTGGCCGCCCGGGTGCGGCGACACGGCGGAAAGGTCGTCGGCGCCGGCGGCTGCTTCGACCTGCTGCACGCAGGGCACCTCGCGCTCCTGGCCCAGGCGCGGCTGCTCGGCGACGTCCTGGTGGTGTGCCTCAACTCCGACGAATCCGTGCGTCGGCTCAAGGGCGGTGACCGTCCCGTCGTCGACGAGCGGGAACGTGCCGCACTACTTGAGGCGCTGGACTGCGTGGACGGGGTCCTTGTCTTCTCGCAGTACACCCCCGAACAGGTGTTGGCCGAACTCCGACCGGATGTGTGGGTCAAGGGAGGCGACTACGCGGGTCGGCGGATCCCCGAAGCCGACCTGGTCGAGAGCTGGGGCGGACAGGTCGTCGTCGTGCCCTACCTGGACGGGTACTCCACCACCTCCCTCATCGCCCGGCTCACCCACCAGCCGGACGCGCGGTGAGGTCGCGCGGTGCCGTACTGGTCACCGGCGCGGCCGGGTTCATCGGCCGGCACACCGTGCTCGGCTTTCACCGTGCCGGATACCCGGTCGCCGCGGTCGACCCTCGTCCGGCACCTGGGCACCTCGCCAATGCCGCTCGGTGGCGGAACTGCGACTACGCCGATCCCGGCGTGCTCGCCGATGTCGCAGCGGGCCGCTACGCCACGGTGGTACACCAGGCCGGGATCAGCGACACCCGCGCCCCGGCCGAACCAGAACTGGACGAGATCAACGTTTCGGGGGTGCTCCGCCTGGCCGAGGCATGCCGCGCCGGCGACGCCCGCCTGATCTACGCCTCCTCGCACGCCGTCTACGGCACCCTCCACGATCGTGCCCCGATCGCCGAGGACGCCGACACCGATCCCACCCGCTGCTCCGGCCCGCTCAACCCCTACGCAGCGTCCAAGCTTGACCTCGACCAGCAGATGCGCACCCGCTACCACACCGGCTTGTCCTGGGTGGGGCTTCGCTACACCAACGTCTTCGGACCCGACGAGACCGACAAGGGGCCGATGGCCTCGATCCTGTCCCAGCTCCTACGCCAAGCCGCAGCCACCGGCCACATCCGCCTGTTCGACGACACGCTGACCGCCGCCCGCGACTACATCCCCATCGACATCGTCATCGCCACGATCGTTCAGCTCGCCGAGCAGACCGTGCCGGCGGCGGTCTACAACCTCGGCGCCGGCGCCGCAGTGCCTTTCGCCGAGGTCACGCAGTGGTGCGCACGCCTGCATCACGAGGCGACCGGGGGCACCTCGCTGTGCGTCGAGTTGGTGCCCAACCCGGTTCCGGACGCCTACCAGTACTTCACGTGCGCGGACATGCTTGCCATCGATGCGGTCCTGCCCGGCCGGATGTCCGTCTCAGCCGCACTGATCGAGGCCCGCGCGAACGAACTGTTCGACACCTTCCGTCGGCGGCCCGGCAGTACCTGCGATCCGACAAGGACGCGGGACCGGCCGGGCGGCCCGTCGGGCGCCCTGATCGCCCCTACAGGCATTGGCCGGAGCCTCGGCAGACGCGGGGGCACGGACCGGAGATGACTCCTCGAACCGGTAGAGTCACGGCCTGTCGCCGTCGGATGGGGGAAGCCGCTATCGACGCCTACCGAGAGCTCCAGGAACTCGGTCACCTCGATCGGCACGGGCTCGATCTGCTGCTCGAGCTCACGGGGCAGGAGGTGCAGCGCTTCCCCGTCCTGCGACCCAGCTCCGGGTGGAGCGCGGAGTCGGTGTTGGACTGGACGCTGAGCTTCTTCGCCGAACGGGGCGCCGCGGTGACGGCCGCCGTCCTGGCGCAGGCGGGCGATCTCGCCTCGATGTCGCGCTACCTACGGATATCGATCCGCAACTTCCTCGTAAGCGAGGCGCGGAAGACCCCGTCGGGGTCGGTCCGGCGCAAGATCGAGGACCTGCTCGCGGCAACGCCGAAGTTCGGTCAGGTACCCGCCGGACATGCGGGTGCCGGTCGGTGGCAGCTCTCCGGCACGCCTCGGGCTCCGTTCGCGGGGGACCCGCAGTCCCTGGTCGCGGCGGCGTACTCGGTGCCGGGGGTGGCGGTCGTTCGGTGGACCGGTGCGCGACGCGCTCCGCTGGCCAGCGACGAGGCGCTCGTCAGGATTCTGGACGCGGTCTTCTCGGCCGCATCAGGGTCGCTCGAGGTCGCGGACCTGACCTGGATCTTCCTGCAGCGGTTCCCGGCCGCGGTTGAGCCTGCCGACGCCACGCTCGATCCGGCGGCGTTCGACTGGGCCGTCGCGCCGCTCGAGGAGCGGCCCGACGTGCTGGTCGAGGTCGGTGCACAAGCTCAGGAGGTGTACGAGCAGTTGTCGCCGTCGCAGCGGGCGCTGCTGCCGCACCTGGAGAAGCCGGTCGTTGATCACATGCAGGTCCTGGGGATCGGTCGGAGCCAGGCGTACGAGGCTGCGCGGAAGCTGAAGGTCGTGATCGGTGACCTGGTGCCGGAAGACGACCTGCGCGGTGCCATGGTGCTGGAGGTGGTTCGGCTGTGCGTGGTCTATCCGTGAACGGTCCGGACGAACGGTGGCGATGCGGCGTCAAGTCCAGTGCGGCCATCGGGCCGAGAGGTGAGGAGGGAGGCGGTCGTGGTGTCCGACAAACGTGATGGGTTGCCCCAGGAGTTCGTCGCTCTGGCTCAGCAGGCCGCTGCTCCACAGTTGACCGAGTCGGCCCTTCGGCTTCGTTTCGGGCCTCGTTCGGGCTGGGCGCCGGCTCCTGGGCAGATCTGGCGAGTGACTCGTAACGACGTCGGTCTGCTTGTGCTGCTCCTGGAGGTGGGCGTCGACTCGGTGAATGCCGCCCCGATCTCGGTGGAGTCCGTGCACGCTGCCGACACGCTGCCGATCGACGGCGGCGGTACCGCCCTGGGAGTCCCTGTGACGGTGTGGCCGGGGCTGCGCCGTGGCCTTTCGGTCGGTGTTCTCGATCGCCCGGTCGCGGAGGTGACGACAGCAGTCGTCGGTCGGGTTATCGGCTGGCCCACCCGATCCGAGGAACCGGTATCGGACGTTGTTCGTCGGTCGGACCCGGCGGTGTCCGAGGCCCGCGCCATGCTGGAGGACGACCTCGCGGCAGTGGCCGACGTGCTCGGTTCGGATGTCGAGCCACTCGGCCCCGAGATGACGGGTGAGATCGACTTCGAGAATCTCCCGCCGGAGGCGTTCGACGAAGTTGCGGAGCGACTGGGCGTCTCCATGCAGGTCGCTCTCGACATGATCGACGGCAAGCGCGTCTCCACGCCTGGCCAGGAGATGATCATGCGCGAGGTCCTCGGCGGGAGTCCGGCGGCAGCCGCGCTTCCCCCCGGTCTCGTCACGGAACTCCAGCAGCCCCGATGGCGGGGACTTGTACGTCAGTGCGGGCGTCTTGATCGGATCACCGAGGAGGCGGCACGCACCGCGCTGGCCTACGACGTCATCGCGATGGCGGCACGGCAGACCGGTGGCCAGGAACCGTCGTGGCCCGATCGAATCCGACGCTGGTCCGAGTCGCATCAGCTCGACCCGGACGCCGTCGGGTGACCGTGATGCGGGCCGACGTGGTTGCCCAGGCCCGACGCATGCTGGAAGTGCTCGACGCGCTGATGCCGGGTGCTGTCGATCGGCTGCATGGCGACGCGCTCGACGAACTCGACACGTGGTCGGAGGTCCAGGTCCTCGTGGTGCCGGACACCGCCACGAGGACGCGATGCTCGGTCGCAGGCGGGTACGTGCACTCCACCCATCCGCCGACCCTGACGGTCACCGAGTCGCTGAGTCGTCGACGGCAGCAGTTCACCGCACTGCATGAACTCGGGCACCACCTGCAGAAGACCCACGGTGCTCCCGCGCTCGCGGTGCGCCGCCAGCGTGCGGACAACGACGAGTTCGAGGACGCCGCCTGTGACATGTTCGCGTCGCTGGTGCTCATCCCCGATGCGATGCTCCCGTCCCGCCCCGACGGCCGATCCCCCAGTGCGGCCGACGTCGTGGCCCTGTTCGACCGGACCCAGGCCTCCCGCGCGGCCTGCTGCGTCCGGATGGCCGAGATGCTGGGAACCCACGGTGTCGTGGCCGTGCTGGACGCCACGGGGATCGTGTCCTTCGCGGCTGCGCACGGAGAGATCTATCCACCGGCCCGCGGCAGCAGCCAGGCCGATACGCCACTGGTTCGATCGGCCCTGCGCCGACGCGCGAACGCGCAGGTGGATGCCACCCATCTCCGGTACCGCACTGGGTCGACCAGCGACCAGCTGTACGGGGACGCCGCGTGGTCGGGCGAGTACCTGATCATCGTTGCCGTCCTTGATCGACCGGGCTGGAAGGCGTTCGCGCCGCCGCGAGCCGGGTCCGGCCGCTTCGTCTCGACGTCGATCGACTGTGAAGTCTGCGACGACCGGTTCATCCCCGTGGACAGATGTTCACGGTGCCGCAGTCCGCGCTGCCCGACCGGGCACTGTGCGTGCACCTTCGCGGCGGACCGTCAGTGCGGAGGGTGCTTCCTCACCCTTCACCCCAGCCGCTTCCCCGGTCCCGGTGCGCGCCTGTGCAAGGACTGCGCCGAGTAGGACTGCGCCACGCGGCCGGACGAACCGTCGAGGTTCGGCGTCAAGCCGGGCGACGGAGGCGAACGGCCCTCCGCGAACCGGCGAGAGGACCCACGATGAACGACACCAACGACACCGCCGCCACCGGCGGTGACACCGCCGTTGTCGCCGCAGCCGGCACAGAGCAGGCCCGGCCCGGGCACCGCGACCGCGTGAAGATCACGGTGAACAAGCGGCCGGTCCGGCTCGACGACGACGATGTCACTGGCCTGGAGATCAAGCAGGCTGCGATCGAGCAGGGCGTCGCGATCCAGCTCGACTTCGTGCTGTCCCTGCACCTGCGGGACGGCGGCACGCGGATCATCGGCGACCCCGACCGGATCGAGGTCGACGAGCGCTCGCGGTTCACCGCGGTCGCCGGTGACGACAACTCCTGACCGGGATCGATCATGACTCCCGAAGTGGCCTCGGCCGTCGACGAGATCACGGCCGCGTTCCCCGACGCCACGATCGAGGTCAGGGAGGAGGGCGACGCCGTGGTCGTCCTCCTCGACCCGGTCGACCCCGGCGACACCTACGTCCAGCGCGAGACCTGGATCGGCTTCCGGATCACCTTCCAGTACCCCTACTCCGACGTGTACCCGCACTTCGTCCGGGGTGACCTCAAACGAGCCGACGGTGTCGACCTCGGCGAAGGGACGAGCGTGACGACCTTCGAGAACCGGACGGCCGTGCAGATCTCGCGCCGCTCCAACCGGCTCGACCCCGCCACCAACACCGCACTGATCAAGCTGCACAAGGTGCTCGAGTGGCTCCGCACGCGATGACCGCCCCCTGGAGCGTGCACTTGTCCCCACGGATGGCCGACGACCTCCTGCGGCACCTTTTCCCCGGTGACCGGGACGAGCACGCCGCCGTGCTCGGCGTATCTGTCGTGCGGACCGGGCGGGGCGTGCGGCTGCTCGGTCGCCGACTCCACCTCGCACGCGACGGGGTGGACTATGTGCCCGCCACACGCGGCTACCGCATGCTGACCCCGACCTTCGTGCGCGACCGCATCCTGGACTGCGAGCGGAACCAGCTGGGCTACCTCGCCGTGCACTGCCACCGCGGCACCGACCGCGTCGCGTTCTCCACCGACGACATGAACTCGCACGAGCGGGGCTACCCGGCCCTGCTCGACATCCTCGACGGGGCCCCGGTCGGCGCGCTCGTGTTCGCCCGCAATGCCGTGGCCGGCGACATCTGGCTCCCCGGTGGCCAGCGGATCATGCTCGATCACGCCCGACTCCTCGGCTCGAGCATCCGGCAGCTGCGCGCCGCCCCGCCGGAGGCCGTTCTCGGTGACCACACCTTCGACCGGCAGAGCCGCATGTTCGGCGACCGCGGCCAAGCCGCCCTCGCGTCCCAGAAGGTCAGCGTCATCGGGGTCGGCGGGGCCGGGTCCCTCGTCGTGGAGTACCTCGCCCGCCTCGGAGTCGGGCATCTTGTCCTGATCGACCCCGATCGCATCGACGTCACCAATCTGCCGCGTGTCGTCGGCGCCCGCACCCGCGACACCCGGCCGTGGCTGACCCACACCCGTTGGCCTACTCGGCTACGGGCACTGGGCGAGCGCCTCGCCACCCCCAAGGTCATGATCGCCCGCCGTGTCGCCCGACAGGCCAACCCCGCCATCCGCGTCGACGTACTCCACGATGACGTCACCAACGACGCTGCGGCCGAGTACCTGCTCGACTGCGACTACCTGTTCCTCACCGCTGACTCCGCCCAGGCGCGCCTGGTCGTGAACGCCATCGTCCGCCAGTACCTCATCCCCGGCGTCCAGATCGGCGCCAAGATCCAACTGGACGACCGAGGCGACGTCACCGACGTCTTCAGCGTGATCCGCCCCCTCCACCCGGGCGAGAGCTGCCTGTGGTGCAACCAGCTCATCAGCCCCGCCCGGCTCCAAGACGAAGCCCTCACCCCCGAGCAGCGGCGTCGGCAACGCTACGTTGCCAACGCCGCTGTCCACGCCCCCAGCGTCATCACCCTCAACGCGGTGGCCGCCGCCCACGCCGTCGACGACTACCTCCTCGCCACCGTCGGACTCATCGAGTCCGACGCCGAGCGACGTTGGACCCGGTACCACCCGGCCGCCGAGCAAGCGAGCGACCGCGCCATCCCCGAGCAGCCCCGCCGCGACGACGCTTGCCAGGAATGCGGTCACGCCGGCCGACTCGGCACCGGACGCGGCCGACGTCTCCCGACCCGGGCGACGGCCCGCAGTCGCCGAGCCTTCACCCGGCGAGTATGAGGCCGGCGACAGAATGTGCTGTGCCTCCACTGCCGACCAGCGACGCGACCCGGGCACGGATGGCGCGGCAACGGGCCCGGGATACCGACACGGAGCTTGCGCTGCGACGGGAGTTGCATCGGCTGGGTCTGCGCTACCGGGCGCATCGCCGGCCACTGCCCGAGATGCGGCGGGAAGCGGATGTGGTGTTCGGTCCGTCGCGGGTGGCGGTGTTCGTGGACGGCTGCTTCTGGCACAGCTGCCCGGAGCACACGACGGCTGGTCGGTGGGCCGTAGGAGGAGGAGCCGGCCGGCGGGGTCGGTGAACAGAACAGTGACCGCCATCCGCCGCCGCGCCGGCTCGGGGACGCCGTGCATCGGCCGGCCGGTCCGCGCTGGATCGCCGGCCGACGCCGGTGCGGGGCCGCCAGGCGGTCCAGCGGGGTCGCTGCCGGCTGCGGTGGGCTGCCGGCGGGTGGTGGCGCGGGCGTGGCGGACGCGGAGGTGGACGGGCGGCGGGAGCAGGTTAACGATCAGCTCGGCGGTTTCGTCGAGGGTGGAGTGCTGGTCGATCACATGTTCGCCGGGGACATCGAGGAGGTCGCGTTCGCGGTACCACTCGCTCATGTCCTGGGCGGTGAACTGGGTGGCCTGGGGGCGGGCGGCGTGGCGGCGCAGGGTCTCGGCGAACGGGACGTCGAGGTAGTAGACGTGCGTGGTGCCGTGTGGGCGCGGCGGAGCTGGTCGAGCATGGGGCCGTAGCGGTCGCGGTGCAGGATGCCTTCGCACAGGACGTGGTAGCCGGCGTCGAGGGCGAAGCGGACGGTCTGGGCGATCAGCTCGGCGGCGTTCCCGCCTGGCAGGTCCAGTTCCTTGAGAAGCTGGCGGCGGAGGTAGTCCTGTTCCACGAGGGCCAGGCCGCGTCCGTAGCGGGCGCGGACGGCGCGGGCGATGGAGGACTTCCCGGAGCCGGAGTTGCCGCGCAGCACGATCAGGCAGGTGTCGGGGTGGCCCACCCGCGGCGGTCGGCGCGTCGGGCTGATCGAGTCGGGCGTGGTCACTTCGCCACTCCGTCCCCAGTCCCGTGGTCCCCATTTCCGTCCGCGGTTCCGTAGGGGCAGCGGGTTGCGTCGTCGTCCTTGGAGGGGGATTCAGGTTGTGGTTGGTGGTGGTGGGTGACGGTGAGGTCGCTGCCGGGGTGTTCGGTGATCGTGACGTGTGGGCAGCCGGCGAGGAACCGGGCGAAGCGGCGGTAGCCGAGGCGGCGGTGGTCGAAGCCGGGCTGGAGGTGGTTGATGCGCTGGTGGACCGCGGCGGCGGTGGGGTCGTTGCCGCGGGGGGTGGTCTCCTCGGTCACCGCTTGCACGAGGAGTCGATGGGCGAGCTCGAGATCGCGCGGGTCGCGTGGCGGTACCGGGGAGGGCCGGGATCGATCGATCGGTCCACGGGGCGGGCTGCTGGGTGCGGGTCGGTGTCGTTGCCGGTCGCGTTGGTGTCGTGTCGGCGTGGTGAGCAGGTCGGTGCGGGGCCAGTGCAGGTAGGCGGTACACAGTGAGTGTGCCAGCCTGAAGTGGCCCCACTTGGAGCCCGAGTGATGGCTTGAAGTGGCCCCACCCTCGACCTACCAGCGCTTACTATCCGTGACGTCTGCCAAGGCGATCATGGAGAGGTAAG
>Ga0136637_1000029_pt1 | contig 19271 bp, 17 predicted proteins | sample AntDrymUQ8572106_2_FD_105497 | JGI IMG/M metagenome (GOLD analysis project Ga0136637, IMG submission 105497) | Polar desert sand microbial communities from Dry Valleys, Antarctica - metaG UQ857 (21.06) | ecosystem: Environmental > Terrestrial > Soil > Desert | place: Antarctica: Dry Valley... | reverse complement strand
TGCGTGCGGATCTCGAACTTGTAGCGAGCGCCGTCGCCGACGCCGGGGATGAACAGCTCCCAGACGCCCGAGCCGCCGAGCGCCCGCATCGGGTGCAGCCGACCGTCCCAGTAGTTGAAGTCGCCGACGATGCTGACCGACCGGCCCGCCGGCGCCCAGACCGCGAATGAGGTCCCGACCACGCCGTCGATCGTGCGCACGTGCGCGCCCATCTTCGACCACAGCTGCTCGTGGCGGCCCTCACGGAACAGGTGCTCGTCCAGATCGGACAGCGTCGGCGCGAAGCGGTACGGGTCGGCGCTGGAGAAGCTGTTGCCGTCGGGGAAGTGCATCTCGAGCTCGTAGTCGATCGGCAGCTTCTCGCCACGCAGCTGCACCTCGAACAGGCCGCCGGGGTGCACGCGCTGCAGCTCGACCCCGGCCGGCTGCACGACGACCCTCGCGGCAGCCGGATGCAGCGTGCGGATCGTGACGCCACCCTTGGTCTCGTGAGCGCCCAGCAGCGAGTGCGGGTCGTGGTGGTCCTGCGCGACGAGCCGCTCGACGTCGGCCGCGCTCATGCCGCTCAGGCTCATGGGTGTGAAACCTCCTCCTCCAGCAGCCGATGGATGCCGGCAACCGGAATGCGCACCCACTCGGGGCGGTTGTTGAGCTCGTAGTGCAGTTCGTAGACGGCCTTCTCGAGCTCGAAGATCGCCAGCAGCTTCTCGATCGCGCTGCGTCCCGCGGGCAGCAGGAAGGGCTCGATCGTGTCCAGGTACGCGTCGAGGTAGCCCGCGCGCGCCCGATCCTCCCAGCCCGCCGGCGCGGGAACCCCGCGCAGCAGCTCCGACGCCGACGCGGCGTAGGCGAACGAGCGCAGCATCCCGGCGACGTCGCGCAGCGGCGAGCGCTTGCGGCGGCGATCGCGCAGCGAGCGCGCCGGCTCGCCCTCGAAGTCCAGGATGACCCAGCGCTCGCCGGTGAGCATCGTCTGTCCGAGGTGGTAGTCGCCGTGGTTGCGGATCAGCCGCCCGCCGACGCCGACGTGCGACAGCATCTGCAGGCGATCACGGACCTCCTCGCCGCGGCCGGCGATCGGCTCCACGCGCTCGTCGCCCGCCGGCAGATCGAGGAAGCCGCGCTCGATCTGCTCGTCGATCGTCGCGGTCAGCAGCGATAGCGCCTCCTCGCTTGGCTCCTCCGGGGCGAACGCGGAGTCCGACGCGTCGGTGGCGAGGATGTTGTGCATCCGCGCCGTGGCGACGCCGAGCTCGGGGATGCGCGCCAGCAGTCCCTCGGGGTCATCGAGCGCGAGCTGCCAGCCGTCGCGCGCCTGCGCCACGAACTCCTGCAGGATCCCCAACGTCGCCTCCATCCGCTCGCCGGAGTACTCATACCAGCCGGTCAGCCGGGCGACGTTCTCAAAGCCGCGGTGCGACAGGAAGCGCAGCATCTCGAGCTCGGGGTTCTCCCCCGGCTCGATGCGGCGAAAGACCTTCAGCACCTGCTCCTCGCCGAAGACGATCGAGGTGTTGGACTGGTCGGCTCCCATCGAGCGGACATGGCCGGTCGGCGTGACTCCGCCGAAGAAGGAGACGCACTCGACGCTCGCCTCCGCGCCGAGCAGCTCGGCGAGCACGCGCACGCCATCCGGATCGCCGGGCAGCAGCTGGTAGAGCTCGTGCGTGCCGGTGTGGAAACGTGTCTCGACGACCTCCAGGCGCAGCGCCGGCGCCGCGCTCAGCTCGATCGTCTCGAGGACGTTGGCGGACGCCACATCGCGCGCCTTGGACGCGAACCAGCGCTGCTCGATCACCCAATCCTCCAGCGGTCCCGCGATCTGGTCGGGCACGGTCATAGCTCCTCGTCCTCCTCCAGGCGAAACCAGAAGAACCCGCGCGGCGCGAGCGTCAACAGGTAGGGCAGCTGGCCGAGCTTGGGAAAGCGCGAGCGGCCGAACATCTCGACCGGCCGACGGCCCGCGTACCAGCTCAGATCCAGCTCGACGGCCTGTGCGGAGCGGGCGAGGTTGTGCACGCACAGCACGACATCGTCCTCGTAGGTGCGGATGCTGGCGAAGATCTTCGGATTGCCCGGCGTCAGCGCCTCGAACGTGCCGACGCCGAAGACCGGGTGCTCCTTGCGCAGCGCGATGAAGCGCCGGAGCCAGCGCAGCAGCGACGTCGGCGTGCGCAGCTGGGCCTCGACGTTGACGGCCTGATAGCCGTAGACGGGGTCCATCAGCGGCGGCGCGTAGAGCTGCGCGAAGTCCGCGCGGCTGAAGCCGCCGTTGCGATCGCCGGTCCACTGCATCGGCGTACGCACGCCGTCGCGGTCGCCGAGGTAGACGTTGTCGCCCATCGCGATCTCGTCACCGTAGTAGAGGACCGGCGAGCCCGGCAGGCTGAACAGGATCGCCGTCATCAGCTCGATCTCGTCGCGGCCGTTGTCGAGCAGCGGCGCCAGGCGGCGGCGGATGCCGAGGTTGAGCTTCATCCGCGGGTCCTTGGCGTACTCCGCGTACATGTAGTCGCGCTCCTCGTCGGTGACCATCTCGAGCGTCAGCTCGTCGTGGTTTCGCAGGAACAGGCCCCACTGGCAGTTGCGGGGGATGTGCGGCGTCTGGGCGAGGATCTCGAGGATCGGCGCGGCCTCCTCGCGGCGCACGGCCATGAACATGCGCGGCATGACGGGAAAGTTGAACGCCATGTGGCACTCGTCGCCGTCGCCGAAGTACTCGACGACGTCGGCCGGCCACTGGTTGGCCTCGGCGAGCAGCACGCGGTCGGGGAACTCGTCGTCGACGATCGCGCGCACGGCCTTGAGGAAGTCGTGCGTCTCCTCGAGGTTCTCGCAGTTCGTGCCCTCGCGCTCGAACAGGTAGGGGACGGCGTCGAGGCGGAAGCCGTCGAGGCCGAGCTCCAGCCAGAAGCGCAGGACGTCGAGCATCGCCTCCCGGACCTCGGGGTTGTCGTAGTTGAGGTCGGGCTGGTGATGAAAGAAGCGATGCCAGAAGTAGGCGCCGGCCTTGTCGTCCCAGGTCCAGTTCGAGGACTCCGAGTCGATGAAGATGATCCGGGCGTCCGCGTAGCGCGTGGGGTCGCCGGACCACACGTACCAGTCGCGCTTGGGCGAGTCAGGATCCGAGCGCGCCTCCTGAAACCAGGCGTGCTCGTTGGAGGTGTGGTTCATGACGAGGTCGGCGATCACGCGCATCCCGCGCTCGTGGGCGGCGTCGATGAACGCGCGCACGTCCTCGATCGTGCCGTAGTCCTCGTGGACCGAGTAGAAGTCGCCGATGTCATAGCCGCCGTCGCGTCCGGGCGAGTCGTACATCGGCAGCAGCCAGATGCAGTCCACGCCGAGCCACTGCAGGTAGTCGAGCTTCTCGATCAGGCCGCGGAAGTCGCCATGGCCGTCGCCCGTGCCGTCGAAGAAGCCGCGCAGGTGGATCTCATAGAAGACCGCGGTCTTGAACCACAGCGGGTCTGACTCGAACCAGTGCGTCGGGTGCATCGGTGGGTCGCCGCAGGCCTCGTCTAGGAGACGCGCAGCAGGTGCGCGACGCGGTAGGGATCCAGGCGGACGAAGTTGCGCCCCATGCGCCAGTCGAAGCTCTCGCCCGACAGCAGGTCGGTGACCGTGAAGACCGGCGCCAGCCCGAGAGCGGCCGGCACGACGACGACGCCCTCCTGCGCGAGGGCGGGATCGAGCGTGACGACGGCGATGATCGTGTTGTCACCGCTGCGCTTGGCATACGCGATCAGCGCGTCGTTCTCGGTGCCGAGGAACTCGATGTTGTCGAGGTGCTGCAGCGCTGGGTTCGCCCGTCGGATCGCGTTCATGCGCGAGATCAGCGCCAGCAGCGGACCGGTCAGCGCGCGCTGCTTGATCTCGTACTTCTCGGAGTTCTCGTACTCCTCGCTGCCGGCGCGCACCGGCGTGCGCTCGAAGGACTCAAAGCCCGAGTAGATCCCGTAGGTCGGACTCAGCGTCGCGCCGAGCACGAGCCGGCTGGCGAACTTCGGCGGGCCGCCCTGCCGCAGCTCCTCGGTGAGGATGTCGGGCGTGTTGACAAAGAAGTTCGGACGGTAGTAGTCCTGCATGCCGCCGCTGGCAAGCTCGGTGACGTACTCGATCAGCTCGTGCTTGGAGCTCTTCCAAGTGAAGTACGTGTAGGACTGGTTGAAGCCGACCTTAGCGAGCTGGCGCATCATCGCCGCGCGCGTGAATGCCTCGGCAAGAAACAGCGTGTCGGGGTAGTCCTTGCGCACCTCTTCGATCAGCCATTCCCAGAATGCCAGCGGCTTGGTGTGCGGGTTGTCGACGCGGAAGATCGTCACGCCGCGCTCGCACCAGTAGCGCACGACCTCGAGCAGCGCGTCCCACAGCTCGCGCCAGTCCTCGCTGTCGAAGTTGACGTTGTAGATGTCCTGGTACTTCTTGGGCGGGTTCTCGGCGTATTTGAGCGTCCCGTCGGGCCGGCGGTTGAACCACTCCGGGTGCTCGGTCAGCCACGGGTGGTCGGCCGAGCACTGGATCGCGAAGTCCAGCGCGATCTCGATGCCCTGCTGGTTGGCCGTCGCGACGAGCGCCTCGAAGTCCGCGATCGTGCCGAGCTCGGGGTGCAGCGCCATGTGGCCGCCGGTCGCGTCGCCGATCGCCCACGGCGAGCCGGGGTCGCCGGGCGCGGCGACGAGCGCGTTGTTCGCCCCCTTGCGGTTCGTGACGCCGATCGGGTGCACGGGCGGCAGGTAGAGCACGTCGAAGCCCAGCTCGGCGAGCTCGGGGATCTGCTCGGCGACGCCGGTCAGGCCTCCCCACGAGCGCGGAAAGAGCTCATACCAGCTGCCGAAGCGCGCACGCTCGCGGTCAACGTCGATCTGCAGTTGGTGCTCAAGCGTCGTCGACTCGCTGCGGTCGGGGTTGCGCTGCACGGCCTCCAGCAGCATTGAGTGCAGCGCCGCTTCGCGACGCTCGGGCTCGGGCGCCGTCGCGTCTCCCAGCAGCGCGGCGGCCTGCTCCATCAGGCGCTTGTCGGCGTCGTTCTTCGTGCGCTGGGCCGCCCGCTGAAGCAGTGCGACGCCTTCGGACAACTCGCTTGAGAGGTCCTTCTCGCCGAAGGCGATCTTGCGTTCGATCTCGCTGCGCCAGGTGGCGAAGCTGTCGGTCCACGCCTCGACGGTCCACGTCCAGCGACCGCCTGCGTCGACCTCGAAGCTGCCCTCCCAGCGATCGCCGTCGAGGTGCGCGTCGACGCGCCGCATCGCCACCTCCTGCCACGTGCTCGAGCCCGGCGAGCGATAGCGCGCGACCGCGCGCAGGACGTCGTGGCCGTCGCGGAAGATGTCCGCGCCGACGATCACGCGGTCGCCCACCGTGCGCTTGGCCGGGAAGCGCCCGCAGTCGACCATCGGAGCGGGCGATCCGATCTGAATGCGTGCCGGGGGTTGGGCGAGCTTGGGCGCGGGCATGTCCTGTCACTCTCTCCATTGTCGGAGGTTCGTAACGTGAAAGCTTTGCTCTCTCAGAGATCGGCCGGCGTGCAGCTACATCCGACGAGTCTGTCGTCCGGGACGCTGGGCGACGACGCGTACCGCTTCATCGACTGGCTGCATGAGGCAGGCCAGTCATGGTGGCAGATGCTGCCGCTTGGACCTCCTGACCGCGTCGGATCGCCGTACAAGGCCAAATCGGCCTTCGCCTCCTGGCGCGGGCTGTTCGCCGATCCCGCGGCGGCGGTGTCCGACGACGAGATCACGGCGTTTCGCGAGCGCGAGGAGTTCTGGATCGGCGACTGGGAGCGGGTGGCCGGCGGGCGGCGCGCGGTCGCCGACCAGGTGCGCTTCACGCGCGAGTGGGGAGCGCTGCGCGCGTACGCCGCGCAGGCCGGCGTCGGCCTGATCGGCGACGTGCCGATCTACGTCGCTCCCGGCAGCGCCGACCACCTCGCCCACCCCGAGCTGTTTCGCAGCGGCGAGGTCGCCGGCGTCCCGCCGGACGCCTACACAGACAAGGGTCAGCTGTGGGGCAACCCGCTCTATGACTGGCCCGCGCTGCGACGCCGGCGCTACCGCTGGTGGACCGAGCGGTTGCGGCGCACGTTCGACCTCTTCGACGTCTCGCGAATCGATCACTTCCGCGCCTTCGTCGCCTACTGGGCCGTGCCCGAGGGCGCCCGCGACGCGCGCGGCGGCGTCTGGCGCCGCGGGCCCGGGCGCGCGGTATTCGATGCGGCAAGCGCGGAGCTCGGCACGCTGCCGGTGATCGCCGAGGACCTCGGCCTGATCACCCCGCCGGTGACCGAGCTGCGCCGCTCGCTGGGCTTTCCCGGCATGGTCGTCATGCAGTTCGGTTTCGATCCCGACGACCCCGACGGGCCGCACCGCCTCGAGCACCACCGCGCCGACTGCGTCGTCTATACGAGCACGCACGACAACGACACGCTGCGCGGCTGGTGGGAGTCGCTGCCCGAGCCGACCCGCGTGGCCGCCCGCTCGCAGATCAAGCACGCCGACGTGGGCGAGCGCCAACCCTGGTGGTCGCTGATCCGCCTCGCCCACAGCTCCCCGGCCCGCCTGGCAATGGTCCAGGCCCAGGACGTGCTCGGCCTTGGCAGCGAGGCGCGCATGAACATTCCCGGCCGCGCGACCGGGAGCTGGAAGTGGCAGATGAAGCCGGGCGCGCTGACGAAGAAGCACGCGCAGCGGTTGCGCGCGGCGACCGAGGAGGGCGGGCGGTTGGCGTAGCGCCCTCGATCTACCTGATCAGGCGCGGGGCCGCGGCCGAGCATGCCGCCGGCATGCGCGCTGATAGCTGAGCGCTTGGGCTCGCGTCCCGTGACTCTAAAAGCTCAAAGCGACCGCGCGGCCGGCCTCGGGCCCGGTCCGCGCTACTGGGTGGGCGACTGGTAGCGGACCGGTCGCGGTCGGTCAGCTTTCGTCGGTCGTGATCCCGGCTGACGCGCCGGCCTTGAACCGATCGTGCCTTGCCTGGCAGGAGGGCAACCCGGGTCGCGGAACACTCCCCGCCGGGCACCCGTAAACTGCGCGCCCCGATGGCCGCACCCGCCACCGCGGAGGCGATCCGCGACGTCAACACGCGTTACCACGACGCTGCGGCGGGGCACTACGACACGAAATGGGGGGTCGACTTCGGTGACGTCGGCCGTGCCCAAGTCCGCAGCAAGCTGAGCAAGCTGATCGGCAAGCCGCTGCCGGTGTTCGAGCGCTCGCTGGAGATCGGCTCCGGCACCGGCTACTTCACGCTGAACATGCTGCAGGACGGCGTCGTCCGCGCGGCGACCGCGACCGACATCTCGCCGGGCATGCTCGACATGCTGCAGGCCAACGCGGCGCGGATCGGCGTCGAGGTCGACACCGTCGCCTGCGACGCCGAGGCGCTGCCGTTCGAAGACGATTGCTTTGACGTCGTGCTCGGCCACGCCGTCCTGCACCACCTGCCCCACCTCGACGACGCCTTCAGCGAGTTTCTGCGCGTGCTGAGGCCCGGCGGCGTGTTGCTCTTCGCCGGTGAGCCCTCGCGCACCGGCGACCGCATCGCCGCCACGCCCAAGCGCGCCGCGCTCGCCATGGCGCCCGCATGGCGGTGGCTCATGCGCGCCCGCGCGGCGGATGGCTACGACCGTCACGAGAAACACGGCGAATGGCCCGAGCAGCCCGGCGCGCTGGACGGCGAATCGCTCGAGTCGTTCGTCGACGTCCACGCCTTCACTCCCGATGAGCTGCTCGCGTGGCCGCAGCGCGCGGGCTTCGACGATGTCCGCGTCCGCGGCGAGGAGCTGCTGGCCAACTGGTTTGGCTGGATCAATCGCACGCTGGAGGCGACCGCCGTGCAGGAGGACATCCCGTGGTTGTGGCGTCAGTACGCCTTTCGCGGATACCTCGCGCTGCAGCGCGTCGACGTGGCGCTGCTTGAGGGGCGGCTGCCGCCGGCGATCTTCTACAACCTGATGCTCGTCGGGAGCAAGCCGGTCTGAGCGACGGCGACCGCCCATGCCGCCTCGGCCTGGTGGCGCTCGGCGACAGCATTACGGTCGGCGAGGGCTCGATGACGCTCGGCGTGACGCCGCTGTCGTGGGCACAGTGGCTGGCGCGCGCGCTCGACCTGCCCTACACGTCCTACGCGGTCAACGGCGCTCGCGTCGCCGACGTTCGGCGCGAGCAGCTTGCGCGCGTGCGTGCCGACTACGACGTCGCGACGCTCTACGTCGGCGTCAACGACGTGCGCGGGCCCGGCTGGGACGCCGCGACCTACGAGCGTGAGCTCGACGAGGTAGCCGACGCGCTCGCGGGTCGTTGCGAACGGCTGCTCATGCTCACGCTGCCGCTCTCCCTCGGCCGTCCGACGTCCGCCCCGAGGCCCGTCGAGGCGAACGCGGCTGTACGCCGCGTCGCGGCCGCCCACGGCGCCACCGTCGTCGATCTCGAGAACTTCGGCTCGTGGACAACGGTGCTGCCGGACGTCGTGCATCCAACCGCGCTCGGTCAGATCGAGATCGCCGATCGGGCCGCACACGCGCTCAACGCGCCGCTGGCGCCGTCGGCGCTCGTGCCGTCCTACTCCGCGTCGCGGGCGCGCTACGCGCCCCAGCATGCGCGGGCGCTCGCACGCGATCTCGCACGACGCGGTATCGAGCGTGTCGTGCGGCCTCGCTGACCAGCCGCCGCTGTTTCGCATGGGCTATCGCTGGCATGGCAGCGGTATGCCACAGGCGACCGGCGAGCGCTGGTTCGGCGCTCCGGCGTGGTTCGCCGCGCGCGTCATCTGAGTGTGCGCCGCGTGGCATCCTGACCCCAGATGGCACGGCTTCCAACCCGTCTGCGCCTGGCGAGCCGGTCTCGCGTGCGCGCCGGCCGCAGCGTCGTGCTCGGGCGAGCGGTGCGCTTCGACGTCGCGCCGGCAGCCGAGGTCGTGCTCGGCGACGGCTGCTCGCTGGGGGCGCGCACGCGCGTCATCGTGCGCAGCGGGCGCGTGCGGCTCGGTCCCGGCGTGACGATCGGCGAGCGCGTGACGATCGTCGCCCACGCGGGTGTGACGATCGGCGCGGGGGCGGTGCTCGAGGAGGGCGCGGCGATCGTCGACTTCAACCATGTCTTCGATGACGTCGAGCGCCCGATCCGGCTGCAGTCGTTGCAGTCCGCGGCGGTGTCGGTCGGCGCCGGCGCGCGGCTCGGTCTCGGCGCGAGCATTCTCGCGGGTGTGTCCGTCGGCGAGCGCGCGAGGGTGGGCCCGCACGCCGTCGTCACGAGCGACGTCCCAGCGGGGGTCGCCGTCGAGGGAGTGCCGGCGCGAGCGGTCGACAGCCTCGACTGACGACCAGCACGTTCGATCGTCCTACGAGATACAAAAGACCCATCGATTCCCTCCGCGGACAACTCCTGATCGCGGGCGCCACCCTGCCCGATCCCAATTTCTTTCGCACCGTCGTGCTCATCTGCGAGCACAGTGACGAGGGCGCTCTCGGGCTCATCCTCAACCGGCCGGGCGAGGTGCTCGTCGGCGAGATCGCCGGTCAGCTCGTTCCGCTGGCCGGCGAGGACACGGTCGTCGACAGCGGTGGCCCGGTCCAGCCCGAGGCACTGCTCGTGCTCGCCGAGTTCGACGACCCTGTGCAGCAGGCCGGCATGCACATCATCGGCCCCGTCGGGATCATGGGCGACGGCCTCACGATCGATGAGCTCGTCGAGCACACCGGCCGCGTGCGCGTCTTCGCCGGCTACGCCGGCTGGGGTCCAGGGCAGCTCGACGCAGAGCTCGAGCGCGATGACTGGTTCGTCGCCCCCGCCGGCGTCGACGACATCTTCGACACGAATGCCGAGCTGCTGTGGCAGCGGGTGCTCGCGCGCAAAGGCGGTCACTACGCGCTCGTGGCGCGGATGCCGGTCGATCCTTCGGTGAACTGAGGCGACGCTGCTTCGCGGCTTGGGAGCGCGCGCATCTCAGGCGAAGAGGGAGGTTGAAAACGACTGAGGCGGCGCCCATTCGAGCGCCGCCTCTCCCCTTAGTCTGCGTGCACCGTTCGCTGCCTGATCAGCAGCGTGGATGCCGGCGTCTAGAGTCGGTGTCTAGAGGACGTCGATGACGATCTTGATGCACTGCGCGTTGACGAGCACGTATCCGGCCCGACGTACCGGGCGCGAGTGTTCTCAGGCCGCAGCCTGACGGCTTTCCGTCATGCGCGCCCGGAACGCGATCCACCGCGACCGCAGCGAGCGCTGCGGTCGAGGTTCTGCCGCGCAGAGCTGCTGCGCGCGAAGTGCTAGCAGCTCGATCGATGCAGCCGTCGCCTGGAACGGGTCGGCGATCGCGCGGCCGTCGTCGAGCGAGAGCGCCGCGGATGGGCGCCCGTCGACGAGGGCCACGAGCACCGGGCCGGTCAGCGGCTTGGCGGAGTCGAGCTCGGCAAGGTCACGCAGGAGCTGGAGGTCGGCCTGGCGCGCGCTGCGGATGATGACGGCGTCTGCGCCGGCGGCTGTCAGCCGCGCGTCATACGCCGGGATGTCGGCGACGAATTGTGTGAGCACGGTTGCGAGCAGAGCCTGCATCAATTGACCCCCTTGCCTGATCTTGTACGGCACGGTAGGGCTAGTGTACGATTCATCAGGAACGTGTCAATGTCACACAAACTCAACGTGTTGGACCTGGAGCGCGGTGCCGAGATCTCGCTCACGCAGCAGCTCGCCGACCGCATCGCGACGCTGATCGACGGCGGCGAGCTCGAGCCCGGCGAGAAGCTTCCGGCGACACGCGCGCTGGCCGCTGAGGCCGGCATCAACCACCTCACGGCGGTGCGCGTGTATCGCAGGCTCGCCGAGCTCGGCTATGTCACCGCGGCCGTCGGGCGCGGAACATTCGTGCGCCGGCGCGTCCCGGTCGCCTCCGACGACACGCCCGAGAACGACGACTGGCAGCTCGGGATGCTCAACGAGCGAGTGATGACCTACTCCGAGGAGATGCTGCGCGAATCGCTCGTCGGCGGCGTCGACGCCAATCGCGATGTCATCCCGCTCGCCACCGGCTTCCCCGATCCCGACCTGTGCCCGTCGCAGGAGCTCGCCGAAATCGCCGCGGCGATCGCGCGCGACGACCCGCGCGCGGTGACCGGCTACCTCGAGGTCGAGGGGCTGCCCGAGCTGCGCGAGCGGCTGGCGTCCCATGGCCGCAGCACGGGGTTCGCAACGAGCTGTGAGGAGATCATCGTCACCAGCGGCGCCCGCCAGGCCATCGATCTGGTCGCCCGCTCCGTCCTCGGACCCGGCGACGTGTGCGCCGTCGAGTCTCCGAGCTTCGCGGGCATGCTCTCCTCGATGCAGAGCAGTGGAGCACGCGTGCTGCCGCTCCCGATCGACGCCGATGGCGTGGACGTCGATGCGCTGGAGCGCATCCTCGCCCGCCACGAGCTCAAGCTCGTCGCGCTGCAGCCCTCTTGCCAGAACCCCACCGGCGTGGACCTGTCGCCGGCGCGCCGCGAGCGCCTGCTCGAGCTCGCCCGCACGCGCGGCTTCTTCGTGCTGGAGGATGGGGTCTACGCCACGATGCGCTACGAGGGCGAGCGCCCGCGTTCGCTGCGGGCATCGGCTCCGGGGCACGTCATCTATGTCGACTCGGTGTCAAAGACGATCGGCGGTGGGCTACGTGTCGGCTGGATCTCCGCGTCCGGTCCGATCCGCCAGCGCCTGGTCCAGCTCAAGCTCGACACGGACATCCACACCGCAGCGCTGCCTCAGCATCTGGCGGCGCGATATCTGCAGGGCGATCGCCACGAGCGGCTGCTTGCGCGGGCGCTGCCGGTCTACCGCCGGCGGCGGGACGCGCTGTTGCGGGCGCTGGATCGCCATATGAGCGACCACGCGTTCTGGACGGTTCCCGCGGGCGGCCACCACGTGTGGGTGACGCTGCACCAGCCGCTCGATGAGCGAGCGCTGTACGCCGAGGCTTCCCGGGCAGGCGTCACGTTTCTGCCGGGAGGGGCGCTGCAGGCGGAGAAATCGTCGCGTACGAGCATGCGCCTGTCGTTCTCGATGGCGGCGCCGGAGGCTCACGAGGAGGCGATACGGCGCCTGGCTACCGCGCTTCGCGAGGTCCGCCGCCGCGGGCGCGGAAGCGCCACGGGAGCGCTGTCCTGAGGATCACGCCGGCGTCGTGCCCGTCGGATATGGTGCGCTTTGCCACAGTCCGACCGAGGTGACTGCATGAAGATGGTGATCGCGTACATCCGTCACGAAGCCTTCGAGCCGATCCGCGCCGACCTGCTGACCAAGGGCTTTCCGTCGCTGTCGGTCAGCGAGGTCAAGGGCTCCGGCCGCCAGAAGGGGATCACCGAGCGCTACCGCGGCGCCGAGCTGACCAACTACCTGCGCCCGAAGGTCAAGATCGAGTGTGTCGTCGCCGACGGCGACGTGCGCATCGTCGTCGACACCGTGCTCAAGCACGCCCGCACAGGCGGGGTCGGCGACGGCAAGGTCTTCGTCTTGCCGGTGCAAGAGGCATACCGAGTACGCACCGGCGAAGCGGGCGAGGAGATCCTGCAGTCGCACCCGGACGCTCCCGCCGCGGCGTAGAACAGGCCATATAGCCGCACTCCTACGCGGCTCTCACGTACGCCTGGCACCTTCGATCGCCTGACCGCACCTGCAGACGATCGAAAGGACCACCCATGAAGGCTCGACGTATCGTCGCCATCGCGGCAGCCGGCGCGGTGGCCGCCGGCGGCGCCGGCGCCGCGATCGCCGCGGTGTCGAAGGACAGCCCGAAGAAGGCAGAGCAGGAGCTTCTCGACAACGCCGCCAAGCGCCTGGACGTCACGCCGCAGAAACTGCGGGACGCACTGTCGGCGGCGCAGGAACGATCAGCTTGATGAAGCCGTCAAGAACGGCGACCTGATGCAGGCGCAGGCCGACAAGATCAAGGCGCACCGCAAGGAGCTGGGCACCGTTCTCGCGCCCGGTGGCGGAGAACCGCTGCTGCTTGGCAAGCACCCGGGCGGCCCGCATTCCAAGATGTTCTTCGGCTTCGGGCTCATGCCCGACCTCGCCAAGGCACTGGACCTCAACGAGACGGAGTTCGCGGCCGAGCTTCGCGACGGCAAGAGCGTCGCGGACATCGCCAAGGCGCAGGGCAAGTCGCTCGACAGCGTTCGCAGCGCCGTCAAGGCCGCCGCGAAGACGCGCTCGGACAAGGCCGTCGAGGACGGCAGGCTGACGCGCAAGCAGGCCGACGAGACGCTCGAGCATCTCGACGAGCGCCTGAAGCACCTCGACATCAGCGAACTACCTTCTGTGGTTGAGCCGGTATAGCCGGTTCAGGTGCAGAGGTTAGATCTGGCGCGCCGCTGCCGCCGCGCTCCAGGTCTGCTGAGATGCAGACACCCATGAACGACCTGATCGACGAGCTGCGCGCCGCGTGCGGCGCGCAGCACGTTCTCACCGAACACGACGACCTGCGCACGTACGAGTCCGACGGGCTCCTGCAGTACGTCGCGATGCCGCGCGTCGTCGTCCTGCCGGGCAGCGCGACGGCGGTCGCGGAGACGGTGCGCGCGTGTCACCGGGCGGGCGTCCCGTGGGTCGCGCGCGGCGCTGGCAGCGGTCTGTCGGGCGGCGCGCTGCCGGTCGTCGACGGCGTCGTGATCGCGCTGACGCGGATGCGGCGCATCCTCGAGGTCGACCTCGTCGACGGGCGCGTCGTCTGCGAACCGGGGGTCACGAACCTCGCGATCTCCCAGGCGGTCGGGCCGACGCACTTCTACCCGCCCGATCCCTCCAGCCAGATCGTCTGCTCAATCGGCGGCAACGTCGCCGAGAACTCTGGCGGCGCGCACTGCTTCAAGTACGGCTTCACGACGAACTACGTGATCGCGCTGGAGATCGTGCTGCCCGACGGCCAACTCGTCACGCTCGGCGGCGACGAGCTCGACCGGCCAGGCTATGACCTGCTCGGCGCGTTCGTCGGCTCGGAGGGCACGCTTGGCATCGCGACAAAGATCACCGTCCGCGTCGTGCCCACGCCGGAGTCCGTGCGCACGCTCGTCGCGTTCTTCGATTCGACCGGCCGCGCCGGCGACGCCGTCTCGGCGATCGTCTCGGCGGGCATGGTGCCGGGCGCGATCGAGATGATGGACCAGCTCACGATCGGCGCCTCAGAGCAGGCCGCCCATGCCGGCTGGCCGCTCGATGCCGGCGCCGCGCTGCTCGTCGAGCTCGATGGCTCGCTGGCCGAGTGCGAGGCTCAGCTCCAGGACCTGCGCCGCATCTGCCACGAGACCGGCGCCCATGAGATCCGCGAGGCGCGCGACGATGCCGAGCGCGCGATCTTCTGGAAGATGCGCAAGGCGGCCTTCCCCGCGATGGGCCGCGTGAGCCCGCACTACTACGTGCAGGACAGCGTCATCCCGCGCACCCGTCTGACGGAGGTGCTCGAGCGCATCGATGAGCTCGCGCGCGAGTACGGGTTGCGCGTCGGCAACGTCTTTCACGCCGGCGACGGCAACCTGCACCCGCTCGTCTGTTACGACGGCAACGCGCCCGGCGAGGCCGAGCGCGCCGAAGAGCTCGCCGGCAAGATCGTCATCGCGTGCGTCGAGCTCGGCGGCTCGATCACCGGCGAGCACGGCATCGGCGTCGACAAGAAGCGCTACATGCCGACGATGTTCGGCGAGGACGATCTCGCCGCCTTTCAGAAGCTGCGCTGCGCGTTCGATCCCGACGGGCTGGCGAACCCCGGCAAGGTCATGCCGACGCCGCGCCTGTGCGGCGAGGTGCCCGGGCCCTACCGCGAGCACCCGCTGGAAAAGGCCGGGCTCGCGGAGCGGATGTGAGCTCGTCGAGGCAGGCCAGCCGCGAACGCGTCAAGCCGACCTCCCCGCAGGAGACGGCGGAGGCGCTGCAGGCCGCCGCTGCCGACGGGCGCAGCGTGCGCGTCATCGGCGGCACGACGAAGAGCGGCTGGGGCAATGTCGTCCCGCGCGCCGACGTCGAGCTGTCAACCACCGGGATGACGAAGATCGTCGAGCACAACGTCGGCGACCTGACCGCGGTACTGCAGGCCGGCGTGTCGCTCGCGCGCGCACAGGAGACGTTCGCCGCCGCCGGGCAGATGCTGTCCGTCGATCCGCCCTACGGCGCGAAGAAGGCTGCGACGATCGGCGGCACGGTCGCGACGGCCGACAGCGGGCCATACCGCCACCGCTTTCACGCGCTGCGCGACCTCGTCATCGGCGTGACGATTGCGCTGCCCGACGGCAGCGTCGCGCGCGCCGGCGGCAAGGTCATCAAGAACGTCGCCGGCTATGACCTCGCCAAGCTGATGACCGGCGCGTTCGGGACGCTCGGCGTCATCTGCCAGGTGTCGGTGCGGCTGCATCCGCGGCCGGGGCTGACCGCGACCGCGCACGCGCCGGGCGAGGACCCGGCCACGCTCGCCGCCGCCGCCGCGGCGCTCGCTGTCCGCCCGCTCGAGCCACTCGCGCTCGACGTCGACTACAAGCGCGGCAACGGTGCTGTGCTCGCCCGCTTCGGCGGCGTCACCGCCGCGCAACAGGCCGCCGGTGCGCTGGAGATCCTGCGCGCGGCGGGCCTGCCGGACGCGACGCTCGTCGAGGACGACGAGCCGCTCTGGCGCCGCCAGCGCAAGGGCCAGCGCGCGGCCGGCGGCGGAACCGTGATCCGCATCGCCGGGACGCCACGCCGGCTCGCCGCCGCGCTGCAGGCCGCCGACGCGCTCGGCGCGCGGGCGGTCGCGCGCGGCGCCATCGGCACGGTCTGGATCAAGCTGCCCGCCGCTGACAGCGCCGAGCAGATCGCAGCGATCGAGGAGCTGCGTGCACGCGTGGCGCCCTCGCCCGCGACCGTGCTCGACGCACCCGACAGCGTTCGCGAGGCGCTCGATCCGTGGGGCGCGCCGGGGCCTGCAACGATCGCGCTGATGCGTCGCGTCAAGGAGCGCTTCGACCCCGGCGCGACGTGCAACCCGGGCATCTTCATGGACGGGATCTGACGCGATGAGCGGCTTCGATCCGATCCGTCCCCCCAGTCCCGACCTGATCGACGACTGCGTGCACTGCGGCTTCTGCCTGCCGACCTGTCCGACCTACGCGCTGTGGGGCGAGGAGATGGACTCGCCGCGCGGGCGGATCGTGCTGATGCGCGCGGGGCACGAGCAGGAGACGCTGTCAGACCAGCAGGTCCAGGCATGGGACAACTGCCTGGGCTGCATGGCGTGCGTGACCGCCTGCCCGTCGGGCGTGCAGTACGACAAGCTGATCGAGGACACGCGCTCGCAGGTCGAGCGCAACGTCCAGCGAGCACCGCTCGACAGCCTGCATCGCAAGCTGCTCTTCGCGCTCTTCCCCCACCCCGGACGGATGCGCGCATTGGCGCCGGTGATCGCGCTGCAGTACGCGCTCGGGATCGGCGGCGTCATGCGGCGGAGCCGGCTGCGCCGTTCACTGCCGCGACTCGCCGCGCTCGTACGCCTTGCGCCGCACGCGCCGCTGCGCGAGACATGGCGGCGCCTGCCGCGCCGCACCGCCGCCGTCGGGCAAACGCGCGGAACCGTCGGCCTGCTGCAGGGCTGCGTGCAGCGCGTCTTCTTCACCGCCGTCAACGAGGCCACGGTCGAGGTCCTCGCGGCGGAGGGCTGGGAGGTCCACGCCCCCCGGCTGCCGCGCTGCTGCGGCGCGCTACAGCTGCATTCCGGCGACGACGAGCCTGCGCGCGAGCTCGCGCGCAAGACGATCGCGGCGTTCGAGCGCTTCGACCTGATCGCCGTCAATGCCGCCGGTTGCGGCGCGGCGCTGAAGGACTACGCGCACCTGCTGCGCGACGATCCCGAGTGGTCAGACCGCGCCGCCGAGTTCGTCACGCGCGTGCGCGACGTCAGCGAGCTGCTTACCGAGCACGAGCCGCGCGCCGTTCGCCACCCGGTCAGCATCCGCGTCGCCTACCACGACGCCTGCCACCTCGCTCACGCCCAGGGCGTGCGTAGCCAGCCGCGCGACATGCTGCGCTCGATCCCCGGCGTGGAGATCGTCGAACCGGACGAATGGGAGCTGTGCTGCGGATCGGCCGGTGTCTACAACCTGCTGCAGCCCGAGCCGGCCGCCGAGCTCGGGCGGCGCAAGGCGCAGAACCTGCTCGAGAGCGGCGCCGAAGTGATCGTCGCCGCCAACCCGGGCTGCGCGCTGCAGATCGCCGCCGCGACGGCGCAACTCGGCCACGAGGTCACCATCCTGCACCCGATCGAGCTGCTGCACAGGTCACTGGCGCAGAGCGACCGGCAGCTGTGATTCGATCCGTCCTGTCCAGCCCGTAGCGTCGCCCTCGTGGGGTCACCCACGCGGAGATGGCTTGAGAGGAGCGGCAGTGGCGCAGAAGACATACGTGTTCGATGTCGAGCTCGTCGGGTTCGAAGAGATAACCCGCAGGATCTCGGCTCGCGGCGACCTGACGCTGATCGACCTGCACTACGCGCTGCAGGCCGCCTTCGGCTGGGACGACGACCATCTCTACTCGTTCTGGCTGGAGGAATCCTTCTGGGCGCCGGGCGCCGACCGCTACACGTTGCCCTGCCATGCCGCGCAACCGCCCGCGCCGGGCACCAATCCGAAGAGCGCGCAGATCCATCTCGACGAGCTCGCTCTGAGTACCGGCCAGGGCCTCGCCTACGTGTTTGACTTTGGCTCGGAATGGCGCGTGAGCCTGCACGTGCGTGAGATCGCCGACGACGACGGGTCGGCCTCACCACGGCTGCTGGGATGGGACGGCAGCGCGCCACCGCAGTACGGCGCGATCAAGGCTCACCAGCGCAAGCGCGCTTTCGCGAGCGCTGCCGGCGCCAGGACGTAGTACCCCTCTGCCTCGGGGCTGGACTCGGGGCTCTTGGCGCCGTGGACCTTGATCAGCGGGATCGAGCCCACGTCGCCCGTTGCCGCGAACCCACTCGTCGACCCAGTCCTTGTACTAAGACAAGGGTTCGGCTCACGCAGGAGTGGCCTTGGTGCACAGCGCGACGAAGCGCGTGATGTACCCGGTCGCGTCCCGGGCCTGCAGCGCTTCAAGCCCGGCTGAGAGCTGGGTCAGCTCGGCGTTGTTGCCCCGCGCCCCCGCGTCACGTGCCGCCTCGATCGTGTCGGCGAACAGCCGCGCCGTCCCGGCCGCCGGCGCGACCAGCTGCAGGCAGCCGGCCTTCAGCGTCGGGCGCACGCGCTGCAGCTCGCGCTCCAAGCGTGCTTGACGCAGGCGAAACGCTCGGCCCAGAGGCCGCAGGCATACGCGCGCGTCGGACGCTGAGAGGCAGCGCGCGAGCTCCCGGCCGTAGTCCAGGAACGCCGTCAGCCAGACAGCGTACGCCGACTGGATCCGCGCCGCGTCCGTGCCGTGAAGCGCAACGAGCTGGGGAGCGCGCGCGACCGGCGGCAGCGACTTGCTGCGCATCACGAGCCAGCCGTTGACGTACGCGACGGCAACGTGGCTGTTCAGCCTGGCGCCGAGGTAGCGCGAGATCACGCCGAAGCCACCGTTGGGAGCGACGCCGACGCCGTTGTCGATGATCCGCGCGACGATGTAGTCCGTCGTTCCGGTTTCGGGCGAGATCTGGGCGGCGACGTCGCGGTGGGCCAGGCGCGTGATCACGTTGTCCTGTGCGGCGACCGAGACACCGTCGGGAACGGCTTGCAGCGCGCGCTCGGCATCCTTGGCGTACGCCGGGGTCTCATAGAAGCCGCCGCGCGCAAGGTCTGTGAGGCTGGGATTGAGGCTCGCCGTGAACGCGACGTTGAGTACGAGTACGACGGCCGCGACGCCGATGCCCAGCAGGCGCCGGGACGTGTCCGGCGCCCAGCGCAGGACGTTCGAGAGCCCATCGGCTGCGCCGATGAAGAGGATCGCCGCCATCGCCAGCGCGTAGTGACCGCCCGTATTCCAGTACGCGGAGTCGGTCGACAGAAAGCGCTGTGCCACCAGCGGTATGAGCAGGATCGCCGTGCGCGAGCACAGCATTAGCCCGAGGAACGGAATCGCCAGGTAGCGCAGCGTGTGCGTCTTCGTGCCGTTGTCGAACAGCGTGCGCACGACGACGTCGGGATGGGTAAGCGCGTGCGCGAGCGCCGACAGCGGGTCGTCGCCGAACTGCTCGTAGGACCAGTAGGCGTAGTCCCCGGTCTCTGAGAGGTGGGGAATCAGCAGCTTGAGGACGAGCAGGTACCAGACGATGCCCAGCGCGATCGTGATCAGCCCCTGGCGCAGCGCCCCACAGCTCACCACGTAGAT